>Ga0187843_10000123_pt1 | contig 61896 bp, 66 predicted proteins | sample SpaLakP09_SKY_43_FD_134516 | JGI IMG/M metagenome (GOLD analysis project Ga0187843, IMG submission 134516) | Oligotrophic lake water microbial communities from Sparkling Lake, Wisconsin, USA - SP09_SKY_43 | ecosystem: Environmental > Aquatic > Freshwater > Lake | place: USA: Sparkling Lake... | reverse complement strand
AGTGCCAAAGTTAAGAACGCCCGAAGGGCGCTCTTAACTTAGCCTACTTGACAGCATCCGTATCGTGCCAAAGTTAAGAACCCCCTTTACGGGGGTACTTAACTTTGGCACTTCACGGTAGTGTTGTAGGCCAATGTTAAATGCCTCTCAGAGAGAGGCATTTAACTCGGCACAACACGATACCCATATAAACCTTCGTGTCGATTACATAGTATGTATTCGACCTGGCAAAGGGGAGCCCTAATAGAAACCAAACTCTCTTTTTCCCCATGGGTCGATAAAACGCCCCAGGCTCTGATCGATCTCAAGGAACGTATCGAGCCACTGGAGGCCTCTGGTCAATGGGAGCTTCTGAAAAAGATGGTGAATCCCTATGAAATCGTCTATACGCACGACCATCCGGCCTTTCACCCCTCACTGGCCGTCATAAAACCCCTCAGTCGCTCCTACTTTAAAATGCTCGAGATGCTCAATGTCCTCAGCTTCTACGAGCGGATTCCAAAGCAGACTCAAAAGATCCGCACAGCCCATATTGCGGAAGGACCCGGCGGCTTCATTCAGGCGATTGTTGACACAGTTGATCGGCATAACAAGATTCACGCCGTTGCCACGGCCATGACTCTGAAGCCCGTGGACAGCCGTGTCCCAGGCTGGCGCCGTGCCACCGCCTTTCTCCAGCGCCACAGACATGTGAAGCTCCACTACGGCCAGGATGCAACGGGCGACATCTATAGTCTAGAGAACCAGGCTTCTTTTATAGAAGCCGTGAGTCCTGGCGTCGCTCTTTTTACAGCAGACGGCGGCTTCGACTTCAGTGTGAACTATCAAATCCAGGAACAGCGCGTCTTTCACCTCTTAGTATGCTCAGCCCTTATTGCAGTACAGAGTCTTTCAGCCGATGGAAGTCTCGTTCTCAAGGTCTTTGATACCTATTCACCGGCCACAAAGGCGCTTCTCGCCATACTCTCTAGATTTTTCAAGGAATGGTGTCTTTATAAGCCGTGCCTGAGTCGCCCCTGCAACTCGGAGCGCTACTTCTTGGGTCGTGGGTTTCGCAGCTGTACTGCCGAACGTCTCAGGCCATTAAAGGATATTTTTACGGCCAGTCTTGAACAACGATTTCCAGATGCAAGCACTTTGACGGAAGAGGAAGCCGCCTATATTGATGCACAGGATAGGATAAGCACCGATCTTCAGGTAAGAGCTTTGACACAGGCCTTGATTTATGCGAGTCAACCAGAGGCTTGGTATACCAACCAACTTCCAAATGACTTTGCCACCAGTCTCGCCTGGTGCCATAAATATCGTGTAGCCACACAGCGTCATGCACCTATTTCTTTAACTTATCAAAAAGACGCTGTCCAACGATCATAGAGGCCTGGTGCTGGGTCAAGGATCCCTGACTCATACGGTCCAACATAGCAATCATGGTGGCCAGAATCTGCTTATCATGCCCCGGGTCCATAATCATCTCAAATAAGTGGGGATAGTCACGAACAAAGACTGGAAGACGCTCTTTAACGGCCTCTACTGAATCTCCTGCTTGACGATAGGAGAGAGCCTTCGCAACCATATCCTTCACATAGACTGACCGGGTAGAGGCGGAAAAATCGGGGGCCCGAGAACGAGCTTCCTCTACTGACTCATTGAAGGTCGGTCCTGAATAGGCGGGCGGGGCGACTCCCTCGGGTAGGATAATAGGTGTTCCGGTGAGACCAGATAGGGGCATTTTAAAGGAGTCACGGAAAATCGGAGGAGGGAAAAATACGAGACTCTGTTAAATGGATATGCTCGGAGGAAATAATCCTACAGAAGAGGCGCTGAAGGGATTTCGCGAGTGTCTAAGTAAATACAAGCACGAATTTAATAGGATTACTACTACGGATGAGAATAAGCAGGATACTGCAGATGCAAATGAGGTCATACGTCTGATAGACGACCTTTATATGCGTCTCTATCATATTCTTCAACAGTTTGCTGCCGGAACTCCGCCGCCTCGGCCAACTCAGGACAAGCCCCTCGAGTATACCTTTTTTACAGATGGAAGACTAGAACATCTGTATAAGGATAGCACCTCAATCAAACGCTTTAAAGAATATCTTTATACAGATTTGAAAACATTTCCCTTTACCTATGACGTGGGTATTATCGAATCATATAGGGGTGTACCCGTACAGCCCCCTATGATTGTATCAAATAGACAGGACAAATCGAAGAATGTCTAAACATATACTAAGAGATGCCTGGGTCAAAGACGCAGAAACGCATCCGCCGCATGATTCATATACCATCTATCCGATCTCTTACACGTAAGGAATGTCCACCCGGTATGGCTCTTCGAAGGGGATATCTGCGTAAATATTCAACTCCGGTACGTAAGACTGGGATCACGGTTCACCGGAAGGGTCGTACCTATAAGGTCTTCCCTAGTTCGAAGAGCGCCTATGTGAAGGGTCGATGCGTAAAGAGTCTTCGGAAAGCTACAACCCGAGGCCCGGCTCGGTTCGGGCCTCTTCGAAAGGGTGAACTCAAGAAGCTCGGATATTCCTCGAGACTCTCTGATAATCTTCGGCACACAGCCCTAAGAAAGGCCGTTGTAGCCTATGGCGCACTTGGTGTATATAGAAAGCTCGATGCTGTAGCGAAGCTTTCTGCTCATACCATTCCCACTGCTTCTGCGGTATATGTGGCAGATAGAGAATGGATTCGGAAGACCTTTGGGCCCTTAAAGGCATTTTAATTAGCAGCCTTGAGAAGATATACTATGAAGACGGCTGTCCTCGTATCAGGTCTTCTGTTACTCTTGGTTGCAAATATCCTTATGGCCTACTACGTACCCTACGGAATCCATAGCCGCATGTATAGAGAGGGGTTTCGTTCATCCTTGGCCAATGCGTCTCCCGTAGATGGATCTATGGGGCCATACGATGGTGTGAAACTCTCGACGGGCAATGATTCTGCCTGGCGTTATACGGCGCCGAACGAGCCGCTGAATGGCCCGGAGTTCGTACCCGGCGACGATTCACTCTTTATCTTTAAGAACAATCAGTGCAAGCCTGAGTGCTGTGGTGCGAGCTTCAGCTGTGGCGGTGGATGCGTCTGCACGACGCCTCAGCAGCGCCAGTATATTGCGGGCCGCGGTGGAAATCGTAGCCGGCCTGAGGATTCAGCCTAAGCCTTCGGCTTAGAGATCATCCATAGCCCACAGCTTCGCTGTCGGCCTGAGGATTCTGCCTAAGCCTTCGGCGTAGAGTCCGCTTTCACATCCTTAAAGTTGGCACGACACGGTAGTATGAAGGCGTGCATCATTGGTGCAGGCGTAACAGGCCTCAGTCTGTTACTCTTGCTCACACATTCTGGCATTGATCCTGCCGATATCGCCATCATCGACCCCCAGTTCAACTGCGGTGATCTAGGATTCCGATGGAGTCAGGTCCAATCTAACACTCCGTGGTCAAAGACAGTGGATACACTAAATGCGATTCTAGGACTGAATCTACCCACCTTTAAGAATACGACCAAGCTATCAGATATCGCTGACCTCTTTCTCTCGCTTACAGCAAGGATTCCGGTTCACAGAATACATGGATTTGTGACGAGCGTTGAACGCGACGCCGACTGGATCATCACCTATCACACAGATTCCACCAAGACAATCTCCTGTAGAACTCTCTTTGTCTGTCAAGGATCTGAGCAGAAGACTCTAAGTCATTCGATCCCATCCATACCTCTGGAATATGCACTCGATTCGCGTTTAGCGAGATATATAAGCCCCGGTGACAGAGTCACCGTATTTGGAACCATGCACAGTGGAACTCTGGTTATAAAGAATCTACATGATCTCTCTGCCTCTATAACAGCCGTCTATAGATCTGAGAAGCCCTTTATCTGGGACCGCGATGGTGCCTATGATGGTATTAAGGAAGAGGCGGCACTTATTGCAGATAAAATCGTGAGCGGTGAGATTCCTGTAAGGCTCCTAAAGGCATCTGATATGTCGGGGATCGACGCGAACTGGGTCATATATGCAATCGGTTTCAAGCCTCGCAGTATTCCAGGGATTCCAACGGCCTATGATCGAACGGGTGCTCTTGGCCCCAACGCCTGGGGATTCGGGATCGCCTACCCGAATGCAGCCCCGGACGGAGTTCACTGGGACGTCAGCGTGGCGGCCTTCTTAAATCATATGAAGGCCCAACTGCCAACCATTCTTCAAACACTAAGTTAGATATGGCTTCCGGGTCAAATGTATTTACAAACGTCACAAACTCAATTGTATCAGGCACCAACTCTATAGTAAATGCTGCAAACTCTGCTACAAACTCTGTATCAAGTATATTTCCTCTTACAAATAAAAATTCTTTAAACGTGGGTTCCAATGCAAACGGGCCGCGCTGGAAATACTCTCTTATAATCTTTAGTGGATTTCTAATCCTATTTATAGTCCTTTTTACAGCCTTCGATAAGCAGCTTCGTGAAGGATATGAGTATATCGCCAAGTCTATTCGGGGTTACTTCGGTCAATCTACAAAGACTGATGTGGTGTCTGAAATCGTGCCGACCAGTGGAAGCATTACCGAACTGACCACGCCTCCAAAGGATATCTCTACGGACAGAGGGCCGGCCACGGAATCGCTCGTCGAGCGTATTCTACCCATTCCTTCCGATGGAAAGGAGGTCTTTAACGTAAGTCAGAACAAGTATACCTATTACGATGCAGAACCTCTTTGCAAGGCGCTTGGTGCAGAGCTCGCCACCTATGATCAGGTAAAGGATGCCTGGGGGCGCGGAGCAGATTGGTGTAACTATGGATGGGTCAAGGGGCAGATGGCCGTCTATCCAACACAGAAGGGAACCTATGATGCTCTTCAAAATGGACCCCCAGATCAACAGGATACCTGTGGAACTGTGGGTCTGAACGGAGGGCACTTTGATAATCCTGAGCTCGAATACGGTGTAAACTGCTACGGCAATAAGCCGGAGCAGACTGTACCGGTTCCTAACAATCTCCCCCAGACTCCGGAGGTGCTGAAGTTCAATAAGAAGGTTGAGAAGTATAAGGAAGAGGCTGTGTCGACTCCTATCGCACCCTTCAACTCGTCAAAGTGGTCGGGACCCTAGCGCCTGTAGCCACCCCATTCATTCGACTCGGACATCTCCCGAATATAGGAATCCTCATGACGACGGCCGTGTCCGCCCTCCTCCTGTGGTTCATCATCCTCAAAGAACCGGTTCACGATCTTTGTCTGTCGCGAGCTAGATACATCTACGTGATTCCATACAAAGGCCTGAATATCTAGACGGCGTTCTGGGCCAAACCGGGAATCCGGATCAACATCCTCCCAGGATCCCCAGTTCTCCCAAAAGGCGTCCCATTTGTTTAGATCTAGAATCATATGAAAATGGTCGCTGTCCTCCTCTTCATACTCAGTGTTTGTGGGAGCCGGCCACTTACTCTCTAGATTGTGCTTGAACTGACTGTCATAGAGACCGGATGCAAGCATAGACTGGATTTGCTTGATATCTCCATTCATCTCGTAGCCTTGCGATCGAATGAAGGGGATAAGTCCGCATTTTGTAAATATGTGGATCATTTCACGGCGGCAGATTGGTCCATAGGCAGTTTGAATATCCTGTTGCAACCATTTAGCCCATGACATGACGGGTGGCATTATATATATATCGCGGGCCAACTTTAAACGGGGGGCTGCTGGCTCGAGGGCGTCATATGGCGCTTGAGACACTTTGACACATCTGTTTGGCGCTGCCCACGAATAAAGGCGACAATCTCATTTGTTTCATCTGTGCGTCCCTTTTTGATATAGTATTGATGGAGCATAGACTCGAGACTCTTAAAGGAGAGTGGCTGCACATACTTATCCTCCGATACAGAAATACGTCCTCCGACAATTTGAATAATCGCGTTTTCTGCCTTATGTATCCGGAGACGTTCTAAGACCTGGGCCTCGTACTTGGCGCGAAGATCCCGGACATCCCGGATCTTCTTGTTTAGCCCGGCCAACATCATATCGTAGTGGGCCCAATATCGAATGAGATCTCCTAGATCTCCCATATTGGGTGCGGTCTGGACAGCCATACTTCTACCGGCAGGGGCCTAAAATAAGAATGTATACTGCCCGCCTTTACCGTCAAGCCCCAGGATTTATAAGGCTAACTGCCTGGGTTCGCATTTGCACAACAATGATTCCGAGTGTAACCAAGATTACGATAAGGAGAAGAACAAACAGAACACAGATCAAGATGATATAGGGAAATACTCGATTCATGACATGGGACAAGAGAGGGTCTATAATCGATGTTTGAATCTGTTTTCTGGTTTCTTCCTGTCTTATATAGTCGATTGCCTTTTGAAGGAAGCTGTGTGCCCATTGTGGAACTCGTGTCTGACCCTCTGTCATTCTTGATGATAACCTCTAACTTAAAGATCTCATGTCGCACGCATGGCTACCGTGTTGTGCCAGAGCGCCCGAAGGGCTTTCTTAACTTTGGCAATTCACGGTAGGCAAGCTGGAGGTATCGAAGCCAACCCTGAATACAAAAGAGCAGAGTTATCTCTTTCAAGTGAAATGTACGGATCGAAGGGCCTGCAGCATTCGCACAGTAGGAAATCCCTCTGCAGGAGATATTTCCGGAATACTCAGCCTATTTATTACGGCTGCACAGAGCCATTTTGAGTCTGAACTCGAGTTTGAGGATATTCAGCATATTTGGGATAGACAGTGTGATGGAACCGCTCATGATATAGGGGATTCTACGGAGGTTTGGTGGATTCCTAAGAGGATTCTGATCACCCCTCTTCTGGTCTCGATTGAATGGATGATATCTTCGATTGGCCCCGGCGAGGCCCCGGCGAAGGCTCCGGGGAAGGCTGCCGTATATCGGAGGCGTGTGCGTGAGGCCCGGTTAAGAGCGGCGGCTGCCAAACTTCGTGCAGAGCAGTTGGCGGAGACATATTTTAGAAGATACGGCCCGGAACTCTTATCGGATGCTGAATCATCTCTTTCTGAAACGTGAAAAATATAGGCTTGCACTATTACAGAAGCAAACGATGGCCGGGTCTAACTCTGTTCAAGCATTAGGCGCCCTCGCTGTTCTAGCCGTAGTTGTAGTTGCTCTTTCCTTTCTCCAGCCCACGTGGTTTAAGGGTGGGCAGCGTGAGAACTTCCAGACTCTCTCGGCCGCCTCGAACTATTCCACACAGGCGGGTGGAAATGCCTCGGCTGGCTCTGTTCGTGAGGCCGCCGTGAAGAATGCGCCCGAGGTGGCGCCCGCTCCCTCAGGCCCGGCTAACTTCGGCTCAGCCGAGCCACCGGCGGGCTGCTACCCCCGCGACCAGCTGACGCCCTCCGAGCTCCTCCCGAAGGACGCGAACTCTGTCTGGGCGCAGCAGAATCCTATGGGCACCGGCTCGCTCAAGGGTAAGAACTTCCTCTCGGCCGGTGCCCTCATTGGTGTCAACACGGTCGGACAGTCTCTCCGTAACGCCAACTACCAGCTCCGCTCGGAGCCTCCGAACCCCCAGGTCCCGGTCACGGTCTTCAATGTTCCGACGATCGAGCCCGATGTCAACCGCCGCTCGCTCGAGATTGCGTAAGCATTGGGTGAAAAAACTAAATCGTAGAAGAGATTTACAATATCTTCTATGATTCTTTCACTGCCGAGGATTACATCTTTGATTCTATACGAGTTTCGAGATCCATAAAACGGGTATAAATCACTCGGGATACCATGTCAATCTTTTTTAAGAAGTTGAACTGCGAGCCTATTAAGACTAGCCCGATCATGATGTTGCCCCCGTACTCGTAACTTTCGTAGGGGCGGAACTTAGGTATACGGCCGTCGCCATTCAGGTCCCAGTTCAGAACAAAGAGAAAGGGTACGAGCTTTGCAATCTTTTTGATATAGAAGATTACAATAATCATGGTGATGGCTTGGCCCAGAACCTCTAGAACTACGTCGGATATAGGTGCCTTTTCGTCGAATTTCGGAAACAGAGTATCTAGCCCCGTTCCTGTCACAAAGCTCAGAACGAAGTAAATGACACCATATTGAATATTCTCAAGAATCTGCATAACGCGAATCTCACTGAAATCAACGAGTGACTTGAATCTTGTTTTAAAGCTCTTGAATGCATTTGGTTCGATACGAAACGGAAGAATACCTCCGATCATCTAACACTATCACAGGAAATGAGCGACCTTATGTCAAGCCTATCGTATGCTCTATCACAGACAAAGCAGGCTCTCGGATTCGGCAGCTATCCTATCGTGAATGTGATAAGCTCTGTAGATGGGCAGACATACAGAGTCCGGGATATGGCGGATAAGCAGGCGGCGGCCGATATGATGGCCCGTGTTCGTATGAAGATGAATAAGCTGAAGATTCATGTGGAGAGCTCATATCCGGATAAACCGCAGGTGATTCAGCTTTCCAAGAACTTTCAGGCGAATCCCGGGCGTTTTTACGAGGCTACACCCGAGGCCGAGCACACGAGCTATAGTGTAAATAAGGGTGAGGCTGTGCACTTCTGTCTACGGCAGCGTGAGGGAAAGGATGAGAGTCTTGTTCAAGAAGATGTTATAACCTTCGTTGCCATTCATGAAATGGGTCATATGATTACAGAATCTGTGGGGCACGGTCCTGATTTTTGGAATAACTTTGCCTGGCTTCTGAAGGAGGCGGAGGCTGTGAAGATTTATACGCATCGGGACTTCCGGGCTCATCCGGTATCCTATTGTGGAATGAAGATTACGGATCAACCGACCTATGATGCATCGAAGGATGGGGCGGACTTCTCTATGGGATAGGGGCGCATATGCCTATTGCATTATCCGGCAAGTGCATAAGTATAACTTATGCACTTACCGGTAGATGAGCACTGATCTGCTCGAGTTCTTAGAGGATCCAATGAGACCTCTCTCACAAACACCCCTCAGTACAATGGTCACAGTTCATCTTCATAGACCCACTGGAGTCAGATCCATCGTCTTAGAACCCTTCTTTTCATTCATGACTCTTACCGATCTAAAGCTTGCAATATATGAGGCTCTCGGAAGAGCTGACAATGCCATTCCAGAGTGCATCTTTCTAGCACGAGGAGAAGAAACCGTTGATTTCGCATGGGTAACTCAGGAGATACTGACGCTACCGAATCCCCTGAAATCGGTATCAGAGCCCATCGATACACGCTTCGTTGATTCTGCGGGTAATAAACGTATTCTGAAATTCATTGAACGAAATCGTATTATGATCGAGGATCTCTACGATGAGATTCCGGAGTTTGATGTCTTTCTTTATGAGGATGCCTTAAACGCTCTGCCAGGTCCTAAACCACCCAGTGAGCGCGATTGGAATGGTCATCTTGCCCCATACTTTCCATATTTGGCTAATGAGGGTGCTACGGAGGATATGATTGAGCGAACTCAGAGACTTTACACAATCTTCAAGCGCCGCCGCCAGTTCTCCTACAAGATTGACACTCTTCTTAAGAGTAAGACAGAGCCGCTGCGACTCACGGGTATTCGTGCCCTACGTCTTGTTTGGCATAAGCCAGAAACTATTCCAGGTATTGAGGCCGTCTTTTATGAGACGGAGGTGAATGCAAAAAGACCCTATATGCGTTTTGTTCCGACAGAGGGATCGCCAATCAGTAAGGTTCATTTGGTTGACGGATCTCCTAATATTGCGGATCCTAAACTCCTTTTACAATGGTCCCAGGAAAGAAGCCCTATACCCAATCATGATTTTGTGATAGCAAAGATTCTTGTGAAGGCCGGTTATGTAAATGTTGCGCCAATCTATGGTACTATCCGAGCTCTGGATGACGGTACTGCAGATTATACTCTGTTGCCGCCGAAGAATGTACGTAAGCTCGAGCCAAGCGATTTGAAGCGCACATGGAGTCTCATACAGGAGGTGCGTCTTCCCTTTCTCAAAGAACCTGTCTTGGATAGTGGCATACTTGTTTTTGGCGTAAAGCTCACAGGCAGTCCCGTGAGCGCGAAACTTCTGAGGGAGAGACTCCCTCTATTTGCCGCCTTCTTTCAGGAAACTCTACCGCTCGAGGGAGATAACCCCTTAATCAGTATTCGTTACAAGGCAGTGAGCAACTTTGCTACGGAGGATCGGATTTCAACCTTTATAACTCAGACCATGAATCGAAAGATGATACGAGAGGAGGGTGTATCTGATCTTGTGGAGATTGTGGCAGAGGAGTTTCAGATTGGAGAGGAGGAGGCGCGACAGCGCGTGGCGAAGCGCCTCCAGCAACAGGGTGATATTGCAGTAGTGAAACCAGAGACAGGTGAATTCATAAATCAGTATAATCCTGGAATCGATATTTACATCTTTGGCCAGCACCCCTTTTACACCTTTCATATACATCGCGTGAGTTCCTTCAAAAGTCTTCAGCGCGTCAGTATGCTTCTATCCTTACTTATGGGTGGAACCACGGAAGACTTTCACGTGAGTGATAGGGCCAGTAAGGAGCTTGCAGAGGCGGAGGGTGCAACTCCTCCAGCCGCACCTGCCGCACCTGTCGCACCTGTCGCAGCTGTAGCTGCAGCCGTAGAAGAAATGGACGAGGGTTATGACGCCTTTCTGGATGACTTTGCTGCCGACTATGGAGATGAAACGCTAAATACAGAGGAGCCGGTTGCAGCAGTTCCTGAGGTCAAGGCGGAACCCAAGGCGGAGGCCAAGGTGGAGGCCAAGGCCCCTAAGGAAGAGGCAGAGGTCAGTACAACAAAGGATGTGAGTATCGCCAACTTCTTCATTAATAAGCTGAAGGAAGCCGATCGTCGACTCTTCGATTATACAAAGACGCATCCATCTCTAAAGAAATATGTGCAACAGTGTCAACCTACAGATGGTCGCCAGCCAGCTGTTCTCAGTCAGGAGAAATATAAGGAAATGTTGAAGGAATATGAGGGCGAGGTACTCTTTGTTCTCTATCCTCTTGATCCTGAGGCCGAGGTTCCGAAACCTGGCCAAGAATATTATACGGTTCTCCGTTACGGTACAGGTAAGGAGAGACAGAACTACTATCTCTGCTCACAGTTCTTTTGTACACGAGATGAGATTCTCGTACGTGAGGTTGATCTGCGAAGTGAAAAGATGCGTCGCCCACTGCGATTACCCAACGGGAAGATACAGACTACAAAGAGAGGGGGTGAGGATGGACAGTGCCCCTTTTGCGCAGGAAATCTCATAAAAAATAAGAAGGCGCCAAATCCCAATGACGTTATCATAGAGCGCGGGATCAAGAAACAATCCGACAATAGACGGCATTTGTATATCCGTTTTCTGAAAAAGACGCCGCATCCAGAGGGATTCTATCTTCCATGTTGCTTTATAGACGGTGAACCTATACAGGATACAGACCCGCCCTTCGATAAATATAGGGAGTTGGGTATTTCACCGCATGAGGATAAGGAGGTTGAGCAAGAAGAAGCACCTCCTCCACGCCAGGGTCCTACTACAGAGGCGGGTATACCTATCGTCGATTATTATTCGGTTCTCCAGACTCTTGGAAAGCGCGGAAAGTATATTCTGGGAACGGAAAAGTTCCCCTTGGAAATCGGTCTTGTAACTGCAGGAGGGCGCGGAGAACCCCAGGTCGGTCTTCTTCTACCGGAACTTGACGCATATTTCAATCAAACGAATGACTTTGTGACGCGCAGTCTTACGCAGCAGACTCTAAAGGAGGGTGGTGCTGGTTTCTTACGCGTAGGAGTTGAGAATCGCGTGAGATACAAGGGAGACAGCTTTCTGGCTGCAGTGGCCCCCTTCTTTCGAATGAACTCTGCCGCGGAGGTAAAGGCGCGTCTTATGACTGTTCTGACGGCACGCAGCTTTCTGGGCATCAACTATGGAAATCTTGTACTCGAGTTCTATAACCCGCGTCTACCTAGACCGACCGATCGTATCCTAGAGGCCTGGGCGGAAGAAGAGTTGGAGTCAACTCCCTCCGTACAGAATAGAGAGGCCTTACATAGACTCTATAACAGCTGGAACTCCTTTCAACTTTGGCTGCAAGATATTAAGACTCAGAAGGAGTATCGGCATTTTGCGCTGATGTTTTCCCAGCCAGGACTCTTTGAAGGGCGGGCAAAGCGCGGCACAACCTTTATTGTCCTAGATATTCTGCCTTCAGGAAAGGTCGATGTGAAGTGTCCCCCCTATGGATACAATGATGATATTATGGGCAGAAATAATGTGGGCTTTCTCTTACATAAGGAGGGAGTGTGGGAGCCCATCTTCTATATGGATAACCGTGACCCTACGGAACGACGCACCGATGCGGCGACTCTTTCCTTCGACGGAACATACAAGGGGTTTGTAGGATCGTGGCCCAAGACAGTTAAGGATCGCGTATCGGAATTCACAGCAATGTGTAACTTCTCGGGTCGCAGCGTATACACCAGTCAGAGCCGTATTCATTCAGCGGCCATGATTCCTCTCAGTCTTATTTACAGGGCTCTGAGAAAACCGACCGAGAAAAATAAGGCCATTGTCTTTGAGGGTATTTTACGCGACTCCTATAACCACGTTGCTGCAGTCCTTTATAGAAAGAAGACGTCTTCTGGTCTGGTCGCTATACCTGTTATTGATGATGGAGATCTGGCCCCCACAGTTATGGGTAGCATATTTTTAGACTGGGACGATCCAGAGTTTAAGAAGGCAACTCTTATGGAGTCACTGGAATTTTACAATGAGTATATTGACACAGAGTTTTCTTTATATCCAGGCTATGTTATGCAGGCACTCGTGCGATTGGGTTCGGATGAACCTCATTTATTAAGGGATGAGGATATTCCGCATTTAACAGCGATCAAGCTGCGAAATGGCCTCTATATACCGATTTCCAAGCAGACGGATGACCCGAAACTTAGGGCTATCGTTGAATCTGGAAAGGTCAATGTTTTTGAAATAGAAGAGGAGGAGTGGTCTATAAATAACAATATAATGTATGACAAGGCTCTTACAAATCCTATGGAGGCGGCTCGTATAGAGTATGATGAACTGCAGGAACTCTTTGAACATCTGCGTCTGACGATGTCGAACTTCTTGGCGACGAAGGGCTCTGCCCTACGCGAAACACTCAAGAAAATCGTCACGGATCGCACGATTGGGCTTCCAGAAAAACGGAAACAGTTGGAGATTCTGTTGGGTCCGATTGTAATGAATCAGATGATGACAGAAGAGAGTGCGGAGGGTGAGCCTTCGCTGTTACGTACAGATTGTACGCTGAAGGCGGAGGGCGATTGTAAGGGTCGATGTGCCTGGGTCAAGGCTGCCCCAGGGAAGTGTCTGCTCCATGTTGGAAAGGATGTCGAGCTCGGGACAAGAAGAGTCAGTGTTCGGCTTCTTCTGTTACGCCGTTTGAATGAGGAGCTTATTCGCTTTTCGGAGAGGCGGCGACAGATCTTTGATCAGAAGGTCAGCCAAATGGCCGCGCTCGATGGGCCAATCACCATGGGCTCACAACTGATCATTCCGGAAAAGTCCGTGGCATGGTTCGAGCTCCTGCGTCTAGAATGGGGTACAAAGAAGGATGAGCCGCGATATATTGAGGAAATGGCACAGCCACCTATCCCCGCAACTGTCACTACGGGAGATGAGATACCTCCAAGCCTTATAGAGGCGCTTGGCCCGGATCCAAAATGGTCGAACCTTCGCGTGGCAAAAACCTCATGGCCAGCCCTACTTACAAGTGTGGGACTGTCCTATACAAAATATGATCTTTCAGCGGGAGTGATTCGCCGTGATCAGATGAAGAATATTGTAATAGAGACAGGGAAACACATGATTTATGTAGGGGCTGAGACTCTGTTTTTCCGCCCGGCATATCCAACTCTTTCGGGCGTTGTCTTTATCTTAGAGGATGGGCCCGGCCTCGTTGTTACAAATCCGGCTGAAGTTACATCACTTCAAATGTCAGATCTACCGAAGGGTGTTCTTGAGAGGCTTCAGAATGGGATTATGGTGACGTCAGTAAAACCTGGCGCTTAGTTAGATGAGTGAGGTTAAATATAGTCATAATCCCATATTTGGTCTTAAACATGATCAGCTTATAAAAGATAAGATTTATGACGTTTTGAGACCTGGATATGATCAGTATACAATGGGTATCTACAAGGGTATTAAAAATGGTAAACTTCAGTTTTATAATAATCGCCCCCTTAAACACACGACCTATGAGATGGCGCCCCACGATTCGATTCGCTTTAAACTTAAACATAATGGTGATCGGTGGATTAATATTATGAAGGGTGGAGATAATAAAGAAGATAACAATAATTTTAATGCTGAAGATAAAAAGATTATTGAACGCCTTATTAAAACGCGTTACACGACAGTCGCCAACAGTTATATGAAAAATCACAAGGTCGATTTTAAAGAACTGGTTTATAGGCTATATAAACTATATATCGAAGTTATGTTTGATAATAAGGAGAAGACTTGCACAATAGATCAGGTGGACAAAGACTTTATAAAAAAGTATGGAAAATATAATATTATTATAAATAATATAATAGAACATATATTAAATCCTAGTAACCCCTCGAATCATGCGGAAGCTAATAGTTCTCATATATATGACCCAGAAGTTTTTAGTAAATATATTACACGATGTGAAGCAAAAAAAGGTGGTACTCGCAAACGGCTGCGGAAACGTGGCCAGACTCGCCGTTAATCCGCAATATCACATACACCGGCCTCTGCGGGCATGATCACAGGCCGCCTACGAATGCCCGCCAGCTTATCCTTCCGATCCTGGAGCATCCCAGTCACCTCCTCATCCATCCGATTAAGTTTGTAACGCTTATAGTTACCATTATTGGGGTGCATGATCACAATATACATATCACTGATTTTCAGACCATAGTAGGTCTCTAAGAACCAGCGATAGACATTGAGCTGCAGAGTATAATGCCAGTAGTTCGCATCTGGCAGATGGGACACTGGTCCGAAGCCCGTGCCAAAGGTATTCTCCATCTTTATTTCCTTTGAGCGCTTCCAGTCGTAGATCACATAGGAGTCATCTGACTTTCTGTAGAAGATCATATCAATGGACCCGGCCAGCTTGTACTCCTCGCTCCAGACCTCCCACTCACTCCGATATGGGATTAAGTCCTCCTTTACATCCTTCCAGAAATTCATAAAGTAACGCCACTCGAGACTCTCCTTCACCTCGTCCGAAATCAGTTCCGGATGGCCATGGAGAAACTGCTCAATCCCGAGATGCATGGCCGTGCCCGCTCCAGATGCGGAGGACCCATTGTCGTCCCAGGACTTCTTGATCTCCGCCGCCGTCATCCCATAGTATTTGGACTGTGGCCATTTAGGAGAGGACATCATCTTTGTAATGACAGCAGTCGCATCGAAGTGGGGAAAGAAGTCATGGAGGAACTTGGTGCAGCTGATAATACCCTTGGACGATCCATTCACAGTATAGACGTGAGTGGGCTCATCGAACTGGATCTGATTGTCACGTGGGTGCTTATTCTTAAAGGAAAGTTCTTGCCAAGGCTGGGGCATACTGGTACCTTCAAGAGGATCAAGATATAATTTTAAGTGGCTCGCTTCATTATTGAAAATAGATTGTTGTCAATCTCTAAATGGATCAGATCCTTCAACGATTCAATACATGGTCAAATGATATTGAAACGCTCAAACCAGTGGATCCAACCTATTATTCCTCCTATCTATTTTTAACAAATGCCTTTCTTACCTATTATTGTAAGTATTTTACATATTGTCTTTTATTTACATTCTTATTTATAACATCTATACTATATCGTAAATATTATTCAGATATATCCTTTTATATTGATAAACTGGCTATTATATTGGTTATATTATATGGAGCGCATATATTATTTATAAAATATAAACAAATGTCTATTATACGTATTAGCTGTATTATTACAACATTCTTATCCGTTGGATTTCTATTCTATTATGGATATCTTACAAAGCAGTTCTGCTATGATCCACTGCCTATTACAGGTCTATACTATCATTCTATACTACATGCTATATTATCAATAGGACATCATTTAATAACCGTTTAAAGTTGGGTGACATATACATGATAATGGATCTCGCACTGCCAGCCGCAGGCACCTTCCTATATCTTTCATATCCTTGGAATGGATCCCTCTTTATCAGTATTCATAATCTATCCCTACATCTCTTTAGTCTATGGACATTTTCAAGCCTCCTCTATTATGTCTGGCAAAATGGGCTGCATGCGGCAACGGCCTATTATTTTGCGGATCCTCGTATTGAACGTGTAATCTTCTATTTCTATCTATCAAAGTATTATGAATACTTTGATACATTCATCTTATACGGGAAGGGCAAGCAGCCCATTTTCCTACAGAAATATCATCACGTGGGCGCAGTAATATGCTGGCATTTGGCATGGCAATATAAGGTGGATGCGATTGTCTTTGCGTCCATGTTTAACGCCTTTATTCATTCCATTATGTATTTATATTATTTGGCAACCTTTCATAAGGTGAATCTAAACTATATAAAGCCTTATATAACCTATATGCAAATGTTTCAGTTCATTACTGGGTTTATTTCATCATATGCGTATTATCCAATCGAGACATTTACAAATCGAGTTATTACACTTATATTCCTAACGTATAATGCGGGCCTTATGTTATTATTTGGAAAGTTTATAAAGGATAACTATTGATCTTCAAGCCTATAAGACGGTGCCTAAGGGTTCTATCGGTAGTATAAATAATGAAGATGTTTATCTTATGCTTTTTATCTGGAAATGAACTTGAAGATATTCGCATGTGTACAGATTTTGAAACTGCAATGAGATTTCTTGAAAAATATAAGAAATCACGTCAAGTACTTGAATATAATGTTACCGATGGGATAACAGATGAGATTCCTGTTTTTGCTTATTCATATAAAGATGATGTTGTAGTAAAACACGTCTTTTAGAACGCGTCTAAAGCATATACGAATATATAGAATATATTTGTATATGGTCGGATACACGATTGCTCTTTCTGATAGCATTGGATCCTCTATGATTTTCTTTCCTACCGGCGAAACTCTTATCTACAAAAAACTACAGGAGGCCCGCGAAGCTCTAAACCGGTTCGTCGTTGGCTTGAACCTTGTTCCAATCCTATACGGCGAAACCTTTCCTTACGACACAACCACCTTCGAGTCTGAGCTCGAACTAAAAGGATTCGCTGTTTACGGCATAATTGACTATGTCATCGACGGAGAGTTCTGTCGCATTCCTATTGGTTTGAAGGTGGTGTCGATTGCTTGATTAGGCAGGAAACCCAGCCAGCTGCATAAAGATCTTACCGACCTTATTACCACCCTCGATGAGGCCCGTGGCAGATCTATGCATACCACCGAGATTGCTCATCGTTGTACCAGGCGTGAAGTAGAGCAGGGTCTTTCCCTTATCGCGCGCGGCCTCCAGAATCCGACGGCAACGCGCATCCCGTGTCCAGCGCTGCCTGAGGGCCTCCTCTAGAAGACGATCCTTCTGAAGAGCCCAGGCCGCATCATCGATCGTGGCCTTGTACTTGTGGAGACTCGGGTCGCGCACAGCATCACGTACCGCCAATGTTTCCTGACGAAGGAGCTCATAGTCCTTATCCTCAGGTAGCAGTTTCGTGCCACCATCGGTCTCCGTGATACGCTCACCGAGGAACTTCTGGTGAATAGTGCCCTCGCGGCTAAAGATGCTCTTGGCCAGCTCAGGCTTATTCGTAGCAAGCTTGACCTTCATGCCGGCAAGGAAATGCTCAACCGTGGGATAGACGACTGCCTTGTCCTCAGGATCTTCGATCGGGAAGGGGGCCTGGGGTGAGAGCCAGCGGGCAGCGCCAGCGTCCTGCAGACCGAGCGAGTCCTTGAGGGCCGCGCCCTGATAGAACTGGAATATCTCACCTGGAGCATAGGGTCGAGCAGCGGAACCGGGTCCAGGAGCCACTGCAATCGTGCGATCAGGGGCTACCGTGCCGTTTGCTACAGCAGTAGCGGCCGCAGCGATGGCCGCCGCATTGGAGACCGCTAAGCCCTTACGACCCGAGCGACGGCCGTTCACATTTGGAGCCTCCTTCTCTACATTAAGTGCAGCCTCCGCACCCATATCGAGAGTCTCCTGCCGCTTCCGCTTGAAGACAAACCACCGGTTCAAGAAAGAGAATTCCTTCTCCGCGGCAGTCATTGTATAGTTTTTCTTCTTCTTCGCCATTTCCCAGCTCGTGCCAAAGGTGGCCGTGGAGTTCACGAGACCAAGCGCCGCCAGTTCTTCTGCATTTAGGAGCTCACAGCCAATCAGCGCCATCTTCTCTTCTAGCAACTTGAAGGGCACGAGATACTCACGGTGCTCCATGCCGATCGTAGAGAAGGTGACATCGACACCGAGGCCGAAGCCGGCATCGCCCTCAGGAATGGAGTCCTCCTCGTACTGCTTTGAAATCCGCCAAAGCTGTGAGTCTCCATCCATACCTGTCTTTGCAGCGCCCTTCTCGACTCCCTGTAGCAGATTAAAGACCTTCTCACCATCGAAGGTTGTGCCAATGAAGTAGCCCCCCACCTTCATGATATCATCAAGATTCTTGAGAAAGCCGTTAAACTTGGTGGCATTCTCGAAGAAGTAGTGAATGGCGAACATGCAGCTCACACAGTCGGCACCCATCTTGAGTCTGGATGCCGCATTCTCCTCAACAAAGGCGGGCACAGGGCCTACCGGGGGCACCTTGCCAAAGACGGATCGCAGAATATCCTTCTCCTGATCGGTGGATCCGGCATCGCCCTTCACCAAGGGCTTCGAGGTGTCCGCGATGGCGAAGACCATCGTACCCGCGCGCTCTATAGACCCATTCTCTACCAGAACCTTCATGTAACGCTTATAGGCACTATCGTAGACGTCCATGATGTTCTTTGCGGCATAGTCGATGCCGAGCACGAACTTCGTGCCTAGACGGCGCCACTTGTGCAGATCCGCCGCCACACCACAGGCCAAATCCACGAGCGTCTTTCCGCTTCCGCTGAGACCCGTGGGATACAGAATAGTCTCCTTGATCCACTCATTGTGAAACTTCTTGAGACCCCAGGCCTTGGCATTATCGATCACCGGCTTGTCGCGGCCACGCTTGAAGTAGGAGCGTGCAGCCGTATCGCGCTCCTTCGGCGCACCAAAGACAGCCAGCTCCTCGGCAGTTGGCTCGGTAGCACCACTCTTGATCATCGAGGTCGTGATTGGATCGTAGATACTGTTCCAGACATCCTCAGCCACCTGTTCTGAATTCAGCGTACGCCCGAGAATGCCGCTCTGAAGACGCTCAGTCTTGTCCATACGCACACGGAGAGGAATCCAGCGCCAGCCGGCGGGAGCGGCAGGATCATAGGCCATCTCTACGATCGTGGAATCCTGAATCGGCTCCTTCGTATGGGTCGTCATCACATACTCCTCACCCGTGTCTGCATCGCGCTCGATCTCGAGGTTGCAGACAGAGGCCATCGGATCCGGGAACTCCATTGGAGTGAAGGGTACCGGCTTGTATTCTCCCTTCTTGCTACGGGCATCGGCACCGCGCTCCTCCTTAGGAAGCTCGCCCTTGTTCAAGACAATGTCTCGAGGATTCTCCGTGCGACCGCCCACACAGAGGACGAGCGTCTTATAGCTGAGAAGCTCGCCAGTAGGCTTCGTCTCCGTGGTGACGCGGTCCTGTGTCTTGGAGCCAGTGACCTTCATTGTCTTTACAAGGAAGTCCACCGTATTGTCCTTCGGCGGCTTCCACTTGAACTGGTTCATGAAGGTGCCGGCCGCCTTCTCGGGAAGTGGCTCGGCGTTCGGCGTGAAGATGAGACCGTCCGTATAATAGGGCCGGGCCGCATTCAGAACGCGTGCGGCGGCGCGGAAGATACTGTCATTTCCCGGGCTACCAAAGGAGAACTCCTTCGATCCGACCTGGAGCTTCGTGGTGAGTGTAACACCGGGTGCTACGATCTTGGGACCCTCATCCTTGTTCCACTTACCGACCCACTTCTTGATATGATCGAAGCGGCTCTCCTCCGCAGCCGCAGTCTTTCCATCCGGTAGGATAGCACCCGGCTGAAAGGGGAGCTTGGAGACCTCTTCCTTGTCCGTATCATAGAACATATCGAAGATGAGGAACTGCTGCATGGGCTTCGGTGGTGAATCATTAGTCTGCGTGACCCACTCACCATCCACGAGTGATAGACGGCACTCCGTATTCTGGAGGCCCGTACGATAGACCGTCATGCTCATGTCGATTAGGAAGAGTTCACCCTTCGAGTCACAGAAGCCGAGAGTACGGAGACCGTCGGCCTTGTCGGTCACATTGAAGCCGTCACGGAGATTCACTACTCCAGGCTCCTTTGCTGCCATGAAGTTCTCCTTTTGAAGAGTTCGGGGCGCCGGGCCGCGAAAGAGATCGGAGCCGACGAGTTCCTTATAAGCGGCCAGGACCTTGCGCTTGGAACTTAGGCGGATAAGGAGAGAGTGTTTCTGTACGCCTCGGAGGACTTCTCCGACGCCGCGAATCAGTCGTTTCATGGCCAACTCCTCTGTATCCGTGGGCTGGTGTACGAGCTCGACCTCCACCTCATAGGTCGAGGGTGCGGCCATGAGATCCTGATCCTTGAAGGCGCGCTGCCACTTGAAGTCGCCGCGCCGGTCCGTGGCCGTAGAGCGGACAACTGACATGTCGATGCGGACGCCGTCCTTTTCGAAGGACCAGCGGCGGATCATCCGGAAGGCCTTGCGCTGTGTGGGCCAGGAGGCAAGAAGCGACTTCACAACCGCATCGTCGCGGGCCATGGGCGTCTCCTTTCGGAGCTTGATACGGACTCCATAGTCGTCCAGATCTACCTGGGCATCCGCTGTGGCACGATCCTTAATCTGTGGCGTAAAGGGTTTTCCGAGCATGACGTCGTCGCGACAGTAGGCCTGGATCACGGCTAAACTCGTCAGAGTGAAGCGCACGTGCTCCGGGGTTGTAACCGTGAGGCGATCCTCCTGAGGTAGAGATGTGTAGCCCTTGGCCTTGAGGCGCTGCGCAATGGCGAGAAACTGGACCGCACCGACCTGTCCACTCTTTCCAAAGGTGGATTCGAGCTCGTAGTCAGGGTGGGTCAGCCAGTTGGCCACCTGTTTTTTAATCGCGGCGGCCTCTGCTGCATAGAGCTCCATGCTCTGTTCTAATCACCTGTATAGCTTTCGCTTTGGGTGCTTGGTGGGCAATTTTATGAATAAATGATCGATTCTTAGAGGATCCATCATTTATTCTATAGTGGTGTTTAAGGTTAACGGCGAGCTGTTTTGCGCGACTTCTTGGACTTGCGCGACTTATTGGACTTGCGCGACTTCTTACGATAGCCACCTACACTCGGAAGAGAAGGGAACTGGAAGCTCGATGATCCTTGGCAACCCGGATCGGCACCCTTCGGGGCGTGGTGCTCTTCTAAAAGAAGCTTGGTCAAGGCCTGCTGCTGATCTTCAGGATGCTTGAAGCTCTTTGCCTCCGCACGGGCGGCTATAAGATCAGCTCTTTTACTCGGCTTTTCCTCAAGTAACTCTGCAAACTCCTTTCCAAGCACGTGAGGTAGAGGGCAGGCCGGCATCTATCTAAATCTTAGAATATGACGCCAAATGCCGGATCGAATCTGAGCGACCTAGGGCAAGAGCCCAATCCGCCTTCTTCGGCTTCTCTAGGCTCACTCCGCATCCGATTCCGCGCTTCAGCATCTCCGCCTTAATCGCCTCCAGACTCATATCGGCTTCTGGCCAATCGATACTCCAACCCTCATCCTCCCGCGCCTGAATCCAGGCCGAAAGACCGGGTCCAACCGGCTCCTCACCGGGTGCATGTAGAACTGCGCGCGCACCTGTCGTAGTTGCCCAGATAGGAAACTCGGAGGACCAGGTGCGCGGATCTGCAGGAAAAAACCGCACCTTCTTTCCAGCCTCGTTTACAACAATCTTTTGAAATCCATATAAATGGACAAGAGCTCGGTCAAGTTCGGGCGTGTCCATGGGCGGTGAGACGGCTGCTGTCTGCTGGGCGGCCAGCTGCTCCTGCACCTTCTTTCGGGACCACTTTATACCACGGCACTCTGCATCCACGCGCCCTGTCAGCTCAACAATCTTGTCACGAAGAATGGTGCGACGAACAGGGGCTCCAGCAGCCCGAAACTCTGGATCCGTGACCCATAGAATATGGGCAACGGGGCCGGGAGGCTCTAGAGGAGTTGGAACTAGACCGGCCACTGTTGCCGGGGCTGAATCTCCTTCCTGCGTATCGCTCACGATTCGAATCTCAATCGGAATGGCCGTGCGGGTCCGATTGGGATTCTGTTTTACCCATGTTTGTAACTTTTTAAGAACTTCCTTTGGGTCCTGCATTAATAGGGTATAGTGTTATGCCTTTAACCGGTCATCCATGTAGGGCCTCGTGAGCCTGCCGTTCACTTTCTTCTCTTAAAAGGAAGTCCTCCTTATTCTTCTTACAGAACTGCATGAACTCCTTCATCTTGGCGTAAATTTCTGCCGGAAGTTTACAGACATCAAAAAAGACGCCATTGTGGTTCTCGCTATATTCCACACCGGATTCCTTTAGGATACGATGTATTTCCTGCTGTTCTATGGCTGAAATCTCCTTCAGTTCCTGTAAAAATAGTTTGCGCGATTCATAGTCTTCTGGTGACAGAGTTGCCGCGGAAGCACTCATTCTATTCGTTAGATTTCTTAGTTGGGGGCTTCCGATTCCGCGGCCTCTTCAGCCTCCTCGGCCTCCTCCTCGGCCTCTCCAGCTTCCTCGGCCTCTTCAGCTTCCTCGGCCTCCTCTTCGGCTTCCCCAGCTTCCTCGGCTTCCTCGGCCACCACCGCCGCCATAGCCGTATTCCGCTGATCCTTGGCCGCATACCCCTTGAAATAGCCAATGCTGAGAATATAGGGATCATTCACCTGAAATCGCGACTTCTTAATCTCAACCTGAATGCGCTCACCAATCTGCACGGCATCGTAACCCTCATCGCCAATATAGAGATCCCGTGGAATGATCACACGAATCGCATCCATATACGACACATACATTCCCATCTTATTCTTGCGAATCACCTCGCCCTCCAGAATAGTGCCATCCGAAGGATTTAGAACCGTTGCCTCCGCCTGTACATGAAAGAGGATGTTCCCCGTAAAGCGACCCTTTTCCATGGCACCCATGCTCCTTGAAAGAATCTTTACAGTGCCAGATAGCACATAGCCATTCTTTGAGCATCGCCCCTCCATATTGGTGCTCAGCTTATCCAAGAGTACGGCATCAATCGACTCAATATCCTGCCGCATATCCTTCGGAGTCAGTGCAACTTGCTCTTCAAAGATGGCAGTGTGCTGCATTCTACCTAGACTCTTTATATGGATAGTTTGCCAATTTTAGGCCTTTCATTTACGATTTTACGAAGGAGCCCTTGTGCCCAGATTTAAGCGCTGCCAAGGGTCGATAAAAGAAGCGCAGACCCTTTTCCTTTTTGCGCTCCATTTTATCAAGCCACCGTAGGATCAGATTTTTCAGAGCACAGGCGCGAATGGTATTTTGGAATTGCCGAAGTGGATTTACTACTGCCGCCGCTCCTGCCTTTTTCTGGGCCTTTCGCCGCTCCTTCTCATCGAGTACCTCATCACGCAGAATAAGTCGCTTATATCCTAGACCATCCATGATCTCCGCGATTTCCTTTAGCATCTTAATGTGATAGGTAATCGTGCTAACAATCTCACATTCCCCACCCTTTTCAGGCTTCGTTCCTGACACCGGTGGCTTGCTTGTCTTAAATACCATTGCCCGTTCCTTACCCTTCGGAACCATGAAGCCATAGATACTTGCAGTGGTGGCCGAAGTCACAATAAGACCCTTAACCGGGTCATCGGCGCTCGATTCAAAGACACGTGTGACGGCCTCTGAACAAGGACCCGTAGAACAGACATATTTAACCTGTCCATTCATAATGTCTATATAACGAAAGGCGGTGGTTGCCCCCTTTGTAACAACTTGCTCTACCGCAACACCCGATACATCCTTTGATAGTCGTTGCTGCTCCGCTACTGTAAGAGACTCATCCCATACAAACTCGAGAAGTACTTCTGCAAGTGTCTCTTGAAAGGACTTGCGGTCGTCCTCGCTATATTCCGGATTATTCTTGATATCCTCCACCATCCAGCTCACCATAATAAGTCGCTCCGTTTCACGAAGTTGTCCCGCTTCCGTAGAATATCGGCTTTGAATCTCGGTCAGGACCTCGGGAGGAACGTCAATCGGAGCATCTCCTGAATTAATCTTAGAAGACCAGTCGACAATAGAGGTCCAGTATTCATTGGACGCCGCTTCTACCTCTTCACGTGGAGGTTGGATCGCCGGAAGCTTAGCCAGGGCCGCCGGATCAAAGACATCACGACGAACAGGGATATCGGCGATTCGTAATGCCATAGGTATATGCGTGTCCTTCAGGCGCAGTGGCTGAAAGAGATAGTATCCGTTTCTATAGACAATATATCCGGGTTGGCCCCGAATCTCTAGAATAAATGACTGATTCCCGACGATTTCCATGAGCAGCGAGGATATCGCTCTCTGGGGAACGGCCGAGAAGTTCTCCATAATAGTTTCCAGAGTGAACATGGGCTGACCCGTTTCCACAAACATCTTCTTTATGGCAGACTTCAGCTGTGATTCGTGCCACTTTGCTGCATACTCGTCGTAGGTGCTCACATCATCGGTATCGGCATTTAGCTTGGCCGGAATCTTACAGACATAGTCGCAGGTTTCAATCCAATCGCAGATATTTGTAAAGGGTGTGTCATTTAGATTCACATCCTTACGCTCATGTCCCTGCGAATCCTTCTGTATTCTCAAACTGAGTCCACTTATGACAATGGCATCCCGATTCAGATTACAGTCCACAGCGTATTCCTTCAGTGTCCGTGTCACCATTCCGGTCTTGGCCGCCTTCAAGAGGGCCGTCCGATACATGTACATATCGGCAGTCTCCTTGATGTTTCCATCGAAGGTGTTAATCAAAAGATGGATCGTACAGTTCCGCTGATCCTTTGGTAGAGCGGCATGGGAACAGGTACGAATGCCGCGGCCAAGAACCTGCTCCATCTTATTTAAATGAAACCAGCTGTCGAAGACATAGATCTCACGTACGAAACGGAAGTCGACGCCCTCTGATGCCACCTGAGAGCCGATGATAATCTTTATTTCTCCGCCGTTCATATTTGTCTTGGCGCGGGCCGCCTGGATTGCCAGAGCATTGTTGGGTGAGAGATTTCCCTGACCCGTGACCAAGATATATTTGGCCGGAACAAAACGATGCCCCTTGTGAGATCTTTCACGCTGGTTACATACGGCACATTGACGACCCTTATCATCCTGTATTCCATCGACCAAGAGACGATCACGATTCCATGGCGTGTAGCCATTGGCCTCCAGGGCCAGGGCCAGAGGAGTCGCACCTGACTTAATAAAGCGACTATAGACGAAGACGATGCCATTACAGGTTGCCGCCCGCTGTATGGTGAGCGCGGCCTTTGGAGAGGACTCCTTCAGATTTATCTCCAGAAGCCAGCTCGCGTCACCAACTGCCTTATAGCTCGAGCCCTTATCTTCAAAGGAGGAGTCAAAGGATCCCTCGGGAAAGATCCAGTTCCCGCGTTGGGCCATCTCATCCAGACTGGGCAGAGTCAAACCCTTTCCGATCGCCTCTTCCGAAATCCTCGTATAGTTTCCGAGAGCCTCTCCTTCAAACTGAACAGGTACGAAGGGCAGTTTTACCATATCTGCGCAAGCCTTCTCAGTGATATCCTTTCCGAGAATATCCACTGTAGGCCACTCATCAAGAGTAAGACGAAGAGGTCTAAGACGAACAGGGAAGGTCAGCGGATTTTCGCCGCGCATAAAACTTACGTAGCGACTTGCATAAAGGCCAAGGCGCTCTCTGCCCTCCCTAGTAATAAATCCATCAGGCCCGAAGATATCCTTTTCCGATATACTGGCCTTCTTTTCATTTTGCAAAAGAAGATTTATTAAAAAGACGATCTCCACGTGGGAGTTATACATGGGTGTGCCTGTCAGGAGAACGAGTTTCAGACCCTCCGATGCGGTGAGAAGATGGTGCAAACTCGGGGTGAGACGCTTTCCAGCCTGCGTTTCCGTGAGGTCGGATTCCGGTGGTGAGTCGATATTTTCCTGCGGAGTCTCCTTTGGAGTGTCCCGTAGATTGTGGGCCTCGTCAATAATCACGAGGCGCCCAGAGAACTCCCGTCGAAGGAGGTCAGTAACCGCGAGCTCATTCATCTCTCCATCGGGCCCCTTTGGCGCCTGTCTTATAATATCCTCAATGTACCGATGAAACTGCAGATATCCCATAATCTTATAACGGCTGTTGATCGACTGAGTTACCTTGCGCGCAATCGTACTCCGATCTCTTTCATACTCCATTCCGGTGCGTTTGAGATAGGAGTTTCCCGTGCACCCCTTCGCCTGATTCGCGCCTTCCTCCGGTATTTGAAGAGCCTCATCATCGAAGATCGTGCGCCTGAATCCGGATTGAATGGTGCGGGGCGCTATGATGAAAACTGATCTCCGTGGGAACATACGGAGATGGCTTTCTGCAATCGTCACAGCGGCACAGGTCTTTCCAACCCCTACTCCATGATAGAGCAGTGCCGAGGTATAGGGGCACTCGGGTGACATGAAACGTCCGACAAAACGCTGTACCGCCGTCAGCTCGAACTCTCCCTCAGGATCACAGGCGTTCTTCTCAAAATCGACGTCGGTAATCTGCGGCTGCCGTGTCTCTGAGAACTCGCGTTTCTGTAAGAGTTTCTGTATGAATTCTGGATCCTCCGTATCAGGATATAGACCATATTCAGATTCAATATTATCATATGTGTCAAAATCAGTGGGTACGAGACCGCGTTCCTTTAACAATGGGATCATTTGATCGCGAGTGGCCAAAGGCTCGCCTTCCCATAGTTCTAGAAGTTCTGCATCCGTCCTTTCCTCCATCTACCGTCAAGTGCCAATTTAAGAGCGCCTTTTGGGCGCTCTTAAGTTTAGCACGTGATCACAGTAGACGCAGAACTCGGTCCTACTATCACTGGAAACATCGTCGTTAAAAGTGCATGGGCCTGTTTCAGAACCATTTGCTTTTCAACATGGCTTGGCCGAATCAGAGCGAGTGCGTCCTCAAAGGAACACCAGCGTATGTCCCCTATTTCACGTGTCATATGGGGATTTACAGATTCGGGAACCATGGCAACTCGGGCTGCCGATTCAGGATGAACATAGGCCATAAAATATTTATGAGAATACTGGATCGAGTTTGAGCCTATGAAGTTTTCAGAAAGGGGACTGAGGTTACGAATCGGCAGAATATCCTTGTCAGACAGATTTGTCTCTTCATAGAACTCGCGCAAGGCACAGCTATATTCGCTCTCGTGCATATCACGGCGCCCCTTAGGAAAGCCCCACTCGGGGGTAGAATAGACAACCGGAATCGACTGAACAATCTCCGAGAGAGGGGGTGTGGCCTCTCTCAGGGTCTCCAGTTTCTGGCGTGCGTGTTCGCGCTCAGTCCTATAGGTGTGAAATCCTTCCTGCGGTATCCCCCAGAGATCGTCCCACAGGGCGTCAAAGGGCTTGTTTACGAGCCGCTCGCGTTCATCCCGGGTCATACCCTCAATCTGTTTCACAATATATTCGTTATCTCCAATCTTGTATTTTCCGCGCATGAAATCAACGAAGCCAATACTGTCGCGGCGCTGAATCATTAGGTACTGGATTGGGTTTCTGACGGTATCAGACCCCCGTAGAATATCGTCAGTCTGATTCCAATCACATACCCGAAAGGCAATGCAGCCGTAGCTGACAATGGGCTTCGAACACTGTTTTGATATGTGACCCGATTCTGAGCAGTTTATGCAAAATAGTATGTGTCTTGATTTATATGGCTGTTGCATGACAACAGCTTAACCCTGATATGAATCAGGGGTTTGCGTTTAGACCAAGTGTCTTGTTTTCCGAGTTATAACTAAGATGAAACTGCCTCCGACAGTTTGGGGGCCTCTTTTATGGCATACAATCCATATTACGGCACTCGGATATTCGAATGAACCAACCTATAGTCAAAAGCGGGCCGCAAAGGATTTCTTTGAGTCACTTGTGCATCTGATCCCCTGCCCTGTATGCAGAGGTCACTATGAGACCCATCTCCAAAAATATCCGATCTCACCCCATCTCGATAAGCGGATAGACCTCTTTCGATGGACCGTGAATCTTCACAATGAGGTGAATAAGAGTTTGGGAAAGCCAACACAGACTGAGATGGAGGTCGTCTATTTCTACAAGCGTATTGGGGCAAGAGAAAAGTCGCCCGTGATTAATCAGGATACCTTGGATGAGGTCGATATTCGTTCCATGCTTAAGGGCGGCTTTGTGGGCGCCGGTCTAACCTTTCTGGCTGGATCTCTCCTATGGTGGACAACGAAAACTGAAAAATAGCTCTTTAAAGTAAGATGGAAGGCCGTACCTTCAAGCCAGAAATATACGAGGGTCTTCAACTTCCGAAGAAGGCTCTCCCCGTAAAAGAGAAGGTAAAAACCGTGATTCTCGAGCCTAAAATGACAAATGATGAGATTAAGGCAAAGGAGGGTGCCTATTTTACGGAGGCTGATGCCGATACCATTTTTGAGGAGGATGTTGATGTCTATGGTCTCGACGCGTCGACGGGCGAGAAGAAGCTTTTGGCCCGTTTTAGAAAACAGGTGATTCCGCTTGACCTCATTAAGCAGGGCTGGGAGGCCTACTATCAAACAGCTGCGGCATCCAGAAATCGCGGCGCAGCGGCGGGTCCAATCGATCTCGGCTCGAACTACTGGAAGAAACGGAAGCCAGTGGAGATTCAGGGCTGGTCGGCCAGATATAAGCAGGATGGAAAGACTTCTAAGATGCGTGTGAATAACAACGTCTATAGCTCTGTTCTCGGTTACTTTGAGCAGACACCCTTCATGGGTCTGCCCTGTCGCCTAACCTCCTATACACAGAAGTATTTTCAACAATATAGACATGGCCTGCCCTTCATCAAGGCTATTGACGGAGTATTTAAGGAGCTCATTCCTGATAGGCACGCAAAACAGAAGGCAGCGGCGGCAGCGGCACCGCAGTATCAGATAGAGGATACGGCCTTTTCATCCATCACGATCAATCGTAACTTTCGCACTGCCATGCATATGGATGATGGCGATTTCAGAGAGGGCTACGGAAATCTCAGTGTTATTGAGCGGGGAAGGTATACGGGCGGCGCCACCATTTTCCCGCGGTTCCGTGTGGGATTCAATGTGCGCACGGGTGACTTTCTTGCCATGGATGTGCATGAGTGGCACTGCAATACGGAGATGAGCGAGTCGGCCAGCGACAAGGCCTTCAACAAGGCGTTGCCGAAGATTCACAATGCCTCTGTTGAGACTGGCACGATGGGAAGTGAGAAGCCCTTTACACGAATCTCCTTTGTTTGCTATCTACGCGAGAAGCTGCGTGGCTGTAAGAATAAGGAGACGCAGGCCTATTATAAGCGGATTTCCTTTCATCCTACGCATGGGCCTATTAAGACACGAAAGAAACGGAACTAAGTAACGCCAAGTGCCAAAGACGGTACACTTATTTTGGAATAACACGGTAGGAGAATGGCTACACATTTCAATAAAAATGCAAATGCAAATGCACCTGCAAATGCAAATCCGAGTCCACCTACAAATGCTAAACCCAGAGCCAGTATTCCAGGGTTAAGCTGGCCTTCTTGGGCACCTCAGGAAGTTACACCCATACTCTCATATATCTTCTATGGCTCTCTTGTTGTTCTCGCCGTCTTTATCATTCTTTTTATCATACATTTCACAGTGTATCCCATATTTTCCTTCAAGCCAGGCGATCCTGGTATAGTGTCAGTTCCGACATCCTCCGACAAACAAGTTGACTTTACGAAGGCGCCTGCAGGAAATGATATTTCGGGGCAGTTTACGAAAATAGTACCCTGTGGCTACACAATCTCGATGGATTTGTATCTAACGGGGCAGTTTGTTCAACAAACGGCACCACGCATAATCATGTATAATGCAATGAGCCGTGTTACAACTTCTCCAACAAAGACTAATCTGGCGACAACCTTTCCACAGGCTAATCTCGTTTTATGGTTAGATCCTGCTCTAAATGATTTATATGCCAGCGTCATTACGTTGGATACGAGTGGAGGTACCCCATCAGTTCAGACAACCAAGCCGATTGTAAATGTTCCCATGAAGTCACCCTTCCGCGTGACCTATGTCTATGATCAGAGATTTTTAGAAGTCTATCTAAACGGTTATATGGAAACTTCTATGTCCTTTCAGCATAGCCCTAGAGGATTGTCAAGTGCAGCACCCTTTTTCTTTGGACATCTTACATCCAGATCAAGTTGTCTGGTTGGAAATGTGGCCTACTGGCCCAGAGAGCTATCGTCGAGAGAGGTGACAGCAGATGGAACACCGAAATCTACAGTGGCCTTCTTTAATCCATGAGGCACTTATTTTATGCACATATCGATAGAATGGGCTGGTGGGTACCAGTTGCTCTTGTTATAATGTTAGGAATAGTTTTAATCATGTATTTTTCTCCTAGTTTCTTTAAAAAGAAGACATTCACGGCGAGCGGACCCTTTAATCTATCGTCGCCCCAGACTGCGATTCCTTTTGAATCATCAAAACTTCTCTTAGAGCCTCAGTTCACGGCACAGGCCTTCGTTTATCTGAATCCTATAATGAAAACAGGATCGCATGTAAACTGTGGAATAGATCCCAAGCAACCCTCCTGCTTGGACGGATCCTTTCAACCCTGTCTGTGTAATGATCTAAGTGGCTGCGGATCCTGTCTAAATCGTGGCTACTTTAGAATCATCGATCTCATGGGCATCGCTACACTGGAGGTTATGCCAGTCCCCGACGCGAGCCGCCAAGGCGCCATGGCCACCCATCTATATGTAAAAACAGAGATGATGAATACATCCGGTGTAGCACCTAGACATCACTACTATATTGAAACTATTCAGCTACCTCCGACTCCCGTCCAGAAATGGGTCATGATCACTATAGCACGTGAAGGGCGTCAGTTCGATATCTATTACAATGATGCCTTGGTGAAGTCACAGAAGACAATGTTTATGCCCATCTCAAATAGTACTCAGACAAATCTGAGCGGAGTACTTTCCGGGTCGACTGGTCTTAATGGACATGTGGCGAATATTATACTACATCCTAATCGGCTTACTATCTTTGATGTCGAACGAGATTATAAGACTCTGGCGGATACTCGTGGATCTCCTTATCTGGATTCGGCTGGAGCAGCCACTCTATCGAGTATGGAACAGCATGCCGTGGATGGAATCATCCCCGAGTATGGTTTCCGAGTGAATCTTAGTTTTCCAAAGATAAGTTTCTGTTTATCGGGTAACTGTAAGGCGCCGGCTGTGCTTCCTCCATCTAATGCGATATGGGCGTCAAACTATGCCTAACTTTGTAAGACCTCATGCAACATTAAAATAGCATCAAGTGCCAAGATTAATCCTGGCACTTGATGGTAGTCCGTGGCGCTTAAATTATGCACTTCACGATAGAAGTGAGCCATGAATGCCTCAAATGGATCGGCGCGGTCAACTATCTTTAGCCGCGGGACACTTATTATTGTGTCTATCTCCCTTTTAATCCTTTATCTTGTCTACGGGTTCCTGTATTCTTCTGTTACAAGTTCCCCTACGGTTCTCGTAACCACGGAAATAAACGCCCCCCCGACTACTCCTCTAAAGTCTACGGATATCCCTCAGCCCTTTGAAGGCGGAGACTACAGCTTCAATACCTGGATTTATGTGAATAACTTCCGCGATAACATAAATCAGCTCAAGCCTATCTTTGAGCTGCAGGGACTCAGTCCGACGGGCGCCTTCTCTACTCTCTATGTAGGCCTTGGTGCACGGTCGAATACCTTGGTAGTTAGAACACACAGTAACGGCCCGGGTTCTGTATCGGGCACGCAGGGCTCAACTCCTGCGGCTGCTAATGTACAAGCCTTCCAGAGTGGCCCCGCGTCTTCTGTAGACGGAAGCCTCATTCTTCCATACACGAGTAACTTTATGACCGGAATGGATGGAGACAGTGAACCCGAGGGACCAACCTGCGATCTTCCATCAATCGATCTTCAGAGATGGGTAATGGTGACAGTCATTCTCAGTGGCCGTACAATCGACGTCTATATGGATGGCAAGCTCTCTCGTTCATGTGTAACGAGATCCTACTATAAGGTGGATCCGGCAGGAGTGATCCCGGTCATTCTAGGAGCAAAGTCTTCATCTCCCTCAGTTAATATCTATGTGGCAGGCCTATCAGTTGCGCGCTTTGCACTGACTCCCGGAGAAATCTATCGCATGTACTCAAGTGGCCCGAAGGCGAATCAGACCTTCATGAACTGGCTGATGTCACTGGTCACCGGATCGCAGCCGACCTAATGTGTTATGTAAAGTCAAATACTACCGTGTTATGCCAAGTTAAATGCCTCTCTAAGAGGCATTTAACATGGCCTACAAAACTACGTAGGCAAGTTTGGATTAACTCCTTTGGATTTATTAATCTTGGCACACGATGTTATAAAGAGAGGCTTCTTAAATTTAGAACAACACGTTAGATAGGGCATGGACACAATTCAAAACCAGCTAAGTACGCCATCGAGCCAGATTATAACAGGCCTTACAACTATTGCCATACTTTTCACTACAATGTTTGTGCTAGAATATGTGTATTTCGCATCTGACTCTGCCTCCAACCGGTTTAATACACTGGTCGGATACACGGCCTCTTCTACAGATGGCCCGATAGTTATTAAACAGAGTGGTCAGGATTCGCAGCCCATCGGTCTCTCTGTGAATGAGCGCACTGGCATCGAGTTTTCATACTCTTTTTATATCCGCGTGCTATCAAATACCTTTGACGGAAATGAGGGTCTCAAACACGTCTTTCACAAGGGTTATAGCTCTCCATGGCCTCTTATGGGCCCAGGAGTCTTCATCGACGGTGTAAAGAATAAGATGCGCATCTTCATGAATACCTATGCAAATCCCTATAAATATTTGGACGTGCATAACATCCCGGTAGGAAAATGGTTTCACGTAACAATCAACTCCTACCGTCAGGGTATCGATGTCTATGTAAACGGAAGCCTCGCGAATCGCATGAAGTTTACAAACACACTTCCATACCAGAACTTTGGGAATATCAATATCTTCCAAACGTCAAATCTCAGAGTTCCCGGATCAACGATTCCTGCCATTCACGGCGAGGCGGGTCCAGAGAACTTTATCGTAAATGGCGTATTTAATGGATCGATTAGCAACCTTCGTTATGCGCGCTATGCACTTTCAACAGGTGAGATCAATCGCCTGATGGCGCAGGGGCCCTCACCTATTGTGAAGACTACTCCTTCAGATACGCCTCCCTATATGGCAGATGACTGGTGGTCAAATCAGATGACTGCATATTGAAGATACTGTAAAGTACCAAAGTTAAGAATGCCTATTAGGTGTTCTTAACTTAGCCTACATTATAGCTTTAGCACAGAAGGGTCTAAATAAAGTTAGCCATTCCCGATAGGAAATGACGGGAGGTGGTATCGTTGCCCTAGTGTCCTATGGGACACAGAATGTCATTCTCAGTGGAAATCCACAGATGACATATTTCTATAAAGCCTTCAAGCGATATTCCCACTTTGCTACGGAAAATATCTCGATTCCGCTGGATGGCCCGAATGAGCTCAACTTTGATAATCCGGTCCAGCTACGCGCGAAGATTCCACGCTTTGGAGATCTTGTTTCCGAGATGTATTTTGTCTTTCGTATTCCCGATATATATAGCAAACTCGCAGAATCTCTAGATCGCGCCCAATATGAGTTCCAATGGTCCAAGTATCTCGGTGCGGCCATTATTCAGAATGCTGCCTTCTTTGTTGGTGGCCAGAAGATTCATGAGATCGATGGAAACTATTTGCTATCGAGAGCCCTACTTGACTATGACCAGGATGCCTTTCAGGGCTGGCAAACCCTGGTTGGAAATGTTCCGGAACTGATCAATCCGGCCTCAGGATCCTATGGGGGCACGGGGGGTGGCTATCCGACTGTGCATCCTGCACCCGATGTTGCTACACAGATAAATCGACCCTCTATCCTTGGTCGAGACATCTATGTTCCACTGAGTTTCTGGTTCACGGAAGATAGCTCCCAGGCTCTTCCTCTTATTGGTCTCCAATATCACGACTGCGAGGTTCAGCTCACTCTCGCACCTATTTCAAGCCTCTATACTGTTCTAGATGCGAATGGATATCGTGTGAATCCGAACTACTCTATGGATACCGACGCAGTCTCTGTACAGAAAAATCTTCCGGAATATGCCGCGTCGGCTGATCCAACTACGCAGATTCGAAATTTCTTCACAGATATCGGTTACACGGTTCCACCGATGAACTCCTGGTTTATCAATCCCCGTCTAGAAACAACCTTTGTCTATCTTCCACAGGATGAGCAGAAGATATTTGCCCAGCAGTCGCTATCCTATGTAATGACGCAGGTCACGCGATATCCCTTTCCAGGTCTCATAAGTCGACAGGTCTTGGACTTATATACGCATAATCCGGTGACACGCCTTATTCTCTTACAGCGCCGCTCAGATTCTGTGCAGCGAAACGATATTGCGAACTTTACGAACTGGGCGGCGTGGCCTGTCGCCCCCTTTTCGGCCACACCGGGTCTAGATCCTACGATTCCCTCTTCAGGTCTTCTTTTACCGAATAGCCAGATCGACATGATTCGTGCCCTGCGTGTTCTTTGTGACGGAAATGAGATTCAGGAACAGAAGCCAATCGACTATTTTACCAAGGTCAGCACCTATAAATACACGAAGGGTATTGGTCAGGATGGTCTTCCGATCTATTCCTTCCAGCTCCATAGTCCGAGTACGCAGCCGACAGGGTCCATCAACTCGAGTCGTATTAAGAACTTCCAGATTGAGGTTGATGTATTTCCTCTGCCTGCAAATACGACCTACACCTATGACCTTAATATCTATGTCGAGAATATCAACTGGTTTGAGGTGGCCTCTGGAATGGGTGGACTCAAGTATGCTCTTTAGTATCCTTCAGCCGCACATCGGGATACAATCGTGTCTTACTGTATTTTTCTCGCTTGATCCAGCGAAGCTTCACCAGATCGGGCCAGGTAGCCTCGAGCCACTTGGCCTCGGCCTCCATGGGCCTCCAATCACGAAACTCCTCCGCCCCACCCTTTTCTGTATAATACGACGTCTTGGGCGCGACATCATTCATACGGATAACGGCTCCATCCTTCTCATAGAACTTCAAGGTCCGCTCATAGTCCTCCTTGAAACTCTCGCAGTGTAGCTTAAGAGCAGCGCCCGGGTTGAAACATCCGGCCATGACTCCTATGATAAAACGGAGATCCGTAGTATGTCCCGGCTTCATAAAGAATCCATTCGCTGTCGGATAGATTCCCCAGTAACTACAGCCGACCTCCTTACAGAGTTGAAATCCACGGCGAATCGTCGCATCCAAGTCTCGTAGAGGTCTCTCATGGCGCTTCGCTCTCGCATCATACTCTATAAAGGCTGATACGTCATCGTCGATTTGTACAAGAGGCTTTCCAATCGGAAAGTAGCGCATAATAAACATACGCTGGGGTCCAATCTTAGGAACACCTACGACGATTCTGTTGTAGGTTCCTGGATCGAGACCCGCCTTATAGGCCGCCTCTTCCTCCTTATTCGCAACAAAGATGTAGATTTTTTTAGAGGGAATCTTATACTTCGCCAAGATGGCCATGGTCTTTTCCTTGAGGGTTTCGACACGCTTATAGGAGGGTATGGCGATAACATAGTCTGATGTCTTTCGAGTCGCACGACTCATCCTAATCTAGGTTTATTTTATAAGGTTTCAATTCTCAAACTACAGATAGGATGGATTTCTTAAACCGTGCTGCAGGTACAGTTACCGGTGGTATAGGAGGTGGTGCAAGTTTTCTTACAAATACGATTGGGAAGGGTGTCGGTAAAATAGCAGAAAAGGCTGCAGATACTGCTGCAGATGCTGCTCTCGCGCCCTTGAATTTGATTGAAACCAGTATCAGCAGTGTTTCGAACCTTGGCCCCGATATTGTAGCCAACAGACGTGCTAAGATAAACACAATGTTATCAGATATTCAATCAGCAGCGACAAGATATAATGCGGAAACATCTGCAAAAAGGATGCGAGAAGTCCGAGCCACTATAACTGCTCGAGTGAAGGAGGTAAACGACGATTCCACTGTTCCGCAGGATATCAAGGACAAATATGCAATAATCTTAGATAATAGTGGGGCGAGCCCAGAAGATCTCTTAGATAATCTGGCAAATGCGGATGACGATTTGCTCGTTCATGAAAATAAGGAGTTTAGCGCATGGCGCCTAATAAAGCGTTCTTGGAGATTAACATCCGATTATGTCTACTATATTATCCTGCTAGTAACAATGATATTTGGTGGAGTTATTCTATCGAATGTCTATATCAATGAAAAATACCTACCGATTCGCCTCTATTATTTCTTTTATGGAATTATATTCTTTCCAGCCTCTCTGGCCTATGGTATCATAAATCCGCCAGTATGGAGCGCCACCTTGTTTCCCTTATTTCAAATCGCAGGACCCCAACCCTTTGTACAGGGTCCAAAGGTTGGAGGTGCGGTTCCAACAGATATCGCTCAGGGTACAGGAATAGTTGCACAGCGTTCAAGTGTATTTCAATCTAAGAAGGATGTTCGTAAAGATATTGAAGAAGCAGTCCGTATGGGAATGACTCGAGAAGAAGCAGTTCAAAAGGAGATTACTCAACTTGAAGAGAAGGGTGTTACTACAGAGGCTGCTGTGCGAGAGATAAGCTCGATTGTTCAACCAAGCGGCCCTAGTGTATCTGGAGCCGTCACATTTATAAAACCACCCACCTTTGAACAGAGAATCACCGCAGTTCTTTCCAGCCTTTTTGGTTATAAGGCTATCGGTGGATCTACCTTCGGTATGCGCGTGGTATCCATTGTTCTTTCAGCCGCAACACTCGGAATGGCCTATTCTCGTGGGGATATTAATAGTATCTATTCTCGAGTAACTGAAATATATAATCTGGGTCAAGTAAGATAATACGGTACCGCCAAGTGCCAAAGTTAAGAACGCCTATTAGGCGTTCTTAACTTAGCCTACTTGCCTATGTAGTGTTGTAGGCCAAAACACGGTAGTCATGGTCTAAACTTGACCCGCCTATTCAAGATAGAATGGCAAGCCAGAAGGAACGAGACTTCCCCTTTGTGTCTGTTATAACACCTACCTATAATCGCCGCCGTTTTATCCCTCATCTGATCGCCTGCTTCAAACACCAGGCCTATCCCAAGGATCGCATGGAGTGGATTATTCTCGATGATGGATCTGATCCAATCGAGGATCTCTTTCTGAATTCCAAGTCACTGGAAGGGTACAATGTCCGCTATATTAAGGAGGAGGACAAGCGCACGATCGGTTATAAGCGCAATCGCCTGAATAAGGAGGCAAAGGGCTCAATCATTGTAGCCATGGATGATGACGATTATTATCCGCCCGAGCGTGTGCCCGCCGTCGTGCATGCCTTTAAGGCCAAGCCTGGCATAGAACTCGCAGGATCGTCTGAGATCTATATGTATTACAGCGACATTAAGGTAATCTATCGACTTGGACCCTATAATGATCGGCATGCGACCAATGGTACGATGGCCTGGCGATCTTCCTACGCGGCCGCCCATCTCTATGATGAGACGGTGACTCACGCAGAGGAAAAGTCCTTTCTGGAAGGGTATGTACACCCCATGATCCAGCTGGATCCGATGAAGGTCATGTTGGTCATGAGTCATTCCGAAAACACCTTCGACAAGAAAAAGATGCGCGAAAATCCCTCGCCCGTTGTCCATAAGACTCAGATGAAGCTGCGTGCCTTTATTAAGGAGGCAGCCTTGCGCGACTTTTATGCGACTGCTTAAGTATTGTGTAGCTAATGGCTTTAAGATTGTCTCTTGTTATATACACAGATGTCGTACTTGGAAAGTGCAATGCGACGCATGAATATTATGCTTGATGTCGTGAATCATGGTCTCACGGCATCAAGTCCTTTAAAAGAGGTCCCCGCAGACACCTTTAAGATTCAGCTCAGGCAGCACCAGCAGGCCGCTCTGGCCGCAATGGAAGAAAAGGAGAGAAGTCTAACAGGAGGTCTTGATGTCTCAGGTGAAACTCTTTACGGAGATCACGCCATACTCGGTGACTCTGTCGGAGTGGGAAAGTCCTATATGGTTCTTGGGCATATTGCTCGTATTATGCGCGGGGCCGTGAAACCTCTGGTCACGCGTATGGAGGTCCAGAGGCATGCCTCTTCGCACCTCTTCAGCACAAAGAAGAAGATTTATGAAGATGTATCAGAGGCCGGCTGTATTATTGTAGTGCCTCATACACTCTTTCGTCAGTGGTCGGGCTATATCAAGCAGACAAACCTCAAGGCCGTTCTGCTTGACAAGATCAAACTCTTTGATACAGTGGAGGGTGAGAATGCTCTACTAAAGTCTGTTATGGAGGCTGATCTCGTTCTAGTGAGCAATACTCTTTATAAGCGCCTCAGCCAATGGCAACGCGAGCATCATATTCGATGGAAGCGAGCCTTCTTTGATGAGATGGATACCATGCACATGACCCAAGGGCATGCCAAGCCAGTCGCCCGTTTCAGCTGGTTTATAACGGCCTCTTGGATGAATATTCTCTTTGCGAATGAAACGATTATCTTTCCTTCATGGGTCATCGAGTCTACCATTCTAAATCCCACGAGTCCCTACTCGGTTTTGGCTCCTCACTTCAACGGAGTCGGTTCAAATGGAGGACCCTATCGTTATCTACGATTTAATATGACCTCCTATAACTACTATCGTGAGTATCTCGATACATCGCATCCCTTACGCGGTCATCTGGTTGTGCGATGTGATGACGCCTATATTCAAGAATCCATCTCTCTACCACCCCTCTATCGCCAAGAGATTCTTTGTAGATCGACGATTGCGCACCAGATTGTGGGTGATGCCGTGCCCACTGAGGTCCAGAATCTTCTGCATGCGGGTGACGTAACAGGTGCCATGGAGGCTCTGGGGATTAAGGCGGAGGACACTACAAATCTGATCGACGCTGTCACGAAAAATCTGCAAAAGGAGCTGACCCGTCTCAATCAGACTTTGGATTTTAAGTCGAAGCTGGAATATGCCGTGGCGGCGACGAAGGTCGCTACTCTAAAGTCACTGGAGGAGAAGATTGCACGTGTGACCGAGCAGATTGAGACCATTCGTTCTCGTATTGAGGGATTCAAGTCGGAGACCTGTCCAATCTGCTATGATGAGCCCTCTGAACCCACTGTTACACCCTGTTCACACATCTTTTGCGGCCAGTGTATTCTTGCCTGCTTGACAAAGACTCCTGCCTGTCCTATGTGCCGTGAGCCCATTCATCCGAACAGGCTCATACGCCTTGGTACAGGAAATCAGATTGTATCGGCGAAGAAGGATGAGCCCCAGCTCGAGAAGAAGTCGGATGCTCTTCTTCGGATTATTCGGGAAAATCCTGAGGGCCGCTTTCTTGTCTTCAGCCGCTACGATAATCCCTTTAGCTCGATTGAGAAGGCCATGGGTGATGATGGACTTACTGTGAAGCAGCTCAAGGGCAATAAGGATGTGATCGCGTCGACGCTGAACGCCTTTGATAAGGGGAAGTTCCGCTGTCTTCTTTTGAATGCGGGCTATGCGGGGGCGGGTCTCAATATCACGGCGGCGACGCATGTGATTCTTCTTCACGCTATGACCAGCGAGGAGGAGAAGCAGATTCTGGGGCGTGCCTATCGTATGGGGCGGAATGGGCCGCTGCAGTTTATTAAGCTTTTGCATGCTGATGAGCTTCAGCAACCTACGGTCGCCTCAGCATAGGGCTCCTGGCGGATTGCCGAGATGCAGTCGCATGTGATTCAGTCTAAAATTAATCATTTGGGTCACTGTTACTTCAAATAACACAATGAAGTTCCCTGTTACTCGTGAAAGCCTTCAAGCATTTGATTATGCCAAAGATCAGGAAGAACTAAGAGAGGAGGAACTTCAGAAAAGACTTATGTCCATACTTGACGGGCTCTGTAAGGAATTTAAGCAGTCTATGCCCTCAAAAGAAAGGAAGTTCGTATGGCGTCGTGGCCTTCACAATGTTACAATGATGAATCATCAAGATATGAATTTATCAAAGAAAGATTATATTCCTATCTTTATTGATAAAGTAAAAGAAGTCTTTATCGGTTGTGATATTATTATTGACCCATTGAAGACGTATCTTATTATTGATTGGTCTTAATGTTAGTTTTCAGCGCTACGCCTTAAACAAACTTAGGCCGAGTCGCCTTCGAGTATTTTCTACTAAATCGCAAGATAAATACCTTTTTTCACCCCGTTATAGTATTATAAAACGACTGTAGACTCACTGCCTCATATCTCCGAACCTTATCGGACTTCATTGTGCCCTCTTGGAGCTCAGTGAAGGCATACATGGGCGCTAAACGCACCGGAGCCTGTCGCGTCTCCGCGATCTCACATAAAAGCTTCCAGGCATTGAACATGGCCGACTGCTTCGTCAGAACCGGCGTATAACGGAAATCACTGGTCGCCGGCTTCTCTGTTCCAGCGGGTAAGGGAGCCTCCACGGCCAGACGGAGACTAATCGTCTTAAGCTTCAGCTTGAGTGACAGCGGAAGAATCGTCCAGCATTGGTAAAAGAAGGCCCAGAAATCTCCCTGATCGGAGACCTTGTACGCCCGGAAAAGAGAGGCATATAAATCCCAGGCAGCCTCCGTATTTCCCTTGGACGCCTCCACCCGCTCCGGAAGATTTTCCAGAGAAATGAGGCTGGCCAGATTTCCCTCATTATTCTCAATGTCCAGATCCAGCAACGGATCCCATTCACCCCAGAGAGTCCACCAGGCGACCGGTAGAACTCCCTCCGGAACCTCCACCATCTGATCCAAGGACTCGAGGCCGGAAATCTGGCGCTGGAGAGATCGGAGATCTCCCGAATAACTTTCCGGAGGATCGGTGCCCAGCCATTCCTTGAGGCGTTCCGGAGCGGCCGGATTCATGACAAAGGTGAGACACAGCTTAGAAATCTGTTGAAGTGTCCGGGTGTCCAGAGAGTTGCTGATGAGAATAAGAGGTCGAGCCTCCTTGACACCCTTCGATTTGAGGTAGGTATAGAGCTCCGAGAGTCCTCCTCGCTCACCGTTACTGAGACCATCAATCTCATCTAAGAGAACACCTATTCCGCCCCGTTTTCCAGACTCAATCATTTGTACGATCCCTCCTTCCTGGAGCAAGGGGAAGATGATCTTCCTAAACGAGGTTCCCGATCGCGTATGGCTTGCATTGAACTCGACGGTTTTTAGTCCTGCCGCGCGAAAGACACGATGAGCGAGAGTGGTCTTTCCGATTCCTGGAGGGCCAAGAAGTAAGACTGCTGCCTGCTGTCGATGAGTCAGCCATTCGGAAATACTAGACTCTATTTCTGGATGCAGACAGAAGGTTTCCGGATTCCGGGAACCTTCCATTCTGTTAACTGTGGTATGTCAAACTTAAGCCCCTCACGCAGGTGGCTTAGGAGGAAGATTCGTTCCGCAGGTTCCCTCCGTATAGAAACCTTCCCAGGTTACTCTCTTTCTGACAGATTCATCACAAAGACTCTTCAAGCGATCCTTTGGATCCTGTGCAGTATAGAGGTGAAAGATTGTATCCTCAGAAGTCGATCCAGGCGTCCATCTGGCGATGCCACTATAGATACCAGCCGTGTCAACGCATACCGTCTCTGGTACAGCTCTAGCTGTACCAGCCGGAGTGGGGGTAATCGTGACGAGGCTCATGAAGTCGGGGCATACATTTATAAGAGGAGGCCACGTGCCACCGCGACTTGTCTCTGTGCCGGACGGTAGGAACCAACGAGACCCAAAAAAGGCAGAGATTACGACGGATCCTACGAGATAGATTGATCCAGTAGTGCTCTTATTATTCTTAAAAAAGTAATAGGTTCCGCCAAGAACAGAGGCAATCACCAAAAATAAATATAAGTAGAACGACAGATCCATCTACCATAGCCTGCCAAAAATACCGCTACAGTCAAGTGCCAGGATTAATAACTCTAAAGGAGTTATTAATCCAGCCTACTTGCCTATGTAGTGTTCTAGGCCGTGTTAAATGCCTCTCCAAGAGAGGCATTTAACTTGGCACAACACGATACAGTCAAGTGCCAAAGTCAAACTAAAATCCATATTTGGCAACCAAGGTCACATTGTAGGACGCGTGTCCGGTTACCGTGCTCTGTGTACCAGCTCCGTTGAGCCCTAGAAGAATATATCCTGTATTGAATCCATCATCAGTAGAGGTAGAGATCCCTCCCGAAACACCACCAGTCTCAAATGCACGGGGGTCAACGTATTGAACCTTGCGAAAGGTCAGAGAACTACCGTCTGAAAGAGTCGCCATAATAGTTTTACCCATATCCTTATACAGATCACCGGCACTTCCTGTTCTAGAACTATAGGAGGTCAGGGCTCCACTTCCTGCTGTTTGCACTGCAAGTACTGATGCAAGTGTGTAAATATTAGCCTCCTGTGATGCCGCAATTGCTATGAAATATCCGGCGTCAGCACTAATCTGTTTTGTTGATCTGAGGACCGATGTCATCTAAAAGTCTTACAGAAAAATAGACAGGGCATACAGAATGAACTCGGACTTCATCCTTCCTCAAACAGCCAATGCCGCCGGCGGTCGAAATGGCCGTGTGGCAGGTGCCGGTGATTTCACGAATGAGATCGGCATCCCGGGATTCGCGACACAGACTGCTGTCGAGACAGACTTTCAGAATGACATGCTCCGGGGCAACTGGGAGAAGACGCCAGTGAGTAACGGTTTCTTTTCATCGGAAAACATTGAGCGGATTCAGCAGCTGATTCGCAAGGCCGTCTATGATCGCAGCACACCCAAGGGCTACGTCATCGACAAGCAGTCAGTGGATGAGCTGAAGATTATCACGCGCGCCATCTATTATCAGTATGCGCGGAACCTCCCTACGGCGGTCATGGAACAGATTGCGGATCTGAACTCGAAGGTGGTGGAGTGGTCGGTGCCCCATATTCTATCCGCGGTCGACCACTATCAGTTCTATATCAAGGATATCAGCCACTTGCCCGTACCCTTGGAGCAGCCGCAGCACCTCAGCAGCGCGGGAACAAAGACGTTGCCGATGAACCCCTTTATGTGATTCTTATCAAAATCTCCTGTAGGAAGATGCGCAGCAAAACAAGAAGGGTTCGAAGAACTATACCAAAGGTGATTATACAAACTGCGAAGGATCCCATTGCGCCAAGAGTAGTGAGCCTCTTAAAAAAACAGATTGATGGCTACGAGTATAAATTCTTTAGTGACGAGGATATTTTAACCTTCTTTAAAGAAAACCCAGATCGCCAGTATCCTCATATTACAGAAGTCTTTAACAGCTTCACACAGGGGCCGCATAGAGCTGACCTATTTAGATATTACTATCTGTATAAGAAGGGAGGAGTCTATGTCGACAGTGATCTCATGATCTATGATCCGGTTGATGGGATTATTGGAAAGAATACCTTTGTGTGTGTGTGGGATGTTAAGCATAGAGGCGCAGCCTTTAACGGATTCATAGGGGCTGTTCCTGGCCATCCGATCATAAGGGCCGCACTCAAGAAGTTATATCTTACCCCAAATAGGGTTCTAGTAAAGGATTATTTCGCGGTCTGTAAGGATCTAGGTAAAATCATTTCGGAGTTTCGAGGAGCTGGTGCCAAGATGTTAGTCGAGGTCAGAGTAGTATCAGATAAGAGCTGTGAGATCATAGATCCCGATACGGGTAAGATATCTCTTATTCATTACTACGATTCACCGGTTCCAGTCCGCAAAAATTGAGCCGGGTTTAGGCCGTGAGTCGAGGTACGAACATGCCTCCGATTATTCTGTCTCTCGAGGGCAATATTGGCGCTGGAAAGAGCACGCTGATCGCGGCTCTTAAGGCGGCGCATCCAGAGTGGCACTTTGTCGATGAGCCGGTTGAGGAGTGGCTAGAGCCGGATTCGACGGGTCGGAGTCTACTCAAGAACTTCTATGAGGACAGGCGGCGTTGGGCCTACACCTTCCAGAATGCGGCGCTGCTAAGTCGATCCAAGGCTCTTCGGAACTGTGTCTCTGCCCATGCCTTCTCTCAGTCGCAGGTCTTTGTCACAGAGCGTTCCATTGAGGCGGACAAGAATATCTTCGCGGCCATGCTCACTGCGGAGGGTGAGATGAGCCCTCTCGAGTGGACACTTTACATGAAGTGGTATGCGATGACGCAAGCCTCGACGCCGGCCATCACAGGCTATATCCATCTCGATACGCCGGTGACAATCTGCCACGAGCGTATCGAGAAGCGTGGGCGTCCTGGAGAGATCATTGAGGTTGAGTATCTGGATCGTCTGGATTCGTATCACTTTGGGTGGCTGCACGCGCCGGCCTTTGTAACGCCGGTTCTGCGCTACGATACCTATTCTCAGCCTAAAGACCAGTCATCTATAAAGGATGTGGAAGCGTTCGTGGAGCGGCTTCCCACGTGGCCCTGGGTCCAAAATTGACAGGGTTTTGGCCGGTAGTGGTTAGTGTGAGAGGCGGTTCACAAAGGGTCCGTTGGACCAGTAGTTCATCACACGTAGTGTGGTTTGCCATCTGGTCCCCTGGACCAGTAGTTCATCACACGTAGTGTGGTTTGCTATCTGGTCCCCTGGACCAGTAGCTCATCACATGTAGTGTGGTTTGCGATCTGGTCCTTGGACCAGTAGCTCAGTTGGTAGAGCGTCGTGCTTATAGAGAATATCTATACAAATGTCACGCGAAAGTCGCGGGTTCAATCCCCGCCTGGTCCATTTTTTATTGTCGTTTTACGGCTGTAAAAAATGGGTGTTGTCTTACCAAGATACTCGTATCATTATAAGAAAGTTAGTTGAATGTAGCATCTTAAATTCAGCAGTTGGATATAGAGTCTTCAATGACTCTTTTATAGAAGAGGCATAGTGTATATATTTTGTACCTATTGGCATATCAGCAGAGTTTTTACCAGCCAGCATTCGTTTATAGATATGTTGCCGAATAATCCAGAGGACTTTCCTTTTAGAAAGGTCATCTTGCGTGTTAAGGAGTCTCATAAAGGATGTGCGCGGATGGTATTCATATGCTGATACCATATTATACTGTAAAAATAAGATTTTTCATAGTACAAATTTTATCGAGATATCAAACAGCCTTCTTTTTAAGAAGCTTGAACTTCTTCGGAGCCGCAACGCCAGCCAGAAGCGCCTCACGCGCCTTCTTCATGGCCTGCCACCCAGCCACGAAGTCATCCAGATCACGGAGCCACATGGCCGCGGCAGTCGTAGCCTCAAGCACGGCCACCGCATTAAGAGCATTAGTCACCGCCTTCTCCTGCTCCTGAATAGCCGCCGCCTTCACGCGATCCATACGCAGCCGCAGCAGATAGTCATACGAGTCCACGTTCTCCACATCAGGCCCCGACAGCGCCGGAAGCGAATGCGACTTCATCACAGCCACGATCGCCTCATCAGTTGCCCGACGGAGATCGATCGTGCCCTTGAGCACCGCCTTCAGGAACCGCGCCTTGGCATCCGCCTCCACCGCCTCCGCCTGGAGCCGCGCCATCTCCGAAGCCCGCCGCTCCTCATAGGCCGCCAGACGAGGCCCATAGTACGCCTCCAGCATGTCGCCCACGCAGCTATACTTGACAATCTTGGAGGCCACGTCAAAGGCCACCATGTTGGTCGTGCGCCACGTGTTCGTCAGCTTGAACCGCTTCTCAAACTCCTGCGGATTCTCCTTCGCGTCATCATAGTAGTCCGCCTCCAGCTCGAGATCGAACCGCACATCAACGTGGTTGTACAGATCCTCAAAGTTCTTCAGCACAGTCCCTTCGGCCGAGCACAGCTCATCCAGAAAGGCCTTGTAGTCCTGCGTCCAAACGCCCACCGGCAGCTCCGTGACAGATACCGTGCGCTTAGCGTCATCGAAGGTATAACAGCCCTTCGTGAGCCAGACGCCGTCCGAGACCTGCTGGATCGCGCCCTTGAACCCGAACCACCAAGGCCGCATTGCGAGATCGGCAAGAGTGGCACGCCGACCCTGAAGACGATCCCGAAGCAGGCCCACCACCTCCTCGGGATCGTGGGGCGGAATGTCCGTGCTGAAGCCAGTGCCAATGCCGATCGCACCATTGATCGCGAGCAGCGGCACAACAGGCAGATAGGTCTCCGGCTCCACGGCGAGTCCGTCATCATCAATGTGCTTTAGGATTCCCGCATCCTCCTTACGAAACAGAGCCTCGACGATGGACTCTAGATGCGTGTGAATGTATCGAGGCGAAGCGGCATCCTTGCCGCCGAGGAGTCGCGAGCCGAACTGGCCAATCGGGCACAGCAGATTGATATTGTTCGAACCCACGAAGGTCTGGGCCATCGATGTGATCGCCGCCGTAAGCGAGGCCTCACCGTGGTGGTAGGCCGCGTGCTCTGAGACGTAGCCCGCCAGCTGTGCCACACGGACCTCGGTCTTCAGTCCACGCTTCAGGCAGCCGAAGAGAATCTTGCGCTGCGACGGCTTCAGACCATCCATCACGGACGGAAGCGAGCGAATATTGTCGGCATTGCTGAAGTGAATAAGCTCGTCGTGAATGAAGCGCGAGTAGCCGATATGACCACCGGCTCCCGCAACCAGCATCCGCTTGGGATCGTAGCCGGCCAGCCACTCCTTACGATCATCGGCCCGCTTCTTGGAGAAGGCCAGAGACAGCGTGTCGTCCGTGGCACCGTCCCAGTCGTACTTGATCTCATGGAGATCCTTGAACCACTCCTGGGCCTCCTCGGGCGTGCTCGTGCCCAGACCCTTATAATACTTGAAGCTCCACCCCGTTCCAGAAGTGGCCTTCCAGGCCTCAAACTCGGCAGGCGAGAAGAAGCTCACCGTGGCACCGCGCCTCGTAGCCTTCAGGAGCGGCGTCGAGAGAGAGCACAGGAATCCGGCCTTCATCAGCGACGGCCACTCCGCATGAAACAGGTTCATCAGCAGACCCTTGATGTGCGATCCGTCCAAGTCCTGGTCCGCCATGACCATCACGCGACCGTAGCGGAGGGACTTGAGATTCGTATAGTTCTTGCCCTGCTCGAGGCCGAGGATCTTCTTGATTGAGGCCAGCTCCTCGTTCTTCGAGAACTTGTCCGCCGAGACATCACGCACATTCAGCATCTTACCCTTGAGCGGAAAGACGCCCCAGGACTCGCGGCCCACGACCTTGAGACCCGAGATCGCCGACGTCGCAGCCGAGTCTCCCTCCGTCAGGATTAGCGTGCACTCGCCCGACTTCGCCGTGCCCGCCCACAGCGCATCCACCAGCTTCGTCATGCCGCGCAGCGTCTTCTTCTTGGTACCATCCGACTTCTTGGCATCGCGATTCGCCTTCGCATCCAGGATCGCCGTGGCCTCGTCCATGAGACCCATCTTGACCAGCTGGGTCACGAGCTTCTCTGACTTGAAGACTGAGCCGAACTTGCCCACGGGCGTCGTGAGCGTCTCCTTTGTCTGGGAGTCGAAGGCCGGATTCACGATGGTCGCCGCCACAAAGAAGATGACCGAGTCCTTCAGCTGCGCCGGCTTGATCACCACCTTCTTCTTGGCCGCGACCTCACAGAAGTCGCCGATCACGGTGCTCACGACCTTATCGACGTGCTTACCACCCTTCTTGGTGTGAATGCCGTTCACAAAGGACACATGCTTCTCTTCGGGCACGTCCTCGAACAGCTGCTTCGCCATCACGGCCGCCACCTCCCAGCGATCCCCGCAGCGCTCATAGGCGATCGCCGCGCCATCCTTCACGAACAGACGCGTATACTTCTCAAAGGTGTTCGTGGCAATCGCGGCGCCATTGTAACTTACCTTCACGTCCTTGCCGGCGAGAGCCGCCAACTCGACCGCCCGCGTCTTGAGAACGGTCACCATATCAGCCACATTCAGACCCGGAAAGCGCGCAACATCGGGCTCGTAGGTCACGCGCACAAAGCCCTTCGCCTTGTCAGCCTTGACGGACGGCTTCCCAGCGACCGACATGTTATTCGTCCAGGTCTGGGAATACTTCTGGCTATGCTTCACGCTCCTAGTCTCGACCGTGAAGCTGGTGCTGAAGATGTTGGTCAGCTTCGCACCATAGCCATTCTTGCCACCGACGATTTTCTCCTCACCCTTGGCGTAGTTGCCGCTCGTGAGGAGATGGCCGAAGATCAGCTCAGGTGCCCAGACCTTCTCCGTCGGATGCATCTCGACAGGAATGCCGTCGCCGTCATTCTCCACTGTGATCTTGAGAGGATTCTCTGCGACCGTGATATCGATGTGCTTGATAGGAGTGCGACCGGCCTCCGTCGTGCTGCGAACCAGAGCATCACGGGCATTTACAAGAATCTCATCGAAAAGCTTGTAGAAACCCGGGTTGAAGTCGACGGCCTTGTAGACCATCTTTGCCCCATCGAAGACCCACCGCTGTTCCGCATGCGTATCCGTCGAGCCGATATAGGTATCGGGGAGCTCGAGGATGTGCTCGCGGTGCGTGTGCTTCTTGTAGGCGGAGGCGTCGGTCATTTATGCCAGGGGGGTCCCTTGGCTGGACCGGCAATTTTAGCGCCTTACAACCTTCAGAGGTACTCCTCCGAACTCTGAGGCCTTCTCTGAAAAACTCGAATAATAGGAGGCCAGGATTTCAGAGCATTTAGAGAGCGCCAAGAAATCTACAAATCCTGCCTTCATACCAGCCAGTGTATTACGATTGAGCGGTTCATCAAAGGTCAAAATGCGATTACCGTATTCGTAATGTAGCTTAACCTTTTCGAACTCTGAATCGGTCGCTAAGAAAAAATAGGTGGTTGCGGGGTAGGTCGCCATTACCTCTAGGAAGGCCTCCGTTGGCGAATGCTTGATCGCCTGCTCATTATCGGTTCGGCGAATGTGGATTCCAACAACGGTTTTATTAGCCAATAGGCTATAAACTCTGTCTATAAACTCTTGGCGTGGTTTCAGTTCTCTGAGGATAGAGGTTAACTGAGGCGACTGGTAAAAGTGAGTATAGGTTATGATATGCATATTCTTCGTTTTTGCTAAGGCTAAAAACTCTGCGGCATTATTGCACATGGTCGGCGGTGGAAGGATGGCACCACGCTGGACATTCGGATGCGGCTCAAATAGATCATCGAAGCCGATGCGGCATTCGTAACTCGGTGTCCATATTACGCGGACTGGAATACCCATCTCTCGCCCTATAGCAAGAGCAGAGGTGAGTGCCATAAGGCGATGTCCGAGGCCCGCCATAGCGGTAACAGTGAGGGTTTCCATTTTTGCAATAATCTAGCGCCGGGAAGTCTTTCTGCGAGATTTACGCAAGGCCTTGCGGGTTCGCTTGCCTCCATATGTCCTTCTTTCTTCGTGAAATTCAGCATTTTTATATTTATCAAAATGATACGGGTGTGTTTGTAGTATAGGAGTTGTCTGAAATATAACTTTATCAAAATGGACAAGAGGAAAGCCTTTATAAACGTGCTTTGTAGGGTTGATATATATGGCCTTGCCTAAATCTTCAATTGAACCATCTCTCCTTTTAATACCATACACACTTCCCTCTTTAATATTCTTAAATGAAACTGGTTTTGGGTTCCACGACATAGTCACTCTATGATATTATTGCAAAATAATATGTTAAACTATGAAGTCCCCTATCTTTGATACCTGAGGTAGATGTGCGATTCAAGTTGGATAAGAAGATGAAAGATTGCGTGCCATCTATCCGATACTATAGGATCTACTGACCACATCATACGATTTGAATATCCAGCGGATAAATATAAGACAGGAAGCCCAATATGCATTCCATATATTAATACAGAATGTGGAAAATCCAGGGAATGAATAGTTATATGATCATAAAGAGTAGCAAACCAATACGCGATACATGACAACACATCAATATAATAAACTGGGCGCCGTATTCTATCTGAGATTGACAGATAGCGTTTTGTATAATGATAGATTAAGGTCGTGCTGTAAAGCCAAATGGATGCTATAAACAAAATATCATTTTGTTTATAGTATGAGTGAAGAACTATGGTGGCAAAACTGAGAGAAGAGGCTTCACTTGGAAGCATATTAATGAGTATATCTACGATACATTTAGGTCTGTGATTACATGTTAGAATGCGTCATCATAGCATGATGCAGTCTGCCCGCAGCCCCCTCACTTGCTCTTGCATATTGCTGTGCCGCTCTTTTCATAACGGCTGCGTGTTTTTTTGCCTCTTTAGCATGCCCTATTTTTTCTGAAAGCGCTCTTTTTTCATCTTCTGTTATCGCAGCGTTATCAGATAATGATTTTAGAATGCCTTCAGCTTCTTCTATTGATTCGGCTGTAGCATCTTGTACAGAAACTAAATGTAAAAGTCTTTTTACATGCGCCTCTTTTTGAGCTACTTCGATTTTCTTGGCGGCCTCTTCCGCTGTTTTAACGGCGTGCGCAGCAACGATGGCAGCATTTTTTGCGAGTTCAAGAGCAATACCAGCCTCCTCAACTGCCTTGGCGGCTAAGGCGCGCTCTTCCGCCTCCTTTTTGTAGTTGGCCTTAGAGACCTTAGGCGCAGCATTATTTCGCGTTCTATTCTTAGCCAAGGCCGCTAAGGCATTTGCGCGTCTCTTTAAAGTTCCTGGAGAGTTCGCGCGTGCCTTCTTAGAGGGCATTCTATATTAAAATGCTATTTTAAGATAGAATGTCTTCGCATAAGTATGAGGCCACATATAATGGCGTTATGGAATGGGCGAACGCGGAGCTTGAGCATGTTGGCCGTATTGCCTCTATGAAGGACAAGGCTATCCAGTATAGTTATGCTCTATCTACTGTCAATGGGATGGCACATCTCCGGAATGCACTCGTTGAGATCGTTAATGATCCAGACTATGCGAGTCACAAAAGGGATCTTTTAAAGACTCATGATGCGGTCATTCGCGTTATGAAGCATCTGATTCGTGAATATCACGTTCGCTTGAGCACCATTAAGGAATTTAATGTTCGCCATGTTCTAGGTGATATGAGTTACTTGAAATCGAAACGTAAGACCCGGAAGCGCGTTTAGGCTCGGCGCTTGGCCTTGCGGGTCTTCTTATTCTTGGAGCGCCGGGTCTTACCACCGCCGGCGGCAGCAGCAGCGGCGACAGCATTATACATTGCCTTTTTTGCATCTAAAACACCCTTATGCTTGCCTAAAGCCTCATGGTAAGCAGTACATGCCTCTGTGTGCTTATATTGAGCTGGGTAAGGACATGAGTTCTTATTATTCTTCTTTACATTTGCCGGCTTCGATCTGGCATGACCAGTTTCATGATTCTCAATCTCCTTTTGCACGAGTTGCTTCCAGGAATCTAAGGGGCGATCTTGAGTTATTTTAGCCAGATTCATTAAAATCGTCTGGATATCATTCTCCGCAATAGTATGGTCTTCCACATTCTCAACTAATGCCTCTACTAGAACAGCCTTTACATCTTGGAACTTTACCATTTCTAATATATCCGCACAAGTTAAGTATGGCCAAGGGTGGAGGGTGTGGATGTGCTTTAAGAGGAGGCTTTTATCCCAGCATTATGCATGGCATTGCATCGACGGGCCCCTATTTCATGACGACAGCTGTAGCACAGGGCTTCAGACTTGTTCGGAATGAGAAGGAGAGAATGAGAGGCCGTAAGATAGGGAGCCGGAGGGCAAAAAAGTCTGGACGCAAGACCCGGAAGCGTTAAACTCCGGAAGGGTTTGGGTCGCCTTCGCCTTCGCGCCCCTTTGCCTAAAGCGATTTCGTGAAGGAGATCTAGAATGGCAAGCGTCAAACCAAACGCGAACGGAAACCTCTTTGAGATTAAGACTGTACAGTCCGGAGCCTTCCGTACCCTCATCGAAGCCCTCAAGGAAATCCTTACGGAGGCCAATCTCGAGTTCGATTCCCAGGGCATTAAGGTGATGGCCGTTGACGAGACTCACACGGTTCTTGTGTATCTCAAACTTCTCTCCGATCGCTTCGAGACCTATTACTGCCCGGCCAAGCACGTACTCGGTGTGAATATGATCTATCTTTTCAAGCTCATCAAGACCATGGGCAACAATGACTCGCTCACACTCTATCTCCCCGCGTCCAATCCCAACAAGCTCGGAATCCGTATGGAGAACTCCGAGAAGTCTACCGTCACGAACTACTTTCTCAAGCTCTTCGATACGGATGTGGAGGATATTCAGATTCCAAGCCTCAACTTCACGAGTATCATCCACATGCCGAGCATTGATCTCCAGAAGATCTGCCGCGATATGAATGCGCTCGGTGAAAAGCTCGACGTGGAGATCACGTCCTCGGGCTCAGATCTTATCTTCAAGTGTTTCGGTGATTTCGCCGAGCAGGAGACCATCATATCGGAGAATACCACGTCCAATATGAAGGTGCATAAATCGGGCACAGGGTCTGACATCGTTCAGGGGATCTTTCAGTTGAAGCATCTCGTTCTTTTTACGAAGTGCACCAGCCTCTGTCCTTCAATCGAGCTTTATTTGAAGAATGATTTCCCGCTCATTCTACAGTACACGGTCGCGAACCTCGGACTCGTGAAACTTGTATTAGCGCCTATGAAGAAATCTGCATCGTAAATAATTACTCAGGAATATATAGATATGGGTAAGAATACGAAATCTAGATCTAAGAAACTATTTGGCCAATCATACAGGGATTATAAGATGAGAAGATCCACTATGAAGGCTAAGGCGAGATCTCGTATGCCAATTGCTTTTTTGCCGACTGTACATGAGTCAAAGCTGCTCGGAAAAACAAAGAAAATAACCAAGGGTGAGAGAAGGGGTCAAAGGCCAGACACCTATTTGATGGAAGTAAGAGTACTTCTTGAAGTTTTAATAAAAGATAATGAAAGATTTAACAAAGAAAAGTTGAATAGGCATATTCTTATTGCTGATTCAATTAAGGATGATATTAAAGATATATTATCAACTATGGATAGAGATATTGATGAAGAAGATTCGTTTGAATTTGTAGAACAACTTATTATTCTTATTGAAGAGATGATTGATGATTATAATAGTAATAATGAAGGGTTGAGAGATGAAATGTATTTATTGGCAAAAAATATTAAAAAAGCCATTGTAAGAGCTAATAAAATGTATAAGGGCATGAAAAATGATGAAGCCTTAGATGGTCTTCTAGGAAGATTTTCATTAATGGGTGTAAAGTCTTAGGGTTGATAAGAGTGATTGCTTAAGAAAGAGTTTCCTCTACCTGTAGAATGAGTTCCCAGTCCATCTTTGATATACTCAACTTGTATATATCAAAGAAGCCTACCATACAGTCGCCTGTATTCTATTCCTGTGAACTTGCCGAAAAAAACTGGGTCTGTAAAGAGGGTCTCGGATCTAACAAGGCCTTCAACTTTATGGTTCCTGAGAGCTCTGTAAAATCAACTCTACAAGGGCGTTTGGCCACCATACCTATTGTGATAAAGTGACCTTACATCTTCTTATCTACGTGGGGCGTATAGAGTACATCTGCTGGAACCAATCCTTGGTGCAGCAAATGGATTCCAGTGGTCTTATTGAACTTGGCACAATCCTTGTTCCAGACCTTTATTACATAGAAGCCTACGCGGTGGCTCCCGTTTGGCCCCGTGATAATCTTCGGGCTAATGCTGACTCCTGTAATCTGATCCTCTGGATTTAACGTAGCTAGACCGCTCATAGCGCCTATAATGTAGGCCTTATAAAACTCTGGACCCTGTTCGGCGTTCCCTCGAATACTGTAGCTGCCTCCCCGAATATTTTGGTGATTTTCCCAGAGAGGTGGAATAGGATTCCGCATACAGAAGAACATGCCCCGCTTAATCTTATCACCCAGCTCCTGGAATACTGCAAGAGCATTCGCCAAGGTATTAAAGGTTGCGATTGGCTGAAAGGTATCGAGGGTCCACCGCTTTTCTCTTGGTGCATGAAAATACAATGTCCATGCACCAGGAAGGGTGGATTCAAGGCTCACACTCATTGTGAGAGTTATGATATATTATGGCTACTCAATTTTAAGTGGTTCCGCAGCATCCGTAACAGCATCCGCAACAGTGTCCGTAACAGCGTCCGTAGCAGTGTCTGTAACAGTGTCCGTAGCAGCGTCCGTAGCAGCATCCGTAACAGCGTCCGTAGCAGCGTCCACAGGCTCTATTGCTGTTTCCTCAACTTCCGTCGGCGGTACATTCACCTTCTCAAGAATAGCCTCCCCAATATCAAGATCATTATAGATACTAAAATCGTGAGATAAACCATCGCATGATATGACGCGAACCACGAAGTCACATTCGCGGGTAAGAATAACATGTGAATCAATCATCCACGCATTCACAATCTGAGATACACTTGGAAACCCATTATCAGAGTATACCGTGATCCCCTCAATGAAGTCTGTGAGATCAAAGGTTACAATACCGTCGCGGAGAATCTCAAGACTCAAAATGGGAAGAGTCTTTTTGGAGCCCGTACCCGTGACAAACTGCTTCTTATCTGCATTATAATAGAAATCAACAATGGCACCGGATGAGGCGTGTACATTAACGGCTTGCTCTTGAAAGGCAGTGCTGTATCCTTCTAGAAAGATATAGTTACGATCCTTAAAGGCGGATTCAACCGCACGAAAGATCTTTCCAAGAACGGTGGCCGTCGTATAAAAGAGATCACCTGAGGCAATATAGAGTCGAAGAAGAAGCAGGTTAACTGGACGAAAATCCATTCTATATCAAGAATGTCATTCTACCTTAGGCTGGGAAGTAAGATGCTCCGTAGTTCGAGAAGCCTGTAACAGTGGTTGACGGTTTGGGGCAGTTATTCATCGCTGTGCATCTGCATTGATCTATGCTAGTAAAGTTCTTCTCCCATTCCTTTTCACAGGCAATACATTTATCACGAGAATCAGTGCTCGGTGGGGTATTAGTACTGCCAGCAGTGTTTGTAGCAAGAGATCCTAGGCATACTGCATGAACCTTTAGTACACGAATCGCCGTATCTCTGCAATTTGGATTGGTGTCTTTAGCGCACTGAGTATTTGCTTCACTACAGTGTTCGGCCAGTGCAGCACTCGGAGCATTACCTCCACATAAATATGCATACTCTCCCTTGATGACGGTACTGTTAACAGCGCCCGTCAGTTGTTGTACCATAACTCCAGCCTCAGTATTAGCAGGAGGTACTATACCAGATCCTGCAGTCGCCGCGATGGCCGCCGCTCCATCAGACTTTCCAGCACTTTTATTCTGATTAAATAATCTCATCCACCAGTCGCTAGCTGATTCACCCGCCTTCGACCCAAACTTATTTACATCATCTACAAACTCTTTGCCTTCATCATAAAGGTAGTCGACAGTGTTATAAACTGAATCAAATCCACGTTTTGCAGTATCTACCGTGCCTGTGTATACACCCTTAATCTTATTCCCCGCACCAATGACATATTCATTCTTACTTGCGGTAGTTAAGAAGGTAACTAATAAAAAGATTCCTGGGATTAGGGTAAAGACCCAGGCGACCGTAATATAGTTAGATCTACAAAGATACAAAGTCATGAAGGTTATTAAAACACCGGCGATTGCGTGTACCGGGATTAGAGAATTCGCCTTATTATAAATATCGAGAGCAATCAAAGCTACAAAAATAGCTACGTTTGCCGCAACGGGCTCATAGAAACTCATGTTCATACTCACGGAGCGTCTGCTGTTCGCGCGAATATTCCCATTGGATTGATTCATTCTATCGTATGTCTAAGTTTTTAACTCAGCGTCGGGCAAGAATACGCTGCTTTGCCTCATTCCAGACACCAAAGGGCTCCTCATTTAGCTCACCATCTTCGTCTGTGGTAAAGACATTATTGTCAGAATCACGGTAATAGGTTGCACCCTTATACTCGAACTCCTGTAGTTCAACTGCCTCCTCATCGGGGACCTCTGCAACCATTTCCTCCTCCATAACAATCGAGGAGGCATCGTCTACATTCAGTTCTACCTCTGCCTCTGTAGTCACTACAGTGTCGAGAGGATCAGTATTCACGTGTACAACCTTCTCAGTGTTTACTACAGGTACAGGAGCAGGCGCAGGTACAGGTGCAGGTGCTACAGCTGTATCTGGGACCGGCACATGAAGAGGTGCAACAGGAACCGGGGCATTCTGCTTACGAAAGACCTCTAGCCCAACCATTGGTGATGTGGGCAATAGTTCCTGCCGGGAAGAGTCATTAAGCCGCTTTTCAAGTGCCTGGATCCGAGCGAGAAGCTCACCGATAAGTGGGCTCTCGGGCTGACGCATTTGCGATGCCAGAAGCTGATTTACGATACGGAAACGCTCATGGATACTCTGCTCAAGGCTGCTGAGAAGCTCGTGGATCGTTGCTGCAGACATTTCTATGCGACCCTGCCGGAGATTCGAGGGGTCAATTTTGACTTTAGCGGCTAGAAATCTGAATACTCATTACGGAATCAAGAGTAGACTCCCTCTCCTTCAGAGGTTTCTTACGCTGCAGACGCAGACCCTCTTCTTTCTTCTCAACCGGGGGTCCCGTAATCGTATTCTTCATGCTTGTATCAAAAAAGTCAATGGGCTTTGTATCAATAGATCCAAGAATACTGACCATGGGTGGCATGTGCAGATCAACTCGCACACGACCCTCTTGTACAGTTGCTCGGAAGACTTCAATCGACATCGGACCCCCAAAGATTTTCAGAGATTCTCTGGCCGCCGCAGGAAAGATGTGACGAGCACCCTCCTTATCATAGACGCGCTGTAGAAGAGCCATGCGCTCCCAGCGAACGTGAGGATCAATACTCTCTCCTAGAAGATAGGCCATGGCACATTGCGGGCAACAAAAGTTGCCGTAGACCGTATAAACGCCCGCGATCTCTCGCTCAGGAATCACCACCGGCTGAGTTGAAAAGGGGTGAACACACCAGAAACACGCAATATCAGAACTCTCGGGAAGCCGTTTCTTCTCTGAAGATTCCTTAAACTGAACCATGAGATTGGCGCGAGTAAAGCACGGAAGCGCGGCAGTGGTTTCCTGCCTTGCAACAATAGGCGCGGGTTGATCCGCAACAGTTTCCTGACCGGATACAAAGGCTCCATCGTAGGTGTCGAAGGGTTCTGGTTCGGGCTGCTCGAACTTCACGTTTGGAGCAATCTGTAGATGGGCAATCAGAGGACGTCTAGGCTCTGTTGCAAAGGATCCTTCAATCCCGTCGGGAGTCACAACAGCCACAACCTTCGGTACTTTCTTTTGACGGGGTGGCATTTCCTATATAGATGTCGAGCGCGGATATTTAAGCCTTTTCTTACGGGCAAGGTCTAAACATTTCAATGTAAGCATAGGCAATGGAGGGCCTGGGTCTTCCCAGACGTATAGAGCGTATTTTACAAACAATGGTGACACATCCTTCCAGTCGATCCCATCTCCTTATGATTGGTCCTCCTGGATCAGGAAAGACAACCTCTGCAAAGTTCTTTGTAAAGGCCATCTATAACTCCGAGGGTTCCCTCTTTGGCCGGGCCCTCTTTCTAAACTCCAGTGACGAGCGGGGTCTAGAAGCCGTTCGTAGCCGCGTCTATCCCTTTGTCAAATCAAGCTTCGGAGCCCTCTTTTCATCCACAGGACCCAAGATCATTGTCTTTGACGAGGCCGAGACGCTTACAGACCAGGCACAGATTGCCTTAAGACCCCTCTTAGACATGGATCCCGAGAAGGTTCTTATCATCTTCTTATGCAACTCCATTTCTCGTATTCATCCGTCGATTCTTCATAAATTCATGACGATTCCCTTCGAGGCGCCGAAGATTTCGGAGTTTCAGTTCCGTATGCAGAAGATTCTAACCACGGGATCAAAGATGAATACTCTCGATATTCAGTTTCGCCGCGGAGATATTCGATTCTTTCTTCTGAATCCGACGCGATCCCAGGACTGCGCCCTTCTATGGAATGAGTGCTTTACTGTGCATAGTACCCAGCTTCTCGGAGTCTTCAATCAGGCACTTCTACGGTGGACCTTTCCAGATCTTGCCATATTTTGCCTCTTTATCGCAAATATTACGGGGGTCTTGACTCTAGCCTCCGTAAATCATATGCTCCGTATAAGTGATACGGATTTTGTGAAACAATGTGCCTCTCTAAGGGGGCCCTTACTCGTCGATTGGTTCAAAAGGAATGTACGGGCTAGATTGGACACATATCCTTTCAATAAAATTACACCAGGGGCTTAAAATAATATGGCTACAAGAATGGCTCTCACCTTCACGCCCCTCCGCATTTCAACTCTGGTTACGACGGGTCATCTTGGAACGACTCTGAATCTGACTAAACTCTTTGACACGATTGGCAAGCACCTCATTCCTATTGGGTATCCTACAGAGGGTATTCTAAAGATGGAGCACGAGGGAAAGGTCATCGGGCACTCGGCTCGTGACATCCTCACGAAGCGTCGAGTCAGCGCGAAGACCTTCTTTAATCAGAGCACTCTGGTGATTCGTAAGCTGCGCGATGCGAATGAATATAAGGAGGTCAATCTCAAACTCTTCGCAAACGGAGGCTTTCAGATGACCGGTGTTACCAATGAGGCCTTCTCTCGCGATGTTCTGGACTGGATTATTAAGAAGCTGGTGCCGCTCGCCATCTCTGAGAAGCCGCTCGTAGTTGCGAAGTTTGCCATTCAGCTTCTGAATTCCGATTATAAGGTGAGCGCTCCGATCAAGCGCGCTGAACTCCATCGTATTCTCTGTGAGGAGTATCGGCTCTCTAGCACTCTTGAGACAACGATCTATCAGGGCGTGAATACCAAGTATTATTATAACGAGGCAAATCCGTCGAGTGGCATATGTATGTGCCCGCGCTTCTGTACGGGACAGGGTGATGGACTCAGTGTGGGTGCGTGTAAGCGTATTACCATAGCTGCCTTTCAGACGGGGAGTATCATTGTTACGGGGGCTCGGAATCAGAAGCAGCTGGATGAGGCCTATGCCTTTACGAATGAGGTGTTAACAAAGCATGCGCGCAGTGTTACGAAGATCTCTGATCCGAAGGCTACCGTATAAAATTCGCACAGCACGCTACGAATCGCGTTCAAACACCGAACCACTCTTTCCAAAACCCTCGCAGAGTTTAGCAATGTCAGCCCCCGGTCCTTCCCCCGCCACATCTCAGGCCCTTGTTCCCGGCGCTTCCTCGGGAGGGGCTACCCCTCTTCCCTCAGCCCAGGTCCTTCTTCAGGCGGCCAAGCTTGCGATCGAACAGGATAAGCCGATGATGCTTGATTATTTCGTTGGAACTGCCTCCGGCAAGGCCTTCATGGGTGAGGATCAGGAGACGAAGGAGAAGATGCTGATCCGCTCGAACGAGGAGTTTACGTCCCTCGTGCAGAAGATTTACAAGGTTGCCGAGGATTATATCGTTCTTACGGAGAACTCCCTCTATATCGTGTCGGGTAAGATTCAGAAGCGCCGTATCCAGGCCTCCGTGCTCCGCGGCTTTTAAACGCCACCCTCTATAGAAATGGCTAGATCTCGTTCTCAACCTCGCTCAAGAACCAGACGCCACCGCGGCGGCGATCACATGCTATCTCCTGCCTCTGTAAATGACACAAGCATGGTAGACCCCTCAAAGCTCAGCTCGGCCCAGGGTATGGACTATATGCGCATCCACCAGGGACAGCACGGAGGTTCCTCCCTAGCCGCCTCGGCCCCCGTGGGTGACCAGGGACTTCTTGATTCATCTCTTCGTGCCACTGCTAGAGTCGACGGACTCGACGCCTCTCTCGCCGCGGCGAGTGGAATGAAGGACCAGTCTGGAGGCCGCCGCAAGAGGCGCTCCCTGATGAAGATGTTAAAGAACTCGTATCGTTCTACTAAGAAGGCATTCTCCCTGAATAAGCTTTTTAAGGGAAATAAGTCATTTAAAAAGATGATGAGAAACTCGTATCGTTCAACCAAGAAGACACTCTCCTTGAAGAAGCTTTTCAAGGGGCGAAAGTCTCTCGGAAAGATGGTTCGTAATACCTATCGCTCGACAAAGAAGGCACTGTCCTTAAAGGGGTTAAAGAAGATGATGCGCATGCGCGGCGGTGCCGGTTATCAGTACGCCAATCACGCGGATTACTCATCGCCAGGCACTCTTCTTCCTCCGAGCATGGAGGCGAAGGCCCTCACGGGGATGAATCCCGAGTGGGGCCTTGATATAAGATCCTTTATGCCAAAGATGTAAGGTTCATTAAAAGATCACGTTTTTCAAGAAGCGCAGCCCGTTCGCTCGCTGTAGTAGTCACATTTACGAGAATATGAAGAGCACCATGCCCTCCATCTTTTCGTGGAAGCCCCTTGCCTTCCATAACAATGACCTCCCCATTCTGAACGCCCGGTTCTAAAACGATCTCGAGCGTTTCATAACCAGGATGTCCTTTGAAGGTTTCAGAGTAGCCCATCAGGCTTTGGAATAGGGTGATTCCGACCTTAATCGCCAGAGTGTCCCCTGTTAACCTATAGAGTCTTCCCTCCGAATCGGCGTCCTGGAGTTTTATCTGGACATCTCCTGCCTCTACGAAGCCCGGGCTGTCCGAGCACTCGCCAGGAAAGACAAGCATATCTCCTGGGCGCATTCCGGGTACGATCTTTGCAAATAGAATGCGTTCCTGGTTTTTGAACTTCGTGCCCTTACAGTCTCCACACACTCCGGCCGCCCTTTTTCCTTGTCCGCTGCATTCTGGGCAGGGGCCACGCATCACGGCCTGCATTCCACCGCCCATACTGACCACCGTTTGCCTTGCGCCAGACCCCCCACATCCATTACAGGATTCGTATCGTTCAGTGCCCTCGCCCTTGCAGGTTTTGCAGAACTGTTGTCTTTCGAACTGGAGCTTGATCTCGCGACCCTTATAGAAGTCGTGGAGGCTGAGGGAGATTTCATGTACCTTTGGATTACCCTTTTGTGCCTTTCGACCCTGCTGTTGTGCGAACATGTTTCCGAAGAGATTGCTCATATCGAAGGGGAACTGCATGCCGGGCATGCCTCCTGGGAAGCCTGGATGTGCTTCCTGCATCTCCGTATCCGATCCTGTCAGGTCGTAGTGGGTCTTCCGTTTTTCATCGGATAAAACCTCATAGGCGTGTTGAATCTCCTTGAACTTCTCTGGATCGCCACCCTTGTCAGGATGATGTGTTAGGGAGGCCTTTCGATAGGCTTTTTTAATCTCTGCTGAATCAGCACCGCGGTTTATACCGAGTTGCTCATAGAGCGACATCTATATCTTTGGCATGATCAACGTTTAGATCGGCGTTGCTGGCTGAAGTTATATGTTTCCGAGAATCGCGATAAGGAGAATGGCGGTTACGAGGGTTCCCGCTATAATGATCTCCTTGCAGCCCTTTGGCTCGGGCTTTGACTCTGGCTTTGACTCTGGCTT
>Ga0187843_10000122_pt1 | contig 61987 bp, 49 predicted proteins | sample SpaLakP09_SKY_43_FD_134516 | JGI IMG/M metagenome (GOLD analysis project Ga0187843, IMG submission 134516) | Oligotrophic lake water microbial communities from Sparkling Lake, Wisconsin, USA - SP09_SKY_43 | ecosystem: Environmental > Aquatic > Freshwater > Lake | place: USA: Sparkling Lake... | reverse complement strand
GGCCGGCGCCGGCCTGCCCGCGACCACGGTCCCGGTCGGCAAAATGCCGAAGGGCCTGGAAGTGGAAATCATCGAAAAGAACACGCGCGCCACGGCCATTTCCTTCGGCCTGCCGCTGACGGTGACGCGTTCGCATCCGGACTTCCCTGCCCTGTGGATGGCGAAAACCTTCCTCGGCGAGCACCGCGCGTCGAACGCCTATCTGTACCAGCGCATCCGCGAACTGCGCGGCATGAACTATGGCGACTATGCCTATATCGAAGCTTTCCCGCGCGGCATGTTCCAGTTCTTCCCTAGCCCGAACCTGGGCCGCAAGGCGCAACTGTTCGAAGTGTGGATCCGTCCGGTGGCGCCTGAAAATGCCCACATGGCGTTGCGCATCGCGCTGACCGAACTGGAAAAAGTGATCCAGAACGGCCTGACCCAGGAACAGTTCGAGATCACCCGCGGCTACCTGATGAAGAACGTGTTCGTGATGACCGCCACCCAGGACCAGTTCCTCGGCTATGCGCTCGATTCGCAGTGGTATGGCACGCCGGAATTCACGAAGATGATGCGCGACGGCCTGAGCAAGCTGACGGTCGCCGACCTCAACGTGGCCATGAAGAAGCACCTGTCGGCCCAGAACCTGTCGGTCGTGGTCATCACCAAGGATGCCGCCGGCCTGAAGGACAAGCTGGTCAGCGACGCCTTCTCGCCGATCAAGTACGACGCGGCCAAGCCGAAAGCGGTGATGGACGAAGACCAGGTGATCGGCGCCCGCAAGCTGAACATCAAGGCTGAGGCAGTGAAGATCACCCCGGCAGTGCAAGTATTCGCCGAGTAAACCCGTTTTACCCTGGCAGGCCGCCGCGCCTGCCAGGCTTCGCTTGTTCCCAGCCGCGCCGTATCGCCGCCTTCACACCTTCCCAAGCCAGTCCCGGATTCGCCGCTTCCCAGTTCAGGCGCAAACTCTGTTCGACCTTGTTCCATGGGCGCCCGCGATACAGGTCGCGCTGGGACATGGCCACGCCATACTGGTAGGCCGTTTCCTCGGACACCAGGTCGCGCTGCTCGGACATGGAGGCCGATTGCTGCATGCTGTTGGCGCCGCGGATGTCGAGCGCGCCGAAGCGCGCCAGCATGGCGGCCGCGCGCGATGCTTCGTCGTCGCTGGCGGCCATCAGCGTGAGCACATAGTGTCCGCCCGCAACGGCATCGGCATACAGGCGCGCCGATTCGCTGCGGTCGACGCCAAAGACATTGATGAAAAATTGACCGATGCCGCCCGGCTGGTCGGACTGGCCGGTGGGATCGGCTTCACTCAGGTGGGTGGCCGCGCGTGAAAAGCCGGCGTGGACCAGGCCCGCCAGCGCCTGCTGCGCCGCCTTGCGATTGTCAAATACCGCCAATAATGTGTGCCTGGTCATGGGCGCAGCGTAGCGCAAAGGCGCGTCAAGCCGCGCACCATTGACACCCCTCAAGTATGAATTCTCCCTCGGCAGCACGCTTGACTTGCGCGCATGAGGAGATCACCGATGAACGACACCAATGTAGCAGGCGAACGCAGGCGCGACCTGCAAAAGCGCAACGACTTTCCCATGCTGCACGCGGCCGAAGCCGAAGTCCCGAACGATCTCGACCGCATGCTGCACGCCATAATGGGCCAGTTCACGCAAGGCATCTCGCCCACCAGCCTGGCGCTGGCCTGGTGCGACTGGACCATGCACTTGTCGCAGTCGCCGGGAAAATGGCAGGAACTGGTGCACAAGGCCTGGAAAAAGGACGTGCGCTGGCTGGCCTATGCAGTGCGCAGCGCGCTTGGCATGCCGGCCGAACCGTGCATCGCACCGCTGCCCCAGGACCGGCGCTTCCGCAGCCCCGAATGGCAGCAGTGGCCCTACAACCTGCTGCAGCAAGGCTTCCTGCTCAACCAGCAGTGGTGGTACAACGCCACCACCGGCATCGACGGCGTCACCCACCACCACGAACAGGTGCTGTCCTTCGTCGCGCGCCAATTGCTCGACCTGGTCTCGCCGGTGAACTTCGTGGCCACCAATCCGGAAGTGAGCGCCGCCGCCGTCAGCGAGGCCGGCGCCAATTTCGTGCGCGGCGCCCTCATTCTTGCCGAGGAAACCCGGCGCGGCATCAACGGCGAGCCGCCTGTCGGCAGCGAAGCCTTCCGTCCCGGCATCGAAGTCGCCACCAGCCCGGGCCGGGTGGTGTACCGCAACCACCTGATCGAACTGATCCAGTACGCGCCGGCCAGCGACACCGTCCATGCCGAACCGATGCTGGTGGTGCCGGCCTGGATCATGAAGTACTACATCCTCGACCTGTCGCCGCACAACTCGCTGGTGCGCTACCTGGTCGAACGCGGCCACACCGTGTTCATGATCTCCTGGCACAACCCGGACGCGGCCGACCGCGACCTGGGCATGGACGACTACCTCCAGCATGGCGTCATGCGCGCGCTGGCCGTGATCGCCGAACGCGTGCCGGGCCAGAAAGTGAACGCGGTCGGCTACTGCCTGGGCGGCACCCTGCTCGCCATCGCCACGGCCGCGCTGGGCTGCGACCAGGCCAGCCCCTTCAATTCCCTGACCCTGCTCGCGGCCCAGACCGACTTCACCGAAGCGGGCGACCTGATGCTGTTCATCGATGAAAGCCAGATCGCCTGGCTCGAAGACCTGATGTGGCAGCAAGGCTACCTGGACAACCGCCAGATGGCGGGCGCCTTTCGCCTGCTGCGCACCAACGACCTGGTGTGGTCGCTGGCTGTCAGCCAGTACCTGCTGGGCAAGCGCGCGCCCATGACCGACCTGATGGCATGGAATGCCGATTCGACCCGCATGCCCTGCAAGATGCACAGCGACTACCTGCGCAGGCTGTTCCTCAACAACGAACTGTTTTCCGGGCGCTACCGGGTCAACGGGCGGCCGGTTTCCCTGAACGACATCAACTTGCCCATCTTTGCCGTGGCCACCATGACCGACCATGTCTCGCCCTGGCGTTCGGTGCACAAGATCCACCTGGTGCCAAACTGCGATATCGAGTTCGTGCTCACCAGCGGCGGCGACAATGCCGGCATCGTCAGCGAACCCGGTCACCCGGGCCGGCATTACTACACCGGTTCCCGGCCGCGCGGCGGCTGCTATACCGATCCCGACCGCTGGATCGAGCGCGCCCAGGAGCGCGAAGGCTCATGGTGGCCGGCATGGACCACCTGGCTCGCCCAGGTGTCAAGCGCCGCGCGGGTGGCGCCGCGCCAGCCCGACGGCGGGCTCGGGCCGGCGCCCGGTCTCTATGTGCTGGAACGCTAGCCGGTTCCAGACGCGCGCACGATAGGCAAAGCATTGCTTATTTGAATCGAATAAAATGGCTTTCCGACCAGCGCACCAGCATGCACCATGGCGCCAAGCCCGATACCCGAAGAGATACGCAGGTTTGTCCTGACCAGCATACCCTCGGTGCCCCACCTGGAGGCACTCTTGCTGCTGCGCGCCGACGACAGGGCACCATGGCAGCCGGACCGGCTGGCCAGCCGCCTGTACGTCAGCGACAAGGTGGCGGCCGGCCTGCTCGAAGACCTGCACCGCGCCGGCATGACCTTCGAAATCACCACCGAGGGCGCTCCGTCGGCCTACCGCTACCAGCCGGGCGAGCACTTGCGCGCCACCATCGATATCCTGGCGGACCTGTATGCGCGCCAGCTGGTCGACATCACCCACCTTATTCACTCCAAGCTCGAGCGCAAGGCGCAGCAGTTCGCCGACGCGTTCAAATGGCGGAAGGATTCATGATGGCCTTTACTATCTATTCGCTGTGCACCCTCACCTCGCTGGCCTGCGCCTGGCTGCTGCTGGGAAGCTACCGCCGCACCGGCCACCGCCTGCTGTTCTGGAGCGGCCTGTGCTTCGTGGGGATGACGCTCAACAATGTCCTGCTGATGCTCGACAAGCTGGTGTTCCCCACCACGGTCGACCTGCTCCCCTGGCGCCTGGCGGCCGCCTTCGTGTCCGTGTGCCTGCTGCTGTTCGGGCTGATCTACGAGAAGGAGTAGGCGATGATCCTCAATCTCCTGGCCGGCGCGATTGCCATGGGCTCCCTGGTGATCGCCCTGTTTTTCCTGCGCTTCTGGCGCAGCACGGGCGACCGCTTCTTCCTGTATTTTTCGCTCTCGTTCGCCATCGAAGGCTGCCACCGCGTGTTCGCCAGCCTGGCCACGGCCGCCGGCGAAGATACGCCCGAGCACTACCTGATCCGCCTGGTCGCCTACCTGCTGATCCTGTGGGCCATCTGGGAAAAGAACCGCCCGCGCGGCAAGGGAAAATAGCAATAAATATCAGTTTGATCCAGATCGCATGATTGCCAAACGGGGCTCTCGCGACAACAAGATCGAAGTATTCTCATGTCCGGTAAATTGTTATTCAAAAATCAACCAGACATAAGGATACTTCATGATCCACCTCCTTCACATTGCAGCTATCGCCAGCCTCTCGCTATTCGCCCAATGCGCAAGTGCGCAAGCCGCATCACCGATGAAACTGCCAACTGGCTTCGCCCAGTGTTTCAAGAACTGCCCGCAGTTGCAGCAAGTCGGACATTCCATCGTCATCACGCTGCTCGATAGCTCTGGAAGGCCATTCAAGGCAGCCGCCCATGAAATAGACGCCACTGGCTATCAGATCGTCGCAACACCTACCCCGACTGACAACAGCATGCTCAGCCGCATGGAGAACACGACGTCGGCGGTGACAACGCAAAGCGCCTCGGTCACGTATGAAACCACTACCCAATACGTCGTCATCACGTTCATCTTCTACTACTCGAACGGCAAACTGATCGACGTGAAGACAAGCGAGCATCGCTTCCCCAAGCTGCAGCGGCAATAGCCCGCCTTGCTACCAATCCAGCGTCAGCAGGCGCTGCCCCATCCGCGTCCAGCACAGGCGTGCAATCTCGGAGCGGGCGGCCCAGCGAAAGCCGTCGGCTTCCGGCGTGGGCTCGCCCGTCACAGGATGCGGAAAGAAACTGGTGCACACCAGCTGGTCGAGGCTGCGCAAGTCCTCGCCCGCGCGCACCAGGTACAGGTGCAGGCGCTTTTCGGGCAGGTAATCGAAACCGCCCAGGTCCTCGAAGCGGCTGGCATCGAAGACGACACCGGCTTCTTCCTGCAGTTCGCGCATGGCCGCTTCGAGCGTGCTTTCGCCCGGGTCCAGCATGCCTTTCGGAATATCCCACTTGGCCGTATTGGTGACGTGGCACAGCAGCAATCGCCCTTCCGGATTGATGATCAGGGTGCCGCAGGTGACGGGCAGCACGCCGCTCACGGCAAGGCTCCGAACACCGCTTCGAGCGCATCCAGGTCGACCGGCTTGGTCAGGTGGCAATCGAAACCGGCCTCGCGCGCGGCAGCCTCGTCTTCGCGCGTTCCCCAGCCTGTGAGCGCCACCAGCAGCAAGCCGCGCATGGCCGGCGTGTTGCGGATCAGGCGGGCCAGCTGGTAGCCGTCCATGCCGGGCATGCCGATGTCGAGAAAGGCCAGCTGCGGCGCGAACTCACGCGCCATCGCGTAACCCTGTTCGCCGTCCTGCGCCACCCGCGTGGTGTGGCCCAGCACGCCGAGCAGGGCTGCCAGGCTGTCACCGGCGTCGGCATTGTCGTCCACCACCAGGATGCGCAGCGGCCCGCAGGCGGGAGGCAGGCCAGCCCTGGCCTCGTCCGGCGCGGCCTGCGCGACTGCCAGCGGCAGGCGCACCACGAAGGTACTGCCCTGCCCTGCACCCGCGCTGCTGGCGCCAACCGAGCCGCCATGCAGGGTGACCAGGCGCTGCACCAGCGACAGGCCGATCCCCAGGCCGCCCTGCGCCTGGTCGAGGCTGGCGCCGACCTGGGTGAACATGTCGAACAGCGTCGGCATCGCATCGGCCGGTATGCCGACCCCGGTGTCGGCCACCGACAGCACCGCGTGCGCGCCATCGCGCCAGGCCGAGAGGGTGATGCGGCCGCCGGCGGGCGTGTATTTGGCGGCATTGTTGAGCAGATTGCTCAGCACCTGGACGATGCGCGTGACATCGACTTCGAGCCGCAAGGCTTCGGCCGCCACCTGCACGTCCAGCGCGTGGCCGCGCGCCTGGATCAGGGCGGCGCTGGTCTCGACGGCCATGGATACCAGGGTGGCCAGGTCGGTACTGGCGGTTTTCAGTTCGATCTTGCCGCGCGTGATGCGCGCCACGTCCAGCAGGTCGTTGACCAGGTGCACAAGATGGCCGAGCTGGCGGTCCATCATGGCCACCACAGAGCCGGATACGGCAGCGTCGCCGCCGGCCAGGCGCAGCAGGTCGAGGCCGGTGCGCAGCGGCGCCAGCGGATTGCGCAATTCGTGCGCCAGGGTGGCCAGGAATTCGGACTTGCGCCGGTCCGCTTCGGCCAGGTCGCGGGCCACGCCGCGCAGGGCATCTTCGGCCAGCTTCTGCTGGGTGATATCGCGCGTGATCGTGGCCATGGCGATGATCCTGCCATCGCCGTCGCGCACGGCGAAACCCTTGTAGTACACCGGGACCGCGGCGCCGCTGTCGAAGCGGCGCAGCTGCAACTCGCCCTCCCACTGCCCCTGCTCGCCGGCCAGCGCGGGCAGCACCTGTGCGTGCACGGTGGCGCGGCTGTCGGGCGCGAAAAAGTCGATCAGGGCATAGTTGCCGATCGCCGCGCCGGGCTGCAGGCCCGCCATGCGGCGCCCGGCCGGGTTCAGGTAGGTGGCGGTCGCGTCCGGGTCGGCGATGCCGATGAAGTCGGACGACTGCTCGGCCACGGCCGCCAGGCGGCGCAAGCCTTCCTCGGCCATGCGCGACCGCAGGCGCGATTCGCCCAGCTGGACGGTCGATAATTCGAGCTGTTCCGCCGCCAGCCGTTCGGCGGTGGCGTCGCGGAAGATCTTGGCGTAGCCGCGCAAGCGTTCCTGGTCGTCGCGCAGCGGCACCATGACGCCGTCGGCGAAAAAGCGGGTGCCGTCGCGCCGCACGTGCCAGCGCTTGTCTTCGGCGCGACCGGTGCTGCGCGCCTGCGCCATTTCTTCTTCCGGGCGCCCGGCCGCGCGGTCGGCCGGCGTAAAGATGATGGCGCTGGGCTGGCCGCAGGCGCTCGCCGCCCACCAGCCGGTAATGTTTTCGGCGCCGCCTTCCCATTCGGTGACGATGCCGGCCGGGTCGGTGCCGATGAAGGCGTAATCGCGCGTATTGTCGAGGATCAGGCGCATGCGTTCGTCGCGCGTGCGCAGCGCGGCCAGGTGGCTGGCCTGGGCATTGCCGGCCATCGCGGCGCACTTGCGGTGCAGCGCGGCCATGACGCCCACCCTGGCGCGCAGGATCACCGGATTGACGGTGGCGGCCAGGTAGTCGGCCGCGCCCAGGGCATAGACGTGTTCGATGCGGGCCTCGTCGTCTGCGCCGTCGGCCAGCACGATGACCGGCACCGCCTGCGTGCGCGCTTGCCGGCAGACCAGCTCGGCCAGGCCGGCGCCACGCAGCAGCACGAGCGCGACGTCGCGCCCCTGCAGTGCATGCAGCGCCTGTTCGGCGCAGGCGGCACTGACCAGCACCTCGTCCAGGTCGGCCAGGACGGCCGCCAGGGCCGCCAACCCGGATGGCTGGTCGTCCACCAGCAGGATCTTGATTTTTTTCTTCTCGCTCATCTCAGCAAGCAATGTAGGGTGTGCCCAGGACAATGTCAATTGTGCATGAGCGAGAATCCACGGAAGCCAAGGAACTTCGACCCCATGCACGCCATCAAATGGCTTTGCATTCTTGCAAGGCGGAGTGCTGCAAATGCCAGAGCGCTTCCTCGCGTCCATCCTGCCGCAACACGAAGCAGCGGAACTGTATCGCCTCATGGTCATCGGCATCCAGGAGGTGGCGGTCTTCCTCATGGATACGCGCGGGCACATTACGGTCTGGAACAAGGCCGCCGCCGTCATGAAGGGCTACAGTGCCGACGACGTGCTCGGCCAGCATTTCCGCATGCTGTACACCGAACAGGACCGCGCGGCCGGCCATCCGGAACGCAATCTCCACCTCGCCGCCGAGCATGGTTTCTTTACCGAGGAAACCTGGCGCCGCCGCAAGGACGGCAGCCTGTTCTGGGCCCATGTGGCCATTACCGCCCTGCGCGACGGCGAAGGCGCGCTGCGCGGCTTTTCCAAGGTCACGCTCGACCTGACCCGCCACAAGCAGCTCGAGCAATGCACCAAGGAAAAGCAGGAAATCGACCTGATCCTCAGCGCGGCCGATACCGGCACCTGGAAGTGGCATGTGGCCACCGACTCGGTGGTCAGCTCGCCGCATTTGCTGCGCCTGCTGGGCCACGACGGCGAATGCCATTGCCTGAGCGTCGATGCGTGGCTCAATTTCGTCCATCCCGACGACCGCGCCGCCTTTCGCCGCCAGTTGCACGAGGCGCGCGACGATCCCGCCAGGGCGCCCCTGGAAACCGAGCTGCGCCTGATGCGGTGCGACCATTCCTGCCACTGGTTCTTCCTGCGCGCCAACTGGCACCAGGACACCGACCCGCAGTCCGCGGTATTCATGGGCGCCTGCGTCGACATCAACGGCATCAAGCTGGCCGAAACCGAAAAGGAAGGCTTGCTCGAACAATTGCGCCAGGAACGGGCGCGCTTCGCCAACATACTCGAACAGATGCCGTCCGGCGTCATCCTGGCCGAAGCGCCATCGGGCAAGCTCACCTACCAGAACCGCGCGGCGGCCGCCATGCTGGGGCGGGGTGTCGACGAAATCAACAGCTACCGCGACTATGGCCGCTACAACTTCATCGACGCCAATGGCCAACGCATTCCCTCCGAAGACCTGCCGCTGGCGCGCACCATCATCAACCAGGAGGAAAGCCGCACCCAGGAACTCATTTACGAACGCAGCGACGGCAGCCGCGCCCATTTCGCCATCACCACCTCGTCCATCCTCGACAACGACGGCGTGGCGCGCATCGCAGTGGCCGTGTTCCACGACGTCAGCGGCTTGAAGCAAGCCGAACTGCTGGCGGCCACCGAAAAGGAGCGCGCCCTGGTCACGCTGGCCGCCATCACCGACGGCGTCATCACGACCGACCGCGCGGGCCGCATCAGCACCCTCAATCCGGCCGCCGAACGCATGACCGGGGTCAGCCAGGAAGAAGCGCGCGACCGCGCCTTCGCGGTCGTGCTGGCCTTCGAAGAACGCGAAGGCACGGGCGCCATCATGGACGCCATCGCGCGCTGCCTGCGCGAGCGGCGCGTCATTTCCAGCCTGCCGCACCTGACCATGACGCGCAGCGACGGCCCCGCCCATTCGGTCGAAAGCGCCGTGGCGCCGGTCACCCTGGCCAACGGCACGCTCATCGGCACGGTCCTCATATTCCACGACGTCACCGAATCGAAACGCCTGATGCGCCGGCTCGGCTTCGAAGCCAGCCACGACGCCCTGACCGGCCTGGTCAACCGGCGCGAATTCGAAACCCGCCTGAAACGCGCGCTCGAACGGGCGCGCCATCCGGGCGGCGACAATGCGGCCCTGCTGTACATGGACCTGGACCAGTTCAAGATCGTCAACGATACCTGCGGCCACTCGGCCGGCGACGAATTGCTCAAGCTGCTGGCCAATTCCTATGCCGAGCACGTGCGCGAGCGCGACACCCTGGCCCGCATCGGCGGCGACGAATTCGCCCTCATCGTGGAACACTGCACGGTCGAGGAAGCGCTGGCCGTGGCCCACAAGATCCTGGAAGCGACCCGCAACTTCCGCTATGCCTGCAAGGCGCGCCTGTTCCAGCTGGGCGTGTCGATCGGCCTGACCCCGATCGACCGCGGCACCGCCAGCGTCGAGGAAGCCATGCGGCGCGCCGACCACGCCTGCTACATCGCCAAGGAGCGCGGGCGCAACCGGGTGTATGTGCACTACCACGGCGACCTCGACTTCGCCCAGCGCCGCAGCGACATGCACTGGGTCACCCGCCTCACGCATGCCATCCAGAAGGACTTGCTGCAGCTGTACTGCCAGCCGATCAAGGCGCTCGGCGACGGCAAGCAGCGGCAGCACTATGAAATCCTGCTGCGCCTGCGCAATGGCCGCAGCGGCCCGATCGCGCCGGGCGCCTTCCTGCCGGCCGCCGAACGCTACGACGTCATCCTCAAAATCGACCGCTGGGTGCTCACCCGCACCCTGGAATGGCTGGGCAGCCATCCGGAACACATGGCCGGCCTGGATACCTGCAGCATCAACCTGTCGCGCCGCTCGCTGGCCGACCCCAGCTTTCACCGCTTCGCGGCCGACCTGATCGACGCCTCGCACGTGCCGGCCGAAAAGCTGTGCTTCGAAATCACCGAACACGGCGCCATCGCCGACATGCAAAAAACCATCGCCTTCATCGAAGCGCTGTCGGCACGCGGCTGCCGCTTTTCGCTCGACGATTTCGGCACCGGCATGACCTCTTTTTCCTACCTCAAGCAATTGCCGGTCGACTTCATCAAGATCGACGGCTCCTTCATCCAGATGATGAGTTCAAGCGAGGTGGACTACGAAATGGTGCGTTTTACCAACGATATCAGCCACATGATGGGCCGCAAGACGATCGCCGAGTACGTCAGCAACCCGGCCATCCTGGCCAGCCTGAAAAACATCGGGGTCGATTTCGCGCAGGGCTATTGCATAGGAAAACCACGGCCCCTGCCCGCATAGCGTGCGCGCTAGCAACGTTTTATGGATGCGTTAGGTATATATTGGGAGCACGGTGTCGAATGGCGTTCAGTCACGTGGAGGTGCCCCATGACGCAGGAAAAAAATCCCCAGATTGGTGCAGCCGCGCCCGCGGAACTGCCTTTCCTGACGCTGTGGTACCGCTTCATGTTTTTCGACTGGCTGTTCGCGGACGCCAGCGCGGCGCGCAACCTGTTCGAGCGCCATGCGGCCCTGCAGCATAACCGCCGCATGTGCCGTTACATGCCGGTCTACCTGCGCCGCTGGTCGATGCTGACCGCCTTCGACTTCGGCCTGGGGCTGCTGTTCGAACGCGCCATCCAGGCCAGCGTGCTGTCGGCCTGGTTCTTCACCTGGTCCTGCGTCACGCTCACCGGCATGGTGGTCATTTCCGTGGCCTGGCTGTTCCTGGCCAACGCCAAGCTGCATTAAGATCAGGCGCGCCGTTCCTGGTAAGGCTGCACCTCGAGCGGGACGCCGTCGTGGCCGAATTTCAGCGCCACCGACACTTGCTCGATGCCCAGGGTGGCCAGCGCATCGCAGATATCGTCGACTTCGCCCTGCAGGTCGGCCGCCAGGTCGAGCGGCTTTTCCGACGTCGCCAGGACGCTCCCGGCGGCGTCGCGCAATTGCACCCGCAGCACCATTTCGCCATCGATGTCGGCAGGTCCGGCCAGCGCCTGCAGGGCGCCGGCGTCGGCGCCGTGCTGCTGCAGCGCTGCATTGATGTCGGCCATCATCTGCAGCATGGCCAGTTCCGCCATGCCCTGTTCGCGCGCGCCGAAAAACAGGTCCTGGTACAGAAAATGCACGTCCAGCGCCGCCGGATCGGGCCCCAGGCAGCGCTTGATCAGCGGCGCGGCCTGCGCGGTCCAGGCGCGGTAGCGCGCCATGCGGTCCTCGAAATAGATGTCGGCGGCTTCCTCTCCGGGCGGCGCCTGGTAGAAGGGATCGTCGGCACGCTTGAGGGCGAAGCCGAGCAGGAAGCGCAGTTCGACCGCCTTGTCGCCCGGCCCGAAGCTGGACGCTTCCCAGCCGACGATGCTCGCTTCGAGCGCCGGCGTGGCCACCAGCTTCTTGTCGCTCATCGCGGCGGCGGCGTCGCGCGCCATGTCGTTGAGCTGGGTGTAGGTGATGCGGCTCGCTTCTTCGGGATCGTAGGCATGGCTGATCAGCACCACCTTTGCCTTCGGGCTTTCCAGGCCGGCTTGCACGAAACTGTCGACCAGGGCGCCGAAGGCGTCGCCATCCTGGAAGCCTTCCGCTTCCTTCAGGCCGCCCGTGCTGTGCACGAACAGCGGCACGGCAAAGGCATTGACTTCCATGGCCGGCGCGCCTTCGCGCCGCAGCATGAGCGTGGCGGCCGCTTCCTCGATCTGGGCGCGCAGGTACTGGTAGGCGCCCACGTCGGCATAGCGTGCCCGTTCGACCGCGTCGTACAGCAGCTCGTCGTTTTTCTTGCGAAATGCGTTGCGCATCAGGCGCGCAAATTCTTCTTCCTTCGACGGCGCCGTGGCGTCGCCCTCGTCGAGGTGTTCCTGCTCGGCGATATCGAGGGCCAGGTCGGCCAGCTGCTGGGCCAGGACCTCGTCATCCTCCTGCGGCGCGCTGCTTGATTTGCGGGGGACGGGCTTCTTATTCTTGGGCATGGTGGTCGCTGGTGACGGACGGGAAGCTGCCATGGTAACAAATTGACGGGCATAATGTCATTTCCCCAACCTCTCCGCCCCGGCCATGCTGAACAGACTATTCAAGCTCGACGAGAACGGCAGCGACATCCGCACGGAAGTCCTGGCAGGACTGACCACTTTCCTGACGATGGCTTACATCATCTTCGTCAACCCCACCATCCTGGCCGACGCCGGCATGCCCAAGGATGCCGTGTTCGTGGCCACCTGCCTGGCGGCGGCGCTGGGCTCGCTCATCATGGGGCTGTATGCCAATTACCCGATCGGCATGGCGCCGGGCATGGGCTTGAATGCCTATTTCGCCTATGCCGTGGTGCTGGGCATGGGCATCCCCTGGCAGCAGGCGCTGGGCGCGGTGTTCGTATCGGGCTGCCTGTTCGTACTGGTGAGCGTGCTGGGCCTGCGCGAAATGATCGTCAAGGGCATTCCGCCCTCGCTGCGCACCGGCATCACGGTCGGCATCGGCCTGTTCCTGGCCCTGATCGCCCTCAAGAGCGCCGGCATCGTCAGCGCCCATCCGGCCACCATGGTCACCGCGGGCGACCTGCGCCAGCCGGCCGCCCTGATGGCCATCGCCGGTTTCTTGCTGATCGTCACGCTCGACCGCCTCAAGGTGCGCGGCGCCATCCTGATCGGCATCGTCACCGTCACGCTGCTCAGTTTCGTGTTTGGCGACAACCAGTTCCGGGGCCTGGTCGCGCTGCCGCCATCGCTGGCGCCGACCTTCCTCCAGCTCGACGTGCAAGGAGCGCTGTCGACCGGCTTCATGAACGTGGTGCTGGTATTTTTCCTCGTCGAACTGTTCGACGCCACCGGCACCCTGATGGGCGTGGCCAACCGCGCCGGGCTGCTGGTCGAGGGCAAGATGGAACGCCTGAACAAGGCCTTGCTGGCCGACAGCGGCGCCATCGTGGCCGGCGCCGCGCTGGGCACGTCCAGCACCACCGCCTACATCGAAAGCGCGGCCGGGGTCCAGGCTGGCGGGCGCACCGGGCTGACGGCCGTGGTGGTGGCCCTGCTGTTCCTGGCCTGCCTGTTCATCGCGCCGCTGGCCGGCGCCGTTCCCGCGTATGCCACCGCACCGGCCCTGCTGTTCGTCGCCTGCCTGATGCTGCGCGAACTGGGCGAGATCGACTGGGCGGAAACCACCGAAAGCATTCCTGCCGCCATCACCGCGCTGGTGATTCCCTTCACCTACTCCATTGCCCACGGGATCGCATTCGGTTTCATTACCTATGCCGCACTGAAACTGCTGACCGGCCGCGCACGGGCCGTGGCGCCTGTCATCTGGCTCATCGCAGCAGCTTTCCTGCTGAAATTTTCCTTTGTCGGAGCGTAAATGAAGACCCTCGACCTGAGCCGGCCATGGCGCGCGCTGCCGTTTGGGATAGGCACCATCAGCGTGCTGCTGTTCGTGCTGTTCCTGGCCTTGCGCGGCGTTTCCATGCTGGGGCCGACCGCCATGCGGCCGCTGTTCCTGCTCATGTGCGTGGGCATGATCGTCCTGCCCTGGCTGTTGCTCACGCCCCATGGCCGCTACCAGATCGGCTTGAAGCGTCCCTCGCAGCCCATGTTCCTGCTGCTGGCGCTGGCGGTAGGCTCCCTGTTCGCGGGCCTGTGCTTCATCGTCGGCGTGCAGCTGTTCGGCACGGGCGCCGACAACTGGTTCGTCAGCGTCGCGGGCAACTACCGCGAGCAGCCCAGCAAGGGCTTGAGCATGCTGCAGCTGCACCTGATGTTTACCATCGTCGCCTGCACCTTCAGTCCCTTCGGCGAGGAATTCTTTTTCCGCGGCTACCTGCAGAAAGTCCTGGAGCAGCGCATGCCGGCCCGTGCGGCCACGCATGCGCAAGCGGCTGCATTTTCGCTGGTGCATCTACTTCACCACGGCATCGTGATGGGCGCTGCAGGACTGGTCCTACAGCCTTTCTCGGGCGCGCTCTGGGTCTTGCTGCTGTGGTGCTTGTCGCTGGCCCTGTCATGGCTGCGGCGTGAAAGCGATTCCGTGTTTCCCGCCGTTGTAGGACATGCGGCATTCAACGCGACCATGAATGCCTGCATCTTTGCCTATCTCTGGGCGGGATAGCGTGTGGCACCGAACAGATAAGATGTGGCGAAACGCCGAGAATGAAGTCATACCTCATTCGGAGCAACATCATGAAACGCCACGCCGCCATCAGCACCTTCTTCTTCATAGCACTTTTGTCCGGTTCCGGCGCCTCGGCCACATCGGGCATCAATAAATGCGTGGCAGAAGACGGGCAAGTCACCCTCACCGACGAACTGTGCCCTGCGGATACTCGCACCGTGCAGGAAGCGACCGACAACGCGCCTGCGGCCCAGCCGACTGTCCTTGCCCGCCACGTCGAACACTACGCACTGCCACCGAAGCCGCTGCGCTTCACCAAGCCGGTACGCGGCCTCGCTCCGGCGCGCGGCCTGGCGCTCGATGTCGCCACCCTGAAAACCGCGCGCGCCAACCTGATGCTGTTCGACAGCTCGCGCGCGCAACGTCTTGCCGGCCTGCCATAAGGCGCAAGCTGATCGTGAACCTGCTGCGCTAACACAAGCACTTGCCTGACTGCGGGATCAGTATCGTTACTACGAAATGCACACTTCGGAGAACGACATGGTCCCGATCCTTCCACATTCCTTGCGCCTGCTGCTGTTCACGTTTGTCCTGCTGGGCCTGCCGGTCACGCCCGCGCAGGCAGGCTGTACGCGGACCCCGGCCCACTGGTCGAACAAAACGGGCGTCGCCTGGCCCGCTCCCTACAGCCGCACTGCCCTCTTCTTTTCGAGCGGCCTGACCTGGCAGCAAGTACTCGACACGCCGCCCCATGCCGACAATGCCTACCTGATCCTGGCGCACCATGCGATCGCCGCCATGCTCAGCCGCGCCAGCGGCGCGTCGGCCCCGTTCGGCGTGCAGGCCGTGCTCGACCATGCAGTCGCCTGGTTTTCCGGCGGCACGACACCGGCCAGTTGCGGGCGCGCCTGTCCCACCCAGCGCGACTGGGCCGGCATCCTGGACCTGTACAACAGCGGCAACTATCCTGGCGCCCCGCCGCTCTGCAGTAGCTAGGGAACACGCGTTTGCGGGCGGAAAGTGTACTATTTCCCGCATGAACCAGCGAACCACGTCCGTGACAGTGCTCTGCCGCAGTATCGAAGCCCACATCCAGCGCCTGTGCGCGAAAGGCGACATGGATGCCGACCGCGGGCGCTATGCCGACGCACTGGCTTCCTACTGGGCTGCCTGGGACTTGCTGCCCGAGCCCCAGGTGGATTACCAGGCCGCCACCTGGATACTGGCCGCCGTCGGCGACGCCAATTTCCTGGGCGGCAATTTCACTGCGGGCTGCGACAACTTGTCGACCGCCATGAATTGTCCGGGCGGCATAGACATCGCCTACCTGCACCTGCGCCTTGGCCAATGCCAGTTCGAACTCGGCCTGCTGGTCCAGGCGCGCAAGGAACTCGGCCGCGCCTGGCATGGCGAGGGGGCCGCCCTGTTCGACGAGGAAGACCCCAAGTACCTGCGCTTCCTGATGAAGGCCAACTAATGCTGGTAAGCGCCAATGTCGTAGCCCGCCTTGGCATTGCGCGGACGCCCTTCGAAATCGGTAGTTTCAGCATGATCCGACGTGGCGCGCCCGATGGCGGGCGAGCTGCGGCTCAGTTTCAAGTTCGGCTTGCTGGCCCGTGAATCGGCCACGAACAGCGGCGCCGAACTGACCGTGCCCGTGTGCTTCAATCCATTCCTGAGCTGCCAGTTGTAGGTCGAATTCTGGTACACCAGGTTGTTGCGGTAGCTATTGTTGGGCCCCGTCTTGCCTTGTTCCGAGATCCCCATCTTGTTGTCGTACACGATATTGCTGTAGACAGCCGTATTGTCATTCGGGCCCGATGTGCGGTAATTATTGCCGCCGCCAACAATGATGCCCGTGTTCGACGCGGTGACGGTATTGTTGGTGATGATGACATCGCGCGCATCGTGCCACAGGTGGATGCCGCCTTCCGCGATCCGGTAGATCACATTGTTCTTCACGCGCCCGGACGTGCTGACATAAATGCCCTGCACGAAACGGCAACCGGCCGGCCCGATGTCATGCACCAGGTTCGATATCACGTCGGCCTGCACACCGCCATAGTAGCTGTCGACACCGATGCCCGCGCCGCCGGCCCGGGTGCAGCTGGACGCGTGCGCGATATGATGCACATGGTTGTTGCGGATCGAATCGTGGGAGCCGCCGTTGTAGATGCCATTGCTCCAGCGCGTGCCTTCCTGGTGCTGCGTGCCGTCGACATGGAAACCGACGATGTCGACGTAGCTGCCGCGGTTGTCCCATGCGGTCTTGTTCGGCGAATTCTTGGGCGGCACGATGCGGGCGCCCCATTTTTCGGTCGATATATAGGAAATGCGCGCCTCGCGCGTGCCGCTGGCGGTGCTGCGAAAGCCACCGCTGTAGCTGCCCGGCGCCACCAGCACCTTGGTGCCGGCCCTGGCCGCCTTCGCCGCACGCGCGATCGAGCGAAATGGCAGGGCCTGCGTACCCGGATTGCTGTCGGCCCCCTTGGGCGACACGTAGAGCCGGGCCGATGCCGCGACCGAGCGCAATATGCCGTACACGTCGGTGCCGCCGGGCGCGTCCGCGGCCATGGGCGCATCGTCGCCGTCGGCGGGCGCCGCGGCGTAGCCCGCGATCGCGAAATCGCCCTCGGCGACCGTGCCGCCGACAATGTCATCGCCGCCATCGACGACCGGCACATCGTCCACCGGCGGCAGCAGGCCGGGATCGCCATCGCCATCATCGAGGGGCGGCGGCGGCACGACACCAATCGGCGGCGCGGGCGTGGCCGCGGCAACGGGGGCAGGCGCGCTCCCTTTGCCGCCACCGCAGGCGGCCAGTACTGACACAAGAAACAACAACAGCACATTCATCTTTTTCATGACAATCATCTCCAAAGCGGAAAACAGGCGTCACGGGGCCACCACCCCGAAGGCAAAGGCCCGGGACGCGTTCGATAGTGAGAAATGCGTTTGGCAACGCAACGGCTCGCCGGACCTGTGGGAATGGTCCGGGGGTGTGTACTACTCGTCCATGTCTAGACAGGCGAGCCGGTCATTTAGTTCGGATCAGTTTGCCCGGATGGGACTATCGCCGCAGTTCGATCCATGTCGGGGCATGGTCGCTCGGCTTCTCGCGACCCCGTACATCGCGGTCGACGCCGGCCGCTGCCAGTGCCGGCGCCAGCGCCGGACTGAGCAGCAAATGGTCGATGCGCAAGCCCGCATCGCGGCCGTAAGCGTCGCGGAAATAGTCCCAGAAGGTATAGATGCGCTCCTCGGGGTGCATGGTCCGGATCGCATCGGTCCAGCCCTGCGCGACCAGCCGGTGGAAGGCCGCCCGTGTTTCGGGCCGGAACAAGGCATCCTTGACCCAGCGCTCCGGCTTGTAGACGTCCAGCTCGGTGGGCATGACATTGAAGTCGCCCGCCAGCACCACCGGCGCGCCCGTCGCCAGCAAGTCACCGGCGTGGGCGATCAGCCGTTCGAACCAGCCCAGCTTGTAGTCGAATTTGGGCCCGGGCGCCGGGTTCCCGTTCGGCAGGTACAGGCAGGCGACCAGGATGCCATCGATGGCCGCTTCCAGGTAGCGGCTCTGCTCGTCGTCCGCGTCGCCCGGCAAGCCACGCCGCACTTCCTGGGGCGCCACGCCGCGCGCCAGAATGGCCACGCCGTTCCAGCTTTTCTGGCCGATCCAGACCGACTCGTAGCCGGCATCGCGGATCGCCGCTTCCGGAAATTTTTCCTGCGGCGCCTTCAGCTCCTGCAGGCAGGCCACGTCGGGCCGGGTTTCTTCCAGCCAGGCGAGCAAGGCCGGCAGGCGGCTGCCGATACCGTTGATGTTGAATGTTGCAATCCGCATGCTCTACCCCTGATCAATAGACAATTGAGAATAATGCAGCCACAATCGGCGCCATGAAAACACTTGCCCTGCTGCTCGCCTTGCCCCTGGCCGCCATGGCCGCCCCCCTCGACAAGACCATCGACGCCATGCTGACCGCCCGCTTCAAGCCCACGCTGCCGGGCGTTGCGGCGCTGGTGCTCAAGGATGGCAGGCCGGTGCTGCGCACGGCGCACGGCATGGCCAGCCTGGAGCTCGGCGTGCCCTTGAAGCCGTCCCACGTATTCCGGATCGGCTCGACCACCAAGCTGTTCGCGGCCACGGCCCTGATGCTGCTGGTCGAAGAAGGCAAGGTCGCGCTCGATGCGCCGGTCTCGCGCTACCTGCCCGACACGCCCCCGCACTGGCAGGGCGTTACCATCGAACACTTGCTCACGCACACCAGCGGCATTCCCAACATGACGATGGTGTCGGGCTACTGGCGCACCACGGCGCGCCTGGATCATACGCTGGCCGAGCTGCTTGCGCCGGTGCGCGACCAGGCGCTCGAATTCGATCCCGGCACCCGCTTTGTCTACAATAACAGCGGCTACGTCCTGCTGGCCATGGTGATCGAGAAAGTCTCGGGGCAGGAATTTTTCGACTTCGTGCACACGCGCATCAGCACACCGCTCGGCCTGGCCCACACGGGCTCGGGCAGCAGCAAGGCCATCACGCCCGGCCTGGTCACCGGCTACCAGCGCGGGCCCAGCCCCGAACGCTTCATCGCGGCGGTCAACCTGAGCGCTGCCGGCGGCATGGTCAGCACGGTCGACGATCTCGGCAAGTTCATGCTCGCCCTGCAACAGCACAAACTGCTCGGCAAGAAGAGCGTCGAGCGCATGAACACCCCCTACGTGCTGGCCAATGGCGAAGCGACCGAGTACGGCCTCGGCATGTGGATCCGCACCGTCAACGGCCACAAGCTGGTCGGGCATGGCGGCTATATCCACAACTTCTACAGCCAGCTGGAAATGGATATCGATGCCAGCATCGTGGCCATCACCCTGCACAATGGCGACCGCTTCGGCGGCGACAATGAATACCTGAGCAAGCGCATGATCGCCGCCGTGCAAGGCAAGCCGATCCCCGACCCGGTGCCGGCCACGCTGACGGCAGAACAGCTGGCGCGCCTGGCGGGCACCTACGGCGCCCAGGTCGTGCGGATCGAGGACGGCAAGCTCACGCGCCTGGCCGGTGGGCACAAGACTGTCCTCGTGCCGAGCTCGCCCACAACCTTCTTCGACCCCGATGGCGAACTGCGCCTGCGCTTTGTGCTCGCCGATGGCCGCGCCGCGTCGATCCAGCGCTATGAAGACGGCGGCAAGGCCGGCCCCGTGCTCACTCGTTCGGCAGAGTGAAGCCTTTCAACTTCTTCTTTTTCTTGACCGGGATGGACTCCTCCTGCCGTGCTTTCATGGCGGGCGGCGGCGCAATCGGGAGTGGAAACCCCAAAAAGACCATGATCAGGAAGATCGGCAGCAGCAGGTAGAACAGGGGCCGCTTCCAGTTGATTCGGAGTTTCATCATCGACAACAGATGAGGCCATCGTAATTGCTTTCAAGTCCAGTTCGCGTCTGTTACATTAATATCAATTGTGCCCAATGGAATTTATATGTCCCTCCTCTCGAAAAAAGCAATCACCGGACTCGTACTGGCGGCGGTCGTCGCGGCCACGGCCGGCGGCGTCTGGTGGGCCAAGAAGTCGCGCGACCAGCGCCCGGTGCAAGGCGACTCGGTGCTGGCCGCCGTGAACACGCCGTTCGCGGTGGGCAGTTGCGTGAGCCGCATCCATGACGACAAGCCGGCCCTGGCGCTGATGTTTTCCACCAGCGTGGACGGCGACCAGGCGCTCGACAAGCTGATCGAAGTGCGCGACCTGGGCCCGCACCAGGATGGCGCCGCGCCACCGGGGCCCGAGGCGACGGGCAGCGTCGTCAGCGGCGGCTGGGTGGTGGCCGACAATCCGCACGTGCTGCTGTTCCCCTTCGTCAAGGCGGGCAATACCTACCGCATCAAGGTCGGCCAGGCCCTCTCGGCCGTTTCCGGCCGCAAGCTCGCACAGGCGCATGCCTGCGACGTGCGCAGCGAAGCCATGTCCGAGTCCTACTTTTTCGCCAGCAAGGGCACGGTCCTGCCGGCCGGCCTGAACGGCGGGCTGCCTGTCGTGACCGTTAACATTCCGGAAGTCGATGTCGAATTCCTGCGCGTGGCGCCTGAAAAATTTCCGGAGTTCGTCAACTTCGTCACCGGCAAGCGCCGCGCCGAAGGGGACGACGGCGAAGACGGCGACTACTACGATTACGATAACAGCCGCAACAAGTTCAAGGGCCAGACCCATAGCTACCAGCTCAATGCGCTCAAGACCATGGCCCAGAGCGTCTACACCAACCGCTTCCTCACCAGCAAGGTGGAAAACAGCCGCAAGGTCACCTTCCTGCCCGTGGAAAAAATCAATGAACTGAAGGAGCCGGGCATCTATGTGGCCGTCATGCGCCGTCCCGGCCACTTCGAAGACGACTACCAGGTCACCTATTTCTACGTCAGCGATATCGGGCTGCACGCACGCCGCCAGGCCAAGCAGACCGACGTGTTCACCACCTCGCTCACCAGCGGCAAGGCGCAAGGCAGCGTGGACATCGAAGTGCTCGGCGAAGGCGGCAACGTACTGCTGAAGGGGAAAACCGACGGCGACGGCCACGCCGTGCTGCAAGGCTTGCCCGACGCCGCGCGCCTGCTGCTGGCAAAGCGGGGCAATGAAACGTCGATGATTTCGCTGCAGGAACCGGGCCTGGACCTGGCCGAATTCGATATCGGCGGCCACCTGCCGCGCGACGTGAAGCTGTTTGCCTGGTCCGGGCGCGACCTGTACCGCCCGGGTGAAAAATTCAACCTGTCGGTCCTGGTGCGCAACGCCGACGGCACCGCCCTCGCCGCCATGCCGGTCAAGGCCGAACTGAAGAAACCGAGCGGCGACGTGGTCAGTTCGACCGTGTGGCAGCCGAATCCGAAAATGCCGGGCTACCTGCAGCAAACCATCGACCTGCCGGCCGATGCGGCCACCGGCAAATGGAGCCTGGAACTGCGCGCCGATCCATCGTCCAAGCGCGCCGACGCCATCTTCAGCTTCCAGGTCGAAGAATTCCTGCCCGAGCGCATGAAGCTCACTCTCAAGACCGACACCAAGCCGCTCGCGGCGAACGGCGACTTCAGCCTGGACATCCAGGGCGACTACCTGTACGGCGCACCGGCCGCCGGCAACCGCCTGCTTGGCAGCGTGGCGCAGGAACGCGCGCGCAATCCCCTGCCCAAGCTGTGGCCCGGTTTTATATTCGGCGATTTCAATGATGATGCCGCCGCCAAGAAGCGCGCCGAGCTCGAAGAGACCGCGCTGGACGACGAAGGCAAGGCCACCATCGACGTCCCTTTCGACACCGCGGCCACGTCGCCGATGCGCGTGCGCGCCTCGCTCAGCCTGCTCGAATCGGGCGGCCGGCCCGTGGTGCGCTCGATCGAGCGTGTCTGGTGGCCCGCGCCGGCCATGATCGCGGTGCGTCCGCTGTTCGAGCGCGATGTCACGCGCGAAGGCAGCATGAGCGAATTCGAATTGATCCGCGTGGACCCGGAAGGCAAGTTCGCGCCCCTGAAACAGGCCACTTTCGCGCTGGTGCGCGAAGACCGCCAGTACTACTGGCGCTACGATGCCGGTCGCGGCTGGCACTCGGGCTATACGGAAGGCGCGGAAGTCGTGCAGGCCGGCGCACTGGAACTGAAGGCGCGCGCCAAATTGACGCTGCCCGTGGTGTGGGGCACCTACCGCCTCGAAATTACCGATACCGACACCCGTGTCATCACGCGCTACCGCTTCTACGCCGGCTGGAACGCACAGGATGCCGAAAGCGTGGGCAACCGTCCCGACCGCGTGCGCCTGCAGTTGGAAGGCGCCCCGGCCAAGGCCGGTGGCGACGTCACCCTGAAGATCAATCCGCCGCACGACGGCGAGGCGCTGGTGCTGGTGGAAGCGGACAAGGTCCTGTGGAGCAAGCGTATCAGCGTCAGCACCGGCGGCACCAGCGTCACGATCCCGATCGACAAGGCATGGAACCGGTCCGATATGTATATTTCGACCGTGGTGTTCCGTCCGGGCAGCCAGGGCGACCGGGTTACGCCGGCCCGCGCCGTGGGCATGACCTGGCTGCCGATGGCGCGCGACACGCGCAAGTTGAAGGTCAGCGTCAGCGCGCCGGCCCAGGTGGAGCCCGAAAAACGCATGGTGGCCAAGGTCAAGGTCGGCAACGCCGCCAACAAGCGCGTGATGGTGACCCTGTCCGCGGTCGACGTGGGCATCCTGAACATCACCAGCTTCCCCACGCCCGACCCGTTTGATTTCTTCTTCGGCAAGCACCGCTTCGGGCCGGAACTGTCCGACATCTACGGCAAGCTGATCGAACGCATGGATGGCGCGCCGGGCACCCTGAAATGGGGCGGCGACGCCGGCAAGCGCGATACGAAGAGCATGCCGAAGAAGGTCAAGCTGGTGGACTTGTTCACAGGTCCCGTGGTCCTGGACGCCAAGGGCGAAGCCAATATTCCCCTGATGATCCCGGACTTCAACGGCACCCTGCGCCTGATGGTGGTGGCCTACAGCGACGATTCGTACGGCAGTGCCGACCGCGAAATGACCGTGTCGGCGCCTATCGTGGCCGAAATCGCCATGCCGCGCTTTATCGGTCCCGGCGACAGCGCGGCACTGGCGCTGGACGTGACGAACATGATGCAGGGCGAGCAGAACATCACCATCAAGCTCAGTACCGACAGGCTCTTGAAACTGGCCGACGGCGAACGCAAGCTGAAACTGGCCCCGCGCCAGCGCAGCATCCTGCGCTTCAATGTCGAGGCCACGGAGCCTTACGGCCTGTCGCGCGTATCGCTGGACCTGTCGACGGGCGGACCGAAGCCGGTCGTGATCCACCGCGAATTCGCGCTGCAGATCCAGCCGCCGGTGGCGCGCGAGCTCGATGCGCGCCGCATCCGCATCGAACCGGGCGCCTCGGCCGTGCTCGACACGAAAATGGTGGAGCGCTTTTACCGCGGCTCGTCGACCCTGAACGTGACGCTGTCGAACAAGCCGCCGCTCAATGTGCGCAGCATCGTCAAGGGCTTGCTCGATTACCCCTACGGCTGCCTTGAGCAGACCACCAGCGCGGCCTACCCGCACGTGTTCATCGACGAGGAAGGCGCCAAGGCCGTGGGCCTGGAGCCGCGCACCCGCGAACAGCGCGCCAAGTTCATCGAAGGCGCGATCGGCCGCATCGCCGGCATGCAGGGTTCGGCCGGCGGCTTCCGCCTGTGGAACGGGGACAACGGCAATTACGAAAACTGGCTCACCCCGTACGTGACCGGCTTCCTGGCCGACGCGCGCGAAGCCGGCTTCAACGTCCCGGCCGACATGACGGCCAAGTCGCAGAAGTGGATGATAGAACGCCTCAACGACGCGCCCAACCAGTTCGCACCGCTGCCGGCGTCGACCAACGACAGCAACGGCCGGCGCGACTGGAACGACTACGAACAGATCCGCCTGAGCCACCAGCGCTTTTCCGAACTGGCGCACATCGGCTACATGCTGGCGCGCGAGCAGAAGGCGTCGCTGGCGTCGCTGCGCCTGCTGCACGACAAATACCGCGACCGCGCCAAGTCGCCGCTGCCGCTGGCGCACCTGGGCGCGGCCCTGGCCCTGATGGGCGACAGCAAGCGCAGCCAGGTAGCCGTGGGCGAAGCCATGACCAGGCCGTACGGCATCCGCGCCGACTGGGACTGGGACTGGCTGGGCGACTACGGCAGCGCCGTGCGCGACCAGGCCATGGCCTACGCCCTGCTGGTGCGCCACCAGATCGTCCATCCGCAGCGCGAGCTGTTGCTGACCAACCTGGCCGACCGCCTGGGCAAACCGCGCGGCTACTTCTCCACGCAGGAACGCATCGCGCTGTTCCTGGCCGCGCGCGCGGCCGGCGGCAGTTCGTCGGAACCGTGGCAGGCCACCTTCAAGTCGGGCGACACCAGCAATGCGCTGACGTCGAAAAACAACGAGGTGCGCGTGCTCGACCCGGCGCTGGCCGCGAAAGGCATCACCGTCGAAAACAAGGGCGCAACGCCGCTGTGGATCGAAACGGAAGCGAGCGGCTTCCCGATCAAGCCACCGGTGGCCAGTTCGGACAAGATCGACCTTGACCGCGACTGGTTCACCAAGGAAGGCAAACCCTGGAAAGGCGGCGCGCTGAAAACGGGCGACATGATCCTGGTCCGCATTATCGCGAAATCGAAACATGTGATCGAGGACGCCATGGTGGTCGACCATATTCCGGCGGGCCTGGAAGTGGAAAACATGAACCTGTCGAAAGGTCCCGAAGCGAGCGAATTTACCGTCGACGGCATCAACCTCGAGACGGCCATGGCCGATCCGCGCATCAAGCACAAGGAATACCGCGACGACCGGTTTGTCGCCGCCGTCAGGCTCGATGGCAGCCCGGTGCACCTGTTCTACATGCTGCGCGTGGTCACGCCAGGCCGCTTCAATGTCCCGGCCACCTTCGCCGAAGACATGTATCGTCCTGAAATTCGCGCGTATGGCGCGGCGCAGGAAGCGATCAATGTCGTCGATCCGCGTAGTGCTGGAAAGTAGAGCCGTACGCTGGCTGCGGCGCCACCCGTGGCGCCGTGGCGTGGCGCTGGCATTGTCCATCCTGCTGCTGCTCGACCTGTGCTTTCCGCCACCGATCCCGCATGACAGCGCGGGGCTGGTGGTGGTCGCGCGCGACGGTTCGCCCCTGCGCGGCTGGCCGGACGCGGACGGCGTATGGCGTTTTCCTGTCACACCCAGCCAGGTGTCGCCGCTGTATCTCGACGCCCTGCTCACTTACGAAGACCGCTGGTTCCGCTGGCATCCGGGCATCAATCCGGTTGCCATGCTGCGCGCCGCGTTTCAGTGGACCAGCAACGGGCGCATCGTCTCGGGCGGCTCGACCCTGAGCATGCAGGTGGCGCGGGCCCTGGAGCCGGTTCCGCGCAGCCTGCGCGGCAAGCTGCAGCAGGTGGCGCGCGCGATCCAGCTTGAACTGCGCCTGTCCAAGACCGAGATCCTCACCCTGTACCTGAACCATGCGCCCATGGGCGGCATCGTGGAAGGCGTGGAGATGGCCAGCCGCAGCTACCTGGGCAAGAGCGCGGCGCAGCTGTCGGCGGCCGAAGCGGCGCTGCTGGTGGTGCTGCCGCAGGCCCCCTCGCGCTTGCGCCCGGACCGTCATCCCGCACTGGCGCAGAAAGCACGCGACAAGGTCCTGCGCCGCATGGCCGAACTGAAGCGCTGGAGCGCGGCCGACGTGGAAGACGCGCTGATCGAGAATGTGGGCGCCAATCCGCCGCGCCTGGCGTGGCTGGCGCCGCTGGCCGCCGAACGCCTGCACCAGGCCGCGAAACGGGAGCGCGCCGCCACCATCGTGCGTTCCACGCTGGACCGCGACATGCAGGTCACGCTCGAACGCATGCTGGCCGACCGCGTGTCGCAATTGCCGCGCTTTGTATCGATGGCGGCCCTGGTCATGGACAGCAAGACCATGGAGATCCTGGCCTATGCCGGTTCGGCCGACTTCAAGGATGCGCGCCGTTTCAGCCATGTGGACATGGTGCGCGGCATCCGCTCGCCCGGCTCGACCCTGAAGCCCTTCCTGTACGCGATGGCGCTCGACGACGGCATCATCCATTCCGAAAGCCTGCTGGCCGATACGCCGCAATCCTTCGGCGGCTACGATCCCGGCAACTTCCAGGCCAGTTTTTCGGGCCCCGTGAGCGCATCGGAAGCCTTGCAGCGTTCGCTGAACGTGCCGGCGGTGGACCTGCTTGACCGCGTGGGGCCCGTGCGTTTCGCCGCGCGCCTGTCCAGCGCCGGACTGCGCCTGCGCCTGCCCAAGGATGCGTCGCCCAACCTGAGCATCATTCTCGGCGGCGCCGGCACCAGCCTGGAAGAACTGGTGGGCGCCTACCGTTCGCTGGCGGCCGACGGCATGGCCGGCACGCCGCGCATCACGGCCGACGCGCCGGTGCGCGAAGCGCGCATGATGAGCGCGGGCGCCGCCTTCATCGTCCGCAGCATCCTGGAAGGCGGCGGCCATCCCGACCAGCCCTTCGTCGAGGACGACAACAGCGGCGTGCGGCTGGCATGGAAAACCGGCACCAGCTACGGCTTTCGCGACGCCTGGGCGGTCGGCGTGAGCGGGCGCTATACGATGGGCGTGTGGATCGGGCGGCCGGACGGCACGCCCAATCCCGGCTTCTTTGGCGCCAATATCGCCGCCCCCCTGCTGCAGCAGATCGCCCTGGCCATGCCGCGCAGCGCCCCGCTGTCGCGCGTGCGGCCCAAGGAAGTCACCAGCGCCCAGGTCTGCTGGCCGCTGGGGACTGTTGCCGGCGCCACGCCGCAGGCGCATTGCCACGTCAGGCGCAGCGCCTGGGTATTGAACGATACGATACCGCCCACCCTGCCCGACCGCCTGCGTGCGCGCGGCCTGGTGGAGACGGCCTGGTTCGATCCGCAAACGCAGTTGCGCACCACGCCGGCGTGCGCGCCGAAGGCGCAGCCGCGTGAAGTGGCGCGCTGGCCGGCCCTGCTCGAAGCCTGGCTGCCCGCGGCCCAGCGCCAGAGCGTGGGCCTGGCGGCATGGTCGCCCGACTGTCCGCAAACCGGCACCGTGGGCAGTATCAAGCTGATGGGATTGAAGCATGGCAGCCGCCTGAAGCCGGCGCCCGGCAGGCAGCAGATGATCGTCACGCTCGACGCGGTAGGCGGCAACGGCACCCACTACTGGCTGTTCGACGGCCAGCAGGTCGCCGGAGGCAAACCCCGGCAGATCTTCAGCGTCAACAGCGCCGGCCTGCACAGCATCGCCGTGGTGGACAGCGCCGGCCACTATGACAGCGTGCTGTTCGAAGTCGACCGCTTGTGAGGCCCGTGTTTACAGCCAGTATAATGAGCAAGAACAATTTCTTGAAACCAATCATGTCCAGATTAATTCATCGATTCACCATGTCCGCGGCCCTGGTTTTGCTGTGCGCGGCGCCTGCCGCCCACGCGGAGCTGTACAAATGGGTCGACTCGAAGGGCAAGGTCCATTATTCGAGCAGCAAGGAAGAGGCGGGCCAGGCCCAGGTGAAGGAGCTGCAATACAGTTCGGCGCCACCGCCATCGGCCGCGGCCGGCCCGGCCACGGTGCCCACCTGGAAGCTGCAGGAAGACGAATACAAGAAGCGCCAGGCGGCGCTACGGCAGGCAGCGCCCCAGGTCGCCTCCACCGGTCCGAAATCGGCCGGCAGCTACGGTGGCAGCCAGCTGGAAACCGACGCCACCCGCTGCGCCCTTGCGCGCGACGTCAAGAGCGGTGCGGCGAAGCTGACCAATGGATCCAAGACCGACGCCGCCGGCCGCGCCACTGCCGATAACGATATCAAGGCATTCTGCCGTTAATGATCAGTCTCTATCACTGCGTGGCGGCCCGTTCGTTCCGGCCCTTGTGGGCGCTGGAAGAACTCGGTTTGCCCTATCAGCTCAAGATGCTGGCGTTTCCGCCACGGGTGAGCGACAAGGCCTACCTGCAGATCAACCCGCTTGGCACGGTGCCGGCCTTCTTCGATGGCGAGGTGAAGATGACCGAATCGGCGGCCATTTGCCACTATCTGGGCGCGACCTACGGCCCCTCGCCGCTGGTGGTCAATCCGGGCGAACCGGATTTTGGCGCCTACCTGAACTGGCTGCACTTCGGCGAATCCACCCTGACCTTCCCGCAGACGATCATCCTGCGCTATTCGCGCTTCGAAACGCCTGAACGCCGATTGCCGCAGGCAGCGGAAGACTACCGGCGCTGGTTCCTTGGCCGGCTGCGCACGCTCGCGCCGGACGGTTTCATGTGCGCGGGCCGTTTCACCATGGCCGACATCTCGGTTGGCTATGCCTTGCTGCTCGCCGAGTACCTCGGCCTTGAACCCGACTTTCCCGAGCCCCTGCGGCACTACCTGCAGCGCCTGAAGGCACGCGACGGCTTCCGGCGCGCCGTGGCGGCGGAGCTTGCGGCGGCGCGCGAACAGGGCGTCAGCACGGTACCGTCACCGCTGGGCGGCTAGCGCGAAACAACCGTACGCGCCGAACCTGGCGTGCACGAACGCCGTAGCCGGCAAGGCAAACAGCATCGCGATCGTTGCCTCGGCCTCGGCCACCGGCGTCAGCCGCGCGTCGATGATCCGCTCGTCCTGAGAATAGGCGCGCAAGGCGAACATGGTGTTGAAATAGGCCGCGGGCCAGACCGTGTGGTCGGCGTCTTCCGCATCGGCCAGGATGAAGACCGGTCCGAACTCGCGATATGGCCCCCGGACGGAAAATGGACTGTAGCTGGCCAGGATCAGCGGCTCGCCAGGGCGCGCCCTGCGCAGCGCATCGCGGCACGGTTCGCCGCCCTGTGCGGCGCAGCGTTCCACGGGCTGGTCGAGGTCGTCGAGTCCGTCAATCCGGGCCCGTGTCAGGAAGCTGTCGCGCAGGCGGGCGATGTGCATGGTGGTTACCTTCAGGAAGCGTGTCAGAGGCGTCCATTTTCGACGCCGCCCGCATTCCCGACACCCCGTTTCTTGCTTTCAGCTGAACCGGTCCAGCTCCGCCTCGGTGAAACCTGCTCGCCGGCGCGCTTCGAGATTGAAGGGCCCCTTGAGCACCGGCGCCTCGTAACGCAGGGCCAGTTCGTCGTACATCGCGCGCGGTTCGAATCCGCGCTGCTCGCACAGGTAGTTGTACCAGCGGTTGCCGATTTCGACATGGCCGACTTCTTCCTTCAGGATCAGGTCGAGGATGGTGGCCGCCGCATGGTCGCCGGCCTGCGCCAGCTTCGCGCGCAATGGCGGGATCGCGTCCAGGCCGCGCGCTTCCAGCGTGCGTGGCACCAGAGCCATGCGCGCCACCACGTCGCCGCACGTTTTTTCGACCATTTCCCACAGGCTGTCGTGGGCGGGGAAATCGCCATACCGGAATCCCAGCACTTGCAGATGCGCCGTCAACAGCGCAAAGTGATTGGCTTCCTCTTTCGCTACGCGCAGCCAGTCGGTGTAATACTCGTCCGGCAAGTCGGGAAAGCGCCACAAGGCGTCGAGCGCCAGGTTGCAGGCATTGAATTCGATATGCGCCAGTGCATGAACAAGCATGGCGCGGCCTTCCACCGTCACCATCGAACGGCGCCCCACCAACCGTGGCGCCACCAGTTCCGGACGTTCAGGCCGGCCAGGAATGGCCCCGGTCACGACGGGCATGCCGCTTCGCTCGACGGTCCAGTTGCCAGCCTCATGTTGAACGGCCAATGCGGCTATTGACGCAATCTTGACGGTCGGGTCAGTTTGCAACAGGCAAGCGAGTGCACTTGCACGGAGTTCCTGGGACATGCACGCCTTTCTTCAGTGGAAGGCGCGAGTATACCGGATCAATAGACCGTGACCGTGTCGATGTTCGCCAGGTCGCCGCCCGTCGAGCGCAGGCTGACCGTGTTGACGGTGCCGCTGTTGAGCGTGACCGTGACGTCCCTGGTGATCCAGGTACTCCACGAACCGGATCGGCTGAAACTGATGCCGGTGGCCACGCCGTTGACCACCAGCTGGCCGCTGAGCGTGCCTGCCGCGCCATTGGCATAGCGGATACGCAGGGTGCGCGGACCGCCATTTTTTCCGATCACATTCGTGAACGTCATGGCGCCGCCGCTGACAGGGAAGTTGACGTAGCCGCGTCCCTGCCACCCGCCGTAGTAGCGTTCACGCACGGTACCTGCGCCGCTCAGGACGCCTGCCTCGGCCGGGTAGGCAACGGCGCCTATCATGCCGCGCATGAGCAGGCGATTTTCTTCGACGCCCTGCACCACCAGGCGCGCCAGCTGGCCGGCGCCGTATTCCTGGAAATGGATGCCGTCGGCCAGGAACACGTCGCTCGTGGCCGCGACCCCGATGCCGTTGTAAAAGGCGATGCTCTTGGCGTTGAGGTCGATCAGTGGCACACCTTTTTCGACCGCCAGCTGTCTCATGGCGGCGGCGCGGTCGGCGAAATCGTTCAGGAAGCGCCCGCTGCTGTCGTAGCGGCGCTTGCCCATGGGCGTCACCAGCACCGGAATGGCCCCGTACTGGCGCGACTGGTCGATATACATCGCCAGATAGGTTTTGTATGTGGTGTAGGGATCGGTATGCAGCCTGGGGTCGCTATAGATGTCGTTGTGGCCGAACTGCACGAACAGGTAATCGCCCGGCTTGATGAGCCTGAGGATGGCCGCCAGGCGGCCTTCGTCGACAAAGCTTTTCGAGCTCCTGCCGCCGATGGCATGATTGCTGAAGCTGATGCCGCTCGTGAACAGGTCATGGATGCGCCCTCCCCAGCCCTGCTGCGGATAGTTACCCGAGCCGTAGCTCATGACGGTCGAGTCGCCTGCAAGGTAGACCACCGGGGCCGCGTAGGCGGAAACACCAGCAGTCATGGCCAGCAGGAAGGCAAGGATGGGTTTCATGGCGCTTCTCCTCGTAATGGAACGTTCTTCGTCAGACCCGCCCCATGGCGAAACTGCTGCACCTGAAGTGAAACATGTTGAGTTTTCTCTATGACATGCGTAAAGTGAAATATTGACTAAAAAGTCACTTGCAGACTACTTCGCGGAGCCACAGCATGCGCAAGCCTCACCGTCAGTCCCTCCTGTTCGCCGTCGCCAGCGCCGGCCTGATGTCGTATGCCGGGGCGCAGCAGGCCGATGCACCGATGCCGCGCGTGGAAATTACCGGTTCGGCCATCAAGCAGATCGCCAGCGAAACGCCGCTGCCGGTGCAGATCGTCACGCGCGAAGAGATCGACAAGGCCGGCGTCACCACGGCCGCCGAACTGATGGCGCGCATCTCTTCCAATGTGGGCGGCCTGACCGATGGCGCCAGCATCAATGTGGGCGGCGACCAGCGCGGCTTCAACAGCGCCAACCTGCGCGGCATCGGCACCTCGTCCACGCTGGTCCTGCTCAATGGCCGCCGCATGGCCAATTTCGCTTCCCCCGGCGACGATACCGGCGTCGACCTGAACAATATCCCTGCCGCCGCCATCCAGCGAGTGGAAGTCTTGCTCGATGGCGCATCGGCCCTGTACGGCACCGATGCGATCGGCGGCGTGATCAACTTCATCACCCGCAAGGATTTCCGCGGCCTGGCCCTGAGCGCCCACGTGCTGGGCACGCAGGAAGGTGGCGGCGGCAAGCGCGCGGCCACCGTCAGCCTGGGCACGGGTGAATTGCAAACGGATGGCTACAATGTATTCGCCGTGGCCGACCTGCAGCGCACCGACCGCCTCAGCACCAGCGACCGCGGCTTCATTGGTGACTTGCGCATTCCGCAGCGCCTGGGGCACCTGCTGTCGGGCTTCACCGGCCCGGCCAATATCCGCCTCACTTCCGCCCAGCGCGACCACCTGCAGGACACGGGATTCCTGCTCAACGGGCGGCCCATCACCAACCGCCTGATCAACTTGTCCATCCCCACTTGCAATCCTCCCGCCAATCTCTATCTGCCGGCCGGCACTGGCGGCGTGGATGCCTGCACCTACGACTACATGGGCGATACCGAGCTCTATCCCGCATCGAACAAGCAGAACCTGCTCAGCCGCGGTGTGCTCAAGCTTGGCGAGAATGCCCAGCTGTACGCGGAAGCGGCGTGGAGCCGTTCGCGCACCAACTACGTCGGTTCCTCGGCCCGCGTGACCGGCTATATCGATTACCGCAAGGTGCCGGCCCTGGCCAATACCGGCCTGGACCAGCTGGACGACGATATCCCGGGCGAACTCGAACTGCGCATGCGCCTGTCGGAAGCGGGCCGCCGCACCAGCGAGCTGACCAGCGAAAGCCAGCGTTACGTGCTGGGCGTCTCCGGCACGGCCGCCGGCTGGGATGTCGACCTGGGCTACAACCACAGCGTCAACACCGTCAAGGACAAGGATACCCACGGCTACGTGCTGTACGACGCGCTGCTCGAAGGCATTTACGACGGCCGGATCAATCCCTTCGGGCCTTCCGGCGCAGCCGGCGTGGCCCTGCTCGACAGCATCCAGGTCAATGACGTGGTGCGCCGCGCGCGCGGCACCATGGACAGCATCGACTTCAAGGCCTCGCGCGCGCTGATGACGCTGGGCGGCGGCGACCTGGGCGTCGCTTTCGGCGGCGAAGTGCGGCGCGAACGCACCGATTTCAATCCCTCGGCCTTGCTGATGAGCGACAACATCAATAACGACGGGGCGCCCGAAGGCGGCCGGGCCACCAGCGACCGGCGCAAGGTGCACGCCGTGTTTGGCGAATTGCTGGCGCCGTTCAGCAAGCAATGGCAGGCGCAATTGTCGGCGCGCTACGATCACTACCAGCAAGTGGGCGGGGCCCTGAGCCCGAAAGTGGGCGTGGCCTACACCCCGAATCCTTCGCTGATGCTGCGCGGCTCGGCCGGCAAGGGTTTTCGCGCGCCGTCGATGTCCGAACTGTTCCGTCCCACGGTGTACAGCTCCACCGCCACCCTGCCCGACCCGGTGTATTGCGCCACGGTGGAGAACAATTATGCCGACTGCGCCAACAACTGGGACACGCGCCGCTACAGCAACCCGAACCTGAAGCCGGAACGCAGCCGCCAGTTCTCGGCCGGCCTGGTGATCGAACCGGGCAAGCACTGGAATGCGAGCCTGGACTACTGGCGCATCAAGCGCACCGACCTGATCAGCGAAATCGGCGACGACGTCATCCTGGGCAACCTGGCCAAGTACGGCAGCCTGGTGCACCGCGACGAGGACGACTATATCGAGTACATCGAGCTGCACAAGGAAAACCGGGGCGCCCAGCTGGCCAGCGGCCTGGACCTGGTGGTGGACCTGCACCGCATCGACACCGGCGCCGGCCGCTTCGGCGCGCGCCTGAACGGCACCTGGGTGCTCGACTCGAAGATCCAGACCAGCCCTGGCGACGCCTACATCAGCAACCTGGGCCGCTTCGTCACCGACAGCGTGGTCCAGCGCTGGCGCCATACGCTCACGGCCGACTGGGAACTGGGCGCGCTGTCGGCCAGCCTGTCGAATACCTTCTCGGCATCGTATGAAGACCAGAATTCCGCCATCAATGTCGATGACGGCAGCGTGGTCGCGCCCAACCGCGTGAAAGCGTATTCGCTGTGGGACCTGTCGCTCGCTTACGCCATGTCGAAAAACCTGAAGCTGCGCGCGGGCGTGCAGAATATGTTCGACGCGGCGCCGCCCTATTCGAACCAGGCCTACTACTTCATTTCCGGCTACGACCCGACCTACACGGACCCGCGCGGCCGGCGTTTCCATGCCAGCGTGAATTATTCGTTCAAGTAGGCCGGCAAGGCTCGGTCCCAATAGGCGGGCTCGCCGAACTGGCGGCGCAGGTGGGCAACGAAGAGCTGCGCCTTCGCCGCATGCGACCTTCCCGGCATCCTGACGGCATGAATGGCCGGAATCCGGGGACCGGCCACGACCGGCTCCGGCGCAAAGAGCGGAACCAGGCTGCCTGCCGCAATCCGTTCGCTGACCAGCCAGCTGGCCAGGTGCACGATGCCGATGCCGGCCACGGCGGTTTCCAGCATGGTATCGGTATCGTCGGTCCGCAGGTTTCCCTTTACCGCATACGACTTCCCCGCGAAGCACCACCAGCCCGCTGGCGCCGGCATCGTAGCGAGCGTCAGGCAATTGTGGTCCATCAGTTGTTCGGGTGACGCAGGACGGCCATGCCGGGCGAGATAGTCCGGACTGGCGCAAGCGATGCGCCGGACCGGGGCCAGGCGGGTTGCCACCAGGTCGCTGTCGGGCAGCGCGCCGAGGCGCACGGCAACATCGACGCGCTGCGCGCTGAGATCGAACACGTGGTCGCTCAGGTGCAGGACCAGTTCGATCCGGGGATACAGCGCCAGGAAGCTGGTGACGGCGGGCGCCACGTGGCGCCGGCCGAAAGCGCCCGGCGCGGTGACCGTCAGCAGGCCGGCCGGGTCGGACGCCATTTCGGACAGTGCGTGCCGGGCGTCCGTCAATTCCGACACGATGGCGCGCGCCCTTGGCAGGAAAGCGACGCCAGCGTCGGTCAACTGCAACTGGCGTGAAGTACGGTTCAGCAGTTTGACGCCCAGATCGTGCTCCAGCGCGTCGATCTTGCGCGAGACCGACGACACGGCGATGCCCTTCTTCCTTGCCACGCCGGACAGGCTGCCTGTTTCTGCAACCGCCAGTAACATTTTCATAGCCTCTATCATGGGCTCGACCTTTGCGCAAATCGCAAATCACCTTGCGAATACTATGCATTGTAGCGTTTTACGCAACTAAATACAATCGATGCCTCGCTAACCAAAAAGAGGAATCCCATGTCACACCCCCAATTGACTGCACTCGCCATGGCCGTGCTGCTGACGTTTGCCGGCGCCGAACAGGCGATCGCTGCTGCCCCGATGGCGAAGACTGCCGCACCAGGCTACTACCGCATGATGCTCGGCGACTTCGAAATCACCGCGCTCAGCGACGGCACAGTCGACCTGCCGGCCGAGCAGCTGCTGTCGGAAACGCCTGCCAACACGCGCGCAGCACTGGCGGCAGCGTTCCTGACCAGCCCCGTGGAAACGTCGGTGAACGCCTACCTGATCAACACCGGCAGCAAACTGATACTGATCGACACCGGCGCGGCCGCCCTGTTCGGGCCGACGCTGGGCAAGCTCCAGGCCAACCTGAAGGCCGCCGGCTACGACGCCGCGCAAGTCGATGAAATCTACCTCACCCATGTGCACCCGGACCACGCCGGCGGCCTCCAGGACAATGGCGCGGCGGCGTTCCCGAACGCGGTGGTGCGCGCCGACCAGCGCGAGGCGGACTTCTGGCTGAGCCAGGCCAGGATGGATGCGGCCCCGGCCGCCTCGAAAGGCTTCTTCCAGGGCGCCATGGCGTCGATGAAGGCCTATGTGGCGGCCGGACGATTCCGGCCGTTTGCAGGCGAGACCGTGCTCCAGCCGGGCATTCGGGCCGTGTCCAGCTACGGCCACAGCGCCGGCCACGTTTCCTACGAGATCAGCAGCAAGGGGAAAACCATGCTGGTGGTTGGCGACTTGATCCATGTTCCTGCAGTCCAGCTCGCCAAGCCCGGTGTCACGATCGCCTTCGACAGCGATGCGAAAACTGCCAGCGCGGCAAGGGCGACGGCATTCGCCAATGCCGCCAGGGATGGGGTGCTGGTGGCGGCTTCCCATATGCAGTTCCCCGGCCTGGGACACTTGAAATTGCAGGGAAAGAAGTACCGCTGGATTCCTGCCAACCACCTGCGTCTGCGCTAATGCACTAATGCACTACATACAAATTCAATTTCCCGACAATTGTTGACTGTTGCGGCGCCCGGGCTCGCGTAAGCTCGCGCTTCCTCAACACACAACAGGAAATTGAATGAAGCTATGTAATCTACTGATGGTTGGCGCTGTTGCGTCAGGCGGTTTTCTCACAGGCTGCGGTGGCGACTTTCCTCCGCACACACCGCAGATCGCCACCACCTTCTCTTCCAGCCTGGACGGATGGAAAGGCGCGTTCGCCGACTACTCCGCGGAAACCGCCCCCACCGACGTCGTATGGGAGTCGCGCGCCCTGCCGGCGCCGCTCTCGGGCAACGCTTACTACACCGGCGGCACCAACCGCAGCGACGACCTCTTCATCTACAGCAAGAAGAAATTTGGCGGCTACTTGCCATCGAAGAGCTATAAGCTCAGCTTCGAGATCGAGATTGCGACCAACCAGTCATCCGGTTGCGTCGGCGTGGGCGGATCGCCTGGCGAGAGCGTCTACGTCATTGCCGGGGCGGCGCCCACGGAGCCGCAGACCGTCCTGCTTGCCGGCGAATACAGGGTCAATATCGCGCGCGGCAACCAGGCCACGCCAGGCCCGGCATCGCAAGTACTGGGCAATGTCGCCAATACGGTGCCCGATTGCGGACCGCAAGTCTACCAGGCGAAGACCGTCAAAAGCGCCGCGCCACTCACGGTGCAAAGCGACGCGCGCGGCGATATCTGGGTCTTCTTCGGGATCGATTCCGGCTTCGAAGCGAAGAGCACCGTGTTCTACAAGTCGGTGAAGGCAAGCGTGGTACTGGCGCAGTAATCATCCGAGGCGCACATTGCGAGCCAGGTTCTCACTTGCTTAGCTACTTTGGTTACTTGCCATTTGACACAGCCACACCTGCCCCTGCGCGCACGTGTCTTGCAGTTCAGCGCTTGCCTGATCGAACAGCAAGCGCGCCTCGTTCGTATTTCCCTGTTTTAAAGCCGCTTCCAGTTCAAGGCAAACCTGCACGAACCGTTTTGCCCCCACCGTCCCGATGGCGCCCCTGAGCGTATGCAACTCCCTGGCGGCAGCGAGCCTGTCGCCGGCCAGGAAAGCCGCGCGCGCGGATTCAAGTTGCACCGGCGCCGCCAGCAGGGCGCGTTCAATGAGGCTGACCAGCTCCCCCTGGCGTGCCGGCTGGCGCGCATTCAGGCGCTCCAGGGCGGATACGTCAAACACGCCCTCGGCGCCCGCAGTGCCGCTCTCCATCGCGGCTGTGCCCGGCGCCGCCCGGCGGGTCCATTCCAGGATCTTGTCGAGCATCAGCTCGTGATCGAGCGGCTTGGCGATGAAATCGTTCATGCCCGCCGCCGTGCATTGCGCTCGTTCGCTCGCCAGCACTCCGGCGCTCATGGCGATGACGGGCAAGGCCAGCTTCAGGCGACCACGCAGTTCGCGCGTGGCCGACAGGCCATCCATCACCGGCATCTGCACATCCATCAGGATGATGTCGTAGCGGCCCGGCGTTTCCAGCATCGCCAGGGCCTGCGCCCCATCGCCGGCGATCGTCACCTGGGCGCCCTCGCCTTCCAGAATGCCTTTGGCGACCACCTGGTTCAGTTCATTGTCTTCCACCACCAGGATGCGCAATCCCGCACAGCGCTGCGTGGGGCCGGCAGCGCGCGGCCCGGGCTGGACGGGCCGGATGGCGCCGGCCAGCGTGGCCTGCAAACTGTTCGGCGTAAACGGCTTGGCCAGGATCGCCAGCTTGCCGGGCGCGGCCAGCGACAACTGTTCGCGCGCATGCCCCATTGCCAGCACGATGAGCGGCAGCTGCATGTCGGCGATCACGGACGCGATGGCGGCGCTGACCCGGGTCAGCTCGGCCGGGCTGGCGCCGGCGTTGACGATGACGGCGTCAATGCTGCCGGCCGCGCCGCGCAAGGGCAAGCCGTCCGGATCGCCCACCGTCACCTGCCAGCCCAGGCGCTGGGAGCAGGCGCGCAGCGATGCCAGGCTGCTGGCATTGTCGTCAAGCACGAGCAGGCGGTAGGCATCCCTGCCCTGCGCGGCCGCTTGCGCCGGAGGTCGCATCTGGAAAGGCAAGGTCACGGAAAACGCACTGCCATGGCCGATGCGGCTGTCGATGCGGATGGTCCCTCCCATCAATTCCACCAGGCTCTTGCTGATGGTCAGGCCCAGGCCCGTGCCACCGAAGCGGCGCGTCATCGACGCATCGGCCTGGGTGAACGGGGCAAACAGCTTTTCGAGGTTGGCCTGTGCGATGCCGATGCCGGTGTCGCGCACGGTGAAGCACACGTCGACGACGTCTTCCCGCCGCGCCTGTTCTTCGACCAGCAGCGACACTTCGCCCGCATCGGTAAACTTGATCGCGTTCGACAGCAGGTTGGCCAGGATCTGCTGCAGGCGCAGCACATCGCCGTGCAGCGCATGCGGCAGGCCGGGCGCCGCCGTGATCACCAGTTCCAGGTTCTTGTCGCTGGCGTCGACGGCCATGATCGAGGCGCAGTGGTCGAGTATGGTGTCGAGCTCGAACGCTTCGGGCGACAAGTCCATGCGGCCGGCTTCGATCTTCGAAAAATCGAGCACGTCGTTGATGATGCCCAGCAGGGATTTTCCGGCGCTGCTGATCATGTCCAGGTAGGTGCGCTGCTCGGGCGTGATGTCGGACTTGCGCAGCAGGTGGGTCAGGCCGAGCACCGCGTTCATCGGGGTGCGGATTTCATGGCTCATATTGGCCACGAACTCGCTTTTCGCCGAGCTTGCCGCCTCGGCCAGTTCCTTGGCGCGCACCAAGGAATCCTGCAGCTCGTGCTGCTTGCTGACATTGTGCGCGATGGCCAGGAAGCCCACGGTGCGCGCCCCGGCGTCAACGATGGCGGTCACCACCACGCTGACCGGGATGCGCGTGCCGTCCTGCCTGACATAGGTCCATTCGCGCTGCTGCGAACCACGCTTGCGCGCGACGGCCACGAACACTTCCGGGCCCTCGGCGCGGATGCCTTCCTGGGCCAGGATCTCCAGGGCATGCCGTTCGACTTCGTCCGGCAGGTGCAGCATGGACAGGGTGGCATGGCCGACCATCTCGGCCGCGTGGTAGCCGAGCATGCGTTCGGCGCCGGCGGAAAATACCTGGATCACCCCCTCCAGGTCGGTGGCGATGATGGAGAACTCGAACGCGGCATCGACCAGCGATTCGAACTTGCGTTCCGAATGCGCCAGCGCCGTGCGCATCTGCTCGGCCTTGCCTGCCGCCGATTCTTCCCGTTCCGCCATCGAGCGGACCACGCCGAAAAAGAGCAGGCTGATCAAGGTGCCCGCCACCAGCACGATCTGCGCCTTCTGGCGGTCGATGGAATTCTCGAAGGCGGCGCGCGACGTGACCTGGATCATCCATCCATGCTGCTGCAGCGCGACCGGCATCGCCGCGCGGAAGGGATTGGGATAGTTCACCCGCTCGCTGGTGTCGCGCTCGACACTGGCATACATCAACGAATCCGGGCCGATGGCCGCGCCATCGAAAATTTCGAGCACCATGTCCGATTCCGAGGACGACAGGATGCCATTCATCAGGTCGTTGATCCGGAACGGGCTGTACACCACGCCCAGCAGGGCCGCGCTGCGCTGGGCGCTGCTGGCGACCGGCATGCCGTTCCGGTACACCGGCACGAACATCAAAAAGCCGGCCTGCGGGCCGGCGGCTTCTTCCTGGCGCAGGGTCACGCGCGAGGTGAGCGCCGGCAGGCCGGACAGGACGGCCCTCTCCACGGCCTTGCTGCGCGCGCCTTCGGACAGGAGGTCGTAGCCGAAAGCGCGGCGGTTCCGGGCGCTGAACGGTTCGAGGTAGAGCACCGCCATGGCCGCACGGCCTGGCCGGGCGGGCCAGATGCGAAAATCCGGAAAGCCTTGGGCGGCCACGTCGCGCTCGACCTGTTCGCGTTCGCCCGGCGCCACCGATTGGGCGAAACCGATGCCCTGCACGCCGGGAAAGTTATTCGCCACTCCCATGCGCTCGACGAATTTTTTCCATTCGCCGCGCGACACCGTTTCGGACGCGGCGAACAAGGCGGTACCGCTCAATAATGCCTGTTCATAGGTCCGCATGCGTTCGACGACGCGCTGCCCGATATTGCCCGCCGCATCATTGAAGCGCTCGCGGGCGCGCACTTCGGTGGCGCTGGACACAATGTGCCAGACGAACACGGTGACCGCCAGGCAGGCCATCAGCGTCGCCCACTGGCGCACCGGCCGGAAACGCAGGAGGCTGTCCGCATTGCGTTCGTGCAGCTCTTCCATGTCGGCGCACAGGACCAGGCCCACCAGGGTGCACAAGGCGATGAAGGTCTGGATCGCGAACAGCGAATCGTTCAGGGTGCCGCTGGCGAACGGGCCCATGCCCTGGGTGGTGCCGGCAACGGCGGCGGCCGCGATCAGGGCGCAGGTGAGCGTGGCGCCCGGGACCCGGTAGCGCCAGGCCGACCAGCCGACTGCCACCAGCATCAGGTACGCGGTCCAGCGATAGCTGCCGTCCTGCGTGAAGCTGGTGCCGAAGATGGACCACAAGATGGCAAGCAGGATCGCCAGGAAGGGCAACGTTTCCCAATGAACAAGGGCGCGCAGCGTGGCAGGCGCTGCACTGCGCCACGCCATCAGCAGGGGCGCGATCACCATCACGCCCACCACGTCTCCCAGCCACCATGTGCCCAGCACGGTCCAGCGCACTTGCGGGCCGATGATGCCGGCGACGGACAGGGCCACGGTGCCGACGGCGGCACTGAGCAAGCATACAAGCGCGACAATGAAGGCAAAGCCGTACACGCCCTGCAGCCGCGACCAGGGGTGCGGGACGGCGCCGAAGCGCTGCAGCAGCCAGGCCCCGGCCAGCGCCTCGAGCGTGTTGCCGGCGGCGATGGCGCCCGAGACGAGCAAGGTCGGCAAGGCCGCGGCGGCGCTATTGGCCGAAAACACCACGATATTGGCCGCCAGGGCGCCGGCAAACACGCCCGGCCACAGCCAGCGTCCCCACAGCGCCAGCGCGGCAAAGGCAATCCCCGAAGGCGGCCAGACCGGGCTGGCATTGCTGTCGGCGAAGGCGAGCAGCAGTCCGAACCGCGCGGCCGCGTAGTACAGCACCGCGAGGGCCGCGATGCCGGCACAGCGGCGCAGGACGAGGGACATGGTCATTCCCGTTTCCATCGAGTAAAGGTAAGGCGTATCCTACCGGCCTCGCCCGCAAGCTGCAATGAAATCGTCCGGCAGCGCCCGAAATGGCACAAGGCGCCGCTGCAGCGCGTTCGCATTGCGAGGGCCGGGACACCCGTTCCGAAGCGGTATTGTTTCGTTTTGCGCAAGGCGGCATACTGGCGTCCGGGAATTCCTTTTACTTTTATAGAAAGAGAACCATGACGACACTCCTGTGCGCACCGCGCAAACTGATCCTGGCAGCCGCCCTCGCCGCTTTTGCCGCCGCGCCTGCCACCGCCGCAGCGCCGATGGCCAAGACGGGCACACCCGGTTTTTTCCGCATGATGCTGGGCGACTTCGAAGTGACCGCGCTGAACGACGGCACGCTTGACCTGCCGGTCGAAAAACTGCTGAAAACCGACCCGGCCAAGACCGGCAAGGCGCTGGCCGCGTCGTTCCTGGCGAGCCCGGTGGAGACATCGGTCAATGCCTACCTGATCAATACCGGCAGCAAGCTGGTCCTGATCGATGCCGGCGCCGGCGGCCTGTTCGGTCCGACCTCGGACAAGCTGGTGGAGAACCTGAAAGCATCGGGCTACCAGCCGGAACAGGTAGACGAGATCTACATTACCCATATGCACGGCGACCACATCGGCGGCGTGACGAAAAATGGTGCGGCGCTCTACCCGAATGCGGTACTGCGGGCGAACAAGCACGAAGCCGATTTCTACCTGAGCCAGGCAAACCTGGACAAGGCGCCGGCTGCCGGCAAAGGCGGCTTCCAGGGCGCGATCAATTCGGTGGCGCCGTATGCCGCAGCGCAGCGCTTCAAGCCTTTTGACGGCGATGTCGAGCTGGTGCCGGGCGTGAAAACCTACACCACCCACGGCCACACGCCGGGCCACACCAGCTATATGGTCGAGAGCAAGGGCCAGAAACTGATCCTGACGGGCGACCTGATCCACGTGGGCGCGGTGCAGTTCGGCGATCCTTCGGTGACGATTTCCTTCGACAAGGATGAAAAGGCGGCACTGGCGCAGCGATTGAAAGTGTTTTCCGCAGCCGAAAAGGAAGGTGCGCTGGTCGGTGCGTCGCATATCCAGTTCCCGGGCCTGGGCCATCTGCGTGCCGATGGCAAGGGCTACCGGTGGGTGCCGGTGAATTACACGCGCGCGCGCTGATGAAACAAGCCATTGTGCATATCGCATTGCTGGTCGGCGACTACGACGAGGCGATCGCGTTCTACACAGGCAAGCTGGGTTTCGACCTGGTGGACGATACCTACCAGCCGGCGCAGGACAAGCGCTGGGTGGTGGTGGCGCCGCCGGGCGGGACCGGCACCACCATCCTGCTGGCCAAGGCATCGCAGGACGAACAGCTGCCTTTCATCGGCAACCAGGCGGGTGGGCGCGTTTTCCTGTTTCTCAATACGGATGATTTTTGGCGCGACTATGCGCGCATGCAGGAACGCGGCATTAGCTTCGTGCGCGAACCGAAGGAAATGGATTACGGAACGGTGGCAGTGTTCGCCGACCTGTATGGAAATCTCTGGGATCTGTTGCAACTGCGTGAAGGACATCCGGTCGGGAAACGCGCTGGTTTCCAATAATGCGGGCTGACCGGTATCACGCCACGCGCGCCAGACACTTGGGGCATTTCACGAGTCCTGTATGACCAATTCCCCAGCCGCTGCGCTCCGCCTCGGCGGCCGCCCGCTTTGACCAGGCCTCCATTGGATCTTGCGCGACTTCGTCGAATTCGAAAAACTCGCGGCAATCGGACGATTCACACACAAGCATGAATTCGCAGAAAAGCATTTCCTGGATCAGGTTATTCATTGGCTTGTTGCCCTTGATTGAATAGGTAAGTCAACTCAGCCAGGTATCCTGGCCCAGCGCCTTTATCTTGTAATAGCTAGAATTGGCAAGCACAGCCCACATCGATGCGCAAGCACCGCCGAAACCGGCGCCCGGATCCATGCCAACGGCGATGATCCCATACAAGATGACCATGGCGATGGCGGAAAACGAGATTGCCTTGCGCCACATGCCGTGATACAGGAAGTATAAAGGACCGAGGCAAAAGGCCGGCGCATTGAAAATGACCTTCAGGCGCTCACCGGTATTGAGTTCTTTCAGGCGTGGATGGTTGACGCCACCAGCGCGATCGATGAGGCAGAATATCTCCTGCCAGTGCGCTGATACGTCGGGATATTTTGCTTGCTCTGTCATAGGTGAATTTCAGCGCCACATCGGTATCGTGGCGATTGCCGTAAAGATCAAAACAACAAGCACGACAGTCCGCGTTGGCACGGTGATTTTTTTGCCTGGGTTGAATTCGGCGAGCTTGGCCAATTCCTTGTTCCTCACGGCTTTCGGCAATGCAAAAATCAGTAGGTAGCGCAATCCCAGGAACAAGGTCAGCAAAGCGCCAAAAAGGTGAAACGATGAGATCCAATACCACGCCGGTTCGTCCAGCCTGGTGGTGAACACGCGACCGCCACGAAAGGTATGGGTCATCACGCCATCATGCCAACCAAGCCACGAATCATACGACCAATATCCACCGATGCTCAATAACAAGGCTGAGTAAATCAGACAACGAATCGTGCCGGTTCGGACAAAATTGGGAGAAATGATCATGAAGTCAGTACTGGAAAAGGACGATTTTACAACGCCCCCGCCTCAGCGGTCCAAAAGCCCGCTTCTTGTGCCGCTTCGTTGAAGAAGTTACAGTTGGCGCCTGGCTTTTGCCCACGACTTGGAGATCGGCTCATGAAATCGATGGCGTTCGGATTGATACTATCCTTGCTCGGCATGACTGCGGCTAGCGCGCAAACCCATGCCATGAGGCCGGACTTCATGGCTATCGCCGACAGCGGCGCATGGGCGATTAATCACGCCGATGCCAGCAAACTGGAAACGGACGGGAAGCATGTCATTCGACTGGTCGCCGAGGGTGACTCGGCCAACGGCATCGTCGGCCTGGCGCTGCCGCGCACAGTGTCCTTTTCAACCGGAACCATCGAGATCGACTTGAAGGGCAAAAACGTCAGGCAGAGAAGCTTCCTTGGCGTGGCATTCAACGTCGTCGACGAGAAAACCTTCGAGGCCGTGTACTTCCGCCCTTTCAACTTCAAGGCCGAGGAACCGTTCCGGCGCCGTGCCGTGCAGTACGTGGCATGGCCCAAAAATACCTGGGAACACCTGCGGACGAATTCACCGGGCCAGTACGAGAACGCGGTCAATCCCGTCCCGGATCCGGATGGCTGGTTTCATGCGCGGATCGACGTGACGGATGAACAGGTACGCGTGTTCGTCAATCATGCGAAAGAGCCCATCCTGGTGGTGCGCCGTTTGTCGAAAGGTGGCGTGGCGCGCCCGGCCGGGCTGTTTGTCGATTCATCCGATGGCCACTATGCCAACCTGGCGCTCACGCCGCTACACTGAGAATGCCAGCACCCTGGCGATCACCCGCTCGTCCTTGAGGAGCTTGCGGTGGCCCAGGCCTTCCGTGGCCAGCAGTTCCGCTCCCGCCACCGCATCGGCATAGGCCTGCCCGTCGGCAAAGCGGTTGATCGTGTCGCCGCGGTCGTGTACCACCAGGGTCGGCACGGTAATCCCGGGGCCCACAGCGGCAGCTTCAAACTGCGGCATCAGGATCGCTTCGCGCGCTTCGATGCGGTGCTGCATGGCCGCGCGGGTGCGTTCCGACAGTCCGAACACCTGGGCAAACAAGTGCGTGTAAGCGGGCGGCGACGCGGCCGGCGCCAACAAGACCAGCCGTTCGACCGGCAAAGCCCGGCTCAGCGCATAGGCGCCGGCGCTGGCGCCCAGTGAATGGGCCACCAGCACGCGCACCGTATCGCCTTGCTGGCGCAGGCGTGCGCTGACATAGTCGATCGCGCGGGCAAACTGCGGCATCGTGCTTTGCCAGCCGGTGCTATGGCCATGTCCCGGCATTTCGATGATGACCGGGCGCAAGCCTTGCGCAGCGAACGCCTGGGCCAGCGGGCGCATCTGCCCGGCATGGCCGCCCCATCCATGCACCAGCAGCGCAACGCCGCTATCGGACGCTCCCCACAGTGAATAGACAGTCAGCGTGGTGTTTTCGAACCGCCAGCTTTCCCTGCGCCAGCCATGCGCCCAGGCCTTGCCGCGGTTGAGCCACTTTGGAGGAAGCGGCGTCAGGAACAGGCGGCTGGCGGCGCGCACCGCCAGCGCCGGCCACAGCCGGTCGATCGCGCCCAGCGCCAGGCGCAACAGGCCGACGCCGGGAATGGTGCGATAGTAGGCCGAGGTGGACTCGAAGGTGCTGCGGGTGGCGGCGGGATCCATCATACGAAGACCATGTCGTCATTGTTATGCGGCACGCCGTGCACCACGTCCAGCACGGGGCGTACCATGCGCCAGGCCGCAAAGGCGAGCACTGCCAACACCAAAATTGTAGTCATGAGACACTCCTGTCGATAGCGGAAGGCTTCATTATGGGGACCCCCGCAACACCCAGCCAGTGGCGGAATAGACAAAAATATGATCTAATTCGCCAAATGAATCCACCCATCCCCACCATACGCATCGCCATCCTGGTCTTTCCCGACTGCCTGCAAAGCGGCGCGGTGGTGCCGGTCGATGTGTTCCGGATCGCGAACGCGATGGCGCTGTACCGCCCCGCCGCCGAGCACATTCGCTTCGAAGCCGAGTGGGTCAGCGCGCGCGGCGCGAGCATCACGAGCGAGAAGGGTTTGCAGTTCCCCACCTGCCCGATCGAGGGCGCGATCGCGGACGTGCTCATCTTGCCGGGCATCGACCACGACACCCCGCAACAGATCGCCGGCCTGCTGGACAAGCTCGGCCCGGAGGTCGCGGCGGTGCGCGCCTTCGCTACTGGCGGCGGCATGATCGCGACCAATTGCTCCAGTACTTTCCTGCTGGCGCAAGCCGGGCTGCTCGACGGCAAGCGCGCCACCACCAGCTGGTGGCTCGGCCGCGAATTTATCAAACGCTATCCGCAAGTGCAGCTGGACACCGAGGAAATGATCGTCCACGACGGCCAGTTCGTCACCTCGGGCGGCTTCAGTTCGTATGTGGACCTGGCACTGAAGATCGTCGGGCAATTCGGCAGCGAGCAGTTGCGCCAGATTACCGCCAAGGTGCTGGTGACCGACAGCAACCGCGCCAGCCAGACCCCGTATATCGCCACCGGCTATGCCCAGGGCGACGGCCAGGCGATCATCGAACGTGCGCGTCGCTGGCTGAGCCGGCATATGGACCAGGAATGGAATATCGCCGACTTGGCCGAGCATTGCCACACCAGCCCGCGCACCTTGCTGCGTCGCTTCCAGAAAGCGGTCGGACTGAGCCCGGTGCAATATACCCAGCAATTGCGCGTGGAACGCGCCAAGTCGCTGCTCGAATCGACCACGCTGTCGCTCGAAGAGATCACCGGCCGCTGCGGCTACGAAAATGTATCGACCTTCAGCAAGGTGTTCAAGCGCTGGGCCAATGTCACGCCGCGCGAATACCGGGGCCGCTTCGGCCTGCGCATCTGAGCGCGCGGCGACCGTGGACTGTCTTTCGATGCGACGCGCGGCCAGTGTAGCGCTGCATTCTTCTTCGAACTGGCGAGCACACGGCATTCGGAAAAAATCGGCGCCAGGCACAAAACGTTGACCTGACAGCGTCGGCCCGCAGTCGGGCTGGGCCAGCGTAGTGCAGTCCTCCAGGATCGTATTCACGCTGCCCACGCCCAGGACGGTTCTGGTCACCATCGCTCACTTGCCGATGGATCGACACGGCGGCCCGGCCGCGATGCCGGCGGCGTTGTTACCGGACAGTGCAAGCGCCGGTCCAAGCACCGCCTTGTTCAGCAAGTTGAAGCGCCTGGTTGAATGATAATTATTTGCATCCAGGCGCCGGTTTTGATAGGCTGCAATTTTTCATCATGTCAGTGGATATCATCATGAGCACAAAGCAACTTGCAGCCTTTGCCTTTGCCTTCCTTGCCACATTGCCCGCATGGGCGCAAGAAAAGGTGCTGAACCTGTACTCCGCCCGTCACTACCAGACCGACGAAGCGCTGTACACCGACTTTACCAAGCAGACCGGAATCAAGATTAATCGCATTGAAGCAGGCGAGAACGAGCTGCTCGAGCGTTTGCGCAATGAAGGCGTACACAGTCCGGCCGACGTCTTTCTGACGGTTGACGCGGCGCGGCTGGGAAAAGCGGAGGAGCTCGGCCTGTTCGCGCCGGTAAGATCCCAGCTCTTAACGCAGCGTATTCCCGCCCCGTTTCGTACCGACACGTGGTTCTCGTTTTCCAAGCGCGCTCGTGTCATCGTGGCCAACAAGGCCAGCGTCAATCCTGCCGACGTGCAGACCTACGAGGATCTGTCGAATCCGAAACTGAAGGGCAAGGTGTGTGTGCGTTCGGGCGCCCATCCGTATAACCTGTCGCTTGGCGCGGCACTGCTGGAGCATCATGGCGAGCAAAAGACCGAAGCGTGGGCCAAGGGACTGGTCGCCAATTTCGCCCGCGCACCGAAGGGCGGCGACACTGATCAGATCAAAGCCGTGGCGGCGGGCGAATGCGGGGTTGCAATTGCCAACTCATACTACGTTGCACGCATGCTGCGCTCGGAAAAACCGGAAGACAAAAAGATCATGGAAGGGGTCATCGTCATCTGGCCGAACCAGAAAACCACCGGCGCCCACATTAATATTTCCGGTGGCGGTATGCTCAAAACGTCACCCAATAAGGAGTCGGCGGTAAAGTTCCTGGAATATCTGGCATCTGACCAGGCGCAAGTGTACTTTGCCGACGGCAACAACGAGTGGCCCGTCGTGGCCGGCGTAAAGACCAGCAATCCGGGCCTGAAGGCGATGGGCGATTTCAAAGCCGATACCGTCAAGGTGGGTGCACTGGCCGCAAAGCAGGCCTCCGTCCAGAAGATCTACGACCGCGCCGGCTGGCGCTGAGCGCACAACGAGGTGGCCCCCGCGGGGTAAAAGGATCTTAGCGCTTGCGGCGACTGCGGGCGATCTCGCGGGTCAGCAGAATCAGCGGCAACACCCCCACAGCGACTATCGCCAGCGCGGCCGTCGAGGCTTCCGCTAGCCGTTCGTCCGACGCCAGTGTATGCGCTTGGGTGGCGAGTGTGTCGAAATTAAATGGGCGCATCACTAGCGTGGCCGGCAACTCCTTCATCACTTCCACAAACACGAGCAGTCCAGCCGTCAGCATACTGCCACGCAGGATAGGCAGGTGGACGTGCCACAGCGTGCTGGCCGCGCCATGCCCAAGCGAACGGGCTGCGTCGTCCATCGACATGGTGATCTTGCCCAGACTCGCTTCCACCGTGTGCAGGGAGACGGCGAGAAAGCGCACCAGATAGGCATACACCAGCGCGGCAATGCCACCGGTGAGCAGCAGTCCGGGGCTGCGGCCCGTCATATCCATGATGGCCGAGGCCAGCCAGGTATCAAGCCGGGTCACCGGGAGCAGGACGCCTACCGCGATCACCGTCCCCGAGAGCGCGTACCCCAGCCCGACCAGACGGTTGACGTGGCGCAGCAAACCGCCGCGCGCGGTGCGCGCCGCGTAGGCCAGCAGCACCGCGATGGCGACGGCCAGGATCGCCGCCAGAGCGGCGAGCACGAAGCTGTTACGGGAAAGCTCGATGAAGCGTTCCCCGAACTGCGCGTCGCCGCTGCTGATCGCCATGTGCAGCAACACGCCGGCTGGCACCAGAAATCCGCCGCTGAGCGGCACGATGCAGACCAGAACGGCGCCGACCGCACGCAGTCCGGTCAGGCGAACGTCGGGATGGCCGGCGTGACGGCTGCCGCCCACCTCAAAACGGGCGCGCCCGCGGCTGACGCGCTCGAGCAGCAGCAGCAGCCCCACAAAACCGAGCAGTGCCGCCGCCAGCTGCGACGCAGCCTCGCGATCACCCAGCGAGAACCAGGCGCGGTAGATGCCAGTGGTGAAAGTCTGAACACCGAAGTACGATACCGCACCGTAGTCTGCCAGCGTTTCCATCAAGGCCAGCGCGGCACCCGTTGCGATAGCAGGACGAGCGAGCGGCAGGGCAATGCTATAAAAGCGCCGCCATGGCCCTAGTCCAAGCGAGCGCCCGACATCGAGCATGCCCGTTGCCCGCTCAAGAAACGCCGAGCGCGCCAGCAGATACACGTACGGGTACAGCACCAGCGTGAAGATCGCTGCAGCGCCGCCCAGCGTGCGGATGTCGGGAAACCAGTAGCTGCCGGGGGACAGTGCGAAGCCAGCGCGCAGCCAAGACTGCACCGGTCCGACGAACTGCAACAGGTCGGTATAGGTGTACGCCATGACATAGGTGGGCACAGCCAGTGGCAGCACCAGCGCCCATTCGAACACACGGCGCCCGGGAAAGTCGTGCATGGTGATCAGCCAAGCCGCCGCCGTACCGATGATGACCGTGCCTGCTCCCACGCCCATACACAGGTAAATGGTGCTGACAATATACGATGGCAGGACGGTGTCGACCAGGTGAGCCCAGGTCAGGCTGGTCCCGCCCGGGAACACGGACCCGGCCACGGTGAGCAGGGGAATGGCGATCAGCCCCGCAGTCAAAAGCGCGGCCGCATGCAGGATACTGAACGTCGATTTCGCCACGATGTGCCAATGAAATAAACAATTATAATTGTTCCTTTGCTCTATCGGAATCAAAATGGCGCTTCTCGAACTGCAGCAACTGTCCCACGCATACGGCGGCCACACCGTAGTGCACGACTTGTCGCTGCATCTGGCGCCCGGAACCATCGGCTGCCTGCTCGGTCCTTCCGGTTGCGGTAAGACGACCGTACTGCGCTGCATTGCCGGGTTCGAGCGGCCCGATGCCGGGTTGATCCGGGTTGGGAGCGCGTTGGTCAGCGGCCCTGGGCAGCATATGCCCACCGAACGGCGTCAGATTGGCATGGTGTTTCAGAACTATGCGCTGTTTCCGCACTTGAAGGTGGGGGCCAATATCGCTTTCGGCCTGCAGGCCATGCCGTCTGCCGCGCGCGACAAGCGCGTGGACGAGTTGCTGGACCTGGTCGGCTTGCCGACGCAATCGAACAAGTATCCGCACGAACTATCGGGTGGCCAGCAGCAGCGCGTTGCGCTGGCGCGCGCCTTGGCGCCTCGGCCGCGCCTGCTGTTGCTCGACGAACCATTTTCCAGCCTCGATGTGGATCTGCGCGAGCGCCTGGCGTCCGAAGTAAGAACCATCCTGCGGGCCGAGGGCACCACCGCGATTTTGGTCACGCACGATCAGCATGAAGCGTTCGCGATGGCGGACGAGGTGGGAGTCATGCAGCACGGCCGAATCGAACAATGGGACACGCCTTACAATCTGTATCACCTCCCAGCAAACCGTTTCGTCGCGGACTTTGTCGGACAGGGCGCGTTTGTTCCCGGCGAAGCGCTGGACGGGGGCGCGATCCGCATCGAACTCGGTATGCTGCGCCACCCTGCCGCGGTCGCCGCCACGCGATGGAAGAGCGGAAACCTGGTCACTGTGCTGCTGCGTCCGGATGACATCGTGCATGACGACGGCAGCCAGGTGACGGCAGAAGTCGTCGGCAAGGCCTTCCGGGGCGCCGAGTTCCTTTACACCTTAAGGCTCGCCAGCGGGCAACTGGTGCTGTCGCTGGTGCCCAGCCACCATGACCACGCACCGGGCGAACGCATCGGGATTCGCCTCGACGTCGACCACGTGATCGCATTTCCCCAATAGAGCGCGGCGTCCAAGGAGCGCCGTGCTCCCGTCGTGGCACGCGTCAGAAACTGGCAAACAGCGACAACTTCACGCTGCGCGGCGCGCCTGGCGTGATGTTGTTGTCATTATGGGCTGATGCCCAGTATTGCTTGTCAAATAGATTTTCCACGTTCAGCTGCAGCCGATACTGCTTGCCGAGCCGGTAATACACGGCGCCATCGACCCGGGTGAACGACGGCAGCATCACCGTGTTCAAGGTGGAGGTGTACAGGCTGTCACGATAGACCAGGCCCAGGCCAGCGCCCAGTTGCTGGCTGAAATTGTAGCGATTCCACAGCGAGACGGTATGCTTCGGCACCATGGCCAGCTTGGCGCCGGACAGTATCGTCCCGGACTGGTTGGCGGTCAACTCGGCGTCCTGATAGGCATACCCGCCCATCACGCTCCAGGCCGAGGTCAACTGGCCAGACAGTTCCAGCTCGACGCCTTTGCTGGTCTGACCGTCGACCAGAATGCTGGAGCCGGCGAGCGCGCCCGGCACGACGACATTGGAACGGTCCAGCTTGTAAATCGCGGCACTGGCCGACAGGTCCGGGGTCACATCCCACTTCATGCCCACTTCGAGGTTGTCGAATTTTTCAGGATCGAAAGCGCGGTTGTTGGCGGTCAGCGAGGTCAACTGCTCACCGGCGCGCGGCACATAAGCGCGGCTGAAGCTGGCGTACAGCGACATGGCGTCGACCGGCTTGTAGATCAGGCCCGCACGTGGCGACACCGGCGTGTCGGTGACGTCGAAGGCTGCGTTGGTGATGGCAAGCCGGTTCTTGAAGTCGATGCTGAAGCGGTCGTAGCGCAAACCGGCGACCGCCTGCCACTGCGGCGAGAACACGAGCTGATCCTGCACGTAGACTGACGCGACATTGGCAATGCTGGTGTTGCTGGTGGTCGGGAGCGGAAAGCCGAGGCCGCCGGTGTACAACGGATTGGTCGCTGGAACGCTGGCCGTGCTCGCGAACTTGCCAAGCCGACGGATGTTGTCGGTTTCCTGGCGGCCAAATTCCACGCCCGTGGCCAACTTGTGCTTGACGCCGCCGGTTGTGATCGACAAGGTCAAGTCGGTTTGATTGAAACGGTTGGTGCGAAGGGTGGCGTCGTGATAGGCGCCGACGACCACCTGCCCGGAGGTCGCGTCGACGGCGCCGTTGGCGTACACGTTCTGGTAAAACTTGTCGTAGTTGGCAATCCGGGTGCGGTTGCGCAGCACGAAGCTATTGCCGAAATCGTGCTCGATGTAGGCCGTCATGGCATTGACGCGCACGCCGGTCGGGCTCAATTGAGCGTTGCCGAAGAAAGTCGACTCATCGGTATTGTACGGACGCCCGTTCAGCGACGGCACGCCGCGATCGGCGATGCGCTCGTCACGGAAGTGCTCGAAACCTAGGCTGACGCTGGTGTTGTTGCCGGCGCGCAGAGTCAGCGTTGGGTTGATACCCTTGCGCTCGAGCGCCACGCCGTCGCGGTAGCTGTCTGACTGCTCGGCCATCGCATTCACGCGCACGGCCACGTCGGTGTTGAGCGCGCCGCCGAGGTCCACCGCGGCGCGCTTGTGGCCGTAGGATCCGACGCTCGCTACTGCTTCGCGTACTGGCTGCCAGCCGGCCTGCTTGCTGACCCGATTGATGACGCCACCCGAACCGCCGCGTCCAAAAATCATGGCGTTGGCGCCCTTGATGGCTTCGACGCTGTCGATGTTGTAGAAGTCGCGGTAGTACTGCACGTCATCGCGGACTCCGTCGACGTAGAAGTCGCTGGTCGAGCTGTTGCCGCGAAAGACGGCAGTATCGCGATTGCCTTCGCCTTGGGCAATAACGACGCCGGGCACATAGCGGATGGCGTCGGCGATGCTTTGCATCGCCTGATCCTGCATCAGGTCCTTGGTAATCACGGTCATCGCCTGCGGGGTATCGCGCAGCAGCGTATCGGTTTTGCTGGCGATCGAGCTGGATTTGACGCCGTAGCCCCGTTCCTGAGTGCCGGTGACCTTGACTTCCGGCAGTGTGACTTCTCTTTGCGCTGCCGGGGTCTGCGCCCATGCGCTGCTGGAAAACGCGGCGAGGAGAGCTAAACGCACAGCGGCGGCGAGAGGTGTAGGACGGATAGTTGCAATCATGTTGGACACTGCGTCTTTCAAATGGGAATGAGAATGACTCGCATTATCATTCATTCCAAGTACTTTTGCAACAACGTCGCTTTCCTGGCGGCTCACCATGCAGCATTAGCACCTGATCCTAGGAGCCAGGGAAAGACATCCCTATTACTACGGCAAGCAACATCTTGTCCGGCAACGATGCAAAACCCATCGGGGAACCCGATGGACACGCCAGAAGCGCCGCGCGAAGCGTATCGCCGCGTGCTTACCGATGCTTACAGATGAAACCGGGACTAAACACCTTGGCAAGATTGCGACATTTATAGTGCATCCAGGCGTCTGAACATTTGTTGCTTGCCAGACGCAGTTGCCCCCCCCCAGATCGTTCCTACTATAAGGAGATTCACATGAAATCAGGCATTTTCTTACTCTCGGCTCTCGCCTTCTCCGCTCCGGCATTCGCTGCGGATGACATCTCTCTCGGGACACCAGGTTACGGCGGCACCGGTTGCCCCGCCGGATCCGTTTCAGCCACCCTTAGTCCGGACGCGAAGTCCTTAAGTTTGCTATTCGACCAATACCAGGTGTCGGTCGGTGGAACCACGGGAAAAAGCTTTGATCGCAAGAGTTGCAACATTGCGATCCCGGTTCATGTGCCCCAGGGGATGAGCGTGGCCGTCATGAAAATCGACTACCGCGGTTTCAACCGTCTGCCCGCCATGGCGTCGTCCCAGTTTAATGTAGAGTACTTTTTTGCGGGAGCGAAGGGGCCAGCATTTCAGCGCAGCTTTCGCGGTGTGATTGATGAAGACTATCTGATCAACAATGAACTTGTTGCCGAGTCGATGGTGTGGTCTGGTTGCGGCGCGGACGTCAACTTGAGGACCAACTCAAGCATGAAAGTGAAAACCGTTGCCAATAAAGAGGCGCTTTCGTCGATCGACTCCCAGGACGTCAATGCCGGCATCATCTATCAACTGCAATGGCGCAAGTGCGGCAGCTAACAAACTGCCCGATCCGGTGGTTCACTGCCGGATCAGTTTCCATAAGGAAGGTCGTGGTCATGAATTTGCACATGAAAGTATTGCTCGCTTTTGGCGCCGCGTTTGCACTGCCGGCTCATGCGGCGCAGGATGGATGTCCGGAAGGGAGCTACACGGTAATTGTCTCGCCCGATCGCACAACGCTCAGCATATTGTTCGACAAATTTCATATCGACAGCAGCACCGTCACCGCATCTGCGCCAGGTGGGACAGCAGGCATGGTGTGCCGTATTTCGTACCCGTTGACACTGCCCGAGAATATGTCACTGGGTACGTACAAGGTCGATTACCGGGGATTCGCCAAACTCGCTCCGGCCCATGACGCTTCGCTTGAGGTCCAATACGCACTGGGGCCGCAAGGCAACGAACATGGCCGCCTATTTCGGCGGAAAGTCAAAGGCCCCCATGAGGGTGACTATTTATTCACCGAACACATCGGCGCAGGGCAAATGAAGCGCGTTGGATGCGGGGCAGACGCCAGACTCAACATCAGGATAGAACTTGCCCTTCGTGGTGGCGCCGTCGATATGATATCGCTCGATTCCAGTGACGGTAAAAGTCCCGCATTGGTCTATTATCTCAATTTGAAGAAATGTAATTAATATCGATGGCGATGCTTGGTTTGGCACTGACCAAGGACACTGCCGTCGAGTGCGCGGCATCGGCCGGCGTTTGCCGGGTTGTCGTTTTTACGATCGCCTTGACCTTGCGTTCGGAAATCCGCGGCGCGCGTTCTGGCCGCGTTCCATCCTGCTCAATTCCCGCAAGGCCATCGTCGATGTAGCGACCACGCCAACGCGCCACCGTGACGCGCACGACAGCCAAACGGCGCCAATCTCTTTAGACAAGGATGCGGGCGACCATATTGTGAGTCTCATTATTTGTGACGCACCGCATTGGCGCCACGGCCGCCGCCGGCGGGGTGTCTCCCCCTGAGCCCCTCAGGCGTTCTGTCTCGTATCTATCTCGTATCTATCTCGTCCTGTCTCGTTTTGAACTTCGGTTCAATATCATCGTCCAATTGGTATCGAAATAAAACAGGACGAGATAGATATGAGACAGAACGCCAGAGGGAGCCTGCAGTCCCTCTGGCTGCTAGCCTTGCCGAGCAGCTACGTCGCTCGGGAAAGAAGATGTCTCCAACGAAAGCACTCCCCGCCGCCACCGATACCTGGATCGCGCTGGAGCAGCAAGCGAAGCAAGCGGCGGGGCCAGCGCGCGCTATCAATGGGAGACGCTCTTTCTGCCGGAAGGTATGCAGGTGCGCATGCCGTGTGGCGACACCGCCCGCTAGTTCCTGGTGAACGCTTTTGGAAACAGGCACAGACCTGCCGCCGGCAAAGCGGGCGCATTCGGAACAAGCCGGATCCCACCGTCAGTGAGGCGATGGCGGAAACCGCCTCCGCAATGTCGAACGCCCTGCGCTCAGCCCTGTCGCTGGCGGACCGCGCGACAGAACAATCCGCGCTGACGTCCGAACGCCGTGTTCAAGGACCTGCCTGTCCTGACGGCCAAGAAAGTGCGTGCCCGCCTGCATTGCCGTCAGCGGGCGAATAATGCTCGCTGCTGCTTTGGACTGCCGGAAAAAGAAAACGCCGCCGCATGGCCAACTGCATGTCGGCGGCGGGCATGGGGCGCGCGATGTGGTAACCCTGGACTTCGTTGCAGGCGAGCTGCTGCAGGATGGCGAGCTGGCTGGCCGTTTCCACGCCCTCGGCCACGACGTCCATGCCGAGCGCATGCGCCATCGACACGATGGCCTGGAAAAACACCTTGCCTTCGCGCGAATTATCCAGCTCGCTCGTGAAGGCCCGGTCCACTTTCAGCACGTCCATCCGCAGTTTCTGCAACTGCGACAGCGACGAATAGCCGGTGCCGAAGTCGTCCACATGCAGCTTCACGCCCAGCGCCCTGATTGCGTCGAGCTGGGCAATGATGTGGTCCTGGTCGCCCATCATGGCCGATTCCGTGATCTCCACTTCCAGCAGCGCCGGCGCAATATTGTGGCGCGCCAGGCAAGCGGCAAGTTCGAGATGGACTTCACCGAGCGCGAACTGCTTGGGCGAGACATTGATCGACACCGGCACCAGGGGCAGGCCGGCGCCGCGCCAGGCACTGAGCTGGGCGCAGGCCTGGTCCATGACCAGGGCGCCGATTCGCAATATCAGGCCGCTCGACTCGGCCAGCGGTATGAAGTCGAGCGGGGAGATGAGCCCTTGTACCGGATGCAGCCAGCGCAGCAAGGCTTCCATGCTGGCCAGTTCGCCCGTTTGCGCATTCACGCGGGGCTGGTAGTACAGCACAAACTGCTCCTGTTCGATGGCGTCGAGCAAGCCCTGCTTGAGCTGCAAACGGCTTTGCACCGAGCGCGCCAGCGACGCCGTGTACGCCCGGTATTGCCCCTTGCCTTCGGTCTTGGCCGATTCCATCGCGATGTCGGCATTCCTGATCAGTTCGTCCGGTTCGCGTGCATCGCGCGGGTAGCTGCTGATGCCGACCGATGCGCCAACCTGCGCCACGCTGCCGCCGACCGCGAACGAGGCGGCAAAGGCGCTCACGATGCGCGCGGCCACGCGCTCGCTGTGGATGCCGGTTTCCGACGGCATCAGCAAGGCCACGAATTCGTCGCTGCCGAAGCGCACCAGCACGTCGTCGGGCCGCAGCAGCGAGCGCAGGCGCTGGGCCGCCGCCCGCAGCAATTCGTCGCCCGCCGGATGGCCGTGGGCATCGTTGAACAGCTTGAAATCGTCCAGGTCGATGAACAAGAGCGCCGCCTCGGTGCGCGCCTGCGCCAGCGCCGACGGCAGGTAGTCGATCAGCCACTGGCGGTTGGGCAAGCCGGTGAGCACATCCTCGTTCGACAGCCGTTTCAGTTCGGCGGCATGGGCCTTGCGCTCGCTGATGTCCTGCAAGGTGATCGCCAGGCTGTTGCCGACCCGGACGATGCGCCGGTGGCCCCAGACGATGTTGCGCCGGTTTTGCTCCGGCATCTGGCGTTCGTCTTCGTACAGGCCATGCTCCATGGCCGCCAGGTAGGCATCGAACAGCTTGTCGCCGAAAATCTTGCCGTCGATGCCGGAGATGCGCTTGCCGATCATGGCGGCGCGGCCGATGCCGTAAAAGCGCGCGCCCCGTTCATTGCAATCGACGATCTCGAAGTCGACGATGGCGCCATCGGGGCCATGCACCGGCGCCGCCATGTAAAAGCCATCGTTGGCGCCCTCGGTGGCGGTGCGGTAGGCTATCCGGATGTCTTCACGGGCCCGGTAGCGCAAGGCGGCGCGGCGCGAGACCAGCATGGCCAGCACGGTCAGCACCAGCAGCACGACGGTGGCCGCCACGGCAGTGCGGCGGCTCGCTTGCCAGTTCGCTTCGGCCGGCGCCAGCGCCGCATCGCGCGCCATGGCGACCAGGCCCACAACCGGGTAAGCGGACGAATGGCGCCAGCCGAGCATGCGTGCCTGGCCATCGGGAAAGCCACCCTTGCCCGCCACCACGCGCGCGCCGGCGACCGAGGCATCCCACAGTTCCTGGCCGGCGGGAAACCGGGTGTGGCCCTGCTGCAGGCCGTCGCCGGCGCCGCGTTCGACGCGCAGGCTGGTATCCGCGCCGGCCATGGCCACCATGCCGCCCTGGCCCGGGGCCGACAGGTAGAAGTCGGTAAAAAAGGAGGGGCGCACGCCGAGCAGCACCAGTCCGGCAAAGCTGCCGTCCGGCGTTTCCAGGCGCCGCGTGAACAGAACGAAGGCATGGGCGGCGCCGCGCGTCTGCGGCGGCGGACCGATCCGCAGGGCGCTGGTGTTGTTGCCCTTGTGGTGAAGGAAGGCAAGCGAGCCCGCCAGCGAAGCCGGGCAAGCGTTGCGGTGGATCGCGGTGCGCGTGGCGCCGCTCGTGTCGACAATGGCCACGCAAGCGAAGGCACGGTCGAGAAACATGCCGCTGCGGCCCAGCGCGGCCAGGTCCAGGCGGCCATCGGACTGTTCCCAGCTTTGCGCCAGCTGCATGGACACCTGGTCCATTTGCGCTACCGAACGCGTCAGGTACTGCTCGTATGCCTGCGCGGCCGCAGCCACGCTGGCCAGCGTGGTTTCCTCGGCACGCTGGCGTTCATCGGCGGCGCGCCCCACGGCGCTGAACCAGACCACGCCGGTGAGGAGAACGCCCAGCAAAGCCCAGGCCAGCATCCTGGGGGCCGGTTTCCTCCACGCACTGGTCGCCCGCCTGTCCCTCATGATGTGCCCTGTTCACCCTCGAAATATTGCCCTGCGTCAATGACATCCTAGCAGGGCGATATGTCACATTGATGACATGGCTTACAGCTTCAGGGCACGCGCCACGTCTTCCCAGCTGACGTACTTGAAGTTCTGGGTGCCGTCGGGCAAGCGCTTGTAGCCATCCTGGATCACCAGCATGCCTTGCGGGAAGGCCGCACCCAGATTGTTGGCGGTGACGTCCAGGCCGTCCGTTTCTGCCGTGCCATCGATGCCTGCGGCGGCGTTGAAGCCCACCTTGAAGCGCCCGCGCACTTTGTAGGGCGCAGCCGCGTCCAGGACCACATAGCTGTTGTCGCCCTGGCTGGAGACCACCAGGTAGGCCGCCTGCGCGCCATGGTAGATGGCCATCCCTTCCACGTCAGGGCGCAAATGCTTGCCCACGCCCAGCACCAGCGTCAGGCGCGCCGCCTGGTCAGCCTGGGCCGCCAGGGTCCACACGCCGCGCTTCTCCTCGCCCACGAACAGGCGGCCATTGCGGTCGTCCGCGACGCAGCCCTCCGGCTGGCTGGCCACCTTGAATTCGCGCGCCAGGGTGCCGCTCCACTGCGCGCCGCTGCGGCCGATGCGGTATTGCCGGAAGCTGCCCGACTTGTCGTTGACGATCACGTCCAGCCCGCCTTCACGGGGGCGGTACAGGCAGACGCCGTACACCTCCGGCAGGCCGGTGGCGAAGCGGGCCAGTTCGGCAAGCATGCCGTCGGCATTGATGCCGTACAGGACGACGGTGTTGTCGTCGCGCTGGGTGGCCACGGCCAGGTCGAAGGACGCGCCGCCCAATTGCACGCCCTGGCGCAGGTCGACATTGTTCAGGCGGCCCGATGCGAGGAACTGGGTTTGCCTGCCCTGCATGTCATACACCAGCAAGCCCTGTTTCTTGTTGGTGCCCAGCACGCGCGAACGGGAAGGATCGGACGGATGGACCCAGATCGCGGGGTCGTCCGCCACATCGCCCATGCGCGCGACCGGCTCGGTTTGCACGACCGGCTGCACGACCGCCATGGGCGCCGCAGGAGCTGCCTTGGCGCGCTGCCCGCGCTTGAGCAGGGTGCGCGCGGGGACCGCTTCGCTGTCCGCTTCATAGGCCCAGGTACCGACGCCCGCCTCGTGCACGTACAAGGCATGGGCGGCGTCGTCGACGCGGCACTGGCCCGATTCCGGCGGCAGGCTCAGCTTGCGTACCAGGCGCGCCGTGCCGCCATGCAGCAGCCACTGCTCGGCCTGTCCGTCCTTGCCCGCCACAAACAGGAAATCGAGGCCCTGGCGGTCGCGGAACAGGCACAGGCTTTCGACGCCGAAGGCTTGCACCGGCAAGGGCGCCAGCGGCGCCAGGGTGCCCGCGTCAGGGTCGACGCGGAACAGGCGCGCATGCTGGGTTGCCGCATCGAGCACCACGGCAATACCGGGACGGGAATCGAGCTGTTCGGCCTGCATGGGCAAGGAGGCGCGCGGGGCGCCCGTCCGGTCCAGCAGGACGAGCGACTTCTTGTCCAGCTTGAGGCTGGCCGGCTGCTTGGCAAAGGCCTGGGCACCCGGCAACAGGCACAGCGCGGCGGCGAATATCAGGGTTGTCTTCATTGAATTGATCATATTAGAAAAGATTGGCTTTGAGGCTGAGCTTGATGGTGCGGCCATATTGTTCGTATTGCATGTTGTACGGTTTCGATCCCTGGAATACATAGTATTTTTCATTGTTCAAGTTGATCCCTTCGAGCACCACTTGCAGCTGCTTGCTGATCTGGTAGCCGAACGACACGTCCACCTGGCGCTGGCGGTCGACATAGGCGTCGGCCTTTGGATCGAGGATGTCGCCGCCCACTTCCAGCAGGTAGTCCGACTTGTGGTTGAGCGCGATGCGGGCGGTGACCGGTCCCTTTTCGTAGCCCAGCATCAGGTTGACGATCTGGCGCGACTGGCCCGGCAGGCGGATCTTGCGCGTCAGATAGCGCGCGCTGTCGATGTCATGCCGGCCGATGGTGGCGCTGGCCGAGTTGAAGCTGGCGTTGACGCCCACCAGCAGCGCGTTCCACGGCGCCGGCAAGCCGCGCAAGGCCTGGGAATACGACAGTTCGATGCCGCGCACGCGTCCCTGGTCGCCGTTGGCGTAACTGGTGGCCACCTCGTAGCCGGTCCATGCGCCGGTGCCGGCCAGGTCGGTGGTGTAGGTGAAGTTGCGGATCTCCTTGGCATACACATAGGCCGACAGCGCGCCATCGGCGCCCAGCATGCGTTCGATGCCCAGGTCGAAGTTGGCCGACTTGAGCGGTTTCAAGTCCGGATTGCCGATGACCGCTTCGGTATCGCCGTCGAGACTGATGCCAGGGGCGAGCTGGCTGAAATTGGCGCGCACCACGGAGTTGGTCCATGCCGCGCGCACGCTGGTGTGCTTGTCGATATCGTAGCGCAGTTGCAGATTGGGCAGCCAGTCCGAGTACGACTTGCCGCGCACCACCGGCGTGACGGCATCGCCATCGACCTTGTTGCCGCGTGCATCGAAGCTGGTACGCTCGTTGCGCAATCCTGCCAGCAGGCGCCAGTTGCCGATATCGGCGCCGGCCTGCAGGTAGGCGGCGTTGATGTCTTCATTCATCAGGTAGTCGTCCAGGCTCGATTCGGCCTGCAGCCTGGCGGCGTCGCGGTTCAGGCCTGCCACGCGGGCGCGCACGGCGGCCGGATCAATGCCGGGTCCCAGCCTGAAAAAGGGATAGTCCAGCGGTCCCTGCACGAAGTCGCGCATGGCGGTGGAACCGGCGCCCCAGTAGTTGGCGGTACCGGCCTGCTTGTTCGTATAGCCCCATTGATCGGTATCGTTTTCCTTCTTGCGGCGGCTGAACTTGACGCCGCCCTTGACGTCGAACTGCGTGTCGCCAGCCTGGAATTGGCGGCCAAGGTCGATGCGGGCATGGTGCTCGGCATCCTTGCTGTCGCGCGCTTGCAATACAAAGCCTTGCAGCTTGTAGTTCGCCGGGTCGGACAGGCTTGCAGGGCCGGACAGCATTGGCACTTGCGTCCCGCTGAAGCTCAGGCCGGCGAAGTTGGCGTTGCCGCGGAAACGCGCGTCGTTGATGCTCTCCGGCGTGATTTCGCTGGCCTTGCTGGCGCCAAGGCTTGCCGCCAGCTTCCAGTCGGCAAAGCGCGTGTCGCCGCCCAGCACCAGCGAGCGGATGTCCTGGGTGTACTTGCGCTGGCGCAGGCGGCGTTCGGCGCGCGCGCTGAACGCCGCTTCCGGGGCGGCCTCGTCGCCGCTGATGTTGCTGATCGTCAGGCGGTCGCGCACTTCGTCGTCGCTGAAGCGGCTGGCAAAGCTGCGCAGGTACAGCGATTGCCCTGCCGCCGGCCGGTAATCGACATTCAATGCCAGCGCCTGGCGTTCACGCTCCGGCAGGTAATTGCGCATTTCAAGGCCGGACAACTTGCCGCCGCTCCAGGCGCCGCCCGTTTCCACGTTGTCCGAGCCGAATGCACGGCGCTCGGCGCTCAGGCCGGCCGCGATGCCCAGTTTGCCGTCCATGAAGCGATGCGCCACCAGCGCGCTGGCGTGCGGGCTGGTCTTGCCGGTGTTCTGGTCGTGGCTGGCGCCTGCCTGCAGCGACACGGCGGTGCCCGGCAAGTCGAAGGCGGACAGGGACTTCACTTCCACCGAGCCGCCCAGGGAGCTGGCGTCCTGGTCCGGCATCAGGGTCTTGCTCACTTCTAGCGACCGGATCAGGCCGGCCGGCAGCACGTCGAGCGCGACCGCACGGCGTCCCGATTCGGGTGAAGGGACCTGGGCGCCGTTGATGCTGACAGCGTTGTAATCGGGACCGAGGCCGCGCACCGAAATATAGCGGCCCTCGCCCTGG
>Ga0187843_10000120_pt1 | contig 62973 bp, 44 predicted proteins | sample SpaLakP09_SKY_43_FD_134516 | JGI IMG/M metagenome (GOLD analysis project Ga0187843, IMG submission 134516) | Oligotrophic lake water microbial communities from Sparkling Lake, Wisconsin, USA - SP09_SKY_43 | ecosystem: Environmental > Aquatic > Freshwater > Lake | place: USA: Sparkling Lake... | reverse complement strand
TTTGTCCGCTGGCAACTCGATCGAACCAGTCACGTCCGTCGTACGGAAGTAGAACTGTGGGCGATAGTTGTTGAAGAACGGGGTGTGACGGCCGCCTTCGTCTTTCGACAGGACGTAGATCTCGCCGGTGAAGTGGTTGTGCGGCTTGATCGAGTTCGGCTTGGCCAGAACCTGGCCACGCTGTACGTCTTCACGCTTGGTGCCGCGCAGCAGCAGGCCGACGTTGTCGCCAGCTTGACCCTGGTCCAGCAGCTTGCGGAACATTTCCACGCCGGTGCAAGTGGTCTTGACGGTGTCGGAGATGCCGACGATTTCGATTTCTTCGCCGACTTTGACCACACCGCGCTCGATACGGCCGGTCACAACGGTGCCGCGACCCGAGATCGAGAACACGTCTTCCACTGGCATCAGGAAGGCGCCGTCGATGGCGCGCTCTGGCGTAGGGATGTAGGTGTCCAGCGCTTCGGCCAGGGCCATGATCGCCTGCTCACCCATTTCGCCGGTGTCGCCGTCGAGGGCCATACGTGCCGAACCCTTGATGATTGGCAGGTCGTCGCCTGGGAATTCGTACTTCGACAGAAGCTCGCGCACTTCCATTTCAACCAGTTCCAGCAGTTCTGCGTCGTCGACCAGGTCGCACTTGTTCAGGAACACGATGATGTATGGAACGCCAACCTGGCGTGCCAGCAGGATGTGCTCGCGGGTCTGTGGCATTGGGCCGTCAGCTGCGGAGCAAACCAGGATCGCGCCGTCCATCTGTGCTGCGCCGGTGATCATGTTCTTGATGTAATCGGCGTGGCCTGGGCAGTCAACGTGAGCGTAGTGGCGGTTAGCCGTTTCGTACTCGACGTGGGCGGTGTTGATGGTGATGCCGCGTGCTTTTTCTTCTGGTGCAGCATCGATCTGGTCGTATGCTTTAGCTTCGCCGCCGAATTTCTTCGACAGAACGGTAGCGATAGCTGCAGTCAGGGTGGTCTTGCCGTGATCAACGTGTCCGATGGTACCGACGTTGACGTGCGGCTTGGTCCGTTCGAATTTACCTTTTGCCATTTTAGACTCCTAACGATTTTTTAAATGCACCAGGCACGGGCCTGACTGTGCTGACTGTGAATGCTGCTGCGACCTGCTTGAATTCTGGTGCCCTTTACGTGGATTGAACACGTGGCCTCTCCCTTACCAAGGGAGTGCTCTACCACTGAGCTAAAAGGGCTAATTTTTGCGATGTATGCCAACGCAGCGCAAGAAGAACTGGAGCGGGTGAAGGGAATCGAACCCTCGTCGTAAGCTTGGAAGGCTTCTGCTCTACCATTGAGCTACACCCGCGAGGACTCTTCTAGGACTCTTTTTACTTCACCTACCGCAATTTTCTCGCAACATCTTGGTGGAGGGGGCTGGATTCGAACCAGCGTACTCATAGAGAACAGATTTACAGTCTGTCGCCTTTAACCACTCGGCCACCCCTCCGCGAGGAACCGCAGAGTATGAAGCAAGCACAAAAAACTGTCAATAGTATTTGCGGGATGTTTTCCGCGCTTCCGGTGACGTCTTGCTTCGGGGCGTAATTGTAACCGCCCGGGCTACGGGAGTGCAAGAGGCAGTTTTCAATTGTTCGCGCCGGCGGGCCGCCGCGGCACCGAAAAAAGTGCCGCCGGCGTGGCGCGTGCGCGACAACGGCCTTTATCCCCCGTACGGAATGTAGGCAAAGCCGGTACCGATCAGCGCCGCCACGGCGTCGACGTTCTCGTCGCTTTCGCTGAAATTGGCCAGCACGTCGGCCCGTGCATAGCCGTTGTTGAGCGCATAGAGCCAGTAGTCGAAGCCGCCCGCGTCGGGCGCGCGGTCGAGGATATTGGCGTACAGGCGGGTCACGAAGTCGGTATTCGACAGATCGGCGCCGTACAGGGCCGTGAATTCGGCGCTCGCGATGAAACCTTGGGCAATGTCGTGCAGCGACACGCCGTGTTCCAGCGCGTTCATCCAGAAGCCCACGCCAGCCTTGTCCGGGGCGCGGTCGAAGGCGGCGCGGTACAGGCGGTAGGCCGTGCCGCCGATGCCGTCGACGTCCAGCGCCAGCGCGTCCGTGCCCGCGAACAGGACCCGTTCCACATTGGCTAGGGTTGCGCTGCCGGCGCCAGCCTTGCTGATGCCGACATCGAAGCCGTCGCGCGCCACCGTATAATCGCTCAGCTCGCCGCCATAGCGGACGGTGTCGAAGCCGCCGCCCGCATCGATCCGGCTGCCGTCGAGCTTGCCCGCCAGGGCGTCGTCGGTCTTAAGCGAGACTGTCAGCGAAAAATGGCCTGAATAGTTCGCGGCCGAAACGTAGGTGAATGCTGTGCCGTCTTCCTCGGCCGTAAAGGAGTAGTGCCGCACCATGGGCACGGGAACCCCTGCGCGGGCGTTGATGGATGGCGACACGGAGAATCCCGCACCAATATCGCTGTGCCCGATGACCTCATATGTCTTGCCGGCTTCGACCAGGAACGAAAAGCTGTCCTGGTCCCCATAAGCGTGGAGCTGGCCCGTGAGCGTGGCATTCATCGCCAGAGAGGAAGCATCGCGGTCCAGATCGCCCCAGTCGTCCATGAGCAATTTCTGGATCGTCATGCTGTAGTTGCCAGACAGCACCCCACCGACACTGAGATAAGCATCGCCCGTACCTGTCACCTTGAAAATTTGCTCGGCGGAATAGCCGCCGGCGCCGACCTGGTCGCTCAGACCCCACACATCGACCAGCGCGCTGCCTGAGGAATATCTATTGAACATGGAAACAGCCTCGCTCGCGAAGGCTACCCGGTACACGCCCCCGTCCTCGACCTGGGTCCGCATGACATCAATATCGCCGGCATAGTCGAATTTTCCGTTCAGCTCCTGCGCGCTCGTCAGCAGGGCGTTGGCGACCCCCGCCGCGTTGCCGGCATCGTCGGCCGGACGGGTAGCGCTCAGGCTGTAGCTGCCCGCGACCGCGCCCCGCAGTTCGAGGTAATGCATCCCGCTGGTCGTGGGCACGTACACATAGCCAGACTCGAACAAATAGGGGTTTTCTGACGACGGAGCGGCCACGCTGAAGGCCACGCCGGCGCCTGACTGGCCCACATTGAAGACATAGCCGCGGCCCGCTTCCAGCTCGACGCCGAACCAGTCGCGATCCTGGGCCGCGTCGAGTTTGCCTTCCACGGGCGCGCCACCGACGACCAGCAAACCGCTGCCGGCCTCTGTTGCCGAATAGTCGTCCGCAATCTTGGTCGCACGCACGGTATATTCAGTTCCGGCCAGAAGCGAACCGACCTTCAGGTAGTAGGTGCCGTCTTCCCTGATCACGCCGGACAGGGATGTGGAGAACGGCCGCGGGAAGACGCCGCTGATGGAGCGATCGTAGAATCCATTGCTGCCCAGCAGGTACAGCGAGGCGTCGGTCAGCACAGTTCCGTCGCGTCCTACCAGCTGAAAACTGTACAACTGGCCCTTGGCAAGTTCCAGGGCGAACCAGTCGATTTCGCCGGCCAGCGCCAGCGTGCCATCGATGGCGCTGCCGATTGGCAGCCGCGTGAAGTCAAGCGGCAGGGGGAATGGTCCCGGCGTCAGTACAGTCGTCATGGAAGTCGATCCGCGTTAAATGCCAAAAGGGATATACGCAAAGCCGGTGCCGATCAGCGCCGCCACGGCATCGGCGTTCTCGTCGCTTTCGCTGAAATTGGCCAGCACATCGGCCCGCGCATAGCCATTGTTGAGCGCATTGAGCCAGTAGTCGAAGCCGCCCGCGTCCGGCGCGCGGTCGAGGATGTTGGCGTACAGGCGGGTCACGAAGTCGGCATTCGACACATTGGCGCCGTACAGGGCCGTGAATTCGGCGCTCGCGATGAACGCCTGGGCAATATCGTGCTGCGACACGCCGTCTTCCAGCGCGTTCATCCAGAAGCCCACGCCAGCCTTGTCCGGGGCGCGGTCGAAGGCGGCGCGGTACAGGCGGTAGGCCGTGCCGCCGATGCCGTCCACGTCCAGCGCCAGCGCGTCCGAGCCCGCGAACAGGACCCGTTCCACATGGGCCAGGGTTGCGCTGCCGGCGCCAGCCTTGCTGATGCCGAAGCCGGCGCCGTTGCGCACCAGCGTGTAGTCGGCCAGCGCGCCAGCGAAGCGGACCGAATCGAAGCCGGCGCCCGGGTCGATCAATCCGCCGTCGAGCGCCGCGGTCAGGGTATCGTTGGTGACGGCGGCCAGCGTCACCGAATACGCGCCGGTCTTGTTTTGGGCCGATACGTAGACCACGTGCTTGCCGCTTTCGCTGGCAGTGAAGGAAAAGCGCGTTGGTTCAGGATGGAAAACGTAGGGATCCATGTCCGACACGGCAAAGCCGGAGCCGATATCGCTATGCCCGATGACCTCGTAGCTCTTGCCCGCCTCGACGGTCAGTTCGAAGGCGTCCACATCGCCGAAGCCATCGATATGGCCGCCCAGCGTGGCGCCAAACGCCAGCGGCGTGGCGTCGATGGCCGAATTGCCTTTGTCGTCGGTGTACATCTTCGTGATCGCCACGGCGTAGCTGGCAAGGGCCCCGCCAACGTTGACATAAGCGTCGCCAGTGGCTTTCGCCTTGAAAATGAATTCGCCGTTGTTGGGGGCGTAGCTCAATACCTCGATACTGCTGCCCTGTACTTCCATGCCGACGTAGTGCGAGGGCGCAGTGCTCGCTGCCGCCAGGCGGTACACGACACCGGCCTCGACCTGGGTGCGCATCACGTCATGGTCGCCGTCGTACTCGAACAGCCCGGCCAGTTCCTGTCCACGGACCAGGACGCGGTTGTCGACACCGACCGCGTTGCCGGCATCATCGACCGGGCGCGTGACACTGACGCTGTAGTTGCCGGGGAGCCAACTACTGGCCTCGAAGTAGTGCATGCCGCTGGTCGCCGGCGTGTAGACATACTTGCCATCGAACGAACCGTAGCGGGCATCGGCCAGATCGACCATGCCGAACGTCACACCCGGGCTGGTGTTGAAAACGTAGCCGCGACCAGCTTCCAGTACCACGCCATACCAGTCACGGTCGTTGGCCGCGTCGATCACACCGGCCAGCGGCGCTGCTTCCAGGACCAGCGTGCCGCTGCCTGCATGGGTAGCCGAATAGTCGTCCGCCAGCTTGATGGCGCGCACTGTGTAGCCGGTTCCGCCCAGGCCGGACGCGACTTTCAGGTAGTAGGTTCCACCGGTGGCGACCACGCCCGACAGCACGGCGGTGGGCGGCACGTAAAAAGCAGATGGCTCGATGCTGACGGGGAAAAAGTAGCCATTGCTGTTCAACAGGCTCACGGCGGTGTCGCCCAGCACGGAACCGGCGCGCGCGACCACCTCGAAGCGGTAGAGCTGGCCCTTGGCCAGTTCGACGGCAAACCAGTCGGCTTCGCCCGCCTGCACCAGCGAGCCATCGATGGGGCTGCCAAGCGGCAGCGTCGTGAACACCAGCGGCTGCGGTGTCGGGGGGATAGGCGTTGTCGTTGTCATCGATTCAAATGGACAGCGGGATGAAGGCGAAACCGGTGCCGATGAGCTCGGCCACGACGCCGGCGTTTTCGGCGCTTTCGCTGAAATTGGCCAGCACGTCGGCGCGGGAATAGCCCCCGTCGAGGGCGTTGACCCAGTAATTGAACCCTTCCGTGTCGCCGGCGCGGTCGAGGATATTGCTGTACAGCCGGGTCACGAACTCGGCATTGGTGGACCCGACCCCGTACAGGGCCTTGAATTCGGTGCTGTTGATGAACTCCTGCGCCACGTCGTGCAGGCTGATCCCCTGGTCCAGGGCCTTGATCCAGAACGACACGCCAGCCTTGTCCGGGGTGCGGTCGAAGGCCGCGCGGTACAGGCGGTAGGCGGCGCCGCCCACGCCGTCGATGTCGAGCGCCAGGCCGTCGCCGCTGGCGAACAGGACCCGCTCCACATTGGCCAGCGTGGCGCTGGCGCCGCTGGCGCCGGCCAGCTTGATATCGAAGCCGCTGCGCGTGACGGTGTAGTCCGACAACTGGCCATCGAAGCGGATGGTGTCGTGGCCGCCGCCGGCATCGACCCGGGCGCCGTTCAGCGCGCCGGCAAGCTGGGAATCCTCCTTGAGCGAGATGGAAATGTCGTAGCGGCCGCTGCTGTTCCCGGCGCCGAGGTAGATCACCATCGGCTCCCCATGGCTCGGGGTGAAGGTGAAATGCCCGCCATAGGTGGCGTTCGTGCCGTCTTGCCAGAATCCCAGGCCGATGGCCGGCCCCAGCGCGCTGCGCGCCGTGATCTCGTAGGTCTTGCCGGCTTCGCCGCGCCAGCTGAAGCTGTCGACATCCCCGAAGCCGTCCATGCTGCCTTCCAGCGTGGCGCCCAGCGCGAGCGGCCTGGCATCGACATGTTCATTGCCGTAGTCGTCCACGCCGACTTTCTGGAAACGGATGGTGTACGCGCCCAGGTTGGCGCCGGACATGTAGGCCATTGCGTTGCCTGCCTCGTCGGCCCGAAAATACTCCACATAGCTGTTGACGCCCACCGTCGCATGCTGGAGGTAGCTGATCCTGGGGCCGAAGGTGATGGCGCCAAAACCCGACTGCCGGGTTTCCGGGCCTGCGCTGTCGAATTCCATGCGGTACACGCTGCCCGCCTCCACCGGCGCGGCGAAATAATCACTGTCGCCGGCATAGTTGATCACGCCGCTGGCCGCGCCGTTTGCCAATGAGCCTGTCTGGTTGCCGAGGTAGTCGTCGACGACGTGCGCCACGGCCACCTGGTACTGCGCCGGGAGCGCAGAGCCCACCTGGAGGTGATAGATGCCACTCGTTAGCGCCGTAAAGACCTTGCTGGTGTCGAGCTGTTCCGCGAAGTACATGACGGGATCGACCAGCGCCACCGACAGCGGCAGGCCGGCCCCCTGCTGCGTGACGCCAAACTGATAGCTGCGGCCGGCTTCCAGCGCCACGCCGAACCAGTCCTTGTCGTAATTGGCATCGATCCTCCCGGCGACGGCCGGACCGCCGACCTCCATGGCGCCGCTGCCTGCCACGACGGACGAATAATCGTCCGCGACCGCAGTGGCGCGCAGCGTGTAGCCGGCGGTGACCAGGCTCGATTCGATCGACGCGTAGTACCTGCCGCCATAGTCCGCGGCGCCGCTCACGGTAGACGACAAGGGCCTGATATCGGGCTGCCCGAGATTGGTAAAAACGATACGCCCCAGGTTGTACGTGGCGCCGATGCCATTGACCAGCCTCACGGTCACATTGTCCAGCACACTGCCATCGCGCCCTTCCACGCTGAAGCTGTAGAGCTGGCCTGCGGTCAGGTCGACCGCAAGCCAGTCGACGTCGTTGACCAGCCCCAGCGTACCGTTGACAGCGCCGCCAATCGGCAGCACGCCGGTAGTGAACTTGCTGTCCCCAAAATCGTCGGCCGCTTGCACGCTCGCTGTGATGGTGTAGCCGCCCGTGACGTCGTAAGCGCTGGCCCGCACGTAAAAGCTGCCGCTTTCCAGCGGGGTGTACGGTAGTGTCGTCATGCCCGGGGCCGGGCCGGTGCTCACATCACCGAAATATTGCATGCCCAGCGCGTCGATGATGGTCAGGCGCGGGTTGCCGGTGCCTCCGGACCAGCCTTGCAGGGCGATCTGGTAGGTTTGTCCCTGGATCAGGTCGAGCTTGTACCAATCCTGTTCTCCTGCAACTTGGAAATCGGCGGCCAGGGGCGCGCCGACGGGCAGTTGCGCAAACGTCAGGGGAACCGGAACATAGTCTGGCCAGGTGCGGGTTGTGGTCATGATGTGCAAAGTGAAGGACGGCGCGCTTGCGCAATGGGGCAGTATAGCTGTTTTTTGTTCATTGTTAAACAAAAAGCAAGTCCGGCTGTTCCTGTGGGTGCCTAGGGAGCGAGCGCCACCAGCACCTGGCCCTTGAGGGCCTTGATCAGCGACGTTTCGTCGGGCGGCACGCCCTCCGGCGCGACGATGGCGCGGTCGGCGTAGAACAGGCCCAGTTGGACCTTGCCCACCACCAGCGGCAGCACGATGAAGCTCTTGGCGTCCGGCAGCAGCGCCCGGTGCCAGGCTGGCAGCAGGTCGCGGATCTTGGGCGCGGTGGCGTCCGAGATCATCAGGTCGGCATCGTTTTCCATCGACAGGTGGAACAGGTCGCGCGCCGACGTCATGGGGAACACGAAGCCGTTCTGGCGCTCGGCATGCTTTTCGCCGAAGGCCAGGCGGGCCCGGTACTGCCCGCTGCGGTTATCCTTCAGGCACACCGTGGCAAAGCGGAAGCCCATGCTGCGGTACAGCGTTTCGAGCACCGCCAGGATCAGTTCATTGACCTTGCTCTGGCCGGAAGCGCGCATCTGGGTCACGTCCTGCACGCCGGCCAGCAACAGGTCGCGCGCATTGAGCGGCTTGCCGCTCGGATGGCAGCCTTCGATGGTGTCGTCCCCGGCGTCCATGGTGGCCAGCAGCAGCACATTCGGCAAGCCTTCCTCTTCCGGCGGCGCCGGCTCGGCCAGGCGCGTACTGGGCTGCATGTTCATGCTTTGCAGCATGCTCGCCATTTCCTGCTGCACGGTGTCGAACAGGGCGCCCATCTGCTCGGCGTCGAGGTTCAGGGCGGTGCCGTAGCGCTGCTGCAGGGAGCGCGCTTCCGAGCTGCTCTTCGGGTCGCCGCCCTTGGCCAGCAGGCGCGACACATCCATGCCGAAGGACGCCACCTGGCGCATCCATTCGCCGCGGTTGGCCGCCACTTTCTGCTGGCCGGCCGGCAAGGCTTGCAGGGAACGCACGATCACGTCGGGAATTTTCCATTCGGCCAGCACCGCTTCCGACAGGGCGTCGTAGCTGCAGCCCAGGATCATTTGCGAAGCCTGGCCGGGCGTATGCTTGCCGCCGGTGGCCAGGGCCGTGATTTCGCGGTAGCGGTCGTGCTCGTGGGATGCGACCAGCAGCGGCCCCAGGTTCTTGAACAATGCGCCGATCGAGGCTTCCTCGGCGCCCTGGTAAAAGCTGTGGCGCGCCATTTCCCGTCCCACCAGGCTGGCGCACAGGGCCGATTCGAGTTCCACCCGCACGCTCTGGGCATGGGCGCTGTTCGACAGTGCGTCCACCAGCAGCATGGCCAGGGCGGTGGTCTTGACATTGTCGAAGCCGAGCAGGGAAATGGCGCGCGAAATGGTGGTGACGTTGGTGCCGGATGCGGTGCGGTACTGGGCCGTGTTCGACAGGCGCAGGATGCGCTGGGTCAGGGCCACGTCCGACAGCACGTAATAGGCCAGGTCGTGGGTGCCCTGGTCGTCCGAGGACGCCATCTGCACCACGCGCGCGACCGAGGTGCCGAGCGCGAACATATCTGCGTCGCCGCATACCTTGTTCATCAGCGAGGCGCGCACCTTGCGCGTCTCGTTGCCTGGTCCCGAAGGGAAATCGCTCGCCATAAATTACGCCTTCTTGCGCGTACCCTTGTCGTATTTCTTCAGGATCTGCTGATGCAGGCCGGCCAGGGCCGGCAGCTTGGGATTGATGGGGTCGAGGCGGCGCACGGTATCGATCAGGTTCAGCGCGTACTGGCCCAGGCGCTCTTCCCAGCCCATGTTTTCCAGGCACTTGAGCACGGCGACGGCGGCATTGAAGACCACTTGCGGATTGTCGGGCAGCTTGTTGACCGCTTCGACCATCAGCGACACCGCGCCGCGGTAATCGCCTTCTTTCGCCTTGACGGCGCCGGCGGCGACCAGGTCGACCACGGCCTGGCGGCTTTCCTGGGCGATGGACATGGCCAGTTCGCCCCGGCCCGCCTTTTCGAACACGCTCATGGCCTTGGCCATGGCGGCATTGTTGGGAGCGTTGCGCATCACGTCGCGCATCACCTCCGAGGCGCCCTCTTCCATATTGTTTTGCAGGCAGTTGCGCGCCAGTTCCATCTTCACGTCCGACGACAGGCCCAGGCTGTCCTTGCAGGCGTTCAGGGCGGCCGTCAGCGACTCGGCCAGGCGCTGTTCGTTGCCCGTGTATTCATGCACCATGGCCGACGAAATGGCGCTGCACACGCCGGTATTCTTTTGCCCGCCCATCGACTTGTCGAGGTCGCGGATGACGGCGGCCGCCTGCACCGGGTCGCCCTTTTTCACCAGGGTCTGGACCAGCTTGACATGGTCTTCCGGATCGCGGAATTCCGAATACTTGGCCTTGCTGACCACCTGCTTGAGCACTTTTTCGGCCATTTCGGTGTCGCCCGCCTCGAGCGCCACTTCGCCCAGCTTGCGCAGGCGGCGCACCGCGTGCGGCGACACGGCCACGGCGTCGGCCAGCACGGTCTGGGTTTTTTCCAGGTTGCCGACCGCGGCATGGGTCTTGGCCAGCCAGTCGTAGGCGTCGACGAATTTCTTGTTGCTTTCGACCAGGCCTTCGAGCATGTTCTGGGCTTCGGCATAGCGTTCGCGCATGAACAGGGTCTTGGCCAGGCCCAGGCGGGCCCAGGCGATGGCCTTGGCGTCGACCAGCTGCTGGTAGATGGGTTCGGCCTCGGCCGGTTCGCCCAGGAACATGTGCAGCTCGGCGCGCAGGCGCATGAAGTCGATGGCGTAGCGCGGATGGGCTTTCACGCCCTCGATGCAGGCGGCGATCGCATCGCGCTGGTTGCCCACGTCCATGAACTGGTAGACGGGCATGAACACATTGCGCTTGTCGAGCGCGCGCGCGATCCGTTCGAGCAGGCGGTCGGCGGTGAAGGGCTTGAGGATGTAGTCGGTCGGCGCCAGCTCGGCCGCGCTGACCACCTTGCCGTAATTGCCTTCGGCCGTGACCATGAAGAACATGGTCGCCAGGTTGATCAGCTTGTGGTGGCGCAGGTCTTCGAGCAGCTGCTGGCCATCCTGGCCGCCGTCCAGGTCGTACTCGCACAGGATCAGGTCGTAGCTTTTCAAGCCCAGGTTCTTGACGGCCGCGTTCGACCCGCTGGCATGGTCGATCTTGGTCAGGCCGCACAGGTTCAGCATATTGTGGATGCTCGCCCGCATGCCCGCATGGGGCTCGATGATCATTGCGGTGAGGCCGTCGAGTTCATTCATATTCTTGGTCTTCCAGTCAGCATGCTACGTCGGCATGCTTTATGCCATGAGTATATTACGGCTAGGGCAACAATTAGTTAAATTCCTCCCACCCGGATCAATGCCCGTTGTCGGGGACCGGCGGGGTGCGCTCGATGATCTCCAGCAGCGCCGCCACCACGTCGGGATCGAACTGCGTATTGCTGCGCTCGGTGATATAGGTCACCACGTCCTTGTACGGCCATGGTTCCTTGTACGGACGGCGGTGCAGCAGGGCGTCGAACACGTCGACCACCGCCACGATGCGCGCGCACAGGGGAATGGCGCGCCCTTTCAGGCCGTTCGGATAGCCGCCGCCGTCGTAGTGTTCATGGTGGCCGCCGGCGATCATGGCGCCATAGGTCAGGTAGCTGACGCCGTCGACCATGATCGAGGCCCGTTCCAGGATCGAGCGCCCGATTTCGGCGTGGGTCTGCATCACGCGCCGCTCTTCGGCGGTGTGGGCCGCCGGTTTGAGCAGCACCTGGTCGGGCGTGGACACCTTGCCCACGTCGTGCAGGATGCTGGCCAGGCCGATCATTTCCAGCAGCTGCGGCGTCAGGTCCGGGTCGTCGACGCCGCGCTCCTTCATGCGCACGGCGATCTGCGACGTCAGGTCCTGCACCCGGCGAACATGGCCGCCGGTGCCATGGTCGCGGAATTCGGCCAGGTCGGCCAGGGCCACCACGGTCGCTTCCTGGGCCTTGCGCAGCTGGCCGAACATGTACAGGTTGTCGAAGGCGGCGGCGATGCGCTCGCAAAACACTTCCAGCAGGTCGCGCTGGATGGCGGCCAGCGGCCACGGCGGCGTGACCGAGATGCACAGCTGGCGGTGCTCCTGGGTATGGATGAACAGCACGTTGGCGGGATGCTCGAACTGGCTGTGCTTTTCCTTGAAAGCCTTGGTAATGGCCGGCAGCAGCGGATGGTCGGACGGCATCTTTTCATTGTCGGCCAGCGAGGCATAGCCGCCGGTGGCGGCCACCACGGTCGGGTCGCCCGAGTCGGCCGACATCACGCACAGCACGCCGTCGGCGCCCACGTCGAGGATGGCGCTGACCTGGTTCAGCACGCCCGAGGCGAACTCGCGCAGCGAATGGATCTGGTACAGATTGGTGGCCCCGGCCAGGATCTTGCCCAGGCCGATGCGGCTGCGCTCGAGCATCATCAGGCTCTCGTAGGCGCGCAGGGCGGAAATGACCGTGGTAAACAGCTTCTGGGTGGTGAGCTCGGTCTTGGCCTTGTAATCGTTGATATCGTATTCGATGATCACGCGCTGCTCGGGCGCCTGGCCCGGCTGGCCGGTGCGCAGCACCACGCGCACGATCTGGTTGTTGAGTTCTTCGCGGATGCGGCGCGCCAGGATCAGGCCGGCGTCGTCGGTTTCCATGACCACGTCCAGCAGCACCAGGGCAATGTCGGGCGTGTCGCGCAGGATCTGGAAACCCTCGGCGCCGCTATAGGCGGAAAACAATTCCAGTTCGCGTCCCTTGAAGGACACATTGCGCAAGGCCAGGCGCGTGACGGCGTGGACGTCCACGTCGTCGTCGACGATGAGTACGCGCCACAGGCGCTGGTCGATGGCGGGCTGGTTGCCCGCACCGTCGGCCTCCTCGTCTTCGTCAAGCAGCCAGTTGTCGTCTGCTTCTGCGGAAATGTCGGTCATACAAACTCCTGAGAGAGGCATTTAGTCTAGTGCGAAGTAAATGCCGGACCGCAGCGGCGACTGTCAATCTGCGCGGGGGCGCAGTGCCCTGAAAATTCACATTCAAATTATAAACAATAGTAACCTCAAGTCTAGGCGTCCGGCTTCATTTTTTGCATATTGGCAACACGACCATGCTCGTATTCGCGACAGGAGTCTGCTACTCTTGAGCGACCACGCTACCGGGCGCCCAAGACGCTTGCGGCAAATTATTTTTATGACAAGGACCATTCGCCATGCACTCACCATCGTCTTCCAACGCGAACACCGGCAAGGAGATCGCCGGCCGCGAATTCCTGGCCTTTACCCTCGGTTCGGAAGAATACGGCATCGACATCCTGAAGGTGCAGGAAATCCGCGGCTATGAAGCGGTGACCCGCATCGCGAATGCGCCGGAATTCATCAAGGGCGTGATCAATCTGCGCGGCATCATCATTCCGGTGGTGGACATGCGCATCAAGTTCAACCTGGGCACGCCGGTGTACGACCAGTTCACGGTGGTCATCATCCTCAATATCAGCGGGCGCATCATGGGCATGGTGGTCGACAGCGTGTCGGACGTGACCACGCTCTCGCCGGACCAGGTGAAACCGGCGCCGGAAATGGGCGCGGCCTTCAATTCGGACTACATGATCGGCCTGGGCACGGTGGACGAGCGCATGCTGATCCTGGTCGACATCGACAAGCTGATGTCGTCCGGCGAAATGGGATTGATCGAAAACCTGGCCAGCTGAAGGTCAGGGCGCGACCACCTCGGGCTGCACCGCGGCCTGCTTCAGGGGCCGGCGCTTGCGCGCCAGGCAGTCGTCCTGGCTGCCGCCCACATCGATATTCTGGTAGCGCACTTCATACTTGCCGGCCGCGAGGCGGTCGACCACGATGCTCTCGTTGGGCAGCAGGTAGACATGGCGCACATTCGACCTGCGGTCGAGGTCGTACACCTTGACCAGCACCGGCGAACTGTTGCGGGTGTTGTCGACGGAAATCTGCATGTCCTCTCCCTGGTTCCCCAGCGGAAAACCATCCACATAGCCCGACTCCTGCGGCCACGGTTCGCCATTGGGCGCGATCAGCGAACGCAGCTCGGTGTCGCAGTCCGGGCTGCGCGCGGGAATGACGAGCTGGGTCACGGCCAGGGCCTTGATCTCGGGCGCCTGGCGCCCCGGATCGGGCACATGGGCCTTGGCCACGGCCCAGCTGTCGAGCAGGGGATCGGGCCGCCGTTCGGGCGCCGGCGCCGGCGGCGCCGCCTTCGCTTCGGTGCGCACGCCCAGCACGGACGCCAGCCCGGCCGGCATCACCTTGGCCTGGTTCATCAGCAGGATGCCGCCCACGCAGCCCAGCGCCAGGCACAGGCCCAGCGAAAACCACCAGTTCGGGTCGCGCGAGATGCGGTAAGGCGCCGGCGCCTGCGTTTCCTCGGGCTGCCAATGCTGGTCGTCCAGGCGCGGACGGTCGCGCGTATCCTCGTTGCGGGTGCTTTCCAGCCATTCGATTTCCCATTCCTCGGCCGCGATCCATTCATCGTGCTCGCGGCGCCGGGTCGGGTCCGACAGGGTCCCGTAGGCGCTGTTGAGGATGGCCATGATGCGGGCCGCCTTTTCATCGCCTGGATTCTTGTCGGGATGGTATTTCTGGCTCAGTGCCTTGTAAGCCGCGCGAATGACTTCCTGCGGCGCCATGCGCGACACTTTCAGGTTGTCATAATGCGTGTGAATCTTGGCCATGGCGAAGGAAGAGAGATGTCGGACTGATCACTGCATGATAGCCGATGCAGCCTTACAGCATAGCCGCGTTTATGTCTGTGGCGCAAGTATCAGAGCCGGTGGCTGCGGTCGGCCCGGACGATGGCGTCCGGCAGCGTGACGCCGTGTCCGACCACCAGCACCTTGAACAGTTCCCCCATTTCCGCCGGGGAAACAAGTTTCTGGACCGCGTTGGCCTGCGGCAGGTAGCGCGCCGGCTGGGCCGGATCGAGTTCCAGCAGCAGTTCGCCGATGCCGGCGCCGAGCAGGAAGGACGCCTGGTTCATATAGGCCAGCACGGCGATCCCCGCATCCTGGGCCGCCAGCGCCATGGCGGTGAAGTCGACGTGGGCGGTGATGTCCTGCAGGCCGGGCAGGTAGAACGGTTCGGTATGGGCGTGGTGGCGGTAGTGGCACATGACGGTGCCGGTGCTGCGCTGGGGATGGTAGTACTCGTGCGCCGGAAAGCCGTAGTCGACCAGGATGGCCGCGCCCCGCCCGGCGCCGAGCATGTGCGCCAGCGACGCCATGAAGCCGGCGCCCAGGGCGTGCACCTCGGTCAGGTAGCCGTCGGGCAGGCCGGCGTGGTCCGGCACCTGCTGCGCGATGCGCGCGGCCAGGGCCGCATCGGCCGGCCGCGGCACGAAGGCGAAGGCGCCCTCTTCCACCGTCACCATCAGTTCCTGCCAGGCGCCGTCGTCCTTGCGCACCAGTTGCACCGGCATGGCGTCGAGCACTTCATTGGCCAGCACCACGCCCGAAAAAGCGGCCGGAAAGTCGTCCAGCCAGTGCACTTCGGGGAAATCCCTGAGCGCTTCCTGCTGGCGCGCGCGCAGTTCGCCCGACAATTCCATGATGGCGTAGCTGTCCACCGTGACCCCGGCCGCGCGCAACGCCGTCAATACATCGCGCGCCAGTTTGCCGGTGCCGGCCCCGAATTCGAGGAGCTTGGGCTCGCTTTGGGCGATAATAGCGGCTGCCACCTGGGCAATTGCGGCCCCGTACAGGGGGGAGAGCTCCGGCGCGGTTGTAAAATCGCCATCCCTGCCCAGTTTTGCGGCCCCGCCGCTGTAGTAGCCAAGGCCGGGCGCGTACAGCGCCAGTTCCATGAAGCGCGCGAACGGTATCACGCCGTCGGCGCGCGCAATTTCATCGGCAATGCTGTTGGACAGGGCATGGGACGCGGCCAGCGCGTCGCTATCGGGCAAGGGTAGGGACATTTCGGCATTGTAGCCACAACGGGACAGTTCAACAATTTATGCAGCAGGGAACCATGACTTCAGCACTCGTCACCGGCGCCGGCAAGCGCATCGGCCGCGCCATCGCGCTCGGCCTGGCCGCGGCCGGCTGGGACGTGGCCGTGCATTACCGCGGCTCGGACGCCGGCGCGCGCGAGACCGCCGCCGCCATCGAAGCGATGGGCCGGCGCGCCGTGATCCTGCAATGCGACCTGGCCGACGAAGCCGCCGTGCGCGCCCTGCTGGCCCGGGCCATCGACGCCCTGGGGCCGATCGGCTGCGTGGTCAACAATGCGTCGCTGTTCGAATTCGACAGCGCCGAACAGTTTTCGCCCGCCTGCCTGGCCGCGCACATGCAGTCGAACGTGGCCGCGCCCATCCTGCTGGCGCAGGCGCTGCATGCCGCCACGCCCGAGGGCAGCCAGGCGGTGGTGATCAACCTGCTGGACCAGAAGCTGTACAACATGAATCCCGATTTCCTGTCGTACACGCTGTCGAAGGCCGCGCTGCACACCGCCACCACCATGCTGGCCCAGGCGCTGGCGCCCAAGGTGCGCGTGGTCGGCGTAGCGCCCGGCCTGACCATGGTCTCCGGCGACCAGACCGAAGCCGGCTTCGAACAGGCGCACCAGGCCACGCCGCTGGGGCGTTCGAGCACCCCGCAGGACGTGGTGGACGCGGTCTGCTACCTGGCCGGCGCGCGCGCCATCACCGGCACCACTTTAGTCGTCGACGGCGGCCAGCACCTGGTGCCGCTGCCGCGCGACGTGATGTTCCTTACCAAATAAAACAAGGAAAACCCACTATGCAGTCCGCCCTGTCCCACCCTACGCTGAGCGATTGCCGCCGGCTGTTCCTGCGCAATTACGAAGTGATGATCAATATCGGCGTCCACGAATTCGAAAAGAAGGGCGAACAGCGCGTCCTGATCAATGTCGACCTGTATATCCCGCTGGCGCTGTCGACGCCGAAGGACGACCACCTGGACGAAGTGGTGGACTACGATTTCATCCGCAGCACCATCGCGCGCCGCATGGCAGAAGGCCATGTGCACCTGCAGGAAACCCTGTGCGACGACGTGGTGCGCGCCATGCTGGCCCATCCGCGGGTGCGCGCCGTGTGCGTGTCGACCATGAAGCCCGATGTGTACCCCGACTGCGAAGGCGTGGGCGTGGAAGTATTTCAAATCAAGGATAGTGTATGAGCACCGCCGAAGTGATCGAGCGCAGCGACGACAAGGTCGCCTACGAAAACAACAAGCTGCACAAGCGCCTGTGCCGCCTGGTAGGCCAGGCCATCGGCGACTTCAACATGATTGAAGACGGCGACAAGGTCATGGTCTGCCTGTCCGGCGGCAAGGACAGCTACGCCCTGCTCGACATCCTGATGACGCTGCGCGAGCGCGCGCCCATCCATTTCGACATCGTGGCCGTCAACCTGGACCAGAAGCAGCCGAACTTCCCGGCCGATATTTTGCCGGCCTACCTGGAAAAGCTGGGCGTGCCTTTCCACATCGAAAACCAGGATACCTACAGCATCGTCAAGCGCCTGATCCCGGAAGGCAAGACCACCTGCTCGCTGTGCTCGCGCCTGCGCCGTGGCATCCTGTACCGCGTGGCCGATGAACTGGGCTGCAACAAGATCGCCCTGGGGCACCACCGCGACGACATCCTGGAAACCTTCTTCCTGAATATGTTCTTCGGCGGGAAGCTGAAAGGCATGCCGGCCAAGCTGCAGTCGGATGACGGCAAGCACATCGTGATCCGTCCGCTGGCCTATGTGAAGGAAGCCGATTCGACGCGCTATGCCGAGGTCAAGCAGTTCCCCATCATTCCGTGCGACCTGTGCGGTTCGCAGGAAAACCTGCAGCGCAAGCAGATCAAGAAGATGATGCGCGAATGGGAAAAGACCCATCCGGGCCGCGTGGAAAGCATCTTCACCTCGCTGACCACGGTGGTGCCTTCGCACCTGATGGATCCGGCCATCTTCGGCTTCAAGGACCTGAAGGTGGACGGCAATGCCAATCCGAATGGCGATATCGCCTTCGACGAGGAGCCGTGTTCCACGCCGACCACGTTCGGGACGATTCCGCTACAGTCACTGTAAGGCCTTACAAATTGTTACATTGCTCCCAGTAAATATTTAGTAGCATGGTCGGGAGCCTTGTAAATACGTAAACCATGTAGCCGGCTCTTACCTGGAGTCGCACATGGTCCGTCCCGCAGCACAGCTATTTTCCATCCTCGCCTTGTCGGCACTGACTGCCTGTGGCGGCGGGACGACACCGACGCCAACCCCGACCCCGACTCCTACTCCGACGCCGACACCGACGCCGACGCCGACGCCAGTCCCCGCCGCGCCCGTGATCGCCAGCTTCACGTCCGATCCCGCCATGGTCAACGCCGGCCAGAGCTTCGCCCTGACCTGGAGCGTGACGGGCGCCACTTCGATCAGCATCGACCAGGGCATCGGCGACGTCACGGGCAGCAGCAGCCGCATGGCGAGTTCCCCGGCCGGCATCACCTACACCCTGACCGCCACCAACGCCGGCGGCACCAGGACCGCCACCACCAGCGTCATCGTGGCGCCGCCCGTGGCCGCCGGCAGCAATCCCATCCTGTACGTGACCCAGGTGCCGGTGTCGGGCTTTGCCACCCGCACCACCACCTTCGGCAACCACCGCGCGTCGGCGCAGGCGGTGCCGCGCGGCGGCGACCTGATGATCCGCTATCCCGACGGCAGCGTGCGCAACCTGACCCAGGAAGCCGGTTTCGGCGCCAGCGGCTTCCAGGGCGCGACATCGATCGCGGTGCGCGAACCGGCAGTCCACTGGAGCGGCACCAAGGCCATCTTCAGCATGGTGGTCGGCGCGCCGCCGACGCAGTACGAACATGGCAGTTTCACCTGGCAGCTGTATGAAGTGAGCGGCCTGGCAAAAGGCGCCACGGCCAGCATCGTGAAGGTGGCGCGCCAGCCGGCCTACAACAATGTGTCGCCGTTCTACGCCAGCGACGACCGCGTGCTGTTTACGTCCGACCGGCCGCGCGGCGGCGAAGCGCACCTGTATCCCCAGCTCGACGAATACGAAAGTTCGGCCATCGTCACCGGCATCTGGAGCCTGAACCCGGCCAGCGGCGACCTGCGCCTGCTTAATCACACCGTCAGCGGCGCCTTCAGTCCCTCGGTCGACAGTTTCGGGCGCGTGATCTTCACGCGCTGGGACCACCTGCAGCAGGACCAGCAGGCCGATGCCGACCGCGCGATGCCAGGCAATCCGCCCAACGGGTCCTTCCTCTACGCCGACGAATCGGCCACCGCCGCGCGCCTTGCGCTGGCCAATGAAGTGTTCCCGGAGCCGCGCAACGAAGCCCATCCCGACAACGTGGCCAACCAGGCCAATGGCCATACCTTCAACCACTTCATGCCCTGGCAGCTGAACGAAGACGGCACGTCGGAAGAAACGCTGAACCACGTGGGCCGCCATGAATTCGGCGCCAGCTACATCCCCCGTTCGTTCAAGAACGACAGCAGCCTGTCCGACTACAGCCGCGAATCGGTGTTCGTCAACCGCACCTACCTGCATGGCGACGGCGGCATGTTCCATTTGCGCGAAGACCCGCTCAATCCCGGCACCTATTACGGCAGCAATGTGCGCGAGTTCGGCACCGCCAGCGCCAACCAGCTGATCAAGTTCAGCGGCAGCCCGGCATTGAATGGCGAGACCATGGTGATGACGGCCGTGACCCACCCGGCCACCGCGGGCTACACCGCCGACGGCGCCATTCCCGGCCCCAGCCACACGGGCATGTACCGCAATCCGCTGCCGATGTCGGACGGCACGCTGGTGGCCGTGCACACGTCCGAAACGCGGCTCGACGCCAACGACGGCACCCGCACCGCGCCGCGCTATCGCTACCAGTTCCGCCTGAATGCGCTCAAGGCGGGCAACGGGTATTTCGCCGCCGACCGCCTGCTCACGGCGGGCACGCGCAAGGCCTTGTGGTACTGGGATCCGGACATGCGGGTCGACTTCGACGGCGTGCTGTGGGAACTCGATCCGGTGGAAGTGATGGCGCGTGAGCGCCCGCCCGGCCGCAGCGATGCGCTGGAAGCGCCGGAACGCGCGGTGCTGCTGGAAGAAAGCGTGGACGAAGCCCAGCTGCGGGCCTGGCTGGCCGCGAACGACCTGGCGTTGATCGTCACGCGCGACAACACCAGCCGTGACCGCGGCGAACGCCAGCAACCCTACAACCTGCGCGTGCCGGGCGGCGTCAGCAAGACCGGCGACGCGGGCAAAGTGTACGACATCAGCCACCTGCAGTTGTTCCAGGCCGACCAGGTGCGCGGCTACGGCGGCAGCGCTTCGCCCAGCGCCGGACGGCGGCCGCTGGCGCAGGCCATGCACGATCCGAAGGCGAAAAATCCCGCCAACCCGGGCGCGCCGGCAGGCAGCGTGAAGCTGGGGCTCGACGGATCGAGCGCGGCGTTTGTTCCGGCCCGGCGCGCCATGACCTGGCAGCTGACCGACGCCGCCGGCAAGGCCGTGGTGCGCGAACGCAACTGGATCAGTTTCCAGCCGGGCGAAATCCGCACCTGCGCATCCTGCCACGGACTGAACACCAAGGACCAGGCGGGCGGCTTCGCACCCTTGAACAAGCCGGAAGCCTTGCGCACGCTGATGCGCTACTGGAAGCAGCTACCCAAGTAATGGCGGATTACAGCGGCGCCACATCTGTCCTGGTAACGGGATACAGCTTGTAGCGTTCGTCCCACGAGGAATGCAGGCGTGCGAAGAACTCCAGGCGCGCGTCGGGGTCTTTCGCGAAGGCCGGATCGCTGTCCAGTTTTGCCTTGAATTCGGCCGCCAGGGCCGGGCTGGCGGCCAGCATGGCGCGCGCCACTTCTTCGGCCACATAGTCTTCCATGTATTCCTTGCGCTCGAAGGCGGCGTTGAAGCGGCCCCAGGCCAGCATCGAGTCCGGGCCCTTCGGTTCGAGCAGCGCCACCACCAGGCGCGCCTTGGCCTGGGCGACAGGCACATACAGCGAGCCCTTCGCCAGCGTGCGCGCTTCGGATTTCCATTCGCCGGCCAGGGTCACGCGCTGGTGCGATTCGAACGAGGCCGGCGTGAAGGTGACCTTCTGCGCGCGGAAGGTTTCGACCGGCGCGTTTTCCTTGTCGGCGCCCATTGTGCGGAAAGCGATGCCATGCTGCGCCAGCTTTGCGCCCACCATGGCCGCATGCGCCGGCGGCACAATGTAGCCGGCCTTGGGCGCGCGCACCTGCAGATCCGGCACCATCTCGTCGCGCAGCGGCACGCGCCAGATCTGCGGCTTCGTCTCGTCGTAGCGCGTCATCAGGGCGCCAGATACCTCGGACTGGGTGCGGGTGTAGGCATAGCCGCGGAAATCGATCATCTTCACCTTGTCGGTGGCCTTCCAGGTCAGGGGCAGCAGCTCGCCCGCCAGGCCGGCAGCATTGGCGTCGGCCTGCGCCGCCGCCATTTTCCACTGGGCGCCGTTGGCCGCCACCTGGGCCAGCACCGACACCACCGTGTTGCGGGTGATGCGCACGCGCTCCACGTATTCTTTCCAGGCGTGGGTTTCCACCAGCATGGCGATGCGGTTGCGCAGCGGGAAGTAGCCGGTCGAGAAACGCGGATCGGAGACGTTGTCGACAAAGCCCGACGCCGGATTGTCCTGCTCCACGAAGGACATGTAGAAAGCGTGCGGCATCGAACCCTGTTGCGCGATGTCGGCAATGACCTTGCTGCGCAAGGCCAGGCCAGCGGCGCGCAGGCCGGCGTCGGCCGAATGCACCGGCTCCACCTGGATCGAGACGTCGTGCTCGAACTTGGCGCCGTTGGTCACGTGCAGGTCGACATAGGTCAGCGGATCCCAGGCGTTGACCAGGGCCAGCATGGCCTGCATCTCGCGCGTGTCGGCCTTGGCGTAGTCGCGGTTCAGGTTGAAATTCTGTCCCGTGGTGCGCCAGCCCATTTCGACCGGGCCGCGCTGGTTGGGACGGTTCCATTTGCCGAAGCGTTCATGGCCGTCGATATTGAAGACCGGGACGAACAGCAGCACCTGCTTTTCCAGCGCGCCGGGGGCGGCCTTGTTCTCGAGGACTTCGCGCAGCGCCTGGAAGCCGGCGTCCTTGCCGTCGATCTCGCCGGCGTGGATGCCGCCCTGGATCAGGGTGACGGGCAGGCCACGCCTTTTCGCCGCCTGCGCCGTGAGGGCGCCGCTGCGCGAGACCACCAGCGCCTTCATCGGCCGTCCTTCCGGCGTGCGGCCGAAGTCAATACAGCGCACCGCCTTCGGATAGGCCTGCTGGAAGGCCGCGCACAGCTTGACGACTTCGTCGTAACGGCCGGTGACCTGGAAGGCGGAACGTTCCGACTTCGTCAGCAGGTCCGGTGCGGCATGGGACAGGGGCACGGCGCCCAGCAGGGCAAGCAGCAACGCAGAACGAATCATCGATAAGGCTCCGGCAGGATGGGAAACGAATGCCGGAAATTATAGACGCGTTTATGGCCGCATGCTTGGCGGGTAGACCGATATCTCCATGACCTCGGGACGCACCAGCTGCATGGGCTGCGATTGCTCGCGCAGATGCGACGGCTGCGCCGGGCAGGCATTGCCGGCGATGTAGCCCAGCGCGGTCTTGAACAGGCGCTCGGAAGGGTCGCCCAGTTCCTTGCCCATGTCGTCGGCCACCTTGCAGGTCGGCGCGAAACCGTCCGCGTAGTCGCCATAGCCCTTTTCGTTGACGCCCTTGAATTCGATCGCGAAGTAGGTGGTGCCGCAATTGGCCATCGGCGTGAAGGCATACGGCTTGCCGCAGGTTTCACCGCCGATCAGGATGACTTCGATGTCGACCCCGCGCAGGCTGTTGATGATCGATTCGCTGGCCGAGCAGGTGCCCGGCGTGGTGAGCAGGAACACGCGCTGCAGGTTCAGGAAGGGTAGCACGCGGCCGGGCGCGGCCGGGCGCGGCGCCAGGAAGCCCCAGGCCACGCTGCGGAAGGCGTACGGCGCCTTGGCGCCGATCTTGTTGTTGTAGATCGGCTTTTCGAACACCTTGCCGCTGGTCGGAATCGGCCCGGTCAGCATGTAGGCCAGTTCGCTGGCGATGTACAGCAGGCCGCCGCCGTTGTAGCGCACGTCGAGCACCAGGTCGTCGATGGCGGCCCCCTTGAGCGTGGTGACCGCCTCGATCAGTTCGAGCTCGGACACCGCATTGTGGCTCGAGAAGGTCATGTAGCCGACTTTGCCCGAAGGCGTGTCGATCACCTTGGTGTTGGTGACCGGATCGGCGCTCACTTTGGCCGAGGTCATGTTGACCATGAAGGTGTCGTCCTTGCGGCGCAGCGTGAAGCGGTGCGCTTCGTCGGCCCTGGTCGGGAACAGGCCGGCATTGATGCGCGCCACCTCGTCCACGCTGGCGGCGTTGACGAAGTCGATGTCGTCGACGGTGAGCAGCATGTCGCCGCGCCGCAGGCCGGCCAGGAAGGCGGGCGAACCCGGTTCGACGGTCGCCGCCAGCCAGGTGCGCGGCAGATTGGGGGCGGCATTGCGCGACCACAGCACGCCATAGCCCAGGTCCACGCCCTGGGTCGACAGGGCGTCATAGCGCGCCGAATCGTAGGTGAAGTGATAACGGTCCCTGGCGCGGCCGCTGGCCGTCAGCTGCGGCGTCTTGAGCACATTGAAATAGTCGATCGCCGTCGCATAGTCGGCCGGCTTGATCGTGGCGGGGACTTCGTCGTACCACAGGTAGGCATCGTTGATCCAGCCGCGCAGGAAGGTCTTTTCATCGTTCAGGGTGCCCTGGCGGTCGGGATATTTGACGCCGGCCGGTCCCAGCCCGGTGCGCGGCTTCTCGCAGACATTCCACTGCAGCCAGTGCATCAGGTCGCGCGGCGGCGGTGGCACTACCACCACCGGCGGCACGGGCACGACCGGGTCCGGCGGTATCACGACCGGCGGCTCGACCACGGGCGGCACGACGGGCGGCGTGACAGGCGGGGTCACAACGGGCGGTGGCAAGGGCACGGCGGGCGCCGGCGCGGCGGCATCGCCACCGCAGCCGGACAAGGTGATCGAAACGGCAAGCGCCGCCGCCCATAACGATATTGCTTTCATCCCCGCGCCCTGTTGATTGGTACCCGCGGGGATTATAGTCGCCTTCGCTGCGCACATTTGCAATCAGTTGTAAGCGTTGCGCTCCCGCCTTGTCAATACGCCAATCACTGCTGCGGCGACAGCGTCGTCACGATGCGCGTGTCCTCGCGCTCTCCCGCGCCGGACGCCTTGACCGCAAGCTCGCGGCGCAGCGTGACCAGGCGTTCGCCAACCAGTCCGTACACGCGCTGGTCGTCGAAGGCGGCATCAAAAGTGACCACCACGAAGGCGCGCCCGGACCGGCTCTGGCGCATGCGGCTGGCCAGCGGCGTGCCGTCCGGCGCCACCCACACGTCAAGCATGGCCTCGAATTTTTTCGTGTACTTCAGGTCGCGCGCGCCCAGGGTCGACATCGGAATCTCGAAACTGAGCACGCGTACCGGCTTGCCCTGGTAGGTATCGGCGCGTTCGCCCTTGAAGGCGGCCTTGTCGAGGGTCCGCTGCATTGCCTGCGCGGACGACACCAGCAGCAGCACATCGTCCGGGCCAAGTTCAGCGAGCGCCATCAGGGTGGGCGTCTTGCTGTTCGGGTCCTTCACCTTGGCGCGCTGTTCAAGCTCGATGCGGGCCAGGATGTCCTTGCCGTAGGAGAGGCTCATGCCGCGCGCGCCATCGTCGACCATCACGCTCGCACTGCCCTGCTCTTCTTCCGCGTCCTTGCCTTCGCCGGTCTTGCGCACCGTCCTGGTGTCCAGCAGGGCCTTGCAAGGCGTGTGCACTGCGCCGCGCACCAGCGCCGCCTTCAGGTCGGCCAGGCCGTCGGCCCGTGCCGGCAGCGCCGCCGCCAGGAGCGCCAGGATCAGGATGGCCCTCATTGCAGCCTGCCCGCGCTCATGGTCACGGTGCGCGCACAGCGCGCGGCCATGGCCGGGTCGTGGGTGACCAGCACCAGCGTCGATCCGCGCTCGCGGTTCATCTCGAACATCAGTGCGATCACCGCTTCGCCGCTGGCGGCATCCAGGCTGCCGGTCGGCTCGTCGGCAAGCAGCAGGGGCGGCTCGGTGACGAAGGCGCGCGCCAGCGCCACGCGCTGCTGCTCGCCGCCCGACATGAACTTGGGATAGTGGCGCAGGCGCTGGCCCAGGCCGACCCGCTCCAGCATGGCGGCCGCCTTGTCGCGCGCATTGCGCTCGCCGCGCAGCTCGAGCGGCAGCATCACGTTTTCCAGTGCCGACAAATGCGGCAGCAGCTGGAAGGACTGGAACACGAAGCCCAGGTGGCGCTGGCGGAAGGCCGCCCTGCCATCTTCATCGAGTCCGAACAGGTCGGCGCCGTGCAGGCTGACGCTGCCGCTGGTGGGGGTATCGAGGCCGGCCAGGATGCCCAGCAGGGTCGATTTGCCCGACCCCGAAGCGCCCACGATGGCCACGGTTTCGCCGGGCCGCACCGACAGGTCGACGTCGTGCAGGATGGTCAGCTCGCCCGATGCATCGGCCACGCGCTTGGTGAGCTTGCGCACGTCGATGGCGGCGCAGGCGGGGATGTTCATATTGGTCATGTGGTTTCCAGTTCAGTCAGAAAAAGGTTCAGGCCCGCAGGCTTTGCAGCGGCGGCTGGTTGAGGACCGTGCGCAGCCCGGCCCAGCCCCCGATCAGCGCGCACAGCGCGCCGGCCACCAGGCCGGCGCCCCACAGCAGCGGTGAAAAGTGCCATGCCAGCTTGAAGGCGTAGCGCGCCAGCGCCCAGCTGGCGGCAGTGGCCCCGCCGGACGCGAGCAGCCCGGCCAGCGCGCCGGTGAGCGCATATTCGATCCACTGCGCGCGCGACAACTGCGCGCGGCTCGCGCCCAGGGCGCGCAGCAGCGCCGCCTGGCGCACCCGTTCGTCCTGCGACGAGACCAGCGTGGCATACAGCACCAGCACGCCGGATACGAGCGTGAACACGAACAGGAATTCGATCGCTGCCGACACCTGCGCCAGCACGCGCTGGAACATGGCGATCATGGCGCCGGTATCGACGATGGCCAGGTTGGGGAAAGCGGCCGACAGGCGTGCCGACAGGCCGGTATCGGCAGGAGGCACGTACATCGCCGTCACATAGGTGCGCGGCAAGCCTTCGGCCGCCGACGGATTGAGCAACCAGTTAAAGCCAGTGCGGCGCGAACGGCGGTCGACCTTGCGCAAGCTGGTGATGACGCCGGTCAGCTGCGTGCCCGCGATCTCGAATCGAACCTTGTCGCCAAGTTTGAGCTTGAACATGGTGGCGGTATCCTCCGCCACCGACAGCTCGGTGGGGCCGGCGGCCTGTCCCAGCCAGCGCCCGGCGACCAGCTTCTCGCCGGCCGGCAGGACGGCGGCGGTACTGACGCCATGCTCGACATCGATCAGCTGCTTGGCACGGGGGTCGTCGAAGCTGGCGCCATTTACCGGCTTGCCGTTGATGGCGACGATGCGCGAGACGATGCGCGGATAGAGCACCGGCTGGCCATAGGGCTGCAACAGGACGGCCACGCCGTCACGCTGGTCCGGCTCGATCCTGAAGACCAGGTGGTTGGGCGCATCGGCCGGCGCGGTATCGCGCCACGCGTCCAGCAGGTCGCCCCGCACCACGGTCAGCAGCAGCAGGGCCATGAGCCCGAGCGCCAGCGCCACCACCTGGGTGATGGTGGCCGCCGGACGGCGCCGCATGTCGGCCAGCGCCAGGCGCCACACGCCATGGTCGATGGCGCCCGGCGCGTACCGCAGCGCGCCGACAGCGGCCCAGGCCAGCAGCACGAACAGACCCAGGCCCAGTACGAAGGCGGCGCCCACCAGCAGGCCAACCGTCAGGTCGCCCGACTGCCACAGCAGCAATGCGCCGAACATGCCCAGGCCGGCCACGTAGGCCGCCACGGCGATTGGCTGCGGCGGATTGGCTTCGCGCCGCAGCAGGCGGTTGTGCGATACGTTGCGCAGCTGGAGTAGTGGCGGCAAGCCGAATCCCACCAGAAGCAGGATGCCGACGCCAAGTCCGCTCGCGGCCGGCACCCAGCTGGCGGGCGCCAGCTCGCTGGTCACCAGCTTGCCCAGCCATTCGAGCAGCACGAAGTGGCCGGCGAAGCCGCACAGCACGCCGAGGATGCTGCCGCCCAGGCCCACGATAAGGAATTCGACCAGGTACATGCCCAGGATGCGGTTCTGGCTCAGGCCCAGGCAGCGCAGCATGGCACTGGCGTCGGCGTGGCGCAAGGTGAAGCGGCGCGCGGCCATGGCCACGGCCACGCTGGCCAGCAGGGTCGAGAGCAGGCCCACCAGCGACAGGAAGCTTTCGGCGCGGGCCAGCATGTCCATCACCACTTTCGCGCTCGACGCCAGGGTATCGACGCTGACGCCTTTGCGCGCACTCTTCTCCAGTCCGGCTTTCATCCATGCTTCAAATTTCGCCATGGACTTGGTGTCGCCTGCCGCCAGCAGGTTGTAATCGGCAAAGGACCCAAGCTGCAGCAACCCGGTTGCTGGCAGGTCGGCCTCGCCGATCAGCACGCGCGGCGTGAATGCCAGCACCGACGGGCCGCGGTCCGGTTCCTTCGTGATCACGCGTGTGACGGTAAAAGCGCGCTCGCCCACCTTGATGCTTGAACCGAGGGGCAGCTTGAGGGCGGACAGCAGGCCTGCTTCGACCCAGGCGGTGCCGGGCGCGGGCAATTCGCGGGTCGGGCCTTCGCGCAGCGTGAGCGAGCCGCGCAGAGGATAGCCCTGGCCCACGGCCTTGAGCGACACCATCTGCGAGGCGGCATTGTCGCCCTCGCCCACGGTGGCCATGCTGGGCATCTCCACCGTCAGCGCGGTCTGCAAACCCAGGCGCGCCGCTTCGCTACGCCAGGCAGGATCGAGCGCATTGTCGGCCGAAACGCGCAAGTCCGCGCCCAGCAGCTGGTGGGCGTCGCGGCGCAGGCCTGCGCCCATGCGGTCGGCGAAAAACTGGACCGCGGACAGCGACGCGACTGCCAGCGCCAGCGCCGCCAGCAGGAAACGCAGTTCGCCGGCACGCCAGTCGCGCATTGTCATTCGAAGAGCAAGCTTGAGCATCATGCGTCCCATGGAAAAAGCGCCAGCATGCCCGGCTTGTCTTTACCGCACATCACGTTTGCGACAGGCTGCCGGACGGGCCGACAGGCTGCAAGAATAAAGCCGCCGAGGCGGCGGAAACAGACTGGAACTGCGCTATTCGCACCAAGCGACTTTCCCGAAAGGAGCCGGTGTTTCCTTCTTCCCGAATAGAATATTGCCCTGTCGCAAAATGCTCGATGGCAACTCAATCTACTGTGGGCAGACTGAACTAACCGGAGACGCTCGATGTCCAATCTTTTAGTCGCCTTGACAAGACTGTATCGACTGGCCCAATTTGCGCCAGCGCTGTTGGTCCTAGTCTCAGTCAATCTCGCTCAAGCACAAACTGGCGCAAGCGAAGGAAAAATCGGTTGGTACTATTACACAAGCCAACTTTCGAATCCGGCCGGCTATGCAGATAACTTAGGAGAAGCGTGCCTTGAGAATGCCGCGAATCACTTCGGAAATCCACTTCTGGCTATACGTCCAGGAACAACTGAATATCCGCACTATGACTGCTACTACCGGGGCGCCCTAAAAAATCAATTTGGTTGGTACGGCGTTACAGACCTATTTTGCAAACCTGGGTACATACCCAGCTGGCCCGATTTATGTTTGAAGTGGCAAGAAGTCCCCCGACCGGCAACATGCTCGAAGAGCAAAGCCGGAGCTACCGCTGCGAATCCGGTTGTCATTGCCAGCGGCTCCAAATTGCAAGCCGAGACTGACTTCAATGGTTCGGCTGCCGGATTGCTGAAAATTGTTCGCACCTATCGTAGCATGCGGGAATTAGGCATTGGCCAGTCCGCTGGTTATGGCTGGTCGTTCTCGTTCGATCGTGTTTTCCGAGTAAGCTCAGGTGCAAAAGGCCAGCCCCCTATGAAGGTAACTGGGACACTGGGCGATGGCAGCTATTTCGAATTCAAGCGCAATACAGCCGGAAAATATGTAGCAACTTTCGACAAGCAGGAGACCCTAAAAAGCTTGAGTGAACAGTTTGATGACTGGAGCCTGACCACCGTCGATGGCACGGTCGAGCGCTTTACGAAATCAGGCAACGAATTCTTGCTTGTGAGTTCACACTCGAAAGAGGGGCGGGCTCAGTACTATCGCTATAGCGGTGAGCAAAAATTAATTGAAATTGCAGATGACGCGGGCAGACAGCTGACAATTTCCTGGTCAGAGGGTACCGTTAGCGCGATCACCGGTCCGGCGTTGATTGTGCGGTATCAATATCAGGTTCCGCAGCCGGTTGCTTCTCCAATCACCGGTTTCTCGCGACTCTCTGGAGTCAGCTTTCACGACACGACCGACAAGCTGCTTGCGTCGCGACACTATCACTACGAGGATCCGAACAGCCAATTCCTATTGACAGGCATTACGAACGAAAAAGGTGTGCGGTTCGCCACTTACGCATACAACGCAGCTGGTCAGGCTGAATTGTCGGAACATGCTGGCGGCGTCAATCGATACACTTTCGCATATCCGGAAAAGGACCGGCGGGTTGTCACTGATCCCCTAGGCACATCGCGAAGCATAGGCCTCCTGTACACCAGTCCAAAAGCTCCGGGCCGGATCACGGGCCACACCCAGCCGGCTGGGACAGGATGTGGGCCTGCCGCAAGCGCCATGACATACGACGCCAGCGGCAGCCTTGCCAGCAGTGTCGATTTCAATGAGTCAAAGACATGCATCATTAACGACTCGGTGAGAGGACTTGAAGTAAGCCGAGTGACCGGTCTGACAGCGGCACAAGCCTGTCCAATAAGTGCCAACATACGCGTGCCCGCAACTGCCAGAAAAATCAGCACGCAGTGGCATCCAGACTGGAAACTAAAGAGTTCAGAAGCCATGCCGAACAAAATCGTTAACTACGTGTACAACGGCCAGCGCGATCAAGACGGTCGCGTTACGGAATGCGCAGGCGGCGCAACGTTGCCAGACGGAAGGCCGATTGCTGTGCTATGCAAGCAAATCATTCAAGCGACCACAGATCCGAATGGCAACAACGGGTTCGCGGCCAAGCGCGAAGGACGCGCCATCGTACGTCAATTCAGCTATAACCGGCTGGGACAACTGCTCAATGAGGCCGGGCCAGTCAATGCTGGTGGGCATATACAAGTTGTCAAGTACACCTATTACGACACTCAATCGGACACCCACAAAATGTGGGATCTGGCGTCAACAGAGAATGGCGCAGGTGAGATTACGGAGTTCCGTGAGTATACGGCTGACGGAATCGTCTCCAAGGTAGCACTGGCAAATGGGACTACGTTGGCGCTGGAATACTACCCCCGCCAACTTCTCGCTACGCGCACCGCAACAGCCGCCAATCTTCGTGCGACCACCGAGTACAAGTACGACGAGGCCGGACAACTTGAGCGTTTGACCAATTCCGACGGCACGGCCTATAACTACACCTATGACGATGCGCAACGGCTGACTGGCGTTCGAGACAGCAAAGGAAATCAACTTACCCTCACGTTGGACAATGCGGGAAATATCCGACTAGGTGAAATACGTGACACCGCCGGCAATCTTGTCTTCCAGCGAGCGCTGTGGTACGACCCGCTTGGGCGCCTTGAGAAGTCTCAACGGGACCCATCTGATCTAGGTTACCGATATAAATACGATCGCGCTGGAAACCGGACCACCGTCTCCGATCCAGTCGGTCGTGCCAGCAAGATTGAATTCGATATTTTCGGACGCGCTGTCAAAGAGACTCTTCCTCCTGCTGCACCCGGGGAATCACCAGCGAGCACCAGCTTTGCGTTCAATCACCAAGATAGACTCACGGAAGTGACCGATCCCAGAAATCGCAAGACTCGCATCACATGGGATTGGCTAGGGCGATCGACAAGCCTCGCGAGCCCGGACACCGGCACAGCGGTCAGCGAATTCGATGAGTTTGGCAACATTCGGTCACGCCGTGATGCGCGCGACGAGACCACATTTTACAAATACGATGCACTACAAAGGCCGACACAAGTTGGAAACACGATATTCAGGTATGGCGAATTCGGCACATGGGCGGCAGGAAAGCTGTCCACGATGAAAGACGATTCTGGCTCCACTTCATATTCTTATGACGCGCTGGGCCGACTGGAAGGAGAAATCAAAACGATTCAAGTCGGGTTGTCGACCAGGAACTTCAAGCTGCAATATAGCTACGGAAACGAAGGGCTCGATACAGGCCATCTGACGACACTGGCTTATCCGAGTGGCAATCGTATTCACATCCGTTACGGCGCGGACGGAAAGCCCAGTCGAATGACTGTGCAAGCGCCCGGAGCCACCTCCCCGATTACAATTTTGGATGAAATCAAATTCCTGCCGTTTGGCCCTCCTCAGGCTTGGACGTGGGGTGGCGGCAAGACAGGGAAAACGAGTCACTACGAACGGCAATTTGATTTAGACGGACGGATCATCAGCTTCCCACTTGGTCATCCGTCACACAATGGTGTCGTGCGTACACTCCATTATGATGCCATCGGATTGATCCGAAAAGCGACCCATTCGGGAAACGCGAATGCACCATTGCAGGACCAGAACTTCGGATACGACGACATGGCGCGACTTACCGAATTTGATACGGCAAGTATCAGTCAAAGTTTCAAATATGATGCAAATGGCAACCGCGTTCGTGCTCGTTTCGGCAATTCGACGTACACAAATACTATTGCCAGCGCAAACAACCGGCTAAGCCGAACGACCGGACCCGCGCCAGCGAAACTGAATAAATTTGATAGGGCTGGCAACCTAATCGATGACGCGACAATTAGGTATGAGTACGCGGCCAGCGGCCGCTTGGAGACTGTAGTCTCGTCAGGAACAAGGACGACATTCCACTACAACGGACTTGGCCAACGTGTCGCAAAGTCGCACGACGGAAAAGCATTTGCACATTTCTTATACGACGCATCCGGGCGTCTAATTGGCGAATACGACGGCCTGGGCAATCCAATCCAGGAAACCGTGTATCTTGAGAATCTACCCGTTGCAGTACTTCGGCCTAATCAAGCGAGTGCAGGCATGACCGACGTCTATCTAGTCTACGCCGATCAAATAGACACTCCACGAGTCATCGTGCGGGCGAGCGACGGCCGCATGGTCTGGCGTTGGGATGTGGCAGACCCATTTGGATTTCATCCACCTATCGAGAAAATCGAAGGGGCCTCAGCTTTTATATACAATCCCCGTTTCCCAGGGCAGTACTATGACAAAGAATCAAATAATCATTACAATTACTTTAGGGATTATGATCCACAAACGGGGCGTTACATCCAAAGCGATCCGATTGGTCTGAACGGAGGGATCAATACTTACGAATATGCTGCTGGAAACCCTGTAAGTTTGGTTGACCCACTTGGCTTGGAGATACGTGTCTATTCGTCGAATGCCTTCAATATTCCGGGTTTAAACCATTCTTTCGTCTATTCAACAGATACAGGTACTGGAAAAGGACGAGATGGATTGAATGGAACGACTTGGGGTGATGGTGTCAGGGACTTATCGAGCCCGTTCAGCACTGCGATTCTGCCTGCGGGAATGTCTGAGCAGGAATTCATGGATAGAATAAATAAGTATCCAGGCTGGAATGCAGGTCTCTGGAAACCATTCACGAATGACTGTCATAACGATCTGGAGAAGGCATTCGATTTTGCGGGCGTTCCGTACCCAGGGGCTCCAAACGGTCGCCTTGATATAGATGATGACATGCAGAATAGGAAGAACGGCATCGTTGATGAAATCAAAGAGTTTCTGAGGACCAGGGGCATGTATATCCAAAAGTGAGATTGGAAAATGAACAAGTTCACATGCGCGTCCAAGTGCTTCTTTCTATTGGCAATTCTTTTTCTGCCTTCCTGCGAAAAACGAAGCTTTGTTTCCCAAGAGTTTTCGTTTCCAGCTGAGATCAAGCCACATGAAGTCGGTTGGGATTATCGGATAAGCATAAAATTTTCCTTGAAAGAAAATTGGACGGGAAAGAATGAAAAAACAATTGAGGTAATTGCAATCGACAGTAGTGGAAAAACTGCGCTTCTAGATCGATTTACGCTCGTCGCCGGCCCAATCAAAGCAAAGGTGATTTGGAATAAAGATAGTGTTTTACGAATAGTATTTTTCGAAGAAGGAAATCCATACTTGCCTGATGAATATAATTCGTTTTTATTAAAAAGAGGTCCTATTAAACTCAAAGAACAGATATACAACCCTGTTCGTGCGTTCAGCCAATAGCAAGGCGAATGCCCGACAATCAGTTCGAATACGACGTGCGAATCCCAGGAGAGTGAAACCGGCGCACAATAAGGTAAGCATGAAGGCAACACCATTTTTGAAATCGATCGGATTGTCAACCATTGGAATAGTCATGCAGTGATGAATATTCCTGACCACGACGGAACGGATCATGTTTAAGATCCATCTGGCCAGATTGACTGGATATTTCAAGCATCACTATCCGATCAAGTTTTTTTGCAATTAGTACTAATGGCAATTCATCCAAAATTGGGGCTACTAACACCGTTATACCATCCGGGAAATACAAACAGTCTTGAAGTCCGTGAGGCAGAAGTCGGGCCAGTTCAGCTTACATTCAATCCTTTCAATTTGCAGTCACAGATCGAATGAATTCCGAACGGACCGACGACGAACAAAGGACAGTGAAGAAGTTGAGCGCAGTCCACCTGCGCCCTCAACTACCGAATTGCAAAAGCCAGATAATTGACACGGCCGTCAGCCGGAATACGGTCTTTCCGAGACGAACAGCAAACGCCGCACCGCATAGCGCCATGCCGGCGGCCGCCCAGGTGTACTTTGTGCAACTTTTTAATTATTTTTTTTGAAAAATTCCTGCGCGATGCGCGCGATCTCGCCCTGCCGGTGCATCTGGTAGATGATGGCATCGAATTTCTTGACGAAATCGGTCTTGAAAGGAAAGCGACCTTTGTCGCGGTCGGTATAGCCCAGGAAGCCCTGTTCCATGCCGATCACCACCGCTTCGACCAGCACGGCATGCTTGCCGCCTTCGTCGTATAGCCCGTCGCGCTTGAGCGATTTCTTGGTCCACTCGATCGAAATGCGGTCATTGATGTAGCAGTCGAGCCGTTTCAGACCCAGTTTGACCAGGTTGGCCTGGTTGTCGCGCGCTTCCTCCATGTGGATCTTGCCCTCCCTGACCGCGCGGTCGAACTCGACGCCGCCCACGATGAAGCCCGCGTTATTCCCGATGCGCATGCCGTAAAAGTCTTCCGGCCATGTCATCTTTCCTTTTTTCGCGACCACGTCCTTGCGGCACACGGCCACCACATGCTCCTGGTACAGCGGCAAGGAATACGGCCAGGTGAACGGCTCGTCATGGGTGTTGAAATAGGGAGGGAACAGGGCGAAGGCGCTGCCGTTTTCCAGCATCGACATGCCGCGCTTCCAGGGCACGGGCTGGATATCGACCTTGTAGCCCTGCATGCGGCCCACCGCCGTTTTCACGATCTCGTAATACAGGCCCGCGCTCTTGCCGTCGCGCGACCAGGAATACGGCGGATAGCCGGCGTCGCCGTAGATCGTGACCGCGATGTCGGCAGCATGGGCCGGCGCGGCAAACGCCAGCGCGAGGGCCAGCGCGATACCGCGAGCGGCATGGGAAAGGGTGACGTGCATACAACGATTATAGGCGCGCGCATGCGCAGTTGGAAAAAAAACGCCCCCGCACAAGGCAGGGGCGTTCGCTGGCGACGGTAAATTACGCCGCGCGGGTGGCGCCGGGCGGTGCGCCGAAGGATGCGAGCAGCGTCGCTTCCTTCGCCTTGGCCGCCTTCAGGTGGCGTTCCTTGACGTGGCCATAGCCGCGGATATCTTCCGGAATGCTGGCGATCGCCACTGCCTGCGACAGGTTGTCGGCATTGAGTTTCGACAGCAGGCCGCCGACGGTAGCGTGGTACTCGCCAATGAGGGCGCGTTCCATCTTGCGCTCGGCCGTGTAGCCGAAGATATCGAGCGCAGTGCCGCGCAGGCCCTTGAACTTGGCCAGCACGCCGAAGGCTTTCATCATCCAGGGACCGAATTCCTGCTTGACCAGTTGGCCCTTGGAGTCGGTCTTGGCCAGTAGCGGCGGCGCCAGGTGGAACTTGAGCTTGTAGTCGCCCTCGAACATGGCGGCCACTTTCTCGGCAAAGGCGCCGGTGGTGTACAGGCGCGCGACTTCATACTCGTCCTTGTACGCCATCAGCTTGTAGTAGTAGCGCGCCACGGCTTCGGTCAGGCGCGTACCCTTGCCCAGCTTTTCTTCCTGCGCGCGTACCTGGTCGACAAAGGCCTTGTACTGCATGGCGTAGTCCACGTTCTGGTAGGCGGTCAGCAGCTCGATGCGCTTCTTGATGATGTCGTCCAGCGTCTGGGTGCGCTTGAATTCGATCACCTTGGCCGGCGTGGTCATCTTCACCAGCGATGCCAGGTCGTGCGCAGCCGTGCGGCCCCAGGTAAAGGCGCTCTTGTTGAAGCCCACCGATACGTTGTTCAGCTCAATGGCGCGCATGATCGACGCCTCGGCCAGGGGCACCTGGCCTTTTTGCCAGGCGTAGCCCAGCATGAACATATTGGTGGCGATCGAGTCGCCCATCAGCGCGGTGGCGATCTGGCCGGCATCGACGAGGTCGACCCGTTCGGCACCGCAGGCCTTGACGATTTCCGCCTGCGACGACGCGCCCGGGAACTGCCAGTCCGGATTCTTGACGAAGGCGGCGGTCGACGAACCGGTCGAATTGATGGCGGCCCAGGTGCGGCCTTCGCCCATGCGCGACAAGGCGTCGCGGCTGGCGGTGACGATCAGGTCGCAGCCGATGACCAGGTCGGCGCTGCCGGTGCCCACGCGGGTCGAATGCAGGTCGGCCTGCTTGTCGGCCAGGCGCACGTGCGACATGACGGGACCGCCCTTTTGCGCAAGACCGCTCATGTCGAGCACGATCGCGCCCTTGCCTTCCACGTGGGCCGCCATCGCCAGGATCTGGCCGACGGTGACCACGCCGGTGCCGCCGATACCGGTGATCAGGATGCCGTACGGGTCGGCGGTGCTTTTCAGGACCGGCGTCGGCAAGGCCGGCGGCGCCGCTTCGCCAGACGCGGCCTTCTTCGGCTTCTTGAGCGCGCCGCCTTCCACCGTCACGAAGGACGGGCAGAAGCCGGTGACGCAGGAGAAGTCCTTGTTGCAGGACGACTGGTTGATCTGGCGCTTGCGGCCCAGTTCAGTTTCCAGCGGTTCCACCGACAGGCAGTTCGACTGCACCGAGCAGTCGCCGCAGCCTTCGCACACGGCTTCGTTGATGACCGCGCGCTTGGCCGGATCCGGGTACTCGTTGCGCTTGCGGCGGCGACGCTTCTCGGACGCGCAGGTCTGGTCGTAGATCATGGCCGACACGCCCGGGCAGTCGCGCAGTTCGCGCTGCACGTCCATCAATTCGCTGCGGTGGCGCACGGTGACGCCTTCAGCCCACTTGTAATCGTCAGGGTATTTTTCCGGCTCGTCGGTGACCACGATGATCGGGCCCACGCCTTCGGCCGCGATCTGGCGGCTGATCATGCCCGGGTCGAGCGGACCGTCGAATTCCTGGCCGCCGGTCATGGCGACCGCGTCGTTGAACAGGATCTTGTAGGTGATGTTGACCTTGGCCGACACCGCCGCCCGGATCGCCAGGATGCCGGAGTGGAAATAGGTGCCGTCGCCCAGGTTGGTGAACACGTGCTTTTCGTTGGTGAACGGCGCCTGGCCGACCCAGGTGACGCCTTCGGCGCCCATGTGGGTGAAAGTGGACGTTTCACGGTCCATCCACAGCACCATGTAGTGGCAGCCGATACCGGCCAGCGCGCGCGAGCCTTCCGGCACCTTGGTCGACGAATTGTGCGGGCAGCCGGAGCAGAAGTACGGGGTGCGGTCGGTTTCCGGATTGGGCTTCAGGCCCGCGCTCTTGAGCACCAGCTCCTTCGCTTCCAGGAAGGCGATGCGCTCCTTGACGCGCTGCTCGACCGGATGGCCGGCGCAGTAGTGCGAAATGCGGCTGGCGATCGCACGCGCGATCAGGGCCGGATTGAGCTCGTACGTGGCCGGCAGCAGCCAGTCGCCGTGGCCGGTGCCGCCCTTGTTGGACCATTCGCCCGTGTCGTCGAACTTGCCCACCACGCGCGGACGTTCGCCGTCCGGCAGGTTGTACAGTTCTTCCTTGAGCGCGTATTCCAGGATCTGGCGCTTTTCTTCCACCACCAGGATCTCGTCGAGGCCCTTGGCGAATTCGTGCACGCCGTCCGCTTCCAGCGGCCAGGTCATGCCGATCTTGTACAAGCGGATGCCGATGTCGGCCGCGGCCTGCTCGTCGATGCCCAGGTCGGCCAGCGCCTGGCGCGTGTCGAGGTAGGACTTGCCGGCGGTGATGATGCCGATCTTCGGCTTCGGGCTGTCCCAGATGATTTTATTGAGCTTGTTGGCGCGCACATAGGCCAGGGCCGCGTACCACTTGAAGCTGTTCATCCGCACTTCCATATCGAGCACGGTGTCCGGCCAGCGGATATTCAGGCCGCCTTCGGGCAGCGTGAAGTCGGTCGGCAGGGTGATCTGCACGCGGTCCGGGTCGAAGTCGACCACGGCGCCGGACTCGATGATGTCGGTCACGCACTTCATCGACACCCACAGGCCGGTGTAGCGGCTCATGGCCCAGGCATGCAGGCCGTAGTCGATGTATTCCTGCACCGACGCCGGGTACAGCACCGGAATGCCGCAGGCGTTCAGGATGTGGTCGGACTGGTGGGCGGTGGACGAGGACTTGGCGGCATGGTCGTCGCCGGCCAGCACCAGCACGCCGCCGTGCTTCGCGGAGCCGGCATTGTTGGCGTGCTTGAAGACGTCGCCGCAGCGGTCCACGCCAGGGCCTTTGCCGTACCACATCGAGAACACGCCGTCGTACTTGGCATCCTTGAACAGGTTGGTCTGCTGCGTACCCCATACGGCGGTCGCGGCCAGGTCCTCGTTCATCCCGGGATGGAACTTGACGTGGTGGGCGTCGAGGTGCTTCTTGGCCTTCATGGCGGTCATGTCGACCGAGGTGACGGGCGAACCGCGGTAGCCGGTAATGTAGCCGGCCGTGTTCAGGCCGGCCTTGACGTCGCGTTCGCGCTGCATCATCGGCAGGCGGATCAGGGCCTGGGTGCCGGTCATGAAGGCGCGGCCGCGTTCGAGCGTCCATTTGTCGTCGAGCGAAATCTCGTGCGACGGTTCGGCGCCCAGTTTGGCCAGGTCTAGTGGTGCATTCATTCGTATCTCCGTGCGGCCTTAAGCGGCGGTTTTATTGGTCGTGTCGACGAGGACGCCGCGCTTGATCTGGTCCAGTTCGATCGATTCGAACAAGGCGCGGAAATTGCCTTCGCCGAAGCCCTGGTCGCCCTTGCGCTGGATGATCTCGAAGAAGATCGGCCCGATGACCGTCTGCGTGAAGATCTGCAGCAGCAGTTCGCGTTCGGTTTCGCTGCTGTGGCCATCGACCAGGATGCGCAGGCGGCGCAGCTCGTCGAGGTTTTCGCCATGGCCCGGCAGGCGCCGGTTGATCAGCTCATAGTAGGTCTCGATCGTATCCTGGAATACGATGCCGGTGCCGCGCATCTGGTCGACCGAATCGTAGATATTGTCGGTGCCCAGCGCGATGTGCTGGATGCCTTCGCCATGGTACTGGTCCAGGTATTCGGCGATCTGGGACTTGTCGTCCGAGGATTCATTGATCGGAATGCGGATCTTGCCGCACGGGGAAGTCATGGCTTTCGACTTCAGGCCGGTCAGCTTGCCTTCGATGTCGAAGTAGCGCACTTCGCGGAAGTTGAACAGGTTCTCGTAGAACTCGGCCCATTCCTTCATGCGGCCGCGGTGCACATTGTGGGTCAGGTGGTCGATATAGGTCAGGCCGTTGCCGACCGGGTTGGCCACCGCGCCGGGAATGGCCACGAAGTCGACGTCGTAGATGCTGATGTCGCCGATGGTGCCCGGCGCCGAGCCCGCGTTGGCGCCCTTGCCGCGCCAGCGGTCGACGAAGTACAGCAGCGAATCGCCCACGCCCTTGATGGCGGGGATGTTCAGTTCCATCGGGCCGGTCTTGTTGTCGAAGCCCCAGGCGCCCAGTTCCAGCGCGCGCTTGTAGGCGAAGGCGGCGTCTTCGACGCGGATCGCGATGGCGCACACGGACGGGCCGTGGCTGCGCGCGAAGCGCTGCGCGAAGGAGTCCTTTTCGGCGTTGATGATGAAGTTGATATCGCCCTGGCGGTACAGCGTCACATCCTTGTGGCGGTGGCGCGCGATGGCGGTAAAACCGAGCCGTTCGAACAGGGCGCCGAGCGCCTTCGGGTCCGGCGCTGCGTATTCGACGAACTCGAAGCCATCGGTTCCCATCGGGTTTTCCCAAGGCGTAAATTGCATGACGATCTCCTCATTTTAATAGCGCTCAGTATAGTCCCGAGGCCCAGGCATTAAATTTCAAACTATGCCCACGCCGAGGAAATCTGCGCAATAATATTGCGTGAAAAACGCATTTTTGGAGAAAAGATGTCAAAAATTGAGCTGGATAAAATAGATCGCAAGATTCTGGCCATTTTGCAGGCGGACGGACGGCTGTCGAACCAGGACGTGGCGGACCGGGTCAGCCTGTCGCCCTCGCCCTGCCTGCGGCGCATCAAGCGGCTCGAAGAAGCCGGCGTGATCCGCCAGTACGTGGCCCTGCTGGACCCGGCCCGGATCGGGCTGGGCTTGCTGGCCTATGTGAACGTGCGCCTCGAGAAGCACCGCGACGGCTCGAGCAATGCGGCCGGGGCCAGGCGCGCGAGCAGTTCGCCGCACACCGATTTCGCGGCCTCGGTAGGCCACTGGCCGGAAGTGGTGGCCTGCTATGCGATGACGGGGGAAATGGACTACCTGCTGCGGGTGCACGTGGAAGACATGGACCACTTTTCGCGGTTCATGATGCAGACCCTGCTGAGCCACCCGGCGGTGGCGGACGTGAAATCGAGCTTCGCGCTGCAGCGCATCAAGGATACGACGGCGCTGCCGCTGGTGTAGCGGTCAGCGGCGCGGCTCGAAGAACTTGAGCGCGGCGCGCTTGTTGGCCTTCAGGTTGTAATCGATGGTGGCCACCTGTTCCTCGATCGCTTCCTGCATCATGGTGGCCGGGTTGGGCGGCAGCAGGCGCAGGTAGGCGTCGGCCTCGCCGCGGTCGCGCTGGATTTCCATGCCGGCCTTTTTCGCGATGTGCATCATGGTCTGGTTGGACGACAGGTAATGCATGTACAGGGTGTCCACGTCCGAATTGCGGCAATGGATGGCGGCGCGCTCGAACAGGCGCGAGCCGATGCCCAGGCCGCGCGCCGACTTCGACACCGACACCCCGAACTCGGCGACCTTGTCCTTGGTGGTGCTGGCGCCGGCCGGCAGCTTTTCCTTGGGCGCGAACGCCAGGTGGCCCACGGCCACCAGCTTGAACATGCGGTTGTACACGCCATACACGGCGTCGCGCGAGAAATCGATTTTCGCCACATAGGCTTCGATCTGCTCGTCGGGCAGCACGGTGCCGAAGCGCAGCAAGCGGTCACTATCGTCGAGCCCGATGAAGTGCTTGAGCATGCGGCGGCGGTCACGTTCGGCCAGCTGCTTGACCAGCACGGTGCGCTTCGGCTTCTTGCCGTCGGGCGTGCGGTCGTGCATGCCGCCACCCAGCCAGCGGGCCAGGGGATGCTGTGTTAGGTAAGTGAACATGTTGCCCTCCTGCTATTGTGCAATGCACCAATTCACCCATTGTAGCGGATTATTCCTGGTGATTTGGAGCAGCTACTCTAGCGTGCGGCATGCCCCAGCGCGCATTCCCGCTGAGGCAAATGCGGTTCTTGCCGGCCTCCTTGGCGGCGTACATGGCCTGGTCGGCGTCGGCCAGCACGGCCGGCGCGCCGCGCGCGGCGCCCTCCTTGCCGTGGGCGCTGGCGATGCCGATGGAAGCCGAGATGGCGACCGGCTGGCCGTCGGCTTCGGTGATGGCGCGGATCTGCTCGAGCGCCAGGCCGGCCACGCGATTGGCGCCGTCGCAATCGCTGACGTCTTCGAGCAGGATCACGAATTCGTCGCCGCCCAGGCGCGCCAGCGCATCTTCCTTGCGCAGCATGGCCTTGACGCGGCGCGCCACTTCCTTGAGCACCACGTCGCCGGTGGCGTGGCCCCAGGTATCGTTGACCGCCTTGAAGCCGTCGAGGTCGATGAACATGACGGCCACCGTGCTGCCGCGGCGCGCGGCGCGCACCAGCGCGTGCTCGAGCTGGCGCGTCAGCTGCCCGTAATTGATCAGGCCCGTCAGGCTGTCATGCCGCGCCAGCTGTTCGAGCTGCCCGGCCTGGGCCTCGAGTTCGGCCGTGCGCTCGGCCACGCGCCGCTCCAGCGTTTCGTTCGATGCCTTCAGCTCGCGGTTGACGCGCCCGATGATGCGGTAGCTGCGGCGCAGGCGCCAGGCCGCATACACCAGCAGCACCAGCAGCAGGCCGGAATAGGCGAACAGGTAGCCGCGAAAGCGCTGGCGCTCGATCTGCACCTGGTCGAAGGATTGGTCGAACAGCGTCACCAGCAGTTCCATGTTCGCCGTGGTGGGGCTGGCGGCGATGCGCGCCTCGAGTTCGTTTTCGAGCTTGCGAAAGCGCAGGATCGCATGCGCGTGGGCGGCCAGGGCATCGATGGTGTCGCGCACGCTGGGCGAAAACCAGGTGCGCTGGCTTTGCACGGTGGCGATGGTGCGCGCGATCTGCGCGGCCAGGTCCGGATCGGGCGCCAGGTTGTAGCGCAGCAGGTCGCTGAGCAGGGCATTGAGCGAGGCGTCCAGCGCCAGCACGGTGCGCGACGGCGCCAGCGCGCCCTCGATGCCGGTCAGCTCGGTCTTCAGGTCGGTGATGGCCGGCGGCAGGTAGATCAGGGAATTGCGCAGGATGGCATTTTGCGACTTGAACTGCTCGACCAGGTCCTCCTTTTCCTGCATGGCGCGGACCAGCGCCCGGTAGGCCTCGCGTGCCTGCGGGCCGCGCGTCATGCCCAGCGCCGCCCCCACCCGCTCGCGCAGCCGGTGCATGCGGGGCAGCGGCGCGCTGAGCGGATCGTAGTCGGCATTGAGGCCGATGTGGGAACGCAGGATGTTCACATTCCACTCGGCGTCGAGCTTTTCCAGTTCGCGCAGGTCGACCATAACGCTGTTCTGGGCTTCGATATCGACGGCCTGGGTGCGGTTGGCCAGCACCCCCAGCAGCACCATCAGCAGCACCAGCACGGCGGCGACGGCGATGCGGCGGCGCGGGCTCACGGCAGCGCTCCGGCGGGCGGCATCTTTTCGCCCGACAGGCTGCCCAGGAAGCGGATGATCTGCTCCTTGTCCTGCGCGCTGGCGTTGCGCCCCAGCTGGTACTTGAACATGGCGTCGACCGCCTCTTCCAGCGTGGCGACCGAACCATTATGGAAGTAAGGCGCGGTAAGCGCCACGTTGCGCAGGCTGGGCACGCGGAACATGTGGCGGTCGGCCTCGCGCCCGGTCACGTCGAAACGCCCGGGATCCTGGCCGGCCGGCGCGCCGGGCGAAAGCTCGCGCATGGCGCCGAACTTCTGGTACATATTGCCGCCCACATTGATGCCCTGGTGGCAGGCCACGCAGCCGAAGCCCTTGAATTTGGCGTAACCGGCCTTTTCGTCGGCGCTGATGGCATTGCTGTCGCCGCGCAGGTAGCGGTCGAAGCGCGAGGGCGTCACCAGCGAAGCCAGGTACTGGCCAAGCGCATCCTTGACCAGGGGTGCGGCCACGTCGTCGCCGTAGACGCGCTGGAAGCGGGCGCTGATGTCGGCATCGCCCGCCAGGCGCGTGGCGACCAGGTCCCAGGTGGTGGCCAGCACGCTGGGGCGGGACACGACATGCTCGAGCAGGCCGTCGATGGTGCTGTGGCGGCCGGTCCAGGTCTGGCGGAAATTGAAGCTGCTGTTGTAGACGGTGGGCGTATTGAAGCGGTTCAGGAGGCCGCCGGCGCCGGCCGACAGGCTCTTGCCGTCGGCGCCGCCGTGCTTGAGCTGGTGGCAGCTGGCGCAGCTATGGGTATTGTCGCGCGACAGGCGCAGGTCGTGGAACAGGGCGCGCCCGAGGGCGGCGCGGGCGGGGTCGAAGCTGCCGGCCAGCGGCAAGGGCCGCAGCGGTTCGTTGGGCAAGGCCTGGCCGCGAGCGGCGCCGGCGCCGCACAGGGCAAGCCAAACCATGGCCACACGCACAGTGCGCAGCATGCAATCCCCCTTCCGGAGCAGGTCAGCCCCAAGAATAGCAGAATCGTCTTTTTGGCGGCGTTATTGCATTCCATTCATTCGCAGGGGGCCAGGCCTGACATCCGGACACGGGCTCGGCCGCAGGCGGCCGAGCCCGTGTCCGGATGTCAGGCCTGGCCCCCTGCGCCGGCGTTATTGCTCGGCGAGCTGGAATTCGGGGCCGTGGATGTCGAGGTCGTTCTTTTCGGCCGTGCAGCTGAAGTCCAGGCAATCGATGCTGACCGTGCGCGCCTGGGTGCCGCCCACGTCGGCCTGGCTGGCCGACAGGCCGTAATAGGCCAGGTATTTGCGCGCCGACGCGATGTTCAGCAGCCCCGTGCCGCCCTGCTCGTCCGCATGGGCGCCGCCGGCGATGAACACTTCCACTTCGTCGCGGTCTTCGGGCCGCACCCCCATCATCACCAGCAGCGATGGCACCGCGTGGTTGATGAAACGCGCCCCAAGGCGCAAGCCCGGTTTCGGCGACTCCGGCAGCGGGCAATGCGCCAGCGCGCACACCCCGCCACGGCGCCACAGCATGCCGATGGCCACCCCTGCACCCACCTGGGTCGTCAATACGTTCGCGGTCCGGCCAACCTTGGCCTGGCCAATGGCGACCTGGATCATTCCTGTTTCCTCTTTGCCCAGCATCGAGTGCCGGTGTGGGGCCGCCAGGGCCGCCGTTTCGTGTGCGCTGTTCTTCATTTCGCTCGCCTCGTGCGTAAGAAACTAACAAACCGCCTGATCAATAACGCGACATGGTCTGGGTCAGCGATGTAGTCATAATCCTACAATTCGTCGACGTGGCGAGAAAATATTTGCTATTTTCGTAATTAAATGATGTTTCGTAGCAGAAAAACAACGTGGTTGAGGGAAACTAAAGAGGACTTGTCGCAATCGTCACACAACAAGGTGTCAGGCAGCGTCGCCGTCGGCCAGGCGCAGGGCCGCCTTGACGGCCGACACGCGCGCCGCGTGCACCGCTTCGGGGATGCGTTCTTTCCTGTCGCCGCAGGCCAGGGCCACTGCGCCGGCATTGACGCCGCGCGCCGCGCCCAGCGCGGCCAGCAGGTAATCGCCCTGGGGCCAGGGCCGGGTGCGGAAGTCGTCGCCGGCGCCGCCACGTCCGCGGAAGTCGCATTCGGACGCGCGCAGCATGTCGGCGAAGCGCTCCGGCTTGCGGAAGGCGTCGCAGCGTTCGAACAGCGCCACCAGGGTATTGGCGCGCAAGTCCTGCGCGCGGCTGACATTGCCGTGCTCGCGCGCGGTCATGATGGCCAGCTCGCGGCAATCGTTGGGCACCTTCAGGCGCTGGCACAACGCCTCGATCAGGGGCAGGCCCAGGCCTTCGTGGCCGTGGTGGCGCGGCCAGGATTCGGGCGGCGTGGCGCCCTTGCCCAGGTCGTGCATCAGCGCGGCAAAGCGCACGCACAGGGCGAAACCGCGTTCGGCTGCAAAGTCCACCACCAGCATCATGTGCACGCCGGTGTCGATTTCGGGATGGTGCAGCGGCGGCTGCGGCACGCCCCACAGCTTGTCCAGCGCCGGCATGATGCGCGCCAGCGCGCCGCAGTCGCGCAGCACCGCCAGCATGCGCGACGGCGTCGCTTCCATCAGGCCGCGCGCCACCTCCTGCCACACCCGTTCCGGCACCAGGGCGTCGACTTCGCCCTCGTCGACCATTTTTCGCATCAGGGCATTGGTCTCGGGCGCCACCGTGAAGTCGGGGAAGCGCGCCGCGAAGCGGGCCACGCGCAGGATGCGCACCGGGTCTTCCAGGAAGGCGTCGGACACATGGCGGAACACCCTGGCCTGCAGGTCGCGCTGGCCGCCGAAAGGGTCGATCAGCGTGCCGTCTTCGGCCCGCGCGATGGCGTTGATGGTCAGGTCGCGCCGCACCAGGTCTTCTTCCAGCGTGACGTCGGGCGAGGTGTGGAACACGAAGCCGCGGTAGCCGGGCGCCGTCTTGCGCTCGGTGCGCGCCAGCGCGTATTCTTCCTGCGTTTGCGGATGCAGGAACACGGGGAAGTCCTTGCCGACCGGGCGAAAGCCCTGCGCCAGCATGTCGTCGGGGCTGGCGCCCACCACCACCCAGTCGCGGTCCTGCACCGCGATGCCGAGCAGCGCGTCGCGGACCGCCCCGCCCACGATATAGGTTTTCATCAGGGCGTGCCGGCGATCTCGTCGTCGTGCTTGCCCGCCACCTCCGTTTCGGCCAGCGCTTCGGCCACCCAGCGCGCGATGGCAGGGTGGGCCTGCATGCGGTCGCAATAGGCTTGCAGCGCCGGCGCCAGCGCCACGCCGTAGGTCTTGAAGCGCATCACCACCGGCGCGAAGAAGGCATCGGCGATCGAAAAATCGCCGAACAGGAACTGGTGGTGGCCAAAGCGCGACAGGCATTCTTCCCAGATTTCGCTGATGCGCCCGATGTCGCCCTGCGCTTCCGGCGTGCGGCCCCGTCCCGGCAGGCTTTGGCGGATGTTCATGGACATGGCCGTGCGCAGGCCGGAAAAACCGGAGTGCATTTCGGCCGCCACCGACCGGGCCATGGCGCGCGCGGCCACGTCCTGCGGCCACAGGTGCTTTTCGGGGAACTGTTCGGCCAGGTATTCGCAAATGGCCAGGCTGTCCCAGATCGTCATGTCGCCCGCCAGCAGCACCGGCACCCGGCCGGCCGCCGAATACTCGGCGATGCGGCTCGAGGTATCGGGCTTGTCGAGCAGGACCCGCACTTCGTGGAAGGGGATGTTGAAGGCGGTCATGGCCACCCAGGGCCGCATCGACCACGAGGAATAATTCTTGTTGCCGATCACCAGGGTCAGGCCGGCTTTTTTTGCGTCATCGAGCGTTTGCGACAGGGTTGGATCGAGTTCGGTGGTTTGCATGGCATCCGGAGTAGGTTCGGTTAGCGCCCGGCGCGGGCGCGGTATTCGTCGAAACGCGCGCGCGGCGACAGGTAATGCGACGCGACCGCTTCGAGAGCCGTTAGTTTAATCCCTAATGCGTTTGCGGTCATGGCCTGGATCGCCGGGTCGACCACGCTGTCGGTTTTCATCGAATCGAGGATGTCGCGGCTGATCAGGGGGTCGCCCGGCAGCAGCTCGCACAGCATGGCTTGCAGCCTGGCCAGGCCGGGCGCGATGCCGAACACGGGACGCGGATGGCCGGCATGGCGCCCCGCCAGCCGCACCAGCTCGGCCAGCGGGTAGATCTGCGGGCCGCCCAGCTCGTACACCTGGTGCCTGGTGCGCGGATCGGACAAGGCGTGCGCGAAGGCGCGCGCCACGTCGCCCACGTACACCGGCTGGAAATCGGTCTCGGCGCCGGCCAGCGGAACGAAGGGCAGCCATTTCTGCACGCGCGCGAAGGTGGAAAGGAAGCTGTCGCCCTCGCCGAACACCACCGAAGGGCGGAAGATGGTGGCGGCCACGGAAGGCTGGTCGCGCGCGGCGATTTCGCCGTCGGCCTTGGAACGCTGGTACATGGAAGGACCGTTGGTGTCGGCCCCCAGGGCGCTCATGTGCAGGAAACGCTTCACGCCCGTGGCCGCGCAGGCGAGCACGATACGGCGCGGCAGGTCGACATGGAAGCGCTTGAATTCGGGGCCGTACGGCGTGCCGCGCCGCGAATGGAGCAGGCCGACCAGGTTGATGGCGGCGTCGCGCCCCGCCAGCAGGCGCCGCAGATCGGCGTCGTTGCCGGTGTCGGCTTCGACCACTTCCACGCGCGGCAGGAAAATCAGGTGCCTGGCGCGCTCCGCGCGGCGGGTCGGCACGATCACGCGCGCCCCCTCCTGCGATAGCAGCGCCACCAGGTGGCTGCCGATGAAACCAGTACCGCCGAATACCACTACCGTCATATCGTGCAGCATGTCGTGAACTCCAGGTCAGGGTAGGTCGCTGGCGGAGGGGCCGCGCGGAGCCACCTTGCCAAGGCGCGCCTTGAGCGACTGCGGCCGGCCTTCGAACAGGGCCGCATAATTGGTGGCATTGGACATCACGTTCTTGACGTAGATGCGCGTTTCCATGTACGGAATCGATTCGGCGAACACCGCCCCTTCCATCGGTTCGGTCAGCGTGGCGCGCCAGGTGCGCATGCGCCCCGGTCCCGCGTTGTAGGCCGCCGTGGCCAGCGGCTGCGATCCGCCAGCGTTGGTGAGCACCATGTTCAGGTAGTTCGAGCCGAGCACCAGGTTGGTGTGCAGGTCGTTGAGCTTGTCCTTGACGTAGTCGCCCAGGCCGATCTTGCGCGCCACGAATTGCGCGGTGGCCGGCATCACCTGCATCAGGCCCGACGCGCCCGCGCTCGAGCGCGCATCCATGATGAAGCGCGACTCCTGCCGGATCAGGCCATACACCCAGGCCTTGTCCAGCCCGAGCTGGGCGGTGGTGGGGCCGAGCACGTCGCTGTGCGGCGCCGGAAAGCGCTGCGTGTAGTCGAACTGGGTGCGGGTGCGCTCGGAGGTGTGCACCATGCGGTCGAGGATGTCGTGGCGGCGCGCGAATTCGGCGGCCGCGATCAGTTCGCGCTCGCTCAGTTTGGGCAGTTCCCAGTTCCATTCGCGCGAGCCTTCCGGCCGCAGGCGCATGCTGAAGAACTTGAGCGCGCGCCGCAGGCCGGCATTGGCCGAAATGGGCGCCAGTTCCTCGGGCGTGAGGGCTGCCGCCGCGGCGGGAATGGAAATCTGCTGCCCCATTTCCTCGAGCGCCAGCTGGCCATAGAAGCTGTTCTGGTCGGCGATGCGCTGGTACAGCGGCGCGGCGTCGCCCAGCGCGCCTTCGGCCTGCAGCGCGCGCGCCAGCCAGTAGGTCCAGGCGGGCTGGCTGCGCAGGTAGGCGGGCATGTCGCCGATGATGGCCTTGACGGCTTTCCAGTCGCCGCGGCGCAGCGCCATGCGCGTTTTCCACTGGGCCTGTTCGGCCGTCAGCGGGGCGCCGGCGCTCTTTTGCCAATAGCTTGACGCTTCCGGGTCGAGCTTGAGCGAGGCCGCATGCGCCAGCGCGGCGTAGCCGATGGCCTGCTCCAGCGCGCCCAGCTTGGGCAGCGCTTTTTGCAGGGCCACCAGCGCCAGCTTCTGGCTGGTGCGCGACATGCGGCTCACGGCCGCCAGGTAGATTTCGTGTTCGGCGCGGGTGGCGCCCACCCCGCGCGCCAGCGCCAGCGCGGGAAAGTCGATCGCCTGCGCGGCGCGCGTGTCGGACGCGCCCAGCAGGGCCGCGGCCCGTTTCGCGGGACCGGTGGCGCCCGCTTCGCCCGACAGGCGGATCTGGGTGAGCAGGTCGTTGGCGTCGAACTGGCCGGCCTGCGACAGGGCGGCGACCAGGCCATTGCAGGCGTCGCCGTAGCCCAGGGGCGCGGTCAGCAGCAGGCGCGCCTCGTCGCCCACTTTTTCGCCGCGCGCAATGCGCGACATGAGCGCGTAGCAGCGCACCTGGGTATCGTCGTTGAGGACGAACAGGGGATACTGCTGGTCGAAATTGGCCCAATCGCGCGCGCGCCCCAGTTCGAGCAGCCAGTCGTTGCGCAGGCGGTCGGCGATGGCGCTGCCCTGGTAGCGCGCCAGGAATTCGCGGATTTCGGCCGGCGGCGTGCTCGCCAGGCGCGGTTTCATCCGATAATAGGCAACGTAGGAAGGGATGGGGTACTGGCCGAGTCGGTCGGCGTAGACGGCGGCCTTGCCGGCATCGTTCTGGCGTGCCGCTTCGCGCAGCAGCTGGAAGGTATCATCCCCGGGATGGGCTTCGGCGGCGCCCGGCAGCGGCTGGGCCAGCGCCGGCAGCAGACAGGCGGCGCCAAGGAAAGCGGCGGTGAGGATTTTCGGCAGGAACATCAATATGCAACTCTCAATTTACGCTTCATTGGACACATGACAGGCGAACCAAGAATACCACGCAGCGACGGCGCTTCACTAGCGCCCAACGCACACAAGGCGCACAAGGATGGCTTGCGGCGCACCATGGCCAGCTTGCGGCGCGCGCTCGATCCGCAGCAGAAGGCCGCCTGGGATGCCTTGATCGTGGCACGGGTGCTGGCATGGTGGCGCGCGCAGGACCAGGCGGCCACGCTGGGGGTGTACTGGCCCTTGCGCGGCGAGCCCGATCTGGCGCCGGCCTATGCCGAACTGGCGCGCGCCGGCACGCGCCTGGCGCTGCCGGTGGTGGTCGATCGTGATGCGCCGCTGGCCTTTGCCGAATGGCTGCCCGGCGAAGCGCTGGTGAAGGATGCGATGGGGGTGGCGGTGCCGGCCGCGCTGCGCATGACCGGGCGGCCGGGCGCGCTGCTGGTGCCCTGCCTGGGCTTCAATGCCCAGGGTTACCGCCTGGGCTATGGCGGCGGCTATTACGACCGCACCCTGGAAGCGGCGCCGCGCCCGCTGACGGCGGGCATCGCCTACGCCTGCCTGGAGGCGGACTTCGCCAGCGCGCCGCATGACGTCGCGCTGGACCTGGTCATTACCGAGCAATCCTAGGCTTCTGCCAGGCGCTGCCACAGCGCCGTGGTGGGACCGGCCTGGTTCATGCTGTAGAAATGCAAGCCCGGCGCGCCGCCGGCCAGCAAGCGTTCGCACAACTGGGTCACCACGTCCAGGCCGAACGCCTTGATCGAGGCGCTGTCGTCGCCGAAGCTGGCCAGCTTCAGGCGCACCCAGCGGGGAATCTCGGCACCGCACATGTCGGAAAAGCGCATCAGCTGGGTGTAATTGGTGATCGGCATGATGCCCGCCACCACCGGCACGTCCACGCCCAGCTTGCCGCATTCATCCATGAAGGAAAAATACGCGTCGGCATTGTAGAAATACTGGGTGATGGCCGCATTCGCGCCGGCCTTGACCTTGCGCGCGAAGGCTTGCATGTCGTCCTGGGGCGAACGCGCCTGGGGATGGACTTCCGGATAGGCCGCCACTTCGATATGGAACCAGTCGCCCGTTTCGGCGCGGATGAACTCGACCAGTTCGCTGGCATAGCGGAATTCGCCGGCGCCGCCGTAGCCGCTTGGCAAATCGCCGCGCAGCGCGACCAGGCGCCGGATATTGTGCGACTTGAACTGCGCCAGGATGTCGCGGATCGATGCGCGCGAGCCGCCCACGCAGGACAAATGGGGCGCGGCCGCGTGGCCCTCGCCCAGGATTTCCAGCACCGTGTCCAGGGTACCCTGCTGGGTGCTGCCGCCGGCGCCGAAAGTGACCGAGAAATACTTTGGATCGAGCAGGGCCAGCTTGGCGCGCGCCGCGCGCAGCTTCTCCGCGCCTTCCGCCGTCTTGGGCGGATAGAACTCGATGCTGAAATTGGTAGTGTCCATCATTTTTTCAGGAGTAAGGTCGACAGGGCCCAGGAGATGATGCTGTACAGGATCGCGGCCAGGAAGGCCGACAGGAAGCCTGTCACATGGAAGCCATCGACCAGCTGGGCGACACCCCAGAACAGCAGCGCATTGATCACCAGGATGAACAGGCCCAGGGAGAGCACGGTGACCGGTAAGGTCAGCAGCACCAGGACGGGGCGGATCAGGGTATTGACCAGGCCGAGCACCAGGGCGGCCACGAAGGCGGCGCCGATATGGGTGACGGTGACTGAACTCATCAGGTATGGCAGGGCGAACAGGGCCGCTGCGTTGATTAACCAGGTTAACAATAGGCGCATGGTGGGGACCGTCAGTATGGGTGGAAGGCGCCGCCGGTACGGAACAGGCGGCGCCCCGGGGTGCATCAATAACGGTAATGGTCAGGCTTGTAAGGGCCTTCCTTGCTTACCGTAATGTAGGCGGCTTGCTCGTCGGTCAGGACGGTCAGTTGCGCATTGAGCTTCTTGAGCTGCAGGCGCGCCACTTTTTCATCGAGGTGCTTGGGCAGCACGTACACGCCGACCGGGTACTTGTCGATGTGGGCGAACAGCTCGATCTGGGCGATGGTCTGGTTGGCGAACGAGGAGCTCATCACGTAGGACGGGTGGCCGGTACCGCAGCCCAGGTTCACCAGGCGGCCTTCGGCCAGCAGGATGATGCGCTTGCCGCTAGGGAAGATCACATGGTCGACCTGGGGCTTGATGTTTTCCCACTCATATTTTTTGAGGGCGGCGACATCGATCTCGTTGTCGAAGTGGCCGATATTGCAGACGATGGCCTGGTCCTTCATGGCCAGCATGTGCTGCTCGGTGAGGATATGGTAGTTGCCGGTGCAGGTGACGAAGATGTCGCCGTGTTCGGCCGCGTAATCCATGGTCACCACGCGGTAGCCTTCCATGGCCGCTTGCAGCGCGCAGATCGGATCGATTTCCGTGACCCAGACCTGGGCCGACAGGGCGCGCATGGCCTGGGCCGAGCCCTTGCCGACGTCGCCATAACCGGCGATGACGGCGACCTTGCCTGCGATCATGACGTCGGTGGCGCGCTTGATGCCGTCCACCAGCGATTCGCGGCAACCGTACAGGTTGTCGAACTTGGACTTGGTGACCGAATCGTTGACGTTAATCGCCGGGAAGGCCAGCTTGCCTTCCTTGTGCATCTGGTACAGGCGGTGCACGCCGGTGGTGGTTTCCTCGGTCACGCCCAGGATTTGCGGCAGGCGCTTGGAATACCAGGTCGGATCCTTGGCGATGTGCGCGCGGATCGAATTGAACAGGCAGATTTCCTCTTCCGAACCCGGCTTGTCGAGCAGCGACAGATCGGTCTCGGCGCGCGTGCCCAGGTGCAGCAGCAGGGTGGCGTCGCCGCCATCGTCGAGGATCATGTTCGAATACACGTTCTCGCCCGGCCATTCGAAGATGCGGTGGGTGTATTCCCAGTATTCGTCCAGGGTTTCGCCCTTGACCGCGAACACCGGGGTGCCGGCGGCGGCGATGGCGGCGGCGGCGTGGTCCTGGGTCGAGTAGATATTGCACGACGCCCAGCGCACTTGCGCGCCCAGTGCTTCCAGGGTCTGGATCAGCACGGCGGTCTGGATGGTCATGTGCAGCGAACCGGTGATGCGCGCGCCCTTGAGTGGCTGGGCGGCCGCGAATTCCTCGCGGATGGCCATCAGGCCGGGCATTTCGGTTTCGGCGATGCGGATTTCCTTGTCGCCCCAGGCGGCCAGGGAGATGTCGGCGATGTGATAGTCGTGCGAAGGTTTGAGTACGGCGTTCATCACGCCCTCCTTTCAGTTAGAAAAAAGTAACGTGAGCGCAGTTGCGGTGGACATCCGAGCCTGGCGAAATAAATTCGTCGCAACGCTCCTCGGACCGGGAAGTGTAGCACCTTCCCGCCGCGCTTGCCAAGCTTCGCCGTCGTTCCCGCGGAGGCGGGAACCCATAGCACCTTTGCTCAGACGTGCTATGGGTCCCCGCCTCCGCGGGGATGACGGTTTAGGAAAGACCGGCTTCGGCGCGCAGCAGGGCGACCTTGTCGGTACGTTCCCAGGTGAACTCCGGCTCTTCACGGCCGAAGTGGCCGTAGGCCGCGCTCTTCTGGTAGATCGGGCGCAGCAGGTCCAGCATCTGGACGATGCCTTTCGGACGCAGGTCGAAGTGTTCCATCACCAGCTTGGCGATTTTCTCGTCGGAAATGACGCCCGTGCCTTCGGTGTAGACGGTGATGTTGATCGGCTTGGCCACGCCGATCGCGTAGCTGACCTGCACCTGGCACTGGCGCGCCAGGCCGGCGGCCACCACGTTCTTGGCCACGTAGCGCGCGGCGTAGGCTGCCGAACGGTCCACTTTCGACGGATCCTTGCCCGAAAACGCGCCGCCGCCGTGCGGGGCCGCGCCGCCGTAGGTGTCGACGATGATCTTGCGCCCGGTCAGGCCGCAATCGCCCTGCGGGCCGCCGATGACGAAGCGGCCGGTCGGGTTGACCAGGTAGCGGGTGCCGTGCAGCCATTCGGCCGGCAGCACTTTCTTGATGATTTCCTCGATCACCGCTTCTTCGATCTGGGCGTGGGTGACGTCCGGATGGTGCTGGGTCGACAGCACCACGGTGTCGACGCCGACCGGGCGGCCGTCGACATAGCGCAGCGTGACTTGCGATTTCGCGTCCGGACGCAGCCACGGCAGGCGGCCATCCTTGCGCAGCTGCGACTGGCGCTCGACCAGGCGGTGCGCGTAATGGATGGCGGCAGGCATCAGTTCCGCGGTTTCATCGCAGGCATAACCGAACATCAAGCCCTGGTCGCCGGCGCCCTGGTCCAGGTCCAGGCCGGCGCCTTCGTCCACGCCCTGGGCGATGTCGGGCGACTGCTTGTCGTAGCAGACCATGACGGCGCAGCCGCGGTAATCGATGCCGTAGTCGGTATTGTCGTAGCCGATGCGCTTGATCGTTTCACGCGCGACCTGAATATAATCGACGTTGGCGTGGGTGGTGATTTCACCTGCGAGCACCACCAGGCCGGTGTTGCACAGGGTTTCGGCGGCCACGCGCGCCTTCGGATCCTGCGCCAGGATGGCGTCCAGGATCGCGTCCGAAATCTGGTCGGCGACTTTGTCCGGGTGGCCTTCCGAGACGGATTCGGAAGTAAAGAGATAATCGTTTGACATGCAATGCTCCTGTTACTGTTGAAGATTGAAGTCGCAGTAACCGGGTTGCTGCGACGCTTTAGCGACATTTATATTCCGCTTCGCAAGTTGTCTATTAACTCGGCGGATCCTGCATACGTGGTATTTTACGCTCCTTAAGAAATTTTGGTTAGGCAACTGACCGCTTTTGAACCACGATCAAGCCCATGTTAGTGCTCCTTTTCCGCCTTTTGTCCAAGCTGCCCTTGTCTGTTCTGCACGTCCTGGGCAGCGCCCTGGGCTGGCTGGCCTATTTGTCATCGTCCTCTTACCGGCGCCTGATGCGCGGCAATATGGCCGCCGCCGGCTACAGCAGCCACCTGTCCAGCGCCATTGCCGAGTCCGGCAAAGCCATTGTCGAACTGGCATTCGTCTGGTGCGCGCCGCCCTCCCGCGTGGCCGCCCACGCCAGCGACGAGAACTGGGACCACGTGCAGTCCGTGCTCGACAGCGGACGCGGCATCGTGTTCCTGACGCCCCACCTGGGTTGCTTCGAAATCACGGCCCAGCAGATCGCCCTGCGCACTCCGCTCACCGTGATGTACCGCCCGCCCAAGCAAGCCGCCCTGAAGCCGCTGATCGAGGGCGCCCGCGCGCGTCACAATCTGCACCTGGCGCCGGCCAACCTGTCGGGCGTGCGTATCCTGGCCAAATGCCTCAAGCGCGGCGAACCGGTGGGCGTGCTGCCCGACCAGGTGCCGCAGGAAGGCGAAGGCGTGTGGGCGCCCTTCTTCGGCCGCAACGCCTACAGCATGACCTTGCCGGCCAAACTGGCGCAACTGGGCAAGGCCGCCATTATCCTCGTGTATGCCGAACGGCTGGCGCACGGCAAGGGCTTCGTGGTGCGCTTCGTGCCCTTCGAGGGCGACCTGTCCGGCACCCCGGCCGAGCAGGCCACCACCATCAACCATGCCATGGAGCAGCTGATCGCGCGCTGCCCGGCCCAGTATTTCTGGAGCTACAACCGCTACAAGCAACCCGACGGCGTGCCCGCCCCGGACGCGCAGGTGGCCCCGTGAGGCTGGTGCTGGGACTGATGTGGCTGCTGCACTGGCTGCCCCTGCCGCTGCTCGGCCGCTTCGGCACCCTGGTCGGCTCCGCCCTGTTCCTGGTCCTGCGCAAGCGCCGCAATATCGCCCTGGTCAACCTGCGCCTGGCCATGCCCGAGCTGGACGAAGCGGCCCGCGTGCGCCTGGCGCGCCAGCACTTCCAGGCCTATTCGCGCAGCGTGTGGGAGCGCGCCATCCTGTGGTGGGCGCCGCCCGCGCGCCTGCGCCGCCTGATCACGGTCGAGCCCGGCGTGCCGCTGGAACAGATCGCCGCCGGTCCCACCATCCTGCTGTGCCCCCATTTCGTGTGCCTGGACGTGGCCGGCGTGGCCGTGATGCTGGAAACGGCCCTGTGCTCGATTTATGTGCAGCAAAAGAACAGCGCCTTCGACGCGGTGCTGCGCCAGGGCCGCTCGCGCTTTCGTCCGGTGCAACTGTTTTCGCGCAAGGAAGGGGTCAAGCCCATCATCCGCGCCATGAGGGAGCGCCTGCCCTACTTCATGTTGCCGGACATGGATTTCGGCGCCAAGGATGCCGAATTCGTGCCCTTCTTCGGGGTGCCGGCCGCCACGCTGACGGCGCCGGGCCGGATCGCCGCCGCCACCGGCGCGGCCGTCATTCCCGTGGTGGCCACCTTCCTGCCCGGTTACGCGGGCTGGAAAGTGCGCTTCTATCCGGCCTGGGACAATTATCCCGGCGACGACATGGTGGCATCGGCGCGCCGCATGAATGCCTTCATCGAAGAGCGGGTGCGCGAAGCCCCGGCCGAATATTTCTGGACCCACAAGCGCTTCAAGACCCGGCCCGAAGGCGAACCCTCGCCGTATGTGAATATCTAGTTCCGGCTATACTTGGTCGCATGAAACTGACCTTCACCAAAATGCATGGCGCCGGCAATGACTTCGTCGTCATCGACGCCACCGCCAGAGCGCTGGCCCTGTCCCCCGCCCAGCTGAAACTGATCGGCGACCGCCGCTTCGGCATCGGCGCCGACCAGATCCTGGTGGTCGAGCAAGCCGCCAGCCCGGACTGCGATTTCCGCTACCGCATCTTCAACCAGGATGGGGGCGAGGTCGAACAGTGCGGCAACGGGGCGCGCGCCTTCGTCAAGTTCGTGACCGAGAAAAAGCTTACCGCCAAGACCCACATCCGGGTCGAAACCATGAAGGGCATCATCAGCCCGCGCCTGGAAGCGGACGGCAGCGTCACAGTGGACATGGGCGCGCCGGTGCTGGCGCCGGCCGAGGTGCCTTTCGACGCGGCCGGCCTCGATGGCGAACACGATGTGTACCCGCTTGCGCTGCCGTCCGGCACGGTGCAGGTATCGGTCGTTTCCATGGGCAATCCGCATGCGGTGCAAGTGGTGGACGATGTCGACACCGCCCCGGTCGAACTGTCCGGCCCGCTGATCGAGCACCACCCGCGCTTCCCGAAAAAGGTGAACGCCGGCTTCATGCAGGTGCTCGACCGCGCCCATATCAGGCTGCGCGTGTTCGAACGGGGCGCCGGCGAAACCCTGGCTTGCGGCACCGGCGCCTGCGCGGCGGTGGTGGCCGGCATCCGGCGCGGCCTGCTCGATTCGCCGGTGCGCGTGAGCGCGCGCGGCGGCGAACTGTCGGTGGCCTGGGCCGGCCCCGGCCAGGCGGTCTACCTGAGCGGCCCGGCCGTCACCGTCTACGAAGGCACGATCGACCTGGCCGACCTTTAAGCTGCTTTAAGCTTCAAGCGGCCAGCTCGTAGTCCTGCTCGTCCGGCGCGCCATACGGCAGGCTGGTCTTCAGGCGGTACAGGCGCTGCCGGTAGTTGCCTTCCGGCCCGGCCGGCCCGCAATCGACCTGTTCGAACAGGCGTCCCAGCGCATCGAGCGCCTGGCGCTCTTCCGGCGTATCGACCATGACCAGGCGGCGCTTGCTGCGCCCGTAGCTGGCGCGGATATCGACGACCAGGCAATGCCCGTGGTCGGCCGCGCGCACGTCGAGCAGCAAGGCTTCGGCCCGGGTCAGCCGGAACAGGGCGGCCAGCTGCAATCGCGCCGCCAGCAGCGGCTGGCTGGTCGCCAAGCCAGGCGGCAGCGCGGCGGAAAACCCTGCGCCGCGCGGGGCTATCTTGTGCAGCAATTCCCGCGCCTGGGCACAGCCCTGGGCCGCGGCGCGCTGCAGCCAGTAAGCGGCGCGCACATCGTTGCTTTCATTTTCGCGGCGCGCGCGCCAGGCGCTGTGGCCGCATTCGAGCTGGGCGTCGCGGTAACCCATTTCGGCGGCCCGCTCCAGGTAGCGCTGGGCATCGGCCACGTTACGCTGCGAAAACTCCGGCTTGATATAGATGCGCGACAAGGCATACCAGGCTGCCGCCAACCCCTGTTCGCCGGCCAGGGTCAGCCAGCGGATGGCTTTCTTGAAATTGGCCGAGCCCTCGCCCACCGCGGTGCGGGTGCCGTCGACCTGCATGCGCGCGCACCACAAGCCCATGGCCAGCTGGGCGTCGCGGTCGTGTTCATGGGCGGCGATTTCGCGGAAACGCTGGATGTCGGCCGGATCGGCCGTGTCGGCCCCGGCCACGGCGCAACGCGCGAGCAGGGTCACGTCGTCCGGCGCGAGCCGCAAGGCCAGCGGACCGCCGCAACTGTGGGCGTCGGCCAGCGCGCGCGCCAGCGGCAAGGCCCGTTCCAGGTAGCTGGCGGTGCGCCCGGCGCGCCACAGCTTGTCGAGCTGGCTCGGCTCCGGGTCGCCGGCGGCGCCAGCGGCACCAGGCAAAGGGGCGCTGCGCAGGCGCCGTTCCGCCGCGTCGGGCACCGCCCCGGCCTGGCCCGCAGCGCCGTGATAGCGCGCGAACAGCCATCTGGCGTCCGGCACCCCGGCCCGGGCCGCCGCTTCCAGCGCGCGCAGGGCCTTGTCGCGGCGCGCCTGGTCCAGCGCCTGGCCGGCCGGCGTGTCGAGCGTGAGCTGGGCCAGCACCAGGCCGGCGCGCAGCACGCCGGCGTCGAATGCCCGTTCATACCACTGGGCCAGCGGGCGCGTGCTCTGCATGGCCAGTTCGGCCGGAATATGGGCCCCGATCAGGGCGCAGGCCTGGTTGCAGCCCTGCTGCGCGGCCCGGTCCAGCCAGTGCAGCGCGGTGGGCAGGCTCTTGGGCAATCCGGCACTGCCATATAAGTACAGTTTGGCCAGCGCCAGCTGCGCGGACGGCTGCCCGCCACGGGCGCCACGGATGAGTCCAAGTTCTTCTCGATTTGCCATCGTTTTGTTCTCGCCTGTACGTGGAGGAAAGGTCACGCTTCGAACAAAGTCTACGGCAGGCGCGCAGCGCCAATAGTGCAAACAGGCCATTCCTTGATTTTGCACAAACGTTTCGAGACCTGCGCAAATGGCAAGCTTGATCAAACCGCTGGTCTTGCCATCGCGGCTACGTTTCGAAAATACAACAACGCGAATCGAAAGATTGGCTTTGAACCAAGTCGACCACGCATAATTATCAGGTTTGCTTGCCCGCGCACCACCCAAGGAATGTATGAGAAGAACCCTGTTGGCCCTGACCCTGGCTGGCGCCGCCCTGGCGGCGCAGGCCCAGTCGTCGGTCCAGGCCTATGGCACGCTCGACGCCGGCATCAGCAAGCGGACCGGGCAGAGCCTGGCGATCGGCAAGCGCGCCAACAATACCCTGGGCTTCAGGGGGACGGAAGCCATCGGCGCCGGCCTGAAGGCAGTGTTCGAGCTGGAAATGCGTTACGAAACGGACACTGGCGCGCTGGAAAACGGCGCCGGACAGCGCCCCCAGTTCCAGGGCGCGAGCCGGCTTGGCCTGGCGGGCGGCTTCGGCACCCTGCGCCTGGGACGCGGCCCGACCGCGCTGCAGGAAAGCAGCATCGCCTTCGAACCTTTCCACGGAATTGCCTCGCCAGCCGGGTTCCGGAGCGACCTGATGGTGGGCGGGGGCTATAGCGCCGATCCGCTCGGCAATGCGGTCGACCGTTTCTCGAATGCCCTGTTCTACAATTCGCCGGTACTCAATGGCGTCCAGCTCAACGCCACCGTGGGCAGCCGCGAAAGCGCCGGCGCGCCGGCCGTGGTCAACCCCTTCTCGATCGCGACGACTTACCGCAATGGCCCGGCCGCGCTGCTGTTCGCCTACGAACGCAATGCCGCCGAGCACACGCTCAAGTCGGTCGCCGGCTATGTAATGGTCACGCCGGAAACCAAAGTGATGGCCTCGCTGTCCTACCAGGACCAGGGCAGCACGCGCCCGCTGAACCAGGATACCAAGGCATGGCTGGTCGGCGCCAACCATACCTTGGGCGCAAGCAAGATTTTGGCCGGTTACGGCCAGAAGCAGGTCGACGGCCTGAACAAGGTCAAGCAAATTTCGATGGGCTACGAATTCAGCCTGTCGAAACGCACCTATATTTATACCGACGTATCGAACAAAAAAGGGGCGCCTGCCGTGGCCCCGGGCAGCGCCAACAGCATCAAGCTGTATTCGCTGGGGGTCAACCACGCTTTCTGACCCGCTTGTCCCCGTTTTTCCCCGTTTGCACCCCGGCCGGCCTTGCACAGCCACGCCGAAAACGACATATCTGCCAAGCTTTGTGTCATTTTCGCAACCAGATCGCAACGAGACGGTTATGCAGGGCCCGGCTTCCTGTACAAGCATCATGAACGATGGCATATTGGTCAAAAGCGAATTAGTACGCACGTTCGTTTTTACACAAATTATCTTTGGAGACGCAATGAAAACAAAATTAATCGCTGGTGTTATCGCTACCTGTTTCGCAGCCCCTGTGCTGGCTCAATCCAGCGTCACCGTATACGGCATCGCTGACGCCGCCCTCATGAAGACCAAAGGCGAGAAAGCCAAACTGGTCAGCGGCGGCGCCGACGGTTCGCGCATCGGTTTCCGGGGTACCGAAGACATCGGCGGCGGTTTCAAGGCGATCTTCAATCTGGAAGCGCGCGTCGAACTCGACACCGGCTCCCAGACCCCATCCCTGGTCCACAACAACGACGGCCTGTACCTGCTGAAAGGCATGCAATCGCTGCCAGCATCGATCCGCGCCGGCCTCACCGCACAAATGAAGCAATTCGGCGTAGCCGCCGTCAACAGCGAAAAAGCGCTGTTCGACCGCACCGCCTACGTCGGCCTGATCACCCCGGTCGGCGCCATCATGATGGGCCGTATGTACACCCCTGGCTATGAAGTGTTCGCTGCGGCTGACACGTTCGAAAACGGCACAGCCGGCGCATGGGGCGGCGTGACCGGCGGTACCGCCGGCTTTACCGCACTGGGCGCGGACATCCGCTCGCAGAAATCGATCCAGTACCGCGTTGCCGTGCCTTCCGGCATAGGCGCATCGGTCATGTACGGCTTCAAGAACTCGGGTTACCTCGGCCGTTACGAAAAATTCGTGGGCGCCGCCGTGACCTACAAGGCCAATGGCTTTGACGTCGGTATCGCACACAACCGCGGCACCAACCTCGATGGCAAGACCAGCCTGGTCACCAGCACCGCCGGCGGTTCGTACACCATGGGCGACATCAAGCTGTTCGCCGGTTACCACGACCAGAAAAACGTCAACTCGGCCCTGCTGCGCGACTACATCGGCGCATGGGATACCTCGATCGCCCCGTCGCTGGCACCACTGGGTGCGGCCACTGCTGGCGCCCTGCGCAATATTTTCGTGACCAACATCACGCGCAACACGCAGATCGATTCGCACAGCGCCCAGTTCGGCATGCACTACAAGCTTGGCGCCGGCCGCATCATGGCATCGGTAGCACGCCAGGATGACCGCACCGCGTCGAACAGCGATGCCACCCTGATGGCCATCGGTTACGACCACAACCTGTCCAAGCGTACCGACGTGTACATGGTGTTCGCCAACATCAAGAACCAGAACGATGGCCAGTACACCCCGGGCATCGCTGGTGCGCCAGGCGGCTTCACCAAAGTGCCAGGCGACGACAGCAACGCTTACCAGATCGGCATCCGCCACAAGTTCTGATCGGCTTCGCCTTTGTCGCCAAAAGACGCCTGCGGGCGTCTTTTTTCATGGGCAGCGCGCAGGGTCGGTTAGAATTGCGCATACCCCGCACCCGACCTTCGCAAAGACCTCAATGACCGCAACACTGGACTCCACTTCCGTCGCCCACTACCTGGCCGACAATCCGAATTTTTTCGAAGAGCATGCCGGCCTGCTGGGCCAGGTAAAACTGCTGAGCCCGCTCACCGGCAAGGCCGTGTCGCTGCAGGAACGCCAGATGGAAGTCATGCGCGACAAGTACAAGGCGCTCGAATTGCGCATGTACGAACTGATCAACCTGGCGCAGGACAATGCCGCCATCGCCAACAAATTCCACGCCTGGACCCAGGGCTTGCTGGCCGCGCGCATCGACGGCGCCCTGCCGCTGGCCGTGACCGAAGGCTTGCGCGACCAGTTCGCCGTGCCGCAAGTGACCCTGCGCCTGTGGGACCTGGCGCCAGAACACGACGGCAAGTGGTATACCGCGGGCGTGTCGGACGATGCCCCCATCTTCGCCAACAGCCTGCTGGCGCCTTACTGCGGCAGCAACCATGACTTCGAAGCGGTGCGCTGGCTCGACGACGCGACCGCCGTGCAGTCGACCGTCATCCTGCCGCTGCGCAGCAAGGGCAGCGCCTTCGGCCTGCTGATCATGGGTTCGCCCGACCCCGAACGCTTCACCGCCCACATGGGAACCGACTTCCTGGTCCACATCGGCGAAACGGCCAGCGCGGCGCTGGCCGCACTGCGCGCCTGATTCCCATGGACGGGGGCGCCGACAAGCAGTCCTGGGTCGAGCGCTACCTGTCCCAGCTGGCCACCCAGCGCCAGCTGTCGGGCCTGACCGTGTCGGCCTACCGGCGCGACCTGGCCGAACTGGCCACCCTGGTCGGCGACACGGCATGGCCGGACGTGGCCCATGCCGACATCCGGCGCCTGACATCGAAACTGCACGCCCGCTCGCTCAGCCCGCGCTCGATCGCGCGCAAGCTGTCGAGCTGGCGCGGCTTTTTCAACTGGCTGTCGCGCCACACCGGCCTGGCGGCCAATCCGGTCGACGGCGTGCGCGCCCCCAGGCGCCCCAAATCCCTGCCCAAGGCCTTGTCGGTCGACGATGCGGTGCACCTGGTGGGCAGCAACAGCCACCAGCACGCCAATCCGGAGCCGGCCGACCTGTGCAACCGCGCCATGTTCGAGCTGATGTATTCGAGCGGGCTGCGCGTGTCCGAGCTGGCCGGGCTGGACGTGGCCAACGCCAACCCGTCGCTGGGCTGGGTCGACCGGGACGCGGCCGAAGTGATCGTCACCGGCAAGGGCAACAAGATGCGCAAGGTGCCGGTGGGCAGCCATGCGCTGGACGCCATCGCGGCCTGGCTGGCGGTGCGCCCGGCGCCCGTCGATGGCAGCGCTGCCCTGTTCGTGTCCGGCCGCGCCACCCGCATTTCCGCGCGCGTGATCCAGCTGCGCCTGAAAAAGCACGCCCAGCTGGTCGGCACCGCGGTCCATGTGCACCCGCACGTGCTGCGCCATTCCTTCGCTTCGCACGTGCTGCAATCGTCCGGCGACCTGCGCGCGGTGCAGGACATGCTGGGCCATGCCAGCATCACGTCGACCCAGGTGTATACCGCGCTCGACTTCCAGCACTTGTCGGAAATCTATGACAAAGCCCATCCGCGGGCGAAGTCAAAGTAAAAACACGTCAGACGCCCGCGGCGGCGAGCGAAAACAAAGTAAAAACACGTCAGCCGCCCGCGGCGGCGGGCGAAAACAAAATGAACCTGTGTACTGATCCGCATCAAGTCGCGGACGTCTAGTTGGTGGAGTTTTGCAAATTACGGCATAATCGCTCGATTATTCGATCGGAACGCCATGGCATTGATACCCAGCACCATCCTCACCGGCTTCCTCGGTGCCGGCAAGACCACCCTGCTCAACCGCATCCTGCGCGAAGACCACGGGCTGAAGATTGCCGTCATCGAGAACGAGTTCGGCCAGGAAAACATCGACAATGAAATCCTGGTGCAGGACAGCGGCGAGCAGATCGTGGAAATGAACAATGGCTGCATCTGCTGCACCGTGCGCGGC
>Ga0187843_10000118_pt1 | contig 63655 bp, 49 predicted proteins | sample SpaLakP09_SKY_43_FD_134516 | JGI IMG/M metagenome (GOLD analysis project Ga0187843, IMG submission 134516) | Oligotrophic lake water microbial communities from Sparkling Lake, Wisconsin, USA - SP09_SKY_43 | ecosystem: Environmental > Aquatic > Freshwater > Lake | place: USA: Sparkling Lake... | reverse complement strand
GCCAGAAGTGCATTTGCGTCCGGTGGCTGTCGTTCCTTACAAATCTGTGGCAGCTGTCATGGCAGCGGCACAGCGTCTTGGCGTGACCAAGATCGGCATGGTAGGCAACGAGCAGTTCTTGAAATAAGCCAGCTCATTTCATCATGAGTAAAAAAGCCAGGGACGTATCATTCCCTGGCTTTTTTATTGATTCAAGTTATCTGACTTTATCAGCGCATTGCCTCATACAACTCCAGTGGCAAGCCATCAGGATCGGCAAAAAAGACAAAGCGCCGCCCAGTCAATTCATCCATCCTGATATCCTCCACCGCCAGCCCCTGGGCTTCCAGCATAGCTTTACAAGCTAATACATCGTCGACTTCAAATGCCAGATGACGCAAGCCCTGTGCTTCAGGTCGCGATACCCTTGGCGGCGCATCAGGAAATGAAAACAATTCTATTTGCGCACCTCCTGGCAAGGCCAGATCCAACTTATAGGAAGCTCTTTCTGCCCTATAGGTTTCAGCAATAAGGCTCAGACCCAAAATTCGGGTATAGAAATCCTTTGACACTTGATAATCAGAACAAATGATTGCTACATGATGAATACGCTTTAGCATGAATCTACACCTCAGTCAGAGACTCAGGTATTTTGCATGAATTGCAAATACAAATCACGGGCGCGTGTCGCTACCACACCTATAGGCAATTCGCGGCTTTCGTATCTGGTGCAAGGCGTTACCTTGGCAAAATTGCCTGTATTGAAAATCTCTTTGGCCGCCAATAGTTCTTCCGGTTTTACAGTGCGCTCGGAAACTTGCTTACCATCATCCTTGAGCAAACCGATCACGCGCGCCCTGGTGATGCCCGACAAGAAACTGCCGTTTGCCACAGGCGTGACGATTTCATCATCTGCCGTCACATAGAAGAGATTGGCCGTGGCAAATTCAGCCACATTGCCGTGCATATCACAAACCACGCCATTGTCGAAACCACGTTCTTTGGCTTCGCGCAGAGCCCTGGTGGAATTTGGATACAAGCACGACGCCTTGGCATCGGTCGGTGCCATGGAAGGATCAGGACGACGCAGGCTGGACAGGCAGGCAGAGAAGCCGGTAAATGCTGGCATGGGCGCATCAAATAAAGTCAACGCAAAACCAGTAGTTGATGGCTCAGGGATCAACAAACCGTCAGTGCCAAACACCAGCGGACGTATATACAGTTCAGCATCTGCAGGGAACAAGGCGATGCCTTCGCGGCACAGCGCTTCCAGCTCATCGACATTGTAAGGGCATTGCAAACCCAGGCGCTGGGCCGACTGTATGACACGTGCCAGATGCAAGCGCAAATCCGGTGTCAGGCCGCGAATGGAACGCGCACCATCAAACACCGAAGAGCCTAGCCAGACAGCATTATCCATGGCGCCAAACAGTGGCGTATTGCCAGCACTCCATTGTCCCTTGAAGTAGCTACGGTACATAAGATTCCTCACTCATTGATAGTAAATTGGCGACGCATCGCAAATGGTAATTTTAAATGTATCACATTCAATATTTCAGCAAACGGAAGCGAATCAAGACTTCGCCTGATTGACACCATGCTTGCTCGATCTGATGACTACATATTGCTTGCGGAATTCCAGCCCACGCTGCGGCCATTTTTCTGCGTATTGCTTCAGATGCTCAACTGCTGGCAAAAAGTCTTCGCCATTGACACGACAATCAGCAGCCAGTTTGCCCTCATTATCACGCGATGCAAACAGGCGTATGCCGATGAAATCACTGGTCTGCAACAAATCATGAAATGCAGGCATGCTTTCTGTGAACAAGCAGCAAGGGCAAAATGGATGCTCCTCTTTTTCCTTGGGTGCTGGCAGGCTGGCCAGATGGGCGACCGGGCCAAGTATCACCTGGCGAAAACTCTTGCCCTCTTCTGCCTCTGCGCCGGTCTTCATTTCTATGACCGTGCAGTTCAACGGCTGCTCGCGGGTAGCATCAAGCAGCACCAATAAATCCATCCTGGCCCAGGTACGCAACCCCTCAAGCATTGCTTCAGATTCAGTCGCCCCCATGGCATGCTGGTACTCACTTAAACCTTGCGGGAAGTAGGCAGCATGGCTGGCATAGATGCGTGTGCAAGTGCGGAATTTATCTTCTGCCAGCGTAACAGTTTCCACTCTTTCCACGGCTAGCAGCATGCCATCTTCCAGAGCAAGGTAATTGTCTTGCCATTTCAGCTTGATTTCTTCTGCAGTCAATACTTCAAACAAGTCCAAGCTTAATTCCGCATCGATATTCACGTTGGCAAATACCGGGCGCGCAGACTCTGCTACAGAACTGGAGCTAAATTTCCCCATGAAGTTCTTGAAGGCACTAGAGATGGATGTGGTGACAGGCATGGAAACTGAACGTATGTATGAAAACAAACCTGCATTGTAGCAAGAAGGCAAAGAGATCAAGGCAATTGCATTCATCGCAAACATTTATGCCTTGATGGCATTGATCAGTTTACGCGCTTTTTCATCGTCTTACTGGGCTTGCGTCTCCATTATTTGTGTGGAGGGGCTGTTACATCATCACAGAGCTTACTAACTGCGAAACCTTGAAGCGGTAAAGCATATATGCAAGTAAGTCCTGCTATCAGCATTTCTGGATCAACAACATGCACGTGCGCTGGATTGCAGCATTCTAACTGACCAGGTTAGTTTGCATGTTCTGTATGTCAAACCCAGTTATCGTGCGCTTGCCATAGCCATAGCCTAGCAGGGGCAATTACCTGCAAAATGTCCTGAGCCGGAAGTTATTCGCAACGAAGATCCAGAATACGTCAACGTACAGCGAGGCTGCCATAGCAGTTGCCGCCAAGAACCTGTCGAAAATCTTACTGCGCGTCGTGTTAGGTGGTCATGTACCGTTCAAAAGGCTCATGCATGATTCACCTTCCGCTTTGTGCATTGCGCCTAAGTTGCCTCGAATGTCACCACCAAGCAACTAACGCACGCTCGCTCCTGATTCTAAACAGGCTTCAAAAAACAATCAACTTTCCAGATGGGAAATCAGCAAGTTACTGAAACGCGATAATTCCTTACGCTTGATGTCAGTACCAGCCCCGTCGGTGTCAGGCGCATCGACTGACAAACCTACTGCGATAATATCGATCAGCAATAATTGCAGGATGCGTGAAATCATTGAAAGGAAGGTAGCATTGTCTTCTGTATGATTCACTGCCAGACAAACAGTCGCCTTTTTGGCCAATGGTGACTGGTTAGGCGTAATCGCGATCACATCTGCCCCGGCCAGGCGGGCAGCATCAACCGCTTTCAGCAATTCTGGCAATTTGCCGGAGTTGGATACGACGATAACAACATCACCCGGATTCAGCAATTCTGCTGCCATTGAAAACAAATGCGCATCGCCGTAGGAGGCGGTAGGAATGCGGAAGCGGAAGAATTTATGCTGGCCATCCAGCGCCACGGCACGTGAATTACCCATGGCATAAAACTCCACCTTGTTCGCCTTGCGTAACAGGGCGATTGCCTGGTCCAGTGAACGTACATCAAGCTGGTCACGGAAATTCAAAATTGCCGAGACCGTATTATCGATGACCTTGGCACTCAAGTCATGCGTGCTGTCGCTCATGCGAACCTGGCTATGCCGTACAGGGATGGTACCGGTCAGGCTGCTGGCGAACTTGAGTTTGAAGTCAGCCAGACCGAGGAAGCCCAGCGAACGGCAAAAGCGGATGACGGTAGGCTGGCTGACATCAGCCAGGCGGGCGATCTCTGCAATTGCTTCATTCAATACGGTACGCGGGTTTTCCAGCACCAGGGTGGCAACACGGCGCTCTGCCGGCGTCAGTTCAGCCTGGATTTGCTGTATGCGATCCATAAGCGAACTGTCGCCACTACGGCCACGCAAGTGTTCGGACAAAATCGCCGACACACCATAAAACGCAGGGTTAGGCGTCGTAATCACAAAGGTAGGGATCTGAGCCAGATAGCTTGTGAAACGCCCCTTGGCTTCAAAGCGAGTACGGAAAGCTGAAGTGAGGAAATAATCGCCCATCAGCGGGACGATGCCACCACCGATATAGATACCGCCAAACGCACCCAGAGTCACCGCCAGGTTGGCACTAAAGCTACCCAGCATGCCGCAAAAACATTCCAGGGTTTCCAGGCAAAGTTCATCAGCATCAGCCAGGGCACCACGCATGATGTCTTGTGCGGGCAGGGCTTTGACTTTTTTGTTATTTCTGTCGGCCAGTGCGCGGTAAATCAATTCCATGCCAGGGCCAGAAATCAGGCGTTCGGTAGAAACATGCGGCCACTCTCTCCAGGCAAATTGCAGGATCGCATATTCACGTTCATCCACAGGTGCAAAATTGACGTGGCCACCTTCACTGCCCAAAGTCACAAAGCCATCAGAAGTCGGGATCAAGCCAGACACACCAAGGCCCGTACCTGGCCCCAATACACCAATAACGGATTTTGCCACCGGCGTGCCACCGCCAACCTGCATCAAGTCTTTAGCCTGCAAACCCGGCAAGGACATGGCCAAAGCAGTAAAATCATTGACGATCAGCAGTGTGTATAAACCAAATTCGCGTCGTACATCTTCTATGGAAAATGCCCAGTCACGGTTGGTCATCCTGACCTGGTCACCGTCGATAGGGTTGGCCAATGCAAATGCAGCATGATGTACTTTGCTGGCGGATACAGTGGACAGATAGGCACGCAGCAAGGCGATGATGTCGGTGTATTCGTCACACTTCAAGACCATGACGGATTCAAACACACCTGGCGAAGACTCAAGTGTAAAGCGCGCATGGGTTGCGCCTATATCTGCCAACAAGCGCGGGCCGCTGGAAAAGCCTGCCGCGTTACCATGTTCTACAAGTGCGTTTTCTGTCGTCATGCTGTCTTCATATTTACGGTTTGCTGCCTATTTTCTTACAGAGAATACAATCCCGCAATTTACCACAAACACCCTGAAAATCATGCCCAAAATCAGTGTTTGCCATAGCGACCAGCCTGCGTGTATCCCTGAACGTGCAAGACAATATCATTTACTTAACTTTATTGATAGTTCTGCCTTGCTGTTTTTTAGCCAGCGCACATCGACATGCACCTGTTTTTTTGCCTCCTCCCAGTTGAACGGTATCGCTATGCCTTGCAAACTTACTGATGTTGGTTTGCTGGCAATATTGTGTATATGCAGCGCAATATCCCTATCCGCTGCCTCCGCATGTGCACCTGTCTGCGTCTGCAGGCTGATTTTCAACTGCGCAACATTTGCCTGACTATTGAAACGCATGAGGGTATAAGCACCCTTCTCATAAGCATTCGCAGTCTCACCATCATCGTCATACAACTTGCCTGCAGACTTTTTGACGGCAGCATCATGGTAGTAATGCAGCTCCAGTTTTTTTGCTGAATAATCGCGGGTATTCTGGACCAGCGGGCTCATGGGGACAAAAGCGCCTGCACGCACAAATACAGGTATGTGAGCCTGCACCACAGTGACGGTCGATGTCGTTCCACCCTGGTATTGTTGACCATTGTAAAAATCAAACCAGCTGCTACCTGCAGGGAAATATACGCTGGCTTCTTTTTCCGCGGCCTTCATGACAGGATGAACGAGAAAGCTATCACCCCACAGATAAGTGTCGACGACGGTTTGCAGTTTTTGATTCTGTGGCTCAGCAGAAAATAGCGGGCGCATAAAAGGCAAGCCATGCTGGTTATTATCAAATGCCAGCGTGTAGTTATACGGCAGCATGCGGTAACGCAGTTCTATCGCTGCCTTGGCCAGGGCCTTGGTTTTAGCCTCACGCAAAACCGGCTCGGATGCCACCTCTTCTTGCGCATGCGGACGGAACACAGGCTGGAACACGCCATACTGCAACCAGCGCGTGTATAACTCATCATCCAGATTGGCACCGGCAAAACCGCCCAGATCAGAATGCATGTAAGCCATGCCCTGCATACCCATTTGTATTGCGATCTCAGGCTGGGCGCGCAAGCCACCCCAACTGCGATTCACATCCCCCGACCACGGTATCATGCCCAGTCTTTGCGAACCGGAATAACCAGAACGCATGAGGATGAATGGCCGCTGATTTGGGTAGTCTTTCTTGTAGCCATCAGCAATCAGCTTGGCCCAGTTGTGACCATAGATATTGTGCAGTTCATCAGCACTGCCAGTTTTGTGCTGCAAGTCCGATGGATGCACTTCAGGTTCACCCAGGTCACCCCACCAGCCAGCTACACCCTTGTTTTTCAAGTCTTTATAGATAGCCCAGAACCAGTCTTGCGCGGGTGGATTGAAGATATCGATAAGACCGGTGTTCCCAAAGTAGAAATCATAGGTAAATGGCTTGCCCTGCTTGTCAGTTGCCAGCACATTTCTATCAACAGCTTCTTGCCATTTTTTTGAGGTCGTCAAAATGAAAGGCTCGGTAATCAAAATAGTCTTGATACCATGCTGGGCAAAGTCCGCAATCATGCCCTTGGGATTAGGGAAGCTGTCTTTGTCAAACTCAAGATTACCCATGGTGCCCTTGACGTCTTTGCCGAACCAGTACAGGTCAAAGATGATGGCATCGACAGGAATTTTTTCAGCTCGGAATTTATCGAGTATGCTGCGCGCTTCTGCTTCATTGTGATAGCCAAAGCGGCTGGCGAAATTACCAAAGGTCCAGCGCGGTGGCAAAGGCTGGCGCCCGGTCAGGCTGGTATAGTTGCTGACGATGTCGGCCCAGCTATCACCTGCGATGACCTGGTAAGTCTTACGCCCGCTGATGGTTTCATAAGCCAGTACATTGTTTTTCTTGCTGTCGAGATCAAGTTGTCCTATCGCCGCATTATCAAAATGCAGGCCATACATCTTTGATGAAAACACCAGCGGCATGGCAAAGTTCATTTGTTCTGAACGCTCTTCATAGCCATAGTGTGCCTTGTTGTACAAAGGCAGGCGATTGCCGCGACGGTTCATACCAAGTGCACGGGCGCCACCGCCATACAGAACTTCGCTGGCATCCAGATTGAAGTCCAGTACTTCTGCTTCTGCATTTTTGCTATAGCCATTTTTTTCAGACAGCAGGGGCTTGCCCTTATAAACATAGGCAATTTGCAGCGGCGATTTAGTGATGTTCACACTGATGTCACCGGCAATATATTGAATCTTGCTTGGCGTTTCTTTGAAACTGGTCTTGACGCGTGATGGCGACAGGACGACGGCATGCGAAGCCGGGTTAAATTTTTCAGCCGAAGGAATGAAACTGGTTTCCATGATCTTGTCGCTATACGGCTTCAAGATATAGCGGCCATCATTGGTCTTGATTTCCAGGTGATCAGCCTGCTTGCTGACTGACACGATAGTGCGTGCAGAATTTTGCGCCTGCACTGTACTCACCAATGCAAAGAGTGCAGCCGCAACGACATTCAGTTTGAATATGCTTGTTTTTTTCATGCTGTCTCTAATTATTTTTTTGACTGTTCATACTAAGGCGCGATCAATATCGTGCTCAAGCCGCTATTGAATTGCACCTTGCCATTGACTACTTTGGCCGTCTTGCCTGAGTAATAGTCCCGCAGTTTTTGTCCATCGGCAAATACGCCACTGACGCTGATGGCAGGATTGGTGTTAGACGGGATATCCAGCGCAATCACCACCTTGTCGCTGAAACCATCCTTCTCATAAGTACGCTTAAAGGTATAAGGCTGATCCGCCAGCTTTTCATGTACGCCCGCACCTATGGCGGGATGTGCATGCCGGAACAAGCCCAGGCGACTCCAGTGTTGCCTGACATCGGCAATACGGTAGCCGTCACGGCTGGCATTCTTTGCCAGCTCATCCCAGTTCATGGACGAACGCAAAGTCGCATCGCCTTGCGCACCAGCGGCATTCAAAGAACGTGCAGTTTCGTCGCCATAATAAATTTGCGCAGCGCCAGGGCTGAGCAAAAGCTTGTTGGCAGATTCAAACGGCTTCTGGCGCAAGAGATCAAATGGACCGCCGTCATCATGTGAGCTGATGTAATTGAGTACGGAGTAACCAGCCAAAGGCCCATGCAGGCGCGTGGCATAATCACTGAACAGGGCTTCATAAGTCTTGTTGGCATCTGACTTGAAACCAAAATTGATGAGACTGTCAAAACCGTTCTGGTAGAAATTGACGCTCTTGCCGCCGCCCATATCAAATTCCTGGCCATGGGCGAGCGCGTAGTTATACACTTCGCCAGTCATGAAGAAGGCCTGATTACCCAACTTCTTTTTGGGGTTGCCTCGCTTCCAGTCTTCATAAGCCGCACTGGCAAGGCCGTGCAATTCTTTCCAGATTTCTGGTTCAGTATGCTTAGCGGTATCAGCGCGAAAGCCGTCAACACCGTATTTCTTTACCCAGTCGACATGCCATTTCATGAGATAGTAGCGCGGTGCGCGTGGCAGGCCTGTGCGCTGAAAAAAAGCATCAAGCTCTTTGACTTCCTTGTCGTAGCGCCCTTCTGCCTTCCACTTTGCGACCAGCGCTGGCGGCAAGCTAACTGTGGCTTTGCTGTCAGTGCGGATATCGGGCAAGTTTTTCACCAGGGTGCAATTGACAGTGGTTTCAGTATCCTTGTATGTACATGTGGGTGAGGTCCTGACCCATTCTTCTGGCCAGACTGGGTCTTGTTCCGTCACTGGCCCCAGGTGATTCATGACCACGTCCAGCAAGACCCGCATGCCATGCGCATGGGCAGTATCGACAAACTCGCGCATGTCAGTTTCTGTGCCCAGATTGGCATCGACGCGGGTGAAATCTTTTGCCCAATAACCGTGAAAGCCATACGACTTGCCTGTGCCTTCATCCGTGCCTGCATGGATTTGCTCTACAGGCGGTGTCAGCCAGATGACATCGACACCCAGGTCTTTGAAATAGCCAGACTTTATCTTGGCTGTAATGCCCGCCAGGTCGCCACCAGCATAGCCGCGCTGGGGCGCCGCATCATTTTTACGGTCATAGGCAAGGTCATTCTTATGGTTGGCGTTATGAAAACGGTCTGTCAGTAAAAAATAGACAGTGGCGTTCTCCCATAAAAATGGTTGACCTGAGGTACTTTTATGCTGAGAAGCTTGCGGGTGAGATGCAGGTAGAACACTGACGGCCAGCAATATTGCCAGCCCCAGTTTTATTGCAGTCGCTTGCATGATGAGACTCCGGCTGATGCTGATTGCTTAAACGGTAGCGGTATTGGCTGCCGTCTGGTCCATGCTTGAAGCGGTTTCGACCGCTTCATCCTTGACCAGCAAAGTCAGCAAACCCGCCAATATCATGCAAGCACCGCCCAGCATCAAGACCTTGACTGACTGGTTATCAAAAAAATGCTTCAATATAGCGCCCAGCACGACACCGGCAATAATCTGCGGTATCACCACGAAGAAATTGAACAGCCCCATGTAATAACCCATGCGATTCGCTGGCAAGGCACCCGCCAGGATTGCATACGGCATGGTCAAGACACTGGCCCAGGCAATGCCCACACCCACCATAGGCAAGAGCAGCATTTGTTTGGAAGAGATCAGGAAGATACTCATCAGGCTGACACCACCTATCATCAGGCACAGCATGTGAACAAATTTACGGCTGGTTATCTTTGCCAGCACAGGCAATAAGAAAGCAGCCAGTGCAGACACGCCGCCATATACAGCGAACATGATGCCTACCCAGTTACCGCCTTCCTGGAAGGCTGCTGACTGGGCATCACTGCTATGAAAAACAGTTTGCGCAATCGAGGGCGTGGTGTACACCCACATGGCAAACAGGGCGACCCAGGTAAAGAATTGCACCAACGCCAGTTGCACCATGGTCTTGGGCATTTTGGTGAACCCACCGAGAATTTCGGATACGGCCTTGCCTATGCCCTGATTATTTTTGCGTTCCTGTTTGAATTTTTCCAGGTCGGCTGGTGGAATTTCCTTGCTGGTGAACACTGTCCACATAACAGACAAGGCAAATATGGCACCGCCAAAATAGAAGGAATATCTGACCGTATCAGGTATAGCACCGTTCACTGGCACATTGCTGACACCCAGATAATCAGTGAATATCGTTGGCAACAACGATGCGATCACACCACCACAACCGATAAAGAAAGTTTGCATGGCAAAGCCAGCTGTTTGTTGCGAGACATCGAGCTTATCACCGACAAAGGCGCGGAAAGGTTCCATGGAAATATTGATGGCACTGTCCATCATCCACAACACCGCTATCGCCATCCACAAGACGCTGGAATTGGGCATGAGGAACATGGCAATCGAGGCCAGCACCGCACCGATGAAAAAGAAAGGACGGCGGCGTCCCCAGTATGGGTGCCAGGTATTGTCGCTCAGATAGCCGATAACGGGTTGCACCAGCAAACCAGTAATGGGGGCAGCCAGCCAGAACAGGGCCAGCTCATCCGGGTTTGCACCCAGGGTGGAAAATATGCGGCTGGTATTGGTATTTTGCAGTGCAAAACCAAATTGAATGCCAAAGAAACCGAAACTCATATTCCACAACTGCCAGAACGACAGACGTGGTTTGTATGCAGATACTTGCATGGTGTTTTGTCCCCAAATTTATTATGAACTACTTGTTGCGGCATCACTAACTGGCTGAAAACGACTTCCCAACAAAGCCACCATACTAAGAACGTCCGCATTTTGAAATACTACCACAGCAAAATGTAATCAAACTACATAAATTTTTCAAGCCCAACTACAAACGACAATCAGGACTGATAAAAATGAAATTCTTGCATAGTATCTCAGCTTTAAAATAGCAATCTGTAGCAATACTACCCATCATTTCCTGTACTTCTTCAGAACTATTCTGGCACATCTGGACGTACACACCGCATAAAGAAAATGCCCGCTACTTTCACAAAAGCTGCGGGCATTTCATCTATAAAAAAACGGAGATCCGAAATCCTTACTTGCTCCTGGAAATCAATTCCTTCATTTTCTGCAATTTCGGATACACCACAGGCACGGTCATCATGGTGCTGGCGATGGCCATCAACAACAAGGCAGTAAAGGTTTCGCTGGTGATAATGTTTTTATCCAGCAAAATATTGGCGAAGATAATCATGATCAAAGCCTTGGTCTGCAATAACCAGCCTATGATAGACGCCTCGCCTTTTTCCCATTTCAATATTTTGCCTGCTACCTGTATGCCTATCAGCTTGCCAGCGACAGATGCAGCCAGCAACACGGCTGCAGCGATGAATACCGCAACACCACCCACAGCCCAGTTGGTACGCAAACCCGTACTCAGGAAAAACACTGGCATGATGGCAAGCAGGACATGGTGGCGCATGAGGTCCATTTTTTCCTGGTTAAACCAGTGAGCATCCATGACAGCACCCGCCAGGAAGGCACCCACCATATAGTGCAGGCCAGCCCAGTCAGCTGCAAAGGCACAGGCTGCCAGCCAGATCAGGCCTACGTACCAGCGGTCGCGCTCTTCCAGCCAGACCATGAGTTTGCGAAACAAAAGCGTCGCAAGAGTAAACAGCAATAAGAAACCAACTTGTCGCCCTACTCTGGTCCAGTCCAGCAAGATCACCGCCAACACCCCCCAGATGGCAATATCGTCAAGGCTGGCATAACGCAATATGCGCTGGCCTATGGGTTGACGCAGGATGTCCAGTTTTTCCATCAACAATATCAGGATGGGCAAGGCAGTTACTGCACAGGCCATACCTATACCCAGCACGAATTGCCAGCTCATGGCTCTGACCCCCATCCAGCCATCCATGCTGAGCAAACCCAGACCAGCTACACAACCAAACAATAGCGGCATACCCAATGCCAGGCCGGCAGTGATGGTGCTTTCGCGTCTGTATTCCCAGGCCTTCTTCAAGTCCAGTTCTATTCCGGCAATCATGACAAAAATCATGACGGCCCACCAGGCAATACCATTGAGTGACTGTATTACCTGGGGATTAAAGACAAATTTGTAGTAGTCAGGATAAATTGCGCCAAGCACGCCAGGCCCCAGCAAAATACCAGTAATAATCTGGACTACTACCAGTGGTGCATAATAGTCGGTTTTCCCCACCCGCCAGATCAGATAAGGTAAGGTGAAAATCACAAACATCGCGATCAAAAAAATCTCGGTAGTGCTCATACCAGTATGCATAATTTATATTTTTTGAATTTGTGTTTTATGCACCACTAGCGGACTAAAATAGTGGCACCTCCCTCCACTCGGCATTGACTCAGATTCTGGCCTTGCAATGCTGGGCGATATAGGCAGCATGTCCTGGCATGATGGCCACGCATTTCTGCACTACCTCACGCACACTTTCGAGATATTCCAAGGTGTCCGCTTCGGACTGCAAATTTACCAGAGGATTGAGGTTTTCAGGAATTAAATTTTGTCCTTCAAAAACCTGCAACCAGGCTACCTCAGTAAACAATTCAGTGTCGACGCGCAGCAAGCGTCCGCTGGCACGAAACAGATCAATTTTATGCTGCAGGCTGTCGGGTACAGGCATGTCAGCACAGGCTTTCCAAAAGGCCGAATCATCGCGCTGATTGAGTTTATAGTGAAGGATTACAAAGTCACGGATACGCTCATACTCAAAGCGAGACTGGCGATTGTATTCGGCGATATCAACGGCATTGAAACTCTGGTCAGGGAAGAAGTCAATCAGGCGGGCGATTGCTGATTGTATGAGGTGGATACTAGTGGATTCCAGCGGCTCAAGAAAGCCGCTGGACAAGCCTATTGCGACGACATTCTTGTTCCAGGTTTTGTTGCGCATGCCAGTCTTGAACTTGATGACGCGCGGATCAGCCAGGGGCTTGCCATCCAGATTGGATAACAAGACTGAAGCCGCTTCGTCATCACTGACATACTGACTGCAGTACACATGGCCATTACCTATGCGGTGTTGGAGCGGGATGCGCCATTGCCAGCCAGCACGGTGTGCAGTGGCGCGGGTATAGGGCAGTAGTTCCGGCGCAGACTCACAAGGAACAGCCTGTGCTCGGTCGCAAGGCAACCAGTGCGACCAATCTTCATAACCCGTGTGCAAGGTCTGCTCTATTAGTAAACCACGGAAGCCGGAACAATCAATGAACAAATCTCCAGCGATGCGCTCACCATTATCCAGAACGATGGCATCGACGAAACCATCTGCTTCACGCTGGCTGACCGAGACTATCTTGCCTTCGGTACGTACCACACCGCGAGATTCTGCGATCTTGCGCAAATAACGCGCATACAGGCTGGCATCAAAATGATAGGCATGGGCTATCTGATGCAGAGGTGAATTCGGCATATCTTGACGGGCTGGCATGAACTTATTCGCCTTGCCCATCATGCGGGTGATCGCATAGGCAGCCAGATTATCCGCCTTGCCCAGTTTGCGCATTTTTTGCCAATATTGATCAAAACGCAGGCTGGCAAAATCCTGGCCTATGGTGCCAAAGCCATGCATATATCGATCACCCTGCTTGCCCCAGTTGACAAATTCTATCGCCAGCTTGAACGTTCCCTGCGTCTCGCGCAGAAATTCATTTTCATCGATGCCGACGACCTGGTTGAATCTTTGTATCATCGGTATGGTAGCTTCACCCACACCAACAATACCAATTTCATCCGACTCCACCACGCGTATCTGATATTGCCCCTGCAATACGGTGGACAACGCCGTTGCCGTCATCCAGCCTGCCGTACCACCACCAACGATAACGATGTTTTTTATAGTTGTATTTTGCATTACTGTCCCCTCCATAAAAAAAACCCCTGTGGGTCAATGACCGACAGGGGTTTTTTACTTTCCTGCTTAGAACTTGTAGTTCACGCCAAACAGATAGCTCCTGCCATAAACAATCTTATCAGTGATCACACTAGGATCAGTGTTGTATTGCTGGAACGGTGCATTATTCCAGTTGTTCGCCTGCGCCAGTACAGACAGACCTTTCAGATACCCAGTCTGGAACTCATACGACAATTGCAGATCAACGATGGTTTCACCCTTGATGAAAGTCAGTTGTTGATTATCCTGGAAGTCGCTGATCTGCCCCAGGAAGTCAGAACGCTTGCGTCCGGCAATTGCGACCTGGAAGCCATTTTTCTCATAGTACAAACGCAGGTTACTGACACGCTTGGACAAGCCTGGCAAAGGTATGGTTTCCGCACTGACATTGGATGTACCGAAGCCAAATGCGGGCAAGGTAATCTGGCTCGATGTATCAGAGTGATTCACCATGACACCAAAACCATCCAGCACAGGCGTGATCAGTGAGAAAGGAATATTCAGGGCAACTTCAAAGCCGTGGATATTGCCACCATTACCGTTTTGTGGCGTGGTCAGCAAACCTATTGTAGAACCCTTGTACGGACCACTCGTTGGCAAAGGTGTAGTCGCACTGACGAAAGGTTCAAAGTCAAAAGTACGCGGCGCACGGTAGATGTAGGTATCAAGTTGCTTATAGAAACCGGCAACACTGAAATAACCCTTCTTGCCGAAATACTTTTCGTATGACAGATCGAAAGCCTTGGCACTGAAAGGTTTCAGTTCTGGATTGCCGCCACTACCACCAAGAATAGGGAAAGGACCGCTGGTTTTGACGCCGAATTCCTGGCTGGCGCGCAAATCATCCATGTTTGCACGCGACAAGACTTTTGCCATGCCAACCCGCAGGAATTGTTCTTTGCCAAGGTCGAACGAGACATTCAGGCTAGGCAAAAAATCAGAATAAGTCTTGCCACCAGAGACCGTGGTAAAAGGACAGCTTTCTACAGTAATACCTGTGCACTTGGCTAGGTCAACCTGATTACCAGTAGAGCGCTGATTGGTATGAATAAATTGACCGCCAAAATTACCGCGATAATTCAGCCCCAGCAATTGTCCATCCAGATCACCCATGGCATAAGCTGTTGTGACTTTTTCATTCACAGCCCAGTCCTTGGCCAGCACAGAGGCATCTACCCAGCGTGCCAGTTCATAAATCGGCCCCAAGGAACCATCGGGATCAAATGACGCGACTGGCAAACCAACCGTGCCCGCTATCGAGGTGGCACTACCAGGCATGGTTGCTGCAGCATAACCACCGCCACCCTTGACTACCAGGCGACCTTCCTGACCAGTACGAGACTTTTCACGGTCTGTGTAATTAAAGCCGAATTGTGCTGCCACGACAGGACCAAAATTCACATCACGCTTGGCAATCAAGCGTATGCTACTGACCTTGTCATTGATATCAGGAAGCGCAACATAACCCGCCTGAGGAGAGTTAGGACCACCGCCCCAGCCATCAACGTCAGTCAGTTTGGCAACTGCACGGTCAGCATAATTCAGGCTGGTCGTATATTTGACGTCAGAGAAATTACCGCCGTTAAATCCGGTGTATGAGATAGAACCCAATGAAGCCGCATCGCCAGGCTGACCCGCCGTGGTTTCATAGCGCTTGCTGTGCTTGACGGCTTTCGAGTAAGACAGATCAGCTATCGCAGTCCACTCATCGAGCTTCAATTCATTATTCCAGCCCAGGGATGTCAGCTTGTCATCGGCGCTTTCCTTGTGATTACGGACTACACCCTTGTAGTTGCTGAAGGTGCCCGAAGTAGCGACGCCATTGACGATGGTTGCGTTAGTCAACACGCCATTGGGGTCATAACCACCGGCGGAACCGGCAACAGCACCTTCCAGGCCCGTTTTCTTGAGACTGTTGGTACCAGCAGAATAGAAGACATCGACTGCTGACTTGAAGTTTTTATTTGGTTTGTATTGCAAAGTCAGTGATGCACCATCGCGATTGCTTTTACTGGTTTCAGTATCTGCCTTGAAGCCACCCGGCGCCTTGACGATAGCACCGTTGTAATCTACATCTGGTGTCCAGCCGCCCCAGGAATCAAATTTTTGCTGGCCGCCGCCATCTTCCTTGAACTTGGTCAAACCAAGGGAAATACCGATAGTACGGTTGGCAAACTGGTCTACATAAGAGAAAGATGCGCGGTCGCCTGAGCCCTCTTCGGAGCCTGATTGTACGCCTGTGCGTTGTTTGCGATAGCCGGCTGCCAGCACTCGCTTGCCGAAATCCAGCGGCTTGAGTGTATTCAGATCGATAGTTGCTGCCAGGCCCTGACCAACCAGTGCTGCGTCTGGTGTTTTATAGATCAACACAGAGCCCATGAGTTCAGCCGGAAACAAATCAAACTCAGGGCTGCGGGCATTACCCGTAGAAGCCTGTTCACGACCATTCAGTAAGGAACCATTGAAACTGGGTGACAAGCCACGTACGCTGACATCTGCCGCTTTGCCGGATGAGCGACTACGTTGTGCAGTAACACCAGGCAAACGAGCGATTGATTCTGCCACACTGGCATCGGGCAATTTGCCGATATCTTCAGCAGAAATTGCCTCGACGATGGAATTGGAATTTTTCTTGATCGAGATGGCTTCTTCGATACCCTTGCGTATGCCTGTCACGACCACGGTATTCTCTGCTGCCTGTTGTGCCATGGCGATGTCAGTCATACCAAATATCAACACCGCACATCCGGCCGCAACCGGGCTTAACTTAAAAGAAAAACGGTGCAGAGCGTCGCCCTGCCGACGCTTTTGCGTAGCTTGTTTCATGTAATGTCCCCTCACACTATTATTTGACCTGCACTCTTCGAGCTGCCAAACCGCACACCCCAACACTCGCCTGGCAATCAGAACCCAACGTTCCGAAATGAATTTTGTACTAAAACTAGATTCCATGTCAAACGAAGACTACAAAAAACTACAAAGAAAAAGCACGCGCCACATAAGACCACTATAGGCGAGTACCTGGAACGCACCAGAATGTGTTGCGAACGCCCCACAAGAGAGCAAAGAATTAATGTAGTTAGACTACTTTATGTAATTGAACTACTTACAAAACAATAAGAGATTGAGACGAAAAAATGCTCGCAGGAGCGAGCATAGAGGCTATTGCAGCATGATCAGGGCTGAAACAGGCCGTCAAATGCAGGAGCTGCCAGCAAAGTGATGGCTTAAAGGAATGCTATCAAAAGCAACATGAAGTATGACGCACGCGTATCATGAAAAAAATACCTTGAGAATTTTCGCCCATCACCCAGCCTTGCCGTCTGCCCTGGCGCGCAGATAGGCTGGTAACATTTGCACAACCCAGATAAGCAGCAATGCCAGCCAGATACTGGAAGACAGCTGAAGTATCGATGGAATGGCAAACAAGCTGGCCATCACCCTGAGCAAAGCGGCAATATGCAAACCCAGGTACAGGCCCCACAACAGATTATTCGCCTGTAAAGCGCGGCCACTATGGCCGAAGGTGACGCGACTGACAAAGCCCACCAGCATGGTGCCCATAAACCCCAGGCCCAAGGCATGAATCGCCGCCGAACCTATGGGTGCGCCCAAAGCCGTGGCCAGCTGCAAGGCAAACACCACTGCCAACCAGGCAAAAGACAAGTGCAGCATGGCCAGCAAGCGATTTTGCAAACTGCGCAACAAGCCCCAACGCCAGGATGTATAGGCAAAACTCAGGCTCATCAGACCAGCCACGACGGCTTGTACGAGTAACAGATTCATGCACGCAGTCAGGGCCAGCAAAGCTGAACCACCCAACCACACGTACAGCAGCCCATATGGACGCCAGACCACATAGTCTTGCAAGACATTGCTGGTAAAAAAAGGCAGCATGCGATGGCATACCGTTAAAAATACTGGCAATAAAAATCCAAAAAATGCCAGTTCACGACCGACTTGCCAGGCGTCCTGCATACCCATGCTCCACAGCAAACTGGCAAACAGAGCCAGCGCACCACCCGCCATGGCAAATAGCAAGGCGATGGGATGTATCTTGTCGTCCACCTTGCTCGTGCGCACCAGTGCAGCCCAGCGCCAGGTGACCGCCATCCAGGCACTCAACATGAAAGCAAAGCCGGATGAACGCAAGGGGTGCCAACCCAGAGCCGTAGCCAGCAGCACCAGTGCCACGCCCGAGAAGTAAGTCACACCATGTAAAAGGAAGTAGTGGTCTGGCGCATCCAGTCCCAGCCAGCGTGGCCCGGCAGTAAATGTAAAGCCCAGTATGAATAAGGGGAAAACACCCAAGGGCATAACCAGTGCGTGCAAAGTGATGGTTTGCATTTGTTGCGCCTGCACTTGCCACCACCACCAGGAAAATAGCAGGGCTACGGCAAGCGCGCCGAGAAAAAAATACAATCTGTGGGGCGCGAGGGCAAGACGTTTCATGCTCAACTCCTATTATTTTAAAACGTGTTGCAATCTGTCTGTTCGCAGATGCAAGAGACCAGAGTAATCAGCCTGCATTGATGTGCCGCGCAAATCCCGCCAGCCATGCTGGTTTTTCGCTGGCATCCAGCCAGTATTTGACGGCGATACCAAGTTCGGTGTCGCCTTCCATTTTCAGGCGGCGGCGAAAAAACAGAGTGTCCGCATCTTCCATGCCAGAGGCCAGTTGAATAAAGTCCAGTGCGGATGCTGATAGCGTCACATCACTGACACTGTCATCGCTGGCAGCCCTGAACCTGCCTTGCTGGCAGCTAAAGCATAGCTTCAAGCCCAGGTCTTCTATCAACATGGCGAAAGATTTTCCATACAGGGATTCTGGCGCGACCAGGTACTCACGCCTGCGCGCAAATTCCAGCATCAGCATTAAAGGGGCGCTGACTAGTGGCCCAGGTAACAAGCGGCCAATTTTTACGCATGCTGACGGGAAGCGGAAATTAGTTATTTGCATGTGGAATTCCATTCATTTCAAGCTTCTTGCCATTGCATGCCAGGCCGGGCCAGCCAGTAACCGTTGCTGCGTTGCGCATGTGCAGGCAAACAGGCAGCATCGACTTTGGCTATACCCCTGACCTGTCGTGCCAGGTGAAAAGCCTGCACTACCGCGTCCATACCCTGCGATTGCGGCTGCAAACGCAGTACATCCACCTGCATGGCCGCCAGTTCAGGCAATTGCGCGCCCAGATCCAGGCAAGTTGCACTTTGTGTCTGTATGCCATTAATGATCAAGAATTCCTGGTCTTCCCGGGTGGACAATGCCAGTCCATCTGGGTACATTTCACAACGGAATTCGCAGGTATCCTTGCGTAGATGGTGATGACGCGCTATAAAACAGCGCGCCGAATATGCCAGCGCCAGCCTGCCCCAGACTTGTACTTCGGTTGCTACATGCGCAGGTCTTTGCTGCTGCAAGGCAGCCAGATCAGTACCGGACATTTCTATCGGCGGCACAAAGCGGCGCGCACCCAGCGTTGCCAGCCAGGCCAGAGTGCCTTCATGATAGATATTCAAATGTGGTCCGGCGACAAAACCATAATCCTGCCCGGCCGCCGCCATCTGCACGGCACGTACAGCACTAAAGTCATTGGCTTCGATCATGAAACCTGCGGCCATAGCGCGCTCGACCAGTTTATGCAAATTGCGCCTGTCTGCATCATTGTCGATCAAAGTCAGGCTGGACAAGACCACCTCCTTGCCTGCCGCGCGCAATTCGGCTGCCAGTGCCAGCCAGTCTTCCTGCTTCATTTGATGACGGCGTGAGCAAATGACTTCTCCCAGATAGACAATATCGACCGGCCACTGCATGGCATCGACATAGAAACGCAAAGTCGCTTCTTTAGACCAGTAATAGGCCAGCGGTGCCAAAGAAATTTGTAGTGTCTGCATGATTACTTCCAAGGCCTTTCAAAGGCCCCTTGTGTCACTTGAGCGCCTTCAGCATGTTTGGCCAGCGTGGTTTGCCAGTCTGGCTTTGGCGAATAACGTTCAGGATTGATGCTGGCGGCATCAAGTGCCGCCCTCAAGGTCGCCACCACTTGCGACACATAACTGGGGCTACGTTGGCGCCCTTCTATCTTGATTGCCGCTACCCCCATCTTCAAGAGTTTGGGTAATAAAGCCAGCGCATTCAAGCTGGTTGGTTCTTCCAGCGCATAGTCGGTTTTTCCCTCCACCTGGAAACGCCCCTTGCACAGTGTCGGATAAGCTGCGGCTTCGTCTGCTGCGTAACGGTCTATCAGGCTACCATTCAATCTGGCATACAAGACCTGATCACGCTCTTCCCATTTGACTGCATGGGCAGGTGAACAGACGCCCTTGTTATTCGGCGAATCTGCAGTGACATAACTCGACAGCAAACAACGCCCTTCTGCCATCACACACAGACTGCCAAAACCAAACACTTCTATCTCCACCGAGGTTTGCTGAATGATCTTTTCTATCTCCAGCAAGGTCAGTACGCGTGGCAAGACTGCACGTTTGATGTTAAATTGCTCGCGCATCAGTTCTATTGCATCCACGGTGGTGGCCGAGCCCTGTACTGACAAATGCAGGCGCAAATCTGGGTATCCGTCCCTTGCATATGCCATCAGGCCAGGGTCAGCCAGGATCACGGCATCTGCCTGCATTTGTACTGCGGTATCAATGGCTGCCCGCCACTCAGCCGCAGCCCTGGCTTGTGGAAAGGTATTAATGGCAAACAAGACTTGTCTGTCACGCGCATGGGCGTAAGCGACGCCCTGGCGTATATCATAGTCAGAAAAATTCAGGCCACCAAAATTGCGTGCATTGGTGGCATTGCGCAAGCCCAGATAGATGGCATTGGCTCCTTTGTCCACGGCTGCCTTCAAGGCAAGCAGACTACCGGCAGGAGCGACCAGTTCACAAGTTTTCATAAGGCCAGGGCCAATTACTTCGTATGCAGAAAAACCGATGCTAGCGAGATTCAACACCAGCGTCTTTGTCCTGCGTCAATTGTTCAGGAAAGCGCTGCATTACCCTGATAAGATTTAAGGCTATCTGTCGGGGCGATAATATGTATGGTAGAGCCGCATACCCTGATCATTTTCTCATCCATCAATTGATGCAAGACCCGCGATAAAGTTTCGGGGGTCAGATTCAATAGCGAGGCAACCAGATTCTTTTTCAACTCCAGCCGGACATCATTCGTGCTTTGCAATGCCGAAGTCTGCAACAAATAATCAATCACGCGTTGCGTAGCGTTCTGCAGGGAATAACGTTCCACATTGCGAATGAAACCCAGCAAGCGGTAAGACAGGCCTGCCATCATTTGTCTGGCAATCACGGGCGAACTATCAAGCAGGCGTAACAGTGCAGTCTTGGGTATTTTCAGCAAGAGACTGTTTTCCAGTGCTTCGGCATAAAAGGGATATGGCTCATCCAGAAACAGCATGGCTTCGCCCAGGCTTTGCCCGGGACGTATCAGTTCCAGCACCTTGTCGCTACCATGTGAGGAGGGTATGCCCAGTTTGACCAGGCCATATACCAGGATAAAACTGGCATCAGCATGATCACCTTTGCGAAACAGGCTGAGGCCTTTGCCTAGCTCCAGTTTGCAAACTTCTCTTTGCAGTGATTCCAGTTCGAATGTTGAAATATTGCGAAACAAGCTTTGATTCGCCAGTAAATTGCCCAAATTGATCTTGCTCATCTTAGTTCTCCGCCAGACTGACAGAGATCAAGTGTAGAAGCAGAAGCCCGCCTCAGCCATACGTCAACAGGACTAATTCAGGCAGGCAAACGGAGAAGGGATTTATTTATCCAGACCATGCTCAACTGCATACACGGCGATTTGCACACGGCTGCTCAGGTTCAATTTCTTCAAGATATTCTGCACATGAATTTTTACTGTGCTTTCAGCCACGTCGAGATTGCGGGCGATCTCCTTATTGCTTTCACCGCGTGCCAGGCAGACCATGGTTTCCCTTTCACGAGGCGTGAGCTTTTCTTTTTCCGGGGTACTTACAGCATGATTCCCAGCTCGAAACTGCATGACCAGCTTGGCTGTCATGGCTTCGGCAATCACTGGCTCACCTGCTGCGGCACGTTTGATGGCCTGGGTCAGATAGTCTGCTTCTATGTTTTTCAACAAATAGCCACGTGCACCACTCTTCAGTGCCGTACTCAGGTCTTCAGCTTCTTCAGAAACAGTCAGCATGAGGACGGCTATTTGCGGCAGGTCTTCGACGATCAATTGCATGGCTTCGAGGCCAGACAAGCCTGGCATATTCAAATCCATCAAGACCACATCCGGCAGCAGTTGCTTGGCGCGTTTAATGCCTTCCAGCCCATCGGCAGCTTCACCGACGATTTCAAATTCGGGATTGCGCTGCAGCAGTAACTTAATCCCACTGCGGAACAAGGTGTGGTCATCAACCAGCAATATTTTTATAGTCATCTATTCGTCTCTGTGATTCATGCTACCAGTCTTTCCTGATGGTGCAAACTCAGGGATAATGTGGTGCCCTTTCCGGGTGTGCTTTGTATGGAAAATTGGGCGGACAGGCGTTGCGCTCTTTCCTGCATGATCCGCAAGCCTATATGATCTTCCGATCTCTGACTGGCATCGGCTACGGAAAAGCCTCTGCCATTATCCGCCACGACCAGTTCAAAGTCGCGTTGATTATCTATCTTTACATGCACCGCGCTGGCATGGGCATGCTTGCGTATATTGGACAAGGCCTCCTGCAGGATGAACAAGACCTGCAGTTGCTGTTCAGGTGCCAGTGGTGCTCCGCTACCCAAGACCTCTACCGTACCAGAGACGCCACTCTGTCGCTCAAATTTTGCCAGGACATTGCGGACTTCTGATTCAAGATTATTAACCTGCATGCGACTACGAAAATTCAGCAAAAGCTCGCGCACGTCTTCATAACTTTCTTCTATGCCAGCACGAAGCAAGGGAACGATGTCGGCAATTTCCTGGCTATCATTGCGCCGGATGGAATCCTCCAGCATCTGCACTTGCAAATTAAGAAAATTCAAACCCTGGGCGATACTGTCATGCAAACCTTGCGCAAGTAAATTTCTCTCCTGCGAAACGGCAAACTCTTTTTCATGGGCGATCAACCTCTGGTTTTCAATGGCGACACCCAGGTTTTGCCCAAGTGTTTCCAGCAAACGTCTTTCTTCACCAGTGATACAACGCTCTTTATCAAAATGCAGTGAAAAACTGCCTATGACTTGCTGAAGTGCGACGATCTGGAACACTGCAATGGAAAAGAATCCTTCATCTTGGCAACGATAATGTTTAAATTGATTCAATTGACGGAAATCCCTGACCAGGACTACCCCCTGCGTAATGGCAGCACCGCACAGGCAATCATCTTTTTTGATGCAATGCTCTTCTTCAATCATCTTTTCTGAGATGCCTTCATGCACAGTAATATGCACATTGCCATTACTCTTGTCGAGTATCCTGACTGTGCCACCTTCAGCTCGTATGCGCTGCATGATCCTGTGTAAAAACCCCCGACACAATTCTTCTATGGCATGCGGCCCGGCCAAAAAGGCAGCAACTTCATACAAGGTACTGACCTCGTGATTTTGTGCCTGCAATTTATGGGTTTTATCCTGCACGCGCTGCTCCAGCATTTTGTGGGCGCTTTGCACATGATCTGCCATGGTGTTAAAAGCTGCTGCCAGCGCACCAAATTCATCTGCGTTTTCTATTGGCAAGCGTACGCTGAGGTCATCTTCACTCATCCTGGCTATGCCTGCCTGCATGCGCGTTACCGGACCGATGATCCAGAGGTACAAGAGATAGAGCATGGCAACGCTGGCTGCCAGCGACATGAAGATCAGCACGGTTTGGCACAGACGTAACCAGGTAGTCTTGCCCGCCAACTCCACTTCCACCATGGATACAAGGAGATTGATATCATTCACAAAAGGGGGCAAGTCAAGTCGATATTGCGTGACTGCAGCCTGGCGCATGGCAGGGTCACTGGTCAGCAAGGCAGCCTTTGCATCCTGCTGTATCAGTGTCAGCCAGCTACGCTGGACCTTTGCCATCTGCATTGCAATTTCCGGTGTTGCAGGCAAAAACAGGGGGCGTTTCGCATCACCGTTCTGCAGGTCCGATAAAGTTGCGTCAAACTGCTTCAATTCATTTTGTATTTCACTATTTTGTGTCGCATGCTCCAGCACCAGCGCCAGGCGGTAAGAACGCATGCGCAAGCTGCCAGCCTCATTGATGGCAGCCGCCCCACCTTCCAGTTGCCAGGACAGCAACAAGGTATAGGCAATTGCCATCAGAGTCAGACTCAGGCCTATGATGGTGGTCAGCAGGATGCGAAAAGTCATCCGTTTTCTGAGTGGCAAAGGAAATGAGGTGTTCATGGATGTCTGAACAGTGAAACGAAAACCATAGTGTAAGCCTTATTTGTCTGTATGCGTCATCTCAGCATGCGCAATACCCAGGGGACATACCATGGGAAGAAAGCCATCCGAGCGTTCAGAATAAGCCAGCAAGGCGCCCTGACTCATATCAAAATACCAGCCATGCAAGGCTATCTCCCCCCTTGCCTCCCGTTCTGAAATCCAGGGAAAACTGCGCAGATTATTGAGTGACATCAGTATCGCTCCCATTTCACAGGCACGATTTTGCTCGGCGGCACTGCAATGGGCAAGTTGACTGAGCACCTGTTGCTTGACCGGTTCGACTATTTTCATCCAGCGGCCTATGAAATCAATTTTGCGACTGGGTGTATACCCCTGCATCAGGGCGCGTATGCCACCACATTTTTCATGGCCCATGACAATGATGCGCTTGATACTCAAGGCTTCAACGGCAAATTGTATGGCAGCGCTGACGCCTTGCTGATGCCCCAGTTCATTGCATGGTGGCACCAGGTTGGCGACATTTCTGATCACGAAAATGTCACCAGGGTCGCAGTCAAGCAGCAAGGCTGGATCTACCCGGGAATCACAACAGCCTATCAACAAGGTGCTGGGGTCTTGCCCGTGGTTCAGTCTTTCATACAAGGGTTCAGTACCGGCAAAATACTTGCTCTGAAACCGCTGAAAACCTTCTATGAATTGGTGGATGTTTCTAACTTCCATATGACTAGCCCATTCCTGTTATTACCACCACTCTCAGCCCCCCGTTTGCGACATGAAACGGATTATCTTATGTGGCTGGGTAGTAAACTCATGGCGCTCAGGCTTGAGTTCTATTGCCTGACGTATCAAGGCATCCAGCCCGGCGTCATCGATACCGGCACGCAAATGCGGCCGCAATGCCAGTTTTTCATCCTGCCCCAGGCACATGTACAGAGTGCCATCGACAGACAAGCGCACACGATTACAGCTTGCACAAAAATGCTGGCTGATCGGTGAAATAAAACCTATGCTGCCGCTGCCATCTGGCAAGCCCCAGTAACGTGCCGGGCCGCCCCCCAGTTCTTCAGCCAGCGGCACCAGGCCAAACTTGTCCACCAATTGTTCACGCAGTGCCTGTACTTCCATATATTGGGAATTGCGCCCGGTTTCCCCCATGGGCATGGCTTCGATTAAACGCAGGATGAAGCCTTCTTTAAAGCAAAACTCGGCCATGCGCATGACTTCATGGTCATTCACGCCACGCATGAGTACCATGTTCAATTTGATGGGATGAAAACCTGCCTGCTTACCAGCCTGCAGTCCTGCCATGATATGGGCCAGACTATCACGTCCGGTTATTTTTTCCATACAGGCTTTGTCCAGGCTGTCCAGGCTGACATTGATACGCCGGACACCCGCTGCATACAATTGCCTGGCATGTTTATGCAATTGTGTCGCATTGGTGGAAAGGGAAATATCCTGCAAGCCAGGCAGCGGTGCCAGTTGCCGCACCAGCTCGGGCAAATTCTTGCGCAACAAGGGTTCACCGCCAGTCAGGCGCAAGCGCGCCGTGCCCATGCGGGCAAAAGCTGCCACCACCCTGTGTATTTCATCGAAGCGCAACCAGCTTTCTGGTTCTGCAAAACCTGAAAAACCTTTGGGCATGCAATAAGTGCAACGCAAGTCGCATTTATCTGTTACTGACAGGCGCAAATAGCTCACGCGCCGACCAAAACGATCCACCAGTGGCGGTACCGCCGGGCTGCTTGTGCTTGCCAGAGCACCGGGATGGCTGAGGTTGACAGGATTTTCCATATCTGCATTGTGGTGGCAGACAGGGCACAACACAATTCGCCGCAAAGCCATGAACGACTAGTTCTTTTGGGGGATATGCCTGCACTGGCAAAAAGACAACTCCCATGACGGACAAAAAATCAGACCTGCAGTCAAACGTAAAGCTCGCCCTTGGCCACCATGCAAACCTGCCCATGCACCAAAATAGTTTCATCATCCGCATTCACGCGCGCATGCAATTCGCTGGGGCGGTGTACATATGCTCCCTGGGCAAAAATCTGTGCATCACCAGCCTGCGCGCGCTGGTGCCTGACCAGATAGGCCGCAGCCGGCCCGACGGCACTACCAGTCGCGATGTCCTCTACCCTGCCGTCGTTGTCCCAGGTGCGCCCTTCGCGGCGGTTAACATCAAGCACGTAGACAAATTTTGCCCCCACGCCCGCCAGCAAGGTTTCAAATTTTTCATGGCAGATACGAGCCTTGTCCAGGTGTTGCTGTATTGGCACGATCAGATAAGGCAGGCCCGTCGACACCACTTGCAAAGGCAAGTCCGTTACCTGATCATGCGCATGCAGATTTAGCGCTTTCAAAAATGTTTCTGTACTGGTACTCGACAAGGGTTGATTGAAATTGGCTTTGCCCTGATTCATCTCGGCAAAAAAATTGCCATTTTCTTGCCTGCTGCGCGCAAAAACACTACGTTCATTCAAGACAAACTCGAACTCTGCAGTTTCAGCTTCAGGATGAAAACCTTGATGCAAACTAGCGGCAGCACCAATAATGGGGTGGCCGGCGAAACCCAATTCTTCTTCCATCGTGAAGATATGGGCACGCCACTTAGCCTGAGTTTCCAGTTTTTGTAAAAAGATGCTCTCAAACTGGCGCATTTCTCGGGTCATCGCCTGCATCATATAGGTGGACAGGGTTTGCTCAAGCACAAAAATACTCAGGCCGTTGCCGGCCAGCGTTTGTCTGGCAAAAACATCCACCATGGAAAACGGGAAAATTTGTTTTTTCACTTGTGACTCCCTGTTTGGCTCGTGTCATCAGTATAGGCAAGAACCATCCAAGATAAAGTGAAATCTCAAGCAGCCTTTTGCTGTTGACGACGCCAGTGCCGGCCATACACATGCAGGCCAGCCATGGGCAACAAAAACCAGAACACGGCATTGGCGATCACACTGGTTCGTGTAAAACTGAATTGGTAATGATAGCCAGTGGCATCGATATACACTGCCATATAGGGAAACCCTGCGAACCAACCCTCACCGGCGATATTAGGGAAGGGTAAGAGCATCCAGAATGTGCCCAGCCAGGAAGCTAGGCCCAGCACCAGTCCTGCCAACAAGCTACCTAAACAGAGTCTGTTCCAGTTTTTTGGACAATGGCCGGTTCGAGACAAAAACAAGCTACTGAACAAACTGTAAACTCCCGCCAGCATCAACAAACTTGCTGCGACAACGATGGTGATCAGCATCATTTCTCAAATCATAAAAAAAAACAAATATGAAAATACATGATAGCACTGGCGATTTGCTTTTCCACGATATTTTACAGTCGTTGTAAATCAGTTTTGTTTCCACAAATCAGTAGCACATGCCTTGATAGTCTGGCACGACTGGATTAAGCTAAACCCAATCAGAATATCCACGCCCCTTCCGGTGGAGCTATAAGAATACAAAAAGTAGACCATGCCATTTCCGTCCCCATTCCATCTCCTGCTGGCCCTGAGTTCTGCACTATCTTTGCTGGGAAGCGCTGCCATTGCAGCAGATGTCAATGAAGAAGAAGACCTGGCGCTGGTATATGGCGATAAATCCATGATCAGTATTGCCACCGGCAAGGCACAAAGCCTGCGACGGGCTCCGGCGGTAGCATCTGTGATCACTGCAGAAGATATACGGGCCCAGGGTTTTACCGACATTGATCAGGTACTTGAAACCATCGCTGGCATGCATGTAAGCCGTGCCGCAATTGTCTATTTCCCTGCGTATATCATGCGCGGTATAGGCGGCGGCGGGGTGACCAATCCACATATGCTGGTATTGCAGAATGGCATCCCCATGACCACTTCATATACTGGCGACAAGGGCCAAATGCTGTGGCATGGTATTTCGGTAGAAAATATTTCCAGAATTGAAGTCATACGTGGCCCTGGCTCCGCATTGTATGGTGCAGATGCTTTTTCCGGTGTCATCAATATCATCACCAAAACTGCAGATGAAATTCCCGGCAGTTTTTTGGGGACAGGTGTGGGCTCTTTCCGCACCCGTGATGCCTGGGTATTGCATGGCGGGAAGTGGGGTCCCTTCAAGATTGCCGCTTATCTTCGTGCTGGTGCCACCGATGGTCAAAAAGAAGTGTTAACTGCTGATGCACAGTCCAGAAACGACAAGCTGTTTTCTACCAATGCCAGCCTGGCTCCTGGCAGTGTGCATACAGGCTTTAATCCAGTTGATGCCAATCTGGATCTCAGCACAGGCAACTGGCACTGGCGTTCCAGTCTGCTAAGCCGAACAGAATTGCAAACCGGTGCCGGAGTATCGTCGGCACTCGACTTTGGTGGTGGTGCCACGACAGAAAGAGTGACCAGTGACCTGTCCTGGATAGATGCGGCTTTCGCAAAAGACTGGACACTTGGGAGTACGCTGAGCTTCTTATACTATACGGAAAAAAGCAGCCTGCAACTCTTGCCACCAGGGACAAGATTACCAACCGGGACTTTCCCCAACGGCATGATAGGCGGCCCTTCGCGCTGGGAAAGACAATTCCGCCTGTCGGCCTTTGCCAGTTACTCTGGCTGGGCTGATCATCAGTGGCGTGTGGGATTTGGGCATGATGATGTCAATCTCTACCGCACCCAGACCATCAAGAATTTCTTGCTTAGCCCGGCTGGCATCCCGATCCCCAGCGGGCCTGTCATGGACTATAGCCAGATACAACCTCATATCCTGCCTACCCGCAGAAAGAATAATTACCTGTATCTACAAGACGAGTGGAACCTGGCCAAGGACTGGACCATGACGGCGGGCCTGCGCCATGACCATTACTCGGATTTTGGTGGTACTACCAATCCACGCCTGGCATTGGTATGGGATGCCAGGTATGACCTGACAGCCAAATTTTTATATGGTCGCGCCTTCCGTGCGCCTGCTTTCAATGAGTCTTACGGCCTCAACCCTGTTGCCAACGGCAACCCCAATCTGAAGCCTGAGCGCATTGCCACGACTGAACTAGCCCTGTCCTGGCAAGCCAATAAGGATGTCTTGCTGAACCTGAATATCTTCCGCTATGACATGCAGGATATTATCCGGGCGGTCGCCAATCCCACGCCAGGCACAGGTTCCACTTACTTCAATACCGGCAATCAAAATGGTCGCGGGCTGGAAGCCGAATTACAATGGGATGTAAAAAAGGATTTGAAGATCCTGGCCAATTATTCTTATCAACACTCGGTCGATGAAAGCACACGCGCTGATGCAGGCTATGCACCACACCATCATTTGTATGCCAGGGCAGACTGGCAAATCATTCCAGGCTGGTCCCTCAGCCCACAAGTGAACTGGGTGGCAGACCGTCGCCGCGCCGCTGGTGATTCCCGCCCGGCGATTGCAGATTACACCAGTGTTGATGTGAGCCTGCGCTCACAGCGTGAACGCGGCAAATGGGAATGGACAGCCACCGTCAGGAATCTATTGAACGCTGACATACGCGAACCCAGCATTGCACCTGGTTTGGCCATACCGAATGACTTGCCGATGGCCCCCAGGTCCATCTATCTGCAACTGATTTATAAAATGTAGTTGCGCCTGGCTTTAGCTTGCCTTGGAAAACAGCACAACCACAACAATACTGGATGTCAGTGGCAACACACCTGCGCGCCATTGTCACCCAGTTTGCCAAGCTGGCTCAAGTGCTTGTGTTGAGCAAGCATTTTCTTCATCGTCTGAGACATCACTTTTTTTCGAACTCATTGCAACAAGGGACTATCAGCCCCCTGCAGTTCTATACCGGAAATACTGGCGCGTCCAACCAGCAATTGCAGATACTGGCGCAGTGCGTGCTGATGGCTGGCAGCATGCATGGCAGTCGCAATGCGGGTTTGCACCTCATCAAATACCAACAGTTTACCCTCAGCCTTGCGGCCCAATTGAATGATGTGCAAGCCAAAACGTGTTTCTATCAGACGAGGAATGATGCAGCCCGGGCTGGCAGCAAAGATGGCTTTTTCAAATTCGACCACGGTCGTCCCGCGGCTCAGTTGCCCCAGATTGCCACCCACTTCTGCCGAAGGACAATTCGAATTGGCGCGAGCCAGCTCGGCAAAACGTTCTGGACGTTCCAGCAATTCATCCAGCACGCTTTGAGCATGCAAACGCAGGGCGTCCAGGTCGACGGCATTGGTGACTTGAAACAGGATATGGCTGGCTTCCACCAGTTCACCAACGGTAAAGCGATCAGGATGAGTTTGGTACTGGCGCAAGAATTCTGCACGATCGGGAAAAGGAACCAGTACTTCTTTTTCCAGCAAATGGTCGATAATGAATTCATCTTCTCCCTGCAAACCCTGGGCTTTGGCCTCATCCAGCAAAACACGGCGCAAGACCAATGCCGTCATGGCACTTTTTACAGGATCTGGCGCATCCTGGTGCCCAGGTAATTCGCTTTCCATCTCAGGATCATTTAATTCATAGCCATTGACGATGACAGGCATGATTTTCTCCCCACTCATTCTTCAAGATGTTGATATTCACTGCGCGCTTAGCGAGAACGCACCAATTGCCAGGCCCTGCCCAGATATCCCACGGCAGCGAAGCCACTCCAGACATGTACCAGGCGGGTAAATGGAAACAGTACAAACAGACTCAAACCCATGAATAAATGAGCCTTGAACAACCAGGGTGCAGCCACGATGAATTCAGCAGCATCACCACGGAAAGTCACGATATGCTGTGCCCAGGTCATCAACAAGACCATCATGTGACCATCCCTGTGACTTGCAGACTCAACAATGGTGGACAAACCCAGGACCAGGGTAATAAAAATCCAGACCAGCAAAACCTTGTCACCAGTACGTGTCACCGCCGCAACGCGTGGATCACTCAGACGGCGGTGCATCAAAATCAGCAAACCGACCAGGCACAGACTACCAAACACGCCGCCAGCGACCATGGCGATCATTTGTTTGAAACTATGACTGATACCCAGACTGTCCCAGACAAAAACCGGTGTCAGCAAACCGACCAGATGACCAAAGAACAAACCCAGTACACCGATATGGAACAGGATATTCCCCAGACGCAGATTGCCTGCATGCAGCATCTGTGAAGAATCGCTCTTCCAGGTATATTGCTCGCGTTCAAAACGCACCAGGCTGCCAAGCAGGAAAATGGCCAGCGCTATGTAGGGATAGATCCCATAAATAAATTGATGTAGATAAGTCATGATCAGCTCACTGATGATTGTCTGGGAGTGGCATTGGCTGCGCCGGAATTACCCTGGCGCGGATAAAAATTGACGACCTGGCTGCTACCCATCTGCGGTCGCAGCAGGGGTTCCACGCCATCTGCACCTGGCCCAAAGGTTTCCATGGCATCGTCCATATCCCGTACCGGTGGTTCACCCTGCTCTTGCGGCACTACGTCGGTCAGCAACGTCAACAAGAGAAAGGCATTGGCATAAGGACTGTCATTGCGTTGCAGGCGCATGCCTATGGCGGCGATGACATGAATGGCATCACCCAATAATTTGCCAGCGGTTTCTTCATCAGGCAGACTCAGGAATTCCAAGAACAGCGGTACATAGTCTGGCAATTCACTGGCTTCTGGTTCAAAACCATAGCGGCGGTATTCTTCAATCAGATCGACCATGGCCTGACCACGGTCACGGCTTTCGCCGTGAATATGTTCAAACAGATGCAGGGCCTGGGAAGGCGTGCGGTCAAAGCTGGCGACATAATTTTCTTGCAGCCTGATGAGCGGCTTGCCTTGCAATTCATCCAGGAGTGCTTGCAGTGGCTCGTCAAACTCGGGCATGTCTGCCAGTATCAGTTTGATTTCAGGTATGGCAGCGATCAGTTCTGCTTGCGGATAACTGAGCAAGGCAGACAAGATGCGATAGATTTGCATACGATTTCCTTTCTGTGTCATCGGTCTGGCTTATTCTGTCGTCGACATTTTTTTGCGCGATTTTGGCATATCGACAAAGATCACACTGCCTTGTGGCTTCTTGCCAAACAGGGAAGTATCCAATGTACCACCTGAGCAACCATTGCCGAAGGTGAAGCCGCAACTACCTTTTTCATTGAAACTGTCTTCCACCATTTCCTTGTGTGAAGAAGGAATCACGAAGCGATCTTCATAATTGGCAATCGCCATGGTTTGATACATGTCTTCCACCTGTTCTGCCGTCAAGCCAACTTGCTGCAAGACTGCATGATCGAGTTGTCCATGCACGACTTCAGAACGCTTGTAGGCACGCATGGCAAGCATGCGATCGAGTGCCTTGAGTACCGGTTCTTCCTTGCCGGCTGTCAACAAATTGGCCAGGTAACGGACAGGTATGCGCAGCGACTTCACATCAGGAATAATGCCGTTCATGCCCATGTGGCCAGCTTCTGCTGCTTTTTGTATAGGCGACAGAGGTGGTACATACCAGACCATGGGCAAAGTGCGGTATTCAGGATGCAGAGGGAACGCAATCTTCCACTCCATCGCCATTTTGTAGACTGGCGATTTTTGCGCAGCCGTGATCCAGCTTTCAGGTATGCCGTGCTTGCGCGCTTCAGCAATGATTGCAGGATCATGCGGGTCGAGGAAGCAACCCAACTGGGCTTCGTATAAATCCTTTTCATCTGGCACGGATGCAGCCGCTTCAATCTTGTCTGCGTCGTACAGCAAGACACCGAGGTAACGGATACGGCCAACACAGGTTTCTGAACAAACCGTGGGTTGCCCGGCTTCTATGCGTGGGTAGCAGAAAGTGCATTTTTCAGCCTTGCCCGAACTCCAGTTATAGTGAATCTTTTTGTAAGGGCAACCAGAGATACACATGCGCCAGCCCCGGCATTTGTCCTGATCAACCAGGACGATGCCATCATCTTCACGCTTGTAGATGGAACCGGATGGGCACGAGGCAACACAGGCCGGGTTCAGACAATGTTCGCACAAGCGTGGCAAATACATCATGAAGGTGCTTTCAAATGTGCTGTACATCTCCTTTTGCACACCTTCAAACAAGGCATCACGGCTACGCGAACTGAATTCGCCACCCAGATCATCTTCCCAATTCGGCCCCCAGACTATCTTCTCCATTTTCTTGCCAGTGATGACAGAAATTGGACGTGCAGTTGGTGGCGTCTCGGACAATGGCGCATTTTGCAGGCGCTCATAGTCAAAGGTGAAAGGCTCGTAATAATCATCGATGGATGGCAGATTGGGATTGGCGAAAATGTTCGCCAGAATGCGCAACTTGCCACCCTGTTTTGGCTCCAGCTTGCCAGCCTGCGTCCGGTTCCAGCCACCTTGCCATTTTTTCTGGTTTTCCCATTCCTTGGGATAACCTATGCCCGGCTTGGTTTCCACATTATTGAACCAGGCATATTCCACCCCGTCGCGACTGGTCCAGACGTTTTTGCAAGTCACTGAACAGGTATGGCAACCTATGCATTTATCAAGGTTGAGCACCATGCCTACTTGTGCGCGTATTCTCATGATGCGGCTCCTTCTTCTTCCAGCTTGCCTTCCAGCCAATCGACTTTCTTCATTTTCCTGAGCACCACAAACTCATCCCGGTTACTACCTACCGTACCGTAATAATTAAAGCCATACGCCAGTTGTGCATAGCCACCTATCATGTGGGTAGGTTTCAATACCGCTCTTGTCACTGAGTTATGGATACCACCTCGCTTTCCACTTAATTCTGCACCTGGGGTATTCACAATTTTTTCCTGTGCGTGGTACATCAGGCACATGCCCTTGGGTACACGCTGGCTGACGACAACACGGGCAGTCAACGTGCCATTGCTATTGAAAACTTCTACCCAGTCGTTATCGACCAGGCCTGCCTCTTTCGCTTCAATTTCCGACACCCAGACATGCGGGCCACCTCGGCTCAAAGTCAGCATCCGCAGATTGTCTGAGTAAGTCGAATGTATGCCCCACTTCTGATGCGGGGTGATGAAATTGAGTACGATCTCTTTCTCACCATTGGGCGACTTGTTCAGCATCGGCGCTACCGTCTTGGTGTCGATTGCTGGCTTGTACACGCACATGCCTTCACCAAAATCCAGCATCCAGCGGTGGTCTTGATAAAACTGCTGGCGACCGGTCAGTGTGCGCCATGGGATCAGTTCATGCACATTGGTATAACCGGCGTTGTAGCTGACTTCTTCCGATTCCAGACCAGACCAGGTGGGCGCAGAAATAATCTTGCGTGGCTGTGCCTGTACATCGCGGAAACGTATCTTGTCATGTTCACGCCCAACTGCCAGGTGGGTATGATCACGGCCAGTGATCTTGCCCAGCGCTTCCCAGGCTTTGACCGAGACATGGCCATTGGTTTCCGGGGCAAAGGTCAGTATCATTTCGCAGGCATCAATGGCAGTTTCCAGACGTGGCCTGCCTTTGCTGACACCTTCTTCAGTCACCACTTTGGTTATGCCGCCGATTTCATGCACTTCATGCTCGGTATTCCAGTTGATGCCCTTGCCGCCATTGCCCAGCTTGTCCAGCAAGGGGCCGATAGAAGTAAACTTTTTGTAGATGTCTTTGTAGTTGCGTTCAACCACGATGAAATTTGGCGCAGTCTTTCCGGGGATAAGATCGCACTCACCTTTTTTCCAGTCCTTGGGTTCAAAGGCCTGGCCCAGTTCTCCTGGCGTATCATGCATCAGCGGTTGCAATACAATGTCCTTGCGAGTACCCAGATAATCACCACCAATTTCGGTGAATTTCTTGGCGATACCTTTATAGATTTCCCAGTCGGTGCGGCTTTCCCACAAAGGTTGTACTGCTTCACTCAAGGGATGAATGAATGGATGCATGTCAGAAGTATTCAAGTCATCTTTTTCATACCAGGTTGCAGTTGGCAACACGATGTCGCCATACAGGCAGGTCGTGCTCATGCGAAAATCCAGCACGGTCAGTAAATCAAGCTTGCCCTCTGCCGCTTTTTCACGGAATTTGACTTCACTGGGTTTCACCGCTTCATCAGGATCATCGAACAAGGCGTTTTGTGTACCCAGCAAATACTTGAGGAAGTATTCATGGCCCTTGCCTGAACTACCCAGGATATTCGAGCGCCAGACAAACATATTGCGCGGGAAGTTCTTGGGATTGTCCGGATCATCACAACTCATATTGATGGCACCTGACTTCAGGCTATTCTTCAAATATTCTTGCGGTTCCAGTCCGGCAGCAGCAGCGGCGTCACAAACATCCAGCGGATTGGTTTCCAACTGTGGCGCAGACGGCAACCAGCCCATGCGTTCAGACTTGGCATTCATGTCTATCATGCTCATGTGGCTGACCTTGGACTTGTCTGCTGTTGGCGACAAGATTTCATCGACATGCAGTTTTTCATGACGCCACTGACTGGTGTGCGCATAGAAGAAACTGGTGCCATTCATTTGGCGTGGCGGACGGGTCCAGTCACTGGCAAAGGCAAGCGGAGCCCAGCCAAATTGCGGACGCAGTTTTTCCTGGCCGACGTAATGGGCCCAGCCACCACCCGATTTGCCTACGCAACCACACATCATGAGCATATTGATGATGCCGCGATAGATCATATCGTTGTGATACCAGTGGTTCAACGCGGCACCGACGATCACCATGCTCTTGCCTTCGGTATCGTGGGCATTCTGTGCGAATTCGCGGGCTACCTGTATCACCAGATCCCGTTTGACGCTGGTATGTTTTTCCTGCCATGCCGGGGTATAAGGAATATCGTCGTCATAAGAATGGGCAACGGCACCGCCCAGCCCTTGATCGACACCATAGTTGGCCATGGTCAGATCATAGACGGTCGCCACCAGCACTGTGCTGCCATCGGCCAGTTGCACTCTTTTGGCAGGGACGTTACGGGAAATCATGTCGTTGGCATCAACGCCACCGAAATAATTGAACGCGACACTGACCACTTCATCTTGCTGGCCTACCAGACTCAACAAAGGATCTATTGCGCGGCCCGTATTGCCATCCTTGGCTTCCAGATTCCAGCGGCCGACTTTGGCACCTTCATCAAACTTGCCTTCGCCCCAGCGATAACCAATGGAACCATTCGGAGCGACGATCTCGCCGGTACTTTCATCAATCGCCAAGGTCTTCCATTCCGGATTATTGGCTTCATGCAAATTGTCTGGCAATTCAGAAGCGCGCAGCATGTGATCAGGCACGATGCCGCCATTGCGTTCTACCAGACGCACCAGCATGGGCAAATCGGTATATTGCTTGACGTAGTTGCGGAAGTAAGCAGACTTGTTACCAAGGTGGAATTCTTTCAGGATCACATGGCCCATGGCCATGGCCAGTGCGGCATCCGTGCCCTGCTTGGGTGCCATCCAGATATCGCCAAACTTGACCATCTCGCCAAAGTCACTGGAAACGGCAACGGTTTTTGTTCCCTTGTAACGCACCTCGGTATAAAAATGGGCATCCGGTGTGCGGGTTTGTGGCACGTTTGAACCCCATACCATCAGATACGTGGAGTTATACCAGTCAGCGGATTCAGGTACGTCAGTCTGCTCACCCCAGATTTGCGGGCTGGCTGGTGGCAAATCACAATACCAGTCATAGAATGACAGGCAGACACCACCGATCAGACTCAGGTAGCGCGAACCTGCCGCATACGACACCATGGACATGGCAGGGATAGGAGAAAATCCAACGACACGGTCAGGGCCAAATTTTTTGACAGTAAAGGCATTTGCTGCCGCAATGATTTCTTGTGCCGTATCCCAGTCAGCGCGGACAAAGCCACCAAGACCACGCACTGATTTATAGCGTCGGGCTTTTTCCGGATTCTGGCTGATGGATTCCCATGCCGCTATAGGCCCCATGCTCTTGCGCGCTTCCTGCCACATTTCCATCAGGCGGCCACGTATCATGGGATATTTGACACGCTGGGCAGAATACACATACCAGCTATAAGATGCACCACGCGGGCAGCCACGAGGTTCATGGTTAGGCAAATCAGGGCGGGTACGGGGATAATCAGTTTGCTGGGTTTCCCAGGTAATCAGGCCGTTCTTGACATACACCTTCCAGGAACACGAACCTGTGCAGTTCACACCATGGGTGGAGCGCACGATCTTGTCATGTTGCCAGCGACTGCGGTAACCGTCCTCCCATTTGCGGTCTTCATCAACAACCGCGCCATGCCCGTCGGAGTAGGTGGATTTCACCTTGGACATGAATTTCAATCTATCCAGAAAATGACTCATTGTGCTTCTCCATATCATGTGGGCAGAACATGCCCGGCAAACTCTTTTTGAATATGCTCTCAGCTTACGCACTCCCCCTGTTTCCGCCCATTCTTCGGTCCGATACAAAAGCTCATGCATAGGCACTAGCGCAACTAGGTCGAAAGAACTAGAACATGCATGACCTACACACCTTAATTGCAACACTCTCACCGCCTTGCCTATACCAAGACAGTGAAAACTGGCAATATTCCATGGAGCGTCTTGCCTCATTGCCTAAAAACAAGATTAGCGAGTCCCTGACAGAGGAATAGAAAATGTCTTTAAAACAACAAAAAACCCTACTGACAGCACTGCTCATGTCGCTTTCGCTGGCAGCGCAGGCCAGGGCAGACGTCGATGAAGAAGATGATCTGAAAGCCATCTATGGTGACAAACTGACGGTCAGTATTGCCACCGGCAGCCAGAAACCGTTGCGACTGGCGCCAGCCGTCACCAGCGTCATCACGGCTGTCGATATTCGCGCCATGGGAGCAACTGATCTTGACCAGGTCCTGGAAAGCGTGGCTGGCATGCATGTAGAGAAAATCGGTGCTAACCATTTTTCAGCCTATGTGATGCGTGGCATCATCAATGAATTGAACTCACAAATTCTGGTACTACAAAATGGTGTACCGATGACGGTACTACTGACTGGTAACAGATCGCGACTGTGGGGCAGCTATCCCTTGCAGCACATTTCACGGATAGAAGTGATACGCGGGCCTGGCTCTGCACTGTATGGTGCCGACGCCTATAGTGGCGTAATCAATATCATCACCAAAAACTCAACTGAAATAATGGGCACAGAACTCGGCGTCAATGCTGGCTCATTTTCTACGCGCGATGTCTGGATGCAGCATGGCGGTAAAATAGCCGGCGTGGATGTTGCCGCTTATTTACGTGCGGGCAAAACCTCAGGAAATGCCGATATCATCAGTGCAGATGCCCAAACCGGCCTGGATCGTGTATTTGGCACCCGCGCCAGCCTGGCGCCCGGCCCCATGAGTAACGGTCATGAAGCTGTGGATGCCCATCTTGATCTGAGCTACGAAAAATGGCGGTGGCGCAGCAGTTACCTACTGCGCGATAACGTGGGTACGGGGACCGGGGTCTCCTCTGCACTGGACCCGGTAGGCAAACTGCAGAGCCAGCGTTTGACATCGGATTTATCATGGAGTGACAGCCATTTTTTGCGCGACTGGGGCCTGGGGTTCAATCTCAGTTACGCAAAATACTTGCAACGCCTTCCTGCGCCGCTGGTGTTGTATCCGCCTGGTGTTACTTTTCCGACTGGCAATTTCCCCCAGGGAATCATAGGCTCGCCCAATACATCGGAAAGGCAAATCCGCGCTTCTGCCTTTGCAGTGTATTCTGGCTGGCCTGGACATCAATTGCGTATCGGCCTTGGGCATGATGACTTGTACATGTACGACGCCTTTGAGTTCAAGAACTTCCAGGTTACGGCTGCAGGCCTGCCGCAGCCTGCAGGGGCCGTGCAAACCTATACCGGCGCACTGGCATTTCTGGAACCCCACAGCCGGAAGATTGACTATGTGTATACTCAGAATGAATGGCAGTTCGCTCCAGACTGGAACCTGACTGCAGGGCTCAGGCATGACCGTTATTCAGATGTCGGTAGTACTACCAATCCCCGCCTGGCACTAGTGTGGGACGCCGCTTATAACCTGACAGCCAAACTCATGTATGGCCAGGCTTTCCGTGCGCCATCGTTTGCCGAGCTGTATAGTATCAATAACCCGGCCCAGCGCGGCAATCCTTCGATACAGCCTGAAAGTATCAAGACCCTGGAAGCAGCCCTGGTCTGGCAAGTGCGCAACGACTTGCTCGCGAAATTCAATATTTTCCAGTTCAGAATGAAAAACCTGATACGTACCGTCCCCAATGTCATCAGAGGTACCGGTAGTTCGTATGCCAACACCAGCAGCCAGGAGGGGAAAGGCATGGAAATCGAGCTAAACTGGCAGGCCAGTCGCCAACTGCGGCTGAACGGCAATTACAGCTACCAGCGCAATATTGACCAAACCACTAACCAGGATGCAGGTTATGCCCCACACCATCATCTGTATGCCCGCGCTGACTGGCAATTTGTACAAAACTGGATGTTAGGCCCGCAATTCAACTGGGTAGCAGGACGCAAACGCACTGTTGGCGATCTGCGCCCACCTGTGGCAGACTACAAGACTATCGATCTCAGCCTGCGCACCAATGCGGGTGCATGGGAAGTGTCAGGAAGCATACGCAATCTCATGAACGCCGATGCCCGCGAACCCAGTCTTGCACCCGGCAGTATTCCGAACGACATACCACTGGCGAAACGCAGTTTCTATTTGCAGTTAGTTTATAAAATGTAATACTGCTGTCTGGCTTGATACTGACACCAGTTTGCAGCCAGCTTTGAATAAAGTAACGCCCGGCCCCCTGCTATCCTATCCGCCTCAGCCATACCTTGCACACACCTATCCATTATCAGATTTTCTCCTCCCATCCAAAGTTATCACCATTGATCATGCATGTCTTGGTGGTGGAACTGGATGCTTGCGAAGCATTTTTGCCTGCCGCTCTGAGTCCTGCCATCATGCTGTTCGCACATGGCGGCGGCGTAGTGATGCAAGCAGATCAAACTGAGATAGTCGCCGACCGCTTCTTTCTACGCGGCCCGGTGATGGAGCCTACTCACGTTCGCTATGAGACCAAGTCTCTGGCATTGTCAGTATGTTTTCGTCCTGGCATGTTGCAACAAGCTATGGGCATCAATGTTGCCAGCATTGCAGGTAATATCCTGCCCTTCCATGACCTGGTAGCGGCAGAACGTGTTGAGGCCTTTTTGCAAGCACTGGATGAATTACAGGACGTCAGTGCCATCGTAGCGCTATTTCAGGAATTTTTGCTGGATGTACTGGATCACAGGCCCAGGAGCAGCATGGGTGCTGCATTTCTGGCCGCCCACAAAAAAATCTTCTTTCCCTTACTTGAATTATCTGAATATTTTGGCATAGGGCAAAGGCAACTGGAGCGCAGGGTACGCGAAAATTTTGGGGTCACCCTGCGCGATGTGAGACGCATAGTCAGGTTCGGTTTTTCCCTTCCCCACATCATCAAGCCAGATGTGGTCTGGGGAGACCTGACCAAAATCGCCCAGGATACCGGTTACTATGATCAGGCCCACATGCACAGGGAATATGTAGAACTGGCAGGCATACCACCAGCACAACTCAGGCAAAAAATCAGTAGCCGTGATCCTGCTTACTGGATTTATCTGATGTCAGAAGAAGACTTCAACAAGCTTTTTTTAATGATAGATTGACGGGTCGGTACAAATTTGTCGCTTAGGTACAAGTAAAAACCAGGCTAATTGTTTAGACTGTTTTTCATCACAGCGATGGAAAACATGATGAATACCAATGAAGAGAAAAACCATACACGCCAGCCCTTGCAAGTACGCCAATTATTAATCGACCTGTCCCAGGGTTTTTCACGTCATTGGCTGGGTGGAGATGCTTTCCGCACACACTTGTTCAACGCACAGTCATTCAGCTTCCCGCTGGGTGAACAATATTTTATCGATAGCGTCAAGGCAGCCCTGCCCTTGCTCAAAGACGAGCAATTGAAAGAAGAAATCAGGGGTTTTATAGGCCAGGAAGCAAGCCATCGCCATATCCACGCAAAATACAACCAGCATCTGAATACGCAAGGCTTGAGCTATTTCATTGAGCCTTTCGTCAAATGGCGCATACGTAGTGCTGCCAGGCTGGGCGTCAAAAGCAATCTCGCAGTCACAATCGCCTATGAGCATTTCACAGCTATTTTTGCCGATGGCGCTTTGAGTGAACCATGCTGGATAGGTGATGCAGAAGAACCGCTGAAAACCCTGTGGACCTGGCATTCCATAGAAGAGACCGAACACAAGTCTGTTGCCTTTGACGCCTATCATGCAATAGGTGGCGGCTATCTGCGGCGTATAGCCTGGTTCTTGTATGTGAGCATGTTGTTCAGCTTTGATACTTTCGTACAAACCTCACATTGCCTGTATCGCGATGGTCAATTATTCAAACCCAGGACCTGGTGGCAGGCGCTCAAATACTGCCTGCGTCCACGAGGTTTGCTGTGGTTTTCGCTGCCACATTACCTGGCTTATTTCAAACCCGGCTTCCAACCCTGGGAGCGTGACAATCTGCATCTGACCAGGCAATGGCTGACAGAGCAAGTTGCCAGCTACAGGGAAATAGGAAAACCTGCTGAAGCATGAGAGTAAAATATATTTGTTTCGCTATGCATTTCAACCTCCATCACTTTAGATCTGGTGTCATGTCCATTTCCTGATCATAAAATGAAATCTATCTTATTAGCTTTGCATCTGGTGTTTGTTGGTCTGTGGCTGGGTTGCGTCTTGACAGAAGCCTTGTTTGAACGCGCCTTGCTGGGACAGGGACGCACCCAGGAACTCTTACTCAGCAACTTGCACAAACGGGTTGATCTCTTCATTGAAATCCCGGCATTCATGCTGGTCTTGATGACTGGTGGCATGCTGTGGCATCAGGCACAGCCAGGCATGCTCTTGCACATCAAAGTCGGCTTTGGCTTACTGGCGATACTGGCAAATGCTTATTGTGTCCATCTGGTGTTCAAGCGTCATCGATTGGCAGTGAATGGGCTATGGTCTGCCTTTGAAAAAACAGATCACCTACAACACAAGATTGGTGCTGTAGTGTTAATCGCCATGCTGATGGCGTTGAGTATAGGTCTTTATCTGCTTTAGGAATATCGGCGTTTCATCCTGCTGAAAGCAAGCCGCGCACAAAATAAAAAGCTCGCATTATGCGAGCTTTTTATTTGCAAGTAGCAAATTCTTAGTGTTGCAATAAAGAATTCACCTCGGCCAGGTCTTCTTCTTTCAAATTACCAGACGCTGACTTCAGACGCAGGCCATTCAGGATAGTGTCATAACGTGCCTTCGCCAGGGTCTGGCGAGTGGTATACAACTGTTGCTGTGCATTAAGGACATCGATGTTGATACGCACACCAACCTGGTAACCAAGCTTGTTTGATTCCAATGCCGACTGGCTGGAAATTTCGGCGGCTTCATAAGCTTTCACTTGCGCAAGGCCAGAATTCACGCCTACGAATGCCTGTCGCGCACCTTGTGCAGCAGTACGACGGGCATTTTCATAATCACTGCGTGCCTTGTCTTCGAGTGCTATCGATTCTCTGACGCGGCTATCAACAGAAAAGCCAGAGAAAATCGGGACATTCCATTGCAAGCCTATGGTTGTTGGTCTGGAAACACCTGTGCCAGCCGGATTGCCTGCACCCGCATTAGAGGACCGGCCAGTACTGGCAACCAGATCAACAGTTGGAAAATGCCCGGCACGGCTTTTTTGTATCTCGCGTTTGGCAATTTCTACTGCTACTTGAGAAGCAACCACACCAAAATTTTGTTTTTCTGCCGACGATACCCAGTCATCAATCAGGGCTGGCTGCGGTGCATTCAATTTCACGCCTGCACGCAATGGTGCCAGATCACCGGCTTCTTTGGCGATGATTTGCTGCAAGGCTGCGCGCTTGACTTGCAAATCACTTTGACCAGCAAATTCTTGTGCAGTCACCAGGTCATAACGTGCCTGCGCTTCGTGCGTGTCGGTGATGGTGGATGTGCCCACTTCGAAATTGCGTTTGGCAGAGGCCAGTTGCTCAGAAATAGCACTCTTTTGCGCACGCAAAGTTTCCAGCGTATCTTGTGCTGCCAATACGTCAAAATAGGCTTGGGCAACACGAACGATCAAATCCTGTCTGGCTTGTGCAAACTGCGCATCACTGACCAGCAAAGATAATTTACTCTGCTCATATTGCTGCCAGTTTCCCCAGTTGAACAAGGGTTGGGACAAGGCCAGCGTCCAGGTATTGCCGACGCCTTTGAGAGTGCGGGAGCCAGCAATCTGATCGCTTTCCACTTCTGTATTTGATTTTGTGCCACTGCCTCTCAGAGCGATACCTGGCAATAATGCTGCGCGGCCTTGCACAGGTTTTTCCTGACCTGCGGTCAGGCTGGCGCGGGCACTTGCATACTGCGCATCATTTGCCAAAGCATCCTTGTATATTTGCAGCAAATCAGTTGCATTTGCATTCATCGTCAAGAAAGCCGAGGCCAGCAGTGTGGCAAGAATAGGATTACGCATGTAAGGCTCCGAAAAAAAGTAAATTAATAAGTGGGCATACCCGTATCGACTTGTTGTGCCCATGCATGCACACCACCAGTCAGATTAATTGTTTGGGTATAGCCCTGACGCTCTAAAAAATTTGCTACCTGCATACTGCGCCCGCCGTGATGGCAAATACAGACAATCACGTCGTCCGGTTCCAGTTCGTGAAAGCGAACTGGCACTGTCTGCATGGGCATCAATTGCACACCGGGGATATGACAAGTTTCATACTCCCAAGGTTCCCGTACATCGAGTAAAACCGGGGCTTTTTTACTACTATCGTTTAACCATTGCGCCAATTCTGTTGCAGTAATATTTTCCATGCCATGTCCTCTGTTTTCTTTTCAGGATTACAGGCTGAAATGCGAAACTGGCTTGGCACCTGCTGCGGCCTCCACCACAGTTTCAAACAAATTTTGCTTGCTTACTGCAGTTGCAGAAGTACGCGTGAATAATTGCGCGGTCAATGCCGGCAGTTGTCCTACGAAAGCCAGCAAACGACCGCCGACGTTTAATTGCTGCTGAAAGTGTTCTGGCAATTGCTCCAGACCACCAGCGATGACGATGGCATCATAGCTACCCGTATTTTTATCGCTGAAGGCATCGGCCAGAACCACATCAACATTGCTGACATGATTGCGGTGCAGATTATTGGTCGACAGTTCATGCAAGACCTTGGACGATTCAAGTACGGTCACGTGACGTGCACGATAAGCAAGCATGGCAGCCAGGTAACCTGTGCCTGCACCAACCAGCAGAACACTCTCCTGCTTCTTCACAGCCAGTTCCTGCAAAATGCGGGCTTCCAGCTTGGGTGTCATGGCTTTGCTACCGTCCGGCAAAGGCAATTCAGTATCAAAAAATGCCAGGCTTTTTTGTTCTGCCGGGAAATAATCTTCGCGTTTGACCACAATCAGCATATCCAGCACTTCCTGGTTCAACACATTCCAGGGGCGGATTTGTTGCTCTATCATGTTGAAGCGTGCTTTTTCGATATTCATTTCTATACTCGATTGCAAAATTGGTGGAAACGGCATTTTATCAAAGCGCTTGGGCTGTTTGACGATTACCGCGCCATTTTTGCGTAATCCACAGCCCCAAATCATCCAGATAGGTATAAATCACAGGAACAACGACCAAAGTCAGCAATGAAGAAGTGATAATCCCGCCTATCACGGCCTGCCCCATGGGTGCGCGCTGCTCAGAACCCTCAGAGAGGGCAAATGCCAGTGGCACCATGCCAAATACCATCGCCAGCGTGGTCATCAGGATGGGGCGCAAGCGTACATGGGCCGCTTCCAGCAAGGCTTCCATACGGTTCATGCCTTCTTTTCTTGCCTGATTAGCAAAATCTACCAGCAAAATCGCATTTTTGGTAACTAAACCCATCAACATGATGAAACCAATGATGGAAAACATGTTCAACGTGGAGCGGAAGAACAACAATGCCAGGAAAACACCGATCAAAGTCATGGGCAAGGCTGACATGATGGCTATCGGTTGCAAGAAGCTGGCAAACTGCGACGCCAAAATCATATAAATGAAAATCACTGCCAAAGCCAGTGCAGACAATGCATAACCAAAGGACTCCGTCATGTTCTTGGTAGCGCCGCCCATCTTATAGCGATAGCCAGGTTGCCATTGCATGCCATCCAGCACTTTTTTGACTTCAGCACTGACTTCACCGGCAGAGCGTCCCACCACATTGGCAGACAATTCCACTTCGCGGTTCAGATCACGGCGGTTGATCTGGTTGGCACCTGTCGACGGCTTGATGTCAGCCACCTGGCGCAAAGGCACCATTTTTGGTGAACCGTCTGCATTGGTTTGCGTGCTGCTCAGCATCAGGCGCGACAAATCTTCAGCATTATTCCTGTCATTCGGTGACAGGCGCACTGTGACATCATAATTTTCATCATCCGGCGCACGCCAGGTCGTGGCAATTTCGCCTGCCAGCAAAGGCCTCAAGGCACCGCCTATCTGGGCGACGCCTACACCCAGGTCAGCAGCGATATCACGGCGCGGTTGCACCGAGATCGTCGGTTTTTGCGCCTTCAGGCTGGAATCCAGATCCACCAGGCCAGGAATAGCGCGCAATTTTTCCTGCACCTGCTCCGACAATTTGGCCAGTTCACCCAGATCACTGCCTTGCAGACTGAAGCGCAGATTCTTGTTGTCACCACCTACGCCATCCAGTGCACCGATGTGCGTGACTGTGATGCCGGCAATCTGGCTCAAACGTGTACGCAGCGGTACTGACATCTGGCTGGTGGTTCTGGCCCTGTCATTGCGCGGTACCAGACGGATAAAGGTCGTCACATAATTCTTGCCCTGTGCCGAACCGGTATTCACCGTGCTATAGGTATCCAGCACTTCCGGGAACTCCTTGACCACGGCTTCGACCTGATGCACCTTGGTCTCTGTCAATTCCAATGAAGAACCCACTGGCGTGTAGTAGTTGACGCCTGTCTCGGAATAATCCGCCTGCGGCACAAATTCTGAACCTATCAAGCCCGTACCCGGTATTGCCAGGCCGAGAAAAAAAGTCAGCGCTGCAATCAGCAAAGTCTTGATGCGATGCTTGAGTGACCAGCGCAACATCACCTGGTAGCCGCGCGAAAACCATTGCACGCCACGTTCAAACTGTTCCAACACGCGGCCTATGCTATTTGCATACCAGCCTTTGCGAATGGATTTGCCGTTTTCATCTACAGTAGAATGTCCATGGGCATCCGGATCAGGCCAGATCGATGACAACATCGGGTCGAGCGTGAAAGACACAAACATGGAAATCAATACGGCGGCGGTGACGGTAATACCAAACTGATGGAAGAAGCGGCCGATAATCCCGCCCATGAAACCAACAGGCAAGAACACCGCCACAATGGAGAAAGTCGTCGCCAATACCGCCAGACCTATTTCTGCCGTACCTTCCAGCGCTGCCGTGTGGTGATCCTTGAACTTGCCATTCACCTTCATGCCAGCATGACGTACGATATTTTCACGCACCACAATCGCATCATCAATCAGCAAGCCCACGCACAGCGACAAAGCCATCAGGGTGATCATGTTGATGGTGAAGCCAAACATATCCATGAAAAGGAAAGTGCCTATCAATGCAACAGGTAAAGTCAGGCCAGTAATGACGGTAGAGCGCCACGAGTTCAGGAACAGAAAAACAATCAGGATAGTCAGTGCTGCACCTTCGATCAGAGTGCGGCGCACATTCTCAACACCAACGCGTATCTGGCGTGAACCATCCTTGATGACTTGTACTTTAACGCCAGGGAATTGCGCCAGCAATTGAGATTCCAGCGCCTTCAGTGCATCGGTCAGGCCATTCGCAACTTCAATCGTGTTCTGCCCCTGCGCCTTCAAAATATCCAGTGCCACGGTGCGCTGACCGTTATACAGGGCCAGACTCTCTTGCTCTTCCTGACCATCCACCACGCTGGCAACTTGTGACAGCAATACCGGCTGGCCGCCACGGCGGGCCACGATGATGCGGGCAAAGTCTTGCGGGTTCTTGATGCGTCCCTGTATTTGCACGACTTTTTCATTATCGAGTGCGCGGATGGCACCTGTAGGCAGTTCCTGGTTTTCATTGCGCAGGGCATTGATGACCTGATCGACACCCAGACCCAGTGATTCCATTTCACCCGGTTTCAGGTAAATTTTGATCTCACGCTTGACACCACCAACCAGAGTAACCGAACCAACACCACGTACATTTTCCAGACGCTTCTTCACCAGTTGATCACCTATGGTGGTCAGTTCGCGAAAATCACGTTTCTTGATCTTGTCGTCATTCGTGACTGACACCGAAAAGATGGGTTTGTCAGACGGATCGTAACGCGTCACCCTTGGCTCTTTGACTTCCTTGCGAAAGCCAGCCTTGATGAGTGCGACTTTTTCACGCACGTCCTGCGCTGCCTGTGCGGGATCAACGGTCAGGTCAAATTCAAGGATAACGACAGAAGTACCTTCATAAGAACGTGAAGTCAAAGCGCTGATACCGTTGATGGTATTGACGGTTTCTTCAACCTTGCGGGTGATGTCTGACTCTATGGTCTCAGGTGCCGCACCAGGATAATCAGTCTGGATCACCACCACCGGGAATGTAATATCGGGGAACTGGTCAACCCGCAAACGCTTGTATGAGAACAAACCCAGCACCACAAAGGCCACCATCATCATGGTCGCCAGCACCGGATTGCCTATGCTGATACGTGTGAACCACATGATTACACCTTGCCTGTCGTTGTAATCAGCTTCACAGACACACCTGCACGCAGGCGACCCAGATTGGCCTTGACTATCCTTGCTTGCGGTGCCAAACCAGACAGCACCTCCACCACAGGCTTGCCCTGGCTTTCACCACGCAGGCCCAGCTTGACCGGTTTTTGTTGCAAGACATTATTTTCTATCGCATACACGAAAGCCTGTTCGCCTTCATACTGTATGGCCGTCTCCGGCACGGTCAACACTTCAGCTTTTTTATCGACGACCAGTTGCGCTTCACCAAACATGCCTGCACGTAAAACGGTATCAGGATTGGCGACCTGCACATAGGTCATGATGGAGCGTGAACCCGCTGTTGTTGCCGGGTTGATACGTACTACCTTGCCATCGACTGTCGCTGGCACGCCTTCTATTTTTAGTTGCACAGCCTGGCCAATTTTAATGCTGGCAATATCCTGTGTTGGTACTGGCGCTTCCATTTCCAGCATACGCAAATCAACGACATCCAGCAAACGGTTATCTGGGGAAATCTTTTCGCCGGGCTGCACCATGCGGTTGCTGATCATGCCTGAGATGGGGGCGCGTATGACGGTGTCTGCCAGGGCTTTTTGCGCAACATTCAACGCGCCTTTGGCACTATCAACATTGGCCTGGGCAATGGCATATTGGCTGTTGGCATTGTCATAGGCATTTTTGGAAATAAAACTTTTTTCCAGTAATGCTTTGTTGTTGTCGCGTGCAAGGCGGGCGATATCAAGCTGTCCTCGCGCTGCCGCCAAGGCACCTTTGGCTTGTTCCTGCCTGGCCAGGTAATCACTGCTATCCATTTTCAGCAAAACTTGGCCAGCCTGCACGGCTTCGCCTTCCCGCACCAATACTTCAGTAACGTCACCCGCTACCCGGGCTTTGACAGCAGCTTGATTGATCGCGCGCAAAGCGCCTGACAAAGCCAGGAGTTTTCTCACTTCAGTGTTGCTAACCTCTACGATATCGGCAGGTAAGAACTCCAGCACTGCGGGCGCGGATTGCACGCCTGTAGCGACAGGCATCTTATTGAGACTTGCCTCAGATTTACGCTTCATCAGCACCACTACTGCCGCCAATAGCAGCAGAACGGCAATGATCCAGAAAGTCTTGCGCTTTAACATGCTTGTTTTCCAAAAAGTAATGGTTTCATGGGCCTGGGTAAAGATGGTGAATAAACTATCCAGGTCGTAAGAAACCCTGACTTTAAAGCCTGACACAAGGTAAGGGTCAAGCAGCGCATGCTATAAACAAGCACAAACTATTTTTTCAACAACAAGCTATGTAAAGCCAGCTCGATATAGTGTTCAAGATAAGTATCAAGCTTCTCAGGTTCAATATTGCAAACGCCTTGAGAATGCTTCCAGATCATCATCATGATCATGGGGGCAATCAGTATCCTGGAGTCGATCTCCACATCCACACTGCGTATCTCACCGCGTGCCATGCCCCGCTTCAACATGGTCATGACCAGGTTTTCACCCCGGTTGATGACCTCTTCCTGATAAAACTTGGCCAGCTCAGGGAAATTTCCCGCTTCCGCCATCATCAGCTTGGGCAAGCCTGATAGCTTGGTATTACCGATACTGCCCCACCAGGTTGTCATGATCAGGCGGAACAGTTCTTCACTATTACCTTCAAACTGATCAATCACACCTTCGGCTTCGCCTATCAGGGGGACTATACTTTCCCTCACCACTGCCTTGAATAACTCTTCCTTACTGCAAAAATACAGGTATAAGGTTCCCTTGGAGACGCCGGCAGCTCTCGCGACGTCATCCAGACGGGTCGCAGCGAAACCGCGCTCCACAAATAAATCGAGGGCAGCAGCAAGCAATTCTTGCGGACGAGCATCCTTGCGGCGCTCCCACTTTGGCTTAAAATGGCATAACATAATAATAACAACTCAATTAACTTACTTTTGAGTCAGTAATATAGTCCGCCCCCAGATCAGCGTCAAGACAAACACTCTTGCTACTTTCATTTCCTCATGGTTTTTATCAATAAAACAATATTCAAGAAATGCATTAATACCAATGAAACTGTTAATGTACCGTATTGATAAGCTGGTTCCCTTGTTACGTTTTAGAGATTCTGCCAAGCAGCAACACTTATCACAAACACTATGCGACAGAATGCGAAATTGGGGAGTTCAAACAGGAAAAATTTGGAACAGGCGGCGGATACTGTCCATCGCTACTGAAGGTCATGCGCTTGCTTAACAGGCTCGCCAACTTGATCTGCCATCCATTTCATCGCACCACTGATACTAGAACTCATGTGCGAAAAAGGCAAAAGGAGTAAAAGCATATCGGGATTGACTTGGATCAAACCCTGAGTATTGCAAAAAAACAATCCCGGCATATATTGAAAGAAGGACTTTGCTCATCCCAGGTCCAGGTCATCAGACTGACATGCAGACACCAGGAATGCCTTGCTCACCAAGAGAGTCAATTGCCCTATTTTGATGACACTTGTTTCTCAACGTATTTCAATTGAGGAGGTTTTCATGTTTAAGCATATACTTTTTCCGACCGACGGATCGGAAGCATCACGGGATGCCATACGCAAATGCGTTTTGTTTGCTAAAGAAACAGGGGCATCACTCACTGGCATACATGTAATTCCAGAGTTTCATATCGTCACTTATCATACTGAGATGCTGGAAGACACCAAGGCGCAATTCGAAAGGGACTGCTTATTGCACGCGCAACATTACCTGAACGAAATTAAGGATATCGCAAAAGAATACAATGTTAGTTGCGAAACATCCTATCTGACAGGCGATCATCCTTTCGACGTCATTGTTAAGCAAGCACAAGAAAAAAATTGTGATTTGATTGCCATGGCCTCGCATGGTAAGCGAGGACTGAAAGGTCTTCTGATGGGAAGCGAAACACAGAAGGTAATTACACACAGCACAGTGCCAGTGCTGGTTTTCCGGTAGTTTCACAGAATGCCTGTAAATACACTACAGTCACTAAAAATTTAGCGGTGCCATATCCCCTTCTGACAAAGGTGACGGCACCGCTTGTTGATACGCAGAAAAGGCAAATAGCGACAGCCGTCAAGAGATTATTTGCCGCACAACTCTTGCACAATAACAGGATATGAATGAAGAAAGCAGCTCCCACTGTCCATCAAATCGAGTTAAGAATCAGCGAACTGTCTGCGTTGTTCAACTCTATGGATCCAACGCCATTCCATCATCGCGATCTTGACAGGGATGCTGTTGATTTCCTGGAAAACTGGGCACTCGAATTCTCGCAGGAAAGTCATTTCTCCATCATTGTTCATATCAACAAACTTCCCCCGGTCGATCCGTCCCCTTTGGTCTCGGAGGCCATTCGCAATTACTTCCACTATAAATCCATGCTGGCAAAACGCAGTTTGCGCCTGCTATTGCTTGAGGGGCGCACCAGCCTACTGATAGGAATCGGCTTCCTGGCCCTGTGCTTGTTTGGTGCGGATCTTCTCGCAGCATATGCAAACAATACCTTTCTCAGAATGCTCAAGGAAAGTCTGCTCATCGGCGGTTGGGTAGCAATGTGGCGGCCCATGCAAATATTCCTGTACGACTGGTGGCCCATCGTACGCAAGCGCAAGATCTATCACAATCTGGGTCATGCAAAAGTGCATGTATTGCAGGCAAAGTCGTAACTATCGCCCGCAGCCATGCTGCATTTAAGGCCAGAGCAACAAGCTGTAGCCTTCCCTGTCTTAGACAGGTGTTCTTTTCCCATACCAGAAAGTGGCTTCTAACAGCAACATGAGCAATAGGCTAAACCCCAAAACTGGCAGGGCTATGCCCAACGCCAGCATGAGCAAACACATCCACCAGGAAATTGCACGGACATGTTTGCGCTCCAGTTTTGGCGCTGACAATGATCCGGTTTTGCGTCGTTGCAGCCACATGACATAGCCTGACACCACAGAAAAAATAACACTCAATCCTACCAGGACCAGCAGCGTCTGGTTCCACCAGCCAAATTCGCCGCGATGAAACGGAATACCTATCGCAGTAGCGCGTGACAATACCGGCATTTGCTGCCAGCCAGACTGGAACAGGGTTTTACCACTATAGATATCCATTACCAGTTGAAAGCGTTTATCAGGCTGGCTGCGGTCATGATTGTCTATACGCCACACGCCGCTACCAGATGCGGGTGGTGTCATTTGCATTTGTATGTCAGGCGCTTGTTTCCTTGCCTGCTGATATACCGACTCCATGCTCAAGGCAGCTTTGCCATCAATTGAATTATTCGACTTCAAGTCTTTCGGTGCTCTTGGCGTATTCTGTGCAGTGGCACTTTGCACAGCCCGGAAATTCTCGCCTGCATATTTTGACCAGGTCAAACCAGTCAGCAAAATAGTCAGCGTGAACACACCCAGTACGATACTCAAAATACTGTGCAGGTAACGCCAGTTAGCGCGGCTATTGCTGCCGGTATAGCGCAAGACACTACGCCAGCTAGCCTTGCCACGTGGCCACCATAAATAGATTCCAGTGATCATCATCATCAACATCCAGCTGGCACCCAGTTCGATGATCCAGCGCCAACCATCATTTTGCAGCATATTGGAATGCAGTTTGCGCGCCCAGTTGCGAAAACGCCCAGATTCAGCAATGCTGCCCTGCACTTTTGCCGTACCTGGATCCACATAGACAATCAGGTTTTCAGCGCTGGCGTCATGATCATTGCTTTGTACTTTGACAGCTTGAGGCATTGAATGCCCCTGATGCTCTTCATGTCCAGTAGTCTTGCCAGCATCAGTGCTGACTGGTTTTTTTCCACCAAAAATCACCTGCGTCGTATCACCTTCGGCATAAGCTGGCACGATGGACTTGATCCGCTTTTCAGGGAAAGAGTTTGCTGCCGCCTCGACTTGCTGATCAAGCGACAATGCTGGCAAAATTTGCGCCACCTTGTCGAGCTCTGCATGTTTCCAGGCTTCGATCTGCGGCGTAAAAATATACAGTATGCCTGTCAGTGCGGCAAAAAGCAGGATAGGTGCTGTCAGCAAGCCAGACCAGAAATGCAAACGCCAAAAGACCCTGTGCAACAAGGCACTTGAATTGCTGTGCTGAATGTCACTATCACTCATCTTCTCACTCCAGTTTTTTAAGATAATGGCAGGATCAGATGTCCCGCCATTGGTAGATATTGGCAATGGTGTTTAGTATTGATAGCGCACTTCAGCAAACAAGTTTCGCCCTGGCAATGGGTGAGACTGAAAAGCTCGGTAATCCATCACATTATCTATCCCTGCCGCCAGCTCCAGCCCTTTAACAGGTTTGAACAAGACTCGCAAATCAAGCTGCCTGACGCGCGACAATCCACCGTAGGTATCCGGCTTGATATCCAGGTTCAGCATGTCATTATACTGACGGCCAGCGTAACGATAACTACCAGCCACACTCCAACTATTGCCTGATGCGTAACTCAGTGTGACTGACCCACGGATGCGGGGTATGCGTACCCAGGTCTTACCAACCGAAGCAATAAAATTGTTGTTCTCAACGATCTTGGAATCATTCAAGGCCAGGCTGCCATCCAGGTTCAGGCCGTTGACGAGCAGATTATCAATGTCGCCAGCCAGTTCAATGCCACGCGTCCGCACCAGCCCTACATTCTGCACATTGGTGATGCTGGGGAAAACTGCCGTATTGGTCTGACTCCAGATGGTATCGCGTATGCTGTCCTGAAACAAGGAGACACGCAGGCTGGCATTGCGGTAGCGCTTTTCCAGCATCAGTTCAATGGCGTCGGATTTTTCTGGTCGCAAATTCGGATCATTCAAGACGATACTGCTACCGGATTGCGTGCCCTGAAACAACTCAGCAACCGTAGCAAAGCGTGTGCCTCTGCCAGCAGAAAGTCGTGCAGTGATATCGTCTGCCGCTTCCCAAGTTATTGCCATTTTGGGTGACATGGCAGTGACGCTGCGTTCAGGATATACTTTTGAAGCACCGGGAATAAATCGCTGACTACCATTGTAAGCTTTCCACGATTCCCATCGAGTGCCTATTGTGGCTTTCCAGTCCTGAGCGAAACGCCAGGCGTCTTGAGCATAGACAGCAAACAGTCGTGTGTCACCACCAACGAACTGGCTTTCATCGCCACTACCACGGCGCCAGTCTGCGCTTAGCGTTTGCGTGCTTTGTGCGAGGTGATAGTCATTGGCATGCAGGCCAAAAGTCAGGTAATGCGCACCACCTGTCCAGTCACCTTGTGTCGGACTATAAGTAGATTGCAATTCCAGCGTTCTGAACCCGGTACCGTCTCGCAAGGTAGATGATCCCGCACCACCATTTGCGGCAACTGGTTCGGGATTATTTGCAGTGCGCTGCAGGTCTTCAATGATGCGATATTGGCTCGCCACCATAGACATATTCCAGCCTGAGCGATTACGTGTCTTGACAGTCAAGCCTGCCTGAACGTGGCTTTCCTGGCGATGAAAAGGAGCAAAGGCAGATGCAGGTATATCAAACACATTGCCGTTATTGCTGACGCGACCTGACCAAATGGTTTGCCCATTGACATCGCGCAAGAAGCTGTTGTTACGGTTGTCACTATCATTCTTCCACCAGGCCAGCATGCCTTCCGCGCTCAGGTTTGGAGAAAAATCATAGCCGAAAGCAAGCTTGCCCGTCGTTTGCACGGTGTGATCGATAGCACCAGCGTTGGCACCAAATACCGCTCGCCTTTGTCCGGTGGGGGCGACATCATATTCAACACCCGTCACATTAATAATCGGTTTGCTTCCAGTTGGTGCCGAGAATACGCCGGCATTGTTCGCATTCACCGTGTAATACTGCATGGGGTGACCAGTAGAATCCTGGCGATTGAGCATAAGCCGATACCAGAGGCCATTCGTGAGTTTGTCCGCAATTTGTGCAGATGCCTGGGTATTGGTATAGGTTTCACTCAAGCCGTAGGCATCAAATTTTTCAGACTGCATCGCCAGGCGCGCAGCCCCCTCAAACTGTTTTGGCTTTCTGGTGCTGACAATAACCGTCGTGCCTATGGAATTGCCGGGATAAATGGCTGAGTAAGGACCGTATAAAAGATCTACCCGTTCAATTTCTTCCGGCGCAATCATATTCCAGCGTGGCGCATCAAATCGCCCCAGGAAATTGGAAATCAGGTAGCCATCCATCAGCACCAGTCCACGTGGCGCCTGGGTGGTACCAAAACTGCGACCACCGATAAGTGCATTGCGATCACCGCTATACCGTTTGCGTATCGTGGTATTGGGCATATTGCGTAATACATCTTCAGGGTTAAAGATATTTTGCTGCTGACGTAACTCTGCCGCTGTCAGACTCGCAGTAGTAGATGGTAAATTCGCTGCCAGTGGTTGACGCACGCCATCGATAGACACCGTTTGCAAATGCTGTTCTGTGGCGACCCCTTGCGCGAAAGCTGCTACTGAAAACATGCTGGCAAGCAGCGTGGCAATCGGTTTAAGCACGAGTGAAAATTGAGATTTTGATGTCATTCTGTTTCTGATAAAGTAAACTAACCTGTTTCTGATAAAGTAAACTAACTGTCTTGGTCGTGTAAGCACTACAAAATACGCGTGTCTCATCTAAAAGCTGGCTGAAATGCCGAGTTGGCCATTTCTTCCAGGCATAGGGTAGCCTGGACGATAGGCATAGCTACGATTCAACAGATTTTCGACCGCAACAAATACCTCTCCTTTTTTCCCAAGAAATGGCAGCGGGTAGGCTACGCGGGCATTCACAACGCTAAAGCCGCTAACTTTCTCTGTATTCAATGCGCCAGCGGTACGCGCCCGGTTCAATGCCCACACTTCAGATTGATATTGGGCATCAAGAGCGATGCGGAAAGCATCAAGCTGACCATTCAAGCCAAGAGTCAATGCCTGTTTTGGTGTGTAAGGCAAATTATCGATGCTGGAATCGATGAAGCTTAGCCCAGCAAAGATGCTCCATTGCAATGACATCGCTTGGCGCACTGCGATTTCCGCTCCCTTATTGGTGTAGGAACCCAGATTGATAAATTGTGGTGGCGGCGGTACATCTGGTGGGAATCCAAAGATGTAGCGGTTTTTGACTTTGTCACTGAACAGGCTGATGTCGATTTGCGTATCTTTGCCAGGTGAAAATTTCATGCCGACTTCTGCATGGTCCAGTTCTTCTGCCGACAATTTTTTCCAGCTATTACCCAGTGGTGCAATCAAAGATGAGAGGACGCTTGTTTCCAGGCCAGGATAATTAATCCCCCGTGACAAGTTTGCAAAGAAAGTGACTTTGTCGGAGATCAATGACAAGCCAGCATGGGGAGACGATTTGGAAGAAAATTCACTATGCTGGTAATAGCGCACACCTGCCGATGGCAGCATACTCCATTCATTGTTAAGCCTGAATTCCTGATTAAAGGCCACGTAAGGCGAAGTAATTTTAAATGTAGGTGCAACATAGCTGGCCCTGGGAGCGGGCGCAAGGCGATTAAATTGCAAATCACCATCGATACGATCATGATCGATACCTGCAGTTACCGTGCCGCCAGCCCATGGTGAAAACTGCGCCTTCCAACGCAATCCACTCATGGAAAAATTGGTCAGAGTGTCACCGTCCAAACCCGCCTGCGATAACCAATTACCTTCACCACTATCCCGATAGACACGGAACTCACCACGCCAGTCACCGTGTTGGTGCGTTACACCTGCGGTGATCATGTTGGCTTTGGTATTGTATTCTGGAGCTCTGACTGGAAGTGCACTGCGGTTGTCGCCAGGATCACGGGCTTTGTTATCCACTAAAATGAAACTGGCATTGGCAGCCCAGTTCTGGTCAATCTGAAGATTAACCCGCCCCATCAAGTTCTTGAGTTCTCCATCGGCATTGTCCCTGTGACCATTCGATTTGGCGTAGCCTTGTGCCAGGCTATAGTCAAGACTACCCTGACGCCCGGTCAAATCTGCCTGTTCTATGACAGTGCCAAATGAACCGGCCGACAAACGTACATTGCCATGAATGCCGTCTTCACTGGCACGTTTGGTCTGCAAGTTGACTGAGGCAAAGTTATTGCCGTTGACTTGTGGTTGAGGGCTCTTGTAAACGCTGATGGATTGCATGCCGTTCACGGGCAGCAGGTCCAGCAACGGATGGTTCCACACACCCATATAAAAGGGAATGCCGTCTATGTAGGTCTTGATTTCACTACCAGGACGACTGACGCCCATGCCCCGTATAAATACCGCACCGCCCTGATCGCCACCAAAGGCACCAACCGGGTTGTATCGGGAAATTTGTACGCCGGGCGTACGTCGTAATGCCGACGCAAGATCAATTGCATTCTGATCACGTAATTGTTCTTCGGTGACGACAGCTGCGGTGCTCGAATAGGCATCAAGCCTCACTTCTTCTATCACTGGTCTGGCAGTAATCACTACGGCTGGGACGTTGGCAATTTGGGACTGCGCGCTGCCGCTAAATGCTATCAGGATGGCAGTTGCCAGTGTGTGGTGTTTGAATTTCATCATGTTGATCTGGTAGATAGTAAAAAAATTCGGTAAGCGCCAAAATTCATCACTTGTTTATTAATGCTTGCCACTGTGGGAGCCACTTTGCAGGTTGACGTTGCTGCCAAACAAGCCAAATTTCTTGACCTTGTCCGGACCGACGCCTTGCTCAGCTTTGTTCAATTGACTGACCAGTGCCTTTGCTGTGCTCTCTGGTATGCCAGCATCTTTAAGCGCATTGATATCTTTGAGACCATCGCCACCGCACACAATGATTTCCCACGTTCCTTTGGATAGACGTAGCAAGGCACGGCCACCTTTGTCTGCCTGTATCCAGTCAGCAATGGCGAAATCGTTGACAACAGCAATTGGCGAGGTTTTGACCTTATTACCAGGCTGATCGAATTTATGGGAAATCAGCGTTTGGATAGCTTTTTGTTCCGCCAGGCTCTCGGTAGCAGCCTTGATCTGGCTGGACGTCAAAACAAATAACGTCAGTATGCAAGCGACCATTTTTTTCCGACATAATGCAGTGTTCATAGCGAGTCCATACTTGATTAATGTGGATTAGAAAACTTGGGATTTTTCAGGAATTTCTCGTCCGTCAAAGTTCCCAGGAAATTGATCAGATCAATTTTTTCCTGGTCTGTCAGATTGATGCGCGTGATCAAGTCGCTTTTATAGGGGTTGGTTCTGCCGTCCCCGGCGTAGATACCACTGGCAATCTGGCGGCCACCTGCGGCGTAGAAGTCCAGCACTTCCTTTAAGGTCATGATGGAGCCGTCATGCATGTATGGGCCAGTCACAGCAACATTACGCAAGCTTGGCGCGCGGAAAGCGCCCATGTCTGCTGGCCTTGAAGTAAATTCAAACAAGCCACGGTTAGGGAACGGGAAGCCACCTTTACCGTCGATGTTGTATAAACCAGTATTGTGGAAAGGCGTATCGACCTGGGCCAGCCCTTGAAAACGGGTTTGATCATTGAAATTGAAACTGCCATGACAATGAAAACATTCCGCTTTTTCGCCCATGAACAGATTCATACCGCGCAGCTCAGATTCGTTCAGACTCGCTTCCTTACGAAGGAATTGGTCATATTTTGAATCACTGGAAATCAAAGTCCGCTCAAAAGTGGAGATGGCTGCAATAATATTGGCATAGCTGACAGGGTCGCTATCTTTTGGAAAGGCTGCCTTGAACAAATTGGCATAAGTTGCATCCTGCTTGAAGCGATTCAGCACCTCTGCCCGGTTTTTGTCATTGATCCCCATTTCGACAGGGTTCTCGCCAAACATCGGCACTTCCATTTGCCTTTCCAGTTCTGTCAGTGCCGGGTTAGCCCAGGTGAGTGTGGCGTGATACACGACGTTGGCCAAACCCTGCGCATTTCTTGGATGCGTTTCACCCGTTGATCCTATGGCCAGTGCACGCCCGTCAGTAAATGCCTTGTCTTGATGATGACAGGATGCACAAGACTGCGTACCGTTGCCAGAAAGGCGTGGCTCATAAAACAAATGCCTTCCCAATGCAATCTTTTCTTCAGTCGATGGGTTACTGGCAGATACGACGGGCGCAGGAAAACCGTTCAGGGCAGGTGTCGTGGCCGTACCATGATTATGTGTTGCGGAGGGGCCGCCTCCGCCGCTGCCACCAGCGCCACAAGCTGCCACCAGCAAGCTGGCGGCAAAGATTGTTGCGCAAGTGGCACCATATCGGCTAAGCAAGTACATCACTTGTTGCGAGCAACAAAGATCGACTGAACGCCAGCCGTTGCTGGTTTGCCAGATGGAAGGTCAATCTTGAGCCCCTCAAATATGGCCTTGCATTCACTGTCAGTCGTACCAGACATGCAGCCCGCAGCGCCTGCAGTATCGCTAGTCAGGTCACTCCCTGCAAACAAGGCATTCAAATCCAACGATATTTTTTGCGTACTGTAATTAAAATTAGCAAGCTTGACCTGCATGCGATTGGCATTTGTGCAGCTATAGGCGCCTGTCGTTGCATTAGTTGTACAGCCGCCAGAACCGAGATGAACATTCCAGGTCGCGGCATTACTGGTCGTGGTGGTTGGAGGATTGGTCGTCGTGTTGGTACGGACTACGTTGACACCACCTTGCGGATTCAATTCCAACTTCAGAAACTTGCGACCAGAAGTCCAGCTCCAGGCCATGGCCGCAACATTCATGGGTTTTGCGGCAGTGGCATAGTCAGTGTGATTGAGCGCTTCCGGCACGCCAATTTCATAAGAGATGCCTTTGTATGCAGCGCCAGGCACAGTACCAGTCAATGTGGTATTTGTGGGTAGTGCAGTACCACCGCAGGCAGCACCTGTGCCATCTATAAAGCTAATCAAACTGACTTGATCATTTTGCCAGTCGTTAGCTGACAAAGTCACCGGAACCAGTTTGTCATTGGTGTCGATCAGATTGACGTTGGAGACGTAGAAACGGGCATCCTTCAAATCCGCCGTAGTAGCTTTGCTGCCCATACCGCTGATGGGTGTGCCACATTTAACAGCAGTCCCGTTAGCAAGCAATTCGAAATTAATACTCACCGGCATGGTTGCCGGATAAACAGGCGCGCTCGCTGTATTGGAACTTCCAGAACCGCCACAAGCTGTGAGTACCAGTGCGGAGGCGATGATGGAAAAGGAAATAGCTGTCTGCTGTATAGTATTCATATGTAGTCCTTAGAATTTAGATTGAATGCCAATGGTTGCAGCCCACTTGGGGCTGAGTTGTTCACCATTTACTCGTTGACGCAGAGGAATTTGCAAAAATCCATAAACGTTAACCTGTTCGGCCAATTTGTAGCCCAGGCCAGGGCTGATGGAAAGGCTGTTACCACCCGAATTTTCGGGTTCGGCATTGAGCCCAGAGTCTCGCTCCCGGCTCTGGAAATTGAGTTGCAGCATAGGTGAAAAATTGCTATTCCATTCTGTGCGTACACCCACATCAACACCAAATTTCTTGCCTGGCTTGTAGCCATCTTTTTCACTCAGTGGCGCTTCCACATTCGCCTGGATGAACCAACTGCTGGTCAAATCAGGCAGCACACGGCGGTAATAGGCACTCGCGACAAGATCTGTCGTTCCTGACCCTGGTTGTAAACTGCGCTCCGCTTTGGTGCCGGTATTATTTGCAATATCAGTTTTTCCTGTGGCCAGTTTCAAGCCAATATTCGATCCGAAGACAGACGCCCCGCCAGTAGCAGCGTCTTGCAAGGCTGTCTGGTAGCGGGCGGATATTTTGGCGTCACCAATCTGGCGAAAATTCCAGGTAACTGGCGCACCTGATTCTGTGTGCAAATGACGGCGATCAATAAACGGAACGGAAGCTGAAATCCCCCAATTTTCATTGATGCCATGATCGACATTGAGTAGCCAGCGGCGACTAATGGTTTCTATTTCGCGGTTTCTTTGATCGGCTTCATTGGCAGCAAGTTTTCGTGAGCCACTCATCAAATGATCCTGCCTGACTTGCTCATAGCGCAAATCAAAGCGATTACCGTGATCCAGCCATGCTCCCTGAACTGCCCAGTCGGTATTGACCAGGCAAAAACTGGCGCCGCATGAAGCTGAAGCAGGGTTTGAGAAGCTGATCACTTGCATTGTCATTGCTAGCAAAAAAGCGAGCCGCAATGGGGACTGTTGATTGATTTTCTTCATTTTCTTTTCACGCCGTAGGCGTACTTGTTTTCTTGGTCAAATTGCATGAGACATTCTCAAGACATCTGGAGTGAGGTAGATACGGCCTTGCTATTTCTGTTCTGGTTGATAACTTTGGCTCGTGTCAGTCGCAGCCACCGATACAAGTTGCAACTCGACCGGCCGCAAGCCTGGAGTTTGTTGCATAGCCTGGTTCAAATAAAAGGCGTAGGCGTTCCAGATTGCCAGCGCGCAAATCGCTGCCACGTTGAAACTACGAACAATTGCAAAAGTTGTAACCAACTTGCTTTTTTCTACTTGCATTTTTTCCTCACTCAGAATGGAATGATGGTTTGAATGAAGCGTACTAAGATCTAATCGAGGTCAAGCGCCGCAATGCGACACACTGGCAATGCAAAATACAATTTGCTTACCGCCTTTGTATTTCACCGAGGCGAAAAGCAAGCGGCAAATCGCCTTGCAATTGAATGCAACGGTGCGTGGCAAACTGGTTTTGTGATTTTTTCCCGAACGCCATAGAGCTCACCTGCACCACAGCGCAGCGTGACTGGAGAGCCAAGCGAAGATCAGGAAAGTGTAGGTGGCGCGCGCGGCTGCGCACTCGCCCAGGAGAAAAGTGTTTGCGGGGATTGGTAGAAGAGTGAAGGGAATGCTTCGCTCAATTTCGTGCTGGCGACATCCTGGGGGCTCGATGGAAACAGGAAGTGATGATCAGCTTGCGGCAGGCAATTTGCACAATGTACTTTTGCACTTTTGGATTTCTGATTCTCAGAGTCAGGATCCGCCTTGATGAACTTGCCCGTCGCAATTTCGAATAGTTTATTACCTTCGGCACTGCAAATTTCGATAAAACCTGCTTTGACCTTTGACGGAGTCATGGCATTTGCCATAGACGGAGCAACGCCATTGAACAGCATGGCAAAGCATGCCAGCCATATGGTCAGTTGTCGGAGTCTGTGGAAAATTCGCATAGACCGGATTATAACCAAACTGCCCGCTAATGAAAAATTTTGTTTTGAATTTAGGGAATCCCTGATTAAGGAACCTCTTATTAAGTCCGGTTCGCTATTCGCAAGTTATTGATTTTCAGAGAATTAATTTTAAAAAATTGGACTTAATCAGAGATGTCTTATGTTCGCTACCGAACATACGACTTGATGAAGCCCGCTTATCCTTGCCAACAAAAAAACCAAACACATCGACTGGTTAGCTTAATCACGCGATGCGCTACCGACCCGCATCTTGACAGTTAAAGTACTTATGCCCGCCCACCTCAAAAAAATAATATTACCTCTCTTCATACTTTCGCCTGCGTTATTTAGCCAGGCACAGGCTAGCGACATAGAACAACAGATGCTGCGTTGTTCCGTGCTGGGCGACGCAAGTGTCCGTCTCAGTTGCTTTGATGCTTTGGCCAAGGCCCCTACCTCAGTGGAGGCTGAAAAGCCAATTGCCAAGGCAGAAGCTCTCCAAGAGACCGTGGCGCCTGAACAGCCGACAGAAACCGCACCCGAAATGTCGCGCATGGTGCAACGCTGGGAACTCGATGTAGCATCCAAGCGCGGCAAATTCGTGTTTCGGCCTCATCATGATAATTATCTGCTGTTGGCAAATTATAGCAATGCTTCGAACGACGAGCCGTTCAAGAAATTCACGCCTGCCGGCGTCAAATCCAAGCATGTGGAATTGACTTATCAACTGAGCATGAAAATGAAACTGGCTGAAGAAGTGGGTAGCTCGCCTGTTGATGTGTGGGTGGCCTACACCCAGCAAAGTTTTTGGCAGGCATATAACCGCAGTGCATCCAGCCCTTTCCGTGAGACCAATTACCAGCCAGAAGTCATGGCAATGATCCCGATCAATAAAGGCATAGGTGATCTCAATATCCGATACCTTAATTTTGGCCTGGTACATCAGTCTAATGGTCAGACCTCGACCTTATCACGCAGCTGGAACCGCATCTATGCTGAGCTGGGTGTTGAACACGGCAATTTCTCATTCGGCACAAGAGTCTGGCGTCGTCTAGATAACGCCAGGTCAGATAACGACAATATCGATATCATTGATTACATGGGGCATGGCGACATACATGCCACATATCGCGAAAAAGGCGGCCGCGAATTGTCCCTGACTGCACGCCGCAATTTCAATACCGGCCATGGTGCATTGCAGGCCAGCCTCGCGATGCCTATTACTACCAATTTAAAGGCCTATTTCCAAATATTCTCGGGATATGGCCAGAGCCTGATTGACTATAATCATTCGCAAAAATCAATAGGTGCGGGATTCATGGTTGATTTTTGATTGCTTTGATGGCGGTCTAATTGTGCCTGCATGGCTGTACATTATTTACAGATGAGCAGGCATGCAGGCATATCTTTTACATGAGTTACAGGCGCAAAGATATGCCCAGCACAACTTCCTTAAGGCTACGCTGAATAAGCATCAATTTTCGATGGACGAAACTCCAACTAGCACATTCAATTGATAAAAGCGTCGTGCAAGCTATTTTTCGCGCCCCCATCAGGCCATTGATGGGGTTTTTGCTCATTTTTGCCCACTATGGGCGCACCTGTACCAGCAAGTGCCGACGCGATAAATAAATATTGGCCAAGGCCAGCGCAGTAAATGCGCGTGCGG
>Ga0187843_10000117_pt1 | contig 63728 bp, 63 predicted proteins | sample SpaLakP09_SKY_43_FD_134516 | JGI IMG/M metagenome (GOLD analysis project Ga0187843, IMG submission 134516) | Oligotrophic lake water microbial communities from Sparkling Lake, Wisconsin, USA - SP09_SKY_43 | ecosystem: Environmental > Aquatic > Freshwater > Lake | place: USA: Sparkling Lake... | reverse complement strand
TTGGTTCAGTGTGAAGCTTTGCGCCATCCAGTATGCCAGGCCACTTGGGTCTGCTGGGCGATTGAAGTAAGCGATGTAAAGCTTTTGGATGTCTGCTGCTGTGTTGGCCATTAGGAACCTTTAATTGAATTGGTATGTTGAAGTGCGTATTCGGTTAGAAGTTTGTTAGCGCATGTGTCGGTCAATTGATGGTCGCGTAAGCGGCACGCGTCACAGCTCATTTACGAAAAGCAGGGTAAACATTTGGCAACGATCTGGGAAGGGTGAAATTAGTCATACTCCATCCACTTCCCTCTTATAGCTCAATGAATCATTGACGCGTTTAATTAAACAGGGCCAGTGAATCTTTCAGTGCCAGGAAAAAGCCCGCCGACGCAACGGTCAACACAAAACAAATAATTGATGCGCTCTGACAAATGCGTGTAACTCATCCAACAATTTCGAAGTTCGACGTATGAACTCATAGTAATTTCCGACAGCCGAAAAAAAACGCCACCACTAGGATGGCGCTTTATCGAGTAAAGCTAGCTATTATTTACCAGGACATTGCTTCAGGTACGCTTTCAGCTCGGCACCCGTTTTGCCGCTTGCCCCAGCTTGACAGCTTTTTATCTTGTCCTGCCCTTCCGATTTCACAGCCGCAGTATCGACACCCGAACTCAGGCATTGCTTCATGAAGGCTTTCAATTCGTCTCCTGACTTGCCTGCCGCTTGGGTCTTACACGCTTTTGCCTTATCTTGCTGGGCGGATGAGTCGGCCGCGAAAACTGCACCGCTCAATGACAAAATCAGGCTGGCAACTAAAAATGTTCTCATATTCTTTCCTGTAAATTCAATTAAAGTTGGCGCAGCAAGGGTTTTTTACTGCGCTTCATATAGTCTATGCAGCCCGACATTCCACGCCTGTCAAATCAATGCCACACCCCGTGCTGCAGTCTATTGCTTGGTTTCTCTATATATTGTTCAGATGTATCTCAATCCGGCATCTCTAGCCCACCTTCAGGCTCATTTGTGCTCGGGCACGGAAGCTTCCCCAGAGGCCATTGCACTACCAGTTGACTTTTTAGGTTTCTTGACTTTTGCAGGCTTGGCCGAAGCATTTCGTGAAGCCATAGCTGAAGCCGATTCGGGTGCCGACGAGTTGCCTGCAAAAGCAGGAGCGAAAGACAAAGCAATAATAAATACAGCGACCGACTTGAGCATCTTGATTTCCTTATTCAATTTGAAAAACGGTAGGCAAGAAAAAATTCGAAATGAACTTATGCCATATCGAAAGAATAAGGAGTTCAGGTCGGTGTGAATAGGGTGAAATTAGTCATACAGTCAGGAGACGCGCCTCAACGATTCCAAGGGCAGCATGCTGTTTGGCATAGAGCGCCACGGTTATTACGGAAGGAGTCAATCGACCAAGCTACCAGATTTGGAACCGTCTCGCTGAAGGGCAATATACTTCCTGAGCACACACGACGACAAGCAGTAGTGAGGAACCGGTCCGCTAGGCCAGGAACTTTCTGAAGCAATGAATCTTGTGGTCGCCGTATGATGACAGAATCCCTTCCTCATGCCAATCAACCCAGCGCGTTGTCTGCAAGCGGACAGAATATTATCGGCACAAAGCTGATCTTTGCCAATGTCTACAATCTTAATTGAAAGGGCGAGCCAAAAGCGATGCTGTACACTGTAGCTATCGCCATGGCATCTACTTAAATTATACAGTCTCAGCAGAAATAACCTGCGCCGCTGCATTGACAACAGCGGCAATACGACCCACATCGCGCAACTGCGTGGCTGACATGCCTTCCTTCTTCAACAACTCAAAATGTGATTTCACACAGAAATGGCATTTACCGATGATGGAAGCAGACAAGGCGTACATCTCGAAACGGCGCTTATCAACACCGCCATTGGTCGCATAGGCATTCATGCGCAATTGGGCAGCCTGGGTTTTCAGGTCGGCATCGTCGGCCATTTCCACATACGGGTACCAAACATTATTCATGCCCATCAAAGCCGCTGCTGTCAGCGCTGCATTGATCTCTTCTGGCGTGATTGCGCCACTGGATTTGATGGCTTCAATGATCACTGTGCTTTTTGCAGCGAATGCTGCTGCTAGTGCCACGCCTACCGCGTCATTGCCTTCCAGGCTGGAGCGGGCGATCGTGCCATCGATGTTCAGACGGATATCCTTGGCATAATCAGGGATACGGCTTTTAATTAAATTCAAGAATTCCATAGTATTTACCTATCAAAAAGTGGTTTTAAAACCCGCCGGAGCGGGTTTATTTTACATCTACAACTGGGCTCTCTGAATTACAGAGTGGAGCCGCCTACTGTACGGTTGCATGGGCACAGTTCATCTGTTTGCAGACCATCCAAAATACGCAGGATTTCTGTAGGGTTACGGCCAACGTTCAGGTTGTTGACAGAAACGTGCTGAATGACATTGTCAGGATCAACGATGAAAGTCGCGCGCAGTGCAACACCTGCGTTGACATCACGCACACCCAGCATGTCTACCAAAGAACCTGTTGCATCACCGAACGCATAGTGGTTCAGTTTGTCCAGATCTTTGTGCTCACGGCGCCATGCCAGTTTGCAGAATTCGTTATCTGTAGAGCCACCCAGCAAGATTGCGTCACGGTCAGCAAAGTCATTATTCAGTTTGGCAAATTCAACGATTTCAGTTGGGCATACGAAAGTGAAATCTTTTGGATAGAAATAAATGATTTTCCATTTGCCTGGGAAAGAAGCTTCGGTGATGTCCTCGAATGCGGATACGCCGTTTTCTTCATGATGATTAAAGCCTGGCTTGGCGGCTGGAACTTTGAATGCGTCGAGTTTTTGACCTACAGTTTTCATTAAATTCTCCTGATTGACAGAACAAGGTGAACAATATGTCCACAACGCCAAGAAGCATATCACTATGAATTTTAAATATCCAATAGATTTTAACTACTATTCACTTAGTTAAAACCTTGCCTGGACTAACAGCAAACAGGCGTATGAACTTGCAGGCAAAAAATTTGAGTGTGGACTCAGAATGTCAAGTCTATCTGTCATGACGGCGATGGGCGCATGCCAGCAAGGTGAACCAGAATGTGCAGCCTTTACCTTCTTCCGTTTCGAAGCCTATTTCACCACCCATTTTTTCAACAAAGGTCTTGGTGATATTCAAACCCAGGCCGGTGCCGCCCTGCTGCCTGGTATTGGTCCCATCTGCCTGGGCAAATTTCTTGAAAATCTGCTCCCTGAAAGCTTCAGGTATACCCTGTCCATGGTCTTCAACCTCTATCTTGTAGCTGCCTGAGATATCGGTAATCTTGACTTGCACTTCTGCCCCACTGGGCGAGAACTTGGCAGCATTTGACAGCAAGTTGGCAAACACCTGCATAACACGCACATTATCGCCCATGGCCCAGGCGTTTTCTGGATGATCAACGATGCGGTAACGCACGTTCAAAGCCTGGGCATAGCCAGCATTGGCTTCTATTGCCTGCCGGGTCACCGCAACCAGGTCGAAACGCTCTATGTTGATGACCATTTTGCCGGAGGCCAGCTTCTCCATATCCAGAATGTCATTGACCAGGACACCCAGGCGCTGGCAATTCTTGTGCGCAACCTTGATGAGTTGCATGGTCTTGGCTGTCAATTCGCCGGCAACACCGCTTTCCAGCAAACCCAGTGCACCGCGTATTGAAGTCAGGGGTGTGCGCAATTCATGGCTGACAACAGAAATGAATTCAGATTTAATGCGGTCGGCCTTGCGTTGCTCGGTTAAATCCAGCACAAAACCTACCCATTCATAAAAAGAGCCCTCCAGTTGCGCCAGCCCAACCATGACGGGAATGCGTACACCATCTTTGCGTATCAATTCACCTTCATAAGGTCTGGCTTGTCCATGGGAGCGTAACTCTTCCATGGCATTTTGATGGGCTGCATGACTTTCTTCTGTGGTTCTGTCCAGCCAGCTCATGCCAAATTCAGCAAACTCCAGCCTTTGCACGCCCGCCAGTTGCAGCAAGACATCATTAGCTTCCGTCAGCACGCCGCTCATGTTTCCTTGCATGATGCCGATCAGGCTGGAATTGACCAGGCGGCGCAAACGTGACTCACTGACCATCAGCGCTTCCACCATGCGTGATTTTTCTTTGCTCGCCTGTTCGGCTGCATCCCTGGCAGCGACCAGGCTCACTTCCGCTTCTTTCATTTGCGTGATATCACGCACACTGAAGACGCGACCCACGCGCCTGTCGCGCATGAATTCCGGTTTGGATACGCAGATAAAATAGCGCCCGTCTTTCAGGGTCATGAGATCTTCTGTTTCCAGGTTCGGGTCATCATGAATTTTTTCCAGACTGGCAAAAAAACTGTCTGCTTCCTGCAAGGCGTCCTTGATGTGAGCAAACATCTGTGCCTCATCCCTGGCAGCCAGCAGTTCGTCACTGAGTTGCCACATACTGGAAAAGCGCTGATTGATGTTCACCACATTGCCGTTCAAATCGATGGACAGTATGCCTTCGGCGGTGGCGTCCAGGGAGCTTTGCAATTGTGCCACCAGATGCACCTGGCCTTCGACCAGTTCACGTCTGTGGGTAATATCTTCGGCATGGATAATGAAAAAATCTATCCCATTTTCAAGAAACGCGGTAACACGTTTTTCCACCGGGAAGGAGACGCCATGGCGACTAATCCATTCGCTTTCTGCAATGGCATGGCCTTCAGCCTGCGCATCTGCGCGCAAGGCTTCCCAGAAGAACACATCCTGCAAGGAGCATTCTATATTTGCCAGGGGCAAGCCCAGTAAATCACTACGCGGGTAAGCCAGCATCATGCAAGCCAGTTGATTGGCATCCACCAATACCATGCGCTGCATATCCACGACCAGGATCGCTTCACGACTGTGGTCTATGATATGGCGTAGCAATCCATTACACAAAACGGATGTTGACTGTGGCATGCCGGCATCGGTCATTTTTGCTATTTCTGGCCAGGTGAAAGGCCGCCCTGTGTTTTCTTAGATTGGGAGTCAAAATAGTAATTGACCCTTTTACGCGGATTCAGATAATTGAAAATTGCTCTGGGCAATAAACCGGGCCGTATGCTGCCGCTGATGGATAATTCCTTACTCTCTTCGGCCAAATCCAGAATGATGGCATCTTCCTTAGGAATCTCAGCGTCATACACCAGTACACGCGGACGCAAAGGCTTGCCTACATTCACATTCATGACCAGGCCAATTGCCTCATTCGACAATCTGACCAGAGTGCCGGGCGGATACACCCCCAGACTCCTGACCAGGGTAGCCATGACGACAGAATCAAACTGTGTGCGCCTGTGCGCATACATGGTTGACAAAGCTTCATGCGGAGTCAAGGACTGCCTGGTATCAATATGATTGCATAAATTATCGTACACATTGGCGATGGTCACAATACGCGTAGGCATGCTAATCGCATCCACTTTCAGTTTGCGAGGATAACCCGTACCGTCCATGAATTCATGGTGTTGGGCAATCACATCCAGCACTGCAGGTGGCAGCCCTGCCTTCTTGCCAACCTCAACACCATACTGCGGGTGCATTTCAAAAAAGTTTTGCTCTGGCCTGGTCAAAGCATCGGTCTTGGAAAGTATATGGTCAGGCACATTGACCTTGCCCAGATCATGGAAAAGAGATGCAATGCCGATTTCCTTGATCTCGGTATCGCTGCATTTCATTTCATTGGCCAGCATCATGGCCAGTACTGACACATTCAAGGTATGGAAATACAGTTCTTCATTGCCTGCCGCCTGTTGTATCAGGTGCATGACGGTATCATTGCCACTGAGCAGAACTTCCGCCATGCTATCGACCAGCTTACCCGCCTCCTTGATGGTTTCTTTGGGCTTGGAGAAAATCAGTCGGTTAATGTTCTTGACCACACTCGCAGCAAGGACAAATTTTTCTTCACAACGGGCAATTTCATCCCGTTGTTTTTGCAATTTTTCAAAACGGGCGCGTTTGGCATCTATGATACTGGCATGCAACTGCTTTGCTGGCACGGAAGGCGCTGCAACAGGCGCAGACTGCGGTTTATTGACTGACTTGACAGCTACCGGGTCGGACTTGGAAGGAATATAGCGTACATGTTTAAGCTTGAGCGCCACCAGGTCATCGATTTGTTGCCGGCTTGTGATCTTGAACGAGTTCATTGGAAAAGAATGTTCGAACCAACTCAGGTCGAGTTTAATGAACATCCCGATCTGGAGCTGATCAATCACAATTAACTGGCTATCATCAGACATGTGGACGCAATAGTAAATATATGTTCTGACGATAGCATACGCCCCCGTCATTTGCAAAACCTTAGCCTTGGGGAAAGACTTTCTGGCGACAGATAGCAAGCACCATACAGAAAATCCAGTCTTTGGCTCTGTCAACGTTATAATCCCTGTCCTGTACATTTTGAAGGTTGCCTACCGTGTCTGATCGCCTTGCCGTCCTGCCCCAATACTTAATGCCTAAACAGGCGCTGACTGTGTTTGCTGGCAAAATTGCCAGTGCGAGGGCGGGTAAGCTCACAACCAGACTGATAAGCTGGTTTGTTGATCAATACCAAGTCAATATGCAGGAAGCCGCCAATCCTGATATCAGCAGCTATGCCAGTTTCAATGAATTTTTTACCCGTCCATTGCGTTCAGGAGCCAGGCCGCTCGCCCAAAGCGATCTGATAAGCCCGGTAGACGGCGCCATCAGTCAATTTGGACCTATCGCAAAAGACCAGATTTTTCAGGCCAAGGGACACAGCTACAGCACCACCGCCCTGGTAGGCGGCGATAGCCAACTGGCATCATTATTTGAAGATGGCAGCTTTGCCACGCTATATCTGAGCCCGCGCGATTATCACCGCATTCATATGCCTTGCGACGGCAGGTTGACCCGCATGATCTATGTGCCAGGAGCATTATTCTCGGTCAATCCAACTACCGCACGCGGTGTGCCCGGCCTGTTTGCCCGCAATGAGCGCGTGGTCTGTGTATTTGAATCGGCATCTGGACCTTTCGTATTGACACTGGTGGGTGCCACCATCGTCGGCAGTATGGCCACCACCTGGCATGGCATAGTCAATCCACCGCGCAGCGCTGAAGTGCGTGAATGGCGTTACGACAACCAGCAAATCATCCTGAAAAAGGGCGAAGAAATGGGTAGATTCCTGCTTGGCTCTACGGTAGTCATGCTCTTTCCTAAAGGCACAATCGATTTCAATCCAGCCTGGACAGCGGCCAAAGCCGTCTGCATGGGTGAGGCTATGGGAATGCATCCAGCTAAATAATATACTTCCGCTTTTTCTGCTGCATACACTTAATACCCCACTATCTTCAAACACTTGCCCATGCATTCCCATTCAGGAATACATGGGCAAGTATCCGGCTCAGTAACACTCCCCCCTGCTTAGAGAAGCAATAAGCATTCGCCAAGCGCATTGCTTTGAAGCCAATTTTCCTGCGTTTTTTTATATGCCTCTTTAACGAGCTAGGCAGCAATCAAGCTTGAACTGATGAATATCAACAAAAAACACTTGCCAAAGATGTTCGAATATTCAATAATCTAAATAAGAATTGTTATCGTTTAGATTTGCAAGGTAAAATATGACTACAAATGATGCTATTCACCGGCAGGCTGATCTGGCTAATTCAACAGCAGCGGCAAGAGCGACGGCAGCAACGAATCAGACGCCAAAAGAGATTCCCCGTATTACTAGCGGCGATTTGATGCAGCAAAAGCGTGAATTGGAAATTGATCATGCGGGCCGGATTTATCGACTGCGCATAACACAACTGAACAAGTTAATACTGACAGCCTGAGACGCTGCTCATTCTTGGAGACTGGATATGCCAGGTGGGATGCTGACGAACGAAGAATTATCGGGTTTGACTGCTACATCCAAGCAGCCTGAACTGCTGGTTTCCGCAGTCTTGCACCTGATGTCGCATTACACAGTCCACAGCACGAATAGTGCTACGCCAGAAGAAGCAGAACAGGCCAGCACCAGGCTGGCATCAGTCATAGAAAGACACTTGAATGTGTTGGCGAATTTGCCGGACCTGGCACCTGTACTCAGAGCTACCTGCCAGCAGTTGTCCGGGCAATGGGCCAGTCTGGTAGAAAAGAAATCTGCGCAAAAAAACAAGCTGCGCAAACTGGGCTGGCTATTGGCCTTCACTGGTAAAAAATCTGCATAAATGGAGTGATTCATGATTGTATGTGTTTGCAATAATGTGTCGGAAAAAAAAATTCATCAGGCTGTTGCCATGGGCGTCAGCACGATGGCCGAACTGCGCGAGCAACTCGATGTCGGCACCTGCTGCGGCAAATGTGCGGGATGTGCACGCAAAATCATGCGCCAATGCATGGATGAACAAAGCAGTAATGCATCCGGCTTCCAGAATTTCATTCAACAATTACACTTTCAACCCAACGCCGTCACAGCGTGAGGTTCACCATGTCCACTCTCACATTACAACACGCACCACAGGATTTCACCGCCCCCAAATCAAGGATCTTTTCTTTTGCCTGCATCGTGCTGGGGCATCTGGCTCTGTTTTATGCGCTGGAACATGGCTTGCTGACACACGCAGTGCAAATTCTGCCAAAAGAAGTGATGATGACCTTCATAGAACCGCCGCAGGTCAAACCAGAACCGCCACCAAAACCGATTCCCACAAAAAAACTGAGCACCTTGCAGGCACCCGTGGTGCCACATATCAAGCCGGTAGTAGAAATCCCGGCCGAAGTGCATCAAATCACTACCCAGGCAGCACCGCCTGTACCTCCTGCGCCTCAGCCCGCTCCGCTGGTTGTCAAATTCGAACCTAGCAATGCCCCTGCCGTTATTGCGCCGCCAAAACAAATCAGCGCTGTTGAATATGTGCGTCCACCACAAGCCGACTACCCACCTATGTCAAAACGCATGGGCGAAGAAGGCAAAGTGACCTTGCGGGTACTCGTCAATGAAAAAGGCGTGGCAGAAAAAGTCGACATCCAAAAATCCTCTGGCTCGAATCGCCTGGATGAAGCAGCCAGAATTGCGATATTGCGCGCAATTTTCAAACCCTACCTGGAAGATGGCAAAGCACTGACAGTGATTGCCACAGCGACTATCAGCTTTTCTCTCAGTAGCTGAAAATAAAGAACCCTCCCCCGGGAGAGGCCAGATTGCGGGAATTTCGCAATCTGGCCTCTTTTTTTATTCCAGCTGCAAATTCTGTTTCACTTCTTTAAATGCGGGAATAGGAGAACGGCCTCCGCTCTCTCTCTGTGCATTCACTCCGGTTTGGGTTGGCCGGTTCCAAGTTTTTCGGTTACTCTGCCAAGCAGGCGACCTGATGGCGTGTCGTCGCCCATCAGCATGCCGGTACGGTTTATCACAGGCAGTGAGAGCTCCGCCCTGGACAAGTTCACCGGGCCTGTTGTTCCGTCAATAGTGTCGAGCCTGGAATGCCTCGCTAGAGCGTGGTGCGTGACAGGACTCACAGGAGGTGATAGGTTCGGATAAGCATCAGGATCGAAAGTCGCAGCCTTTTTCTTGCCATCGCTGGTATCGACATAGGAGAAAGCTTTGTTGTCGGAAAATTTCACATTCTGATTGATCAGGTCTTGTTGCAAGCCCAGTCGCTTCATGTCGAACTGAACTTCAGGCGTCACGTATTTCTTGTCAATTTTGTGGTAATAGTCCTGATATGCCTTTTCATTGTTACCCGCAACATTGACTGCCCAACTACCGTAGAAGTTGGTGTAATCGAGATTGTGATTCGACCCAAGCATGGACTCCTTTGCAGATTTATCAAAGTAATACTTGCCCATGGCTGCGACGTTGTCCTTCGAATAGGGCATGCTCATGTCAGCATCGACTGTCAGGCCCGGCTTCATCACGTAGTTATAATTTCCTGGCGTGCCGCTCACAGTAATGAAATCCTGCATGCGCCCCGGGGCAGTACTGTAGATATCTTCAAGCGTCGCTTTTGGATTATCTTTCCTGGCTTTCGAAGCAATCGCATTGAAGCCACCGATATGCGCAGAGGCCTCGTCTTTACGAGAAGCCTGGATAAAGTCTTCAGTCACCTTGGTATAGTCGTGCGGCGATGCCTTGCTCGTTGCCAGTACCTTAGTCCCATCAAGGAAATCCTGGGTTATCTTTTTGGTTGCGGCAGCGTTGAATGAATGCTGGATTTCGTGACCCATCACAAAAATCAGCTCCCCCTTATCGCGTTCGCTCGTACTGGCTTTCTGAAGTACATTCATCGGTACATTTATGGCTTTTGCACTCGGGTCATAAGAACCGCCTGTGCCAGAATTGGCAGGAAGCGCCTGAAATTGAGTTAAATACCCTTTATCGACTGAGTCAAGAATGCGCTTCTTCAGGTCAGGAGAAACCTCAAGAAGCTTGGCCAAGTCATCGCCGGGACTATTGTTCGCGGTCTTGTTGGCATTACCAAAGTCCTTGATGATCTTATCAAGCTTTTGCTCAGCAGTCGGTGGCGCCGCATTGGGCTTGTGATTCGGTACGGTCATGTGACTTTCCCCTCTAGACGTCAATGACTATCATGGAGACACAATTGTGTTTCACATTTTCGTCACTTTCTCCGCGAATGGAAATTTGTAACTCGACTTTACCGCGCGAGAAATTCCAATAAATGAGTCGATTGTGTTCGCCATAGTAAGGCTCTGATTGAAAACCGAATTCAGTCAGTCGTTTTTTATAGGCGTCAAAATCGACTTTGCAGATCGATGTCATATCGGCTCCGCTATGGGTTTGGTCATCAAACGAAAATATCAGCCGACTGGCTTGGCCGTCTTTGCTACCGGATATCACTTTAATGTTAAAGAACCAGGTATCGGTAATTTTTGCTCCAGTCGCATATTTACCGGGATTATCAGCGTTAACGTAGACCTTGAGGCCAGTCGCAATCTCCAGATTTTTGGCGGAGATATCCTCCGCCGTCTTGATCTTGCCAATCAGGTCTAGCATACGCTTACTGACTTCCTCGGCATTCATTTGCGGAACTTCTGGAGATGCGTTTTGATGATTGGTTTCCATAGATTTCTTGTTTGCGATAGAAGTTGATGAAGAGGCAGTACCCGAAGAACTATTTCTCTGCGTCAGTGCACCAGGGCTTTGTGTGCAAGAAGTCGTTAGCAAAGTAAGTAGCGCCGAAGCAAAGACTTTACGGATGGTGTTCATACGACGATGCTTTGCAGACTCTGCGTTTGGGGGGGGAAGATGATGAAGCAAGGGTACTGGATTGCACTATCAGATCCTTTCGGAATATTAACAAGTGAAGAGTTCCGGGCATTCAAATCAAAAGCACCTAATATTTTCAAGCGAATTTAAATTCGCCTTGAAATATTGCTGATTTAGTAATTCGAGTATATCACTGTCGTCAGCGCCATCAACAAATGCGGAAGATGGGAGAAACGGGACAGTCCGCACAGGCGCGAATAACTGGTGCGTTCGCACACGAGATTTTGATGTGCAACAATGCTGGAACTACCACCGATTTCTCAAAACCAAGACAGCAGTTTGCTCAAAATACCAGGCTCGTAAAATGAAAATATTATTGACGTGGGAAAATGCTGGCGGACACCTGAGCCCAAAATTTCAATCTGACATTTTTAATAAAGATGGCGTTAGCCCACTTGTATGTTTAATGATGGATGACGGAGGACAAACATATTTGCAAACAATACCTTGGCAGGGGGAAGGAGTGACGAAGATCAACTTGATTAAGGAAGGAAAGATCGACTCTGGTGATTGGCGCCGTGACGCTTGGGGGACAGTTGACTTTGAGCAAAGTGAAAATTTACTCTCTATATGATGAAAATTATTTTGAGCTTGTCGTGATAAGTGCTTTTGAAAAGGCTTTGATGTTCTGGAGAGATTTTATTCAGATGGAACCTGGAATAAACGCTGAAAAGAGAATAGAAATCGAATAAAGAACAGTAAGCATTGAATGACTTCGGCTCTTTTTGATTGATAGAAAACTAAATGAGAATAATTGCGCTTCACTCAGCGCTGTCAATTCCCCCAAATATTGTCTTCCTCGCGCATTTAATGCAGTGAATTCAGTGATGCAGATCATCTTCATTTTGCAACTGCCACTGAATGCTCTATGATGTGATAAACGCCTGTAAGCATAAGCTCATCAGCGATCACATCACCAACAGAGTCAACAGACACAGGAAGGAAGCCCATGAAAGGCGACGCGAAAGTCATCAAACTGCTTAATGCACAGCTCACCAACGAACTGAGTGCAATCAACCAATATTTCTTACATGCGCGCATGTACAAGCATTGGGGATTTGAAAAAATAGCCAAAAAGGAATACGAAGAATCCATCGGCGAAATGAAGCATGCCGACAAACTCATCGACCGCATCCTCATGCTGGGTGGCCTGCCGAATCTGCAAGCACTGCACAAGCTGATGATAGGTGAAGACACGGTAGAAATGTTGGGATGCGACTTGAAGCTGGAAGTTGCTGCTCAAAAGACAGTCAAGGAAGGCGTTGCCACTTGTGAAGCAGTGGGTGATTATGTTTCACGTGATCTGTTCCAGGTTATTTTGGAAGATACTGAAGAGCATATCGACTGGCTGGAAACCCAGCTGGAATTGATAGAAAAAATCGGCATCCAGAATTATTTGCAATCTCAAATGGCAACTGATGAATAATTTGTAGTAGCCGCGATCTGGCTTGGCAGGCCAGGTAAAACAAAAAGGGATGCAGCTTGCGCTACATCCCTTTTGTTTTCCTTATTGCGTTTTTACTTCTTGCTTATTGTGGCACTGTGTCTTTGAAAGAAGCACGTTCCGACAATTTATCAAATAATTTAGCCAGATTGGGGTAATCACCGCGCCAGTCTATTTCAGGGAAACGGAAGCTCAACCAGCCCAGGGAGCAACCGACACTAATATCCGCCAGTGTCAAATGCGTGCCAGTACAGAATGCTGTATCACCCAGGCCACTGGACATGGATTTCAAGCCAGCGTGCACCTTGCTCATTTGCCTGTCTATCCATTCCTGGCTTTGCTGTTCCGCCGGGCGCAAGGTTTTTTCCAGGCGCACCAGAATCGCTGCATCCATGATGCCATCTGCCAGCGCTTCCCAGCATTTGACTTCCACCCGTTCACGGCCTTGTGCAGGAATCAACTTGCCAACTGGTGTCAGGGTATCAATATATTCTACGATGACACGAGAATCAAACATGGCACCGCCGTCTTCCATCAAAAGACAGGGCACTTTTCCCAGGGGATTGGACTGTTGTATGGTGGTCTCTGCTGCCCACACATTTTCTTGCAGAAAGACATAGTCAAGTTTCTTCTCCGCCATGACAACGCGGACTTTTCTGACAAAAGGACTAGTGATGGAGCCAATAAGTTTCATAGGAATCTGGTAGTAAGTTTAGGCCGGATTATAGCATTGCCTGCCTGCAAACCCGTGGTGTCCCTACTGGCGTGCGGAGCAGCAACATCATCATGATTCTGTAGTTTGAACGCATTCAAATGGTAAAATCGCATATCCAGTGCAAAAAAACTGTCTTCACACAACAATTGTGAATTTTTGCTAAATATGAATTATTTGTAAAATTTACACTTGTGTTGTTTTTTGCGCAAGGCTTTCTGTCATTCCATCTCTATAGTCCATCATGTCCCTATCCTCACTTTCTGCCCTCTCCCCACTTGACGGTCGCTATGCAAGCAAGGTTGATGCTTTGCGTGCCGCTTTGTCTGAAGCTGGCTTTATGCATCATCGCGTTAAAGTTGAAGTGTCCTGGCTGCAAGCTTTGTCACAAGCCGGTTTCGATGAAATCAAGGCTTTTTCGCCTGCTGCCAATGCGCTGCTGGAAAAAATTGTTGCTGATTTTTCTGAAGCAGACGCCCAGCGTATCAAGGATATCGAAGCCGTCACCAATCATGACGTCAAAGCGGTTGAATACTGGCTGAAAGAGCAAGTCAAGGACGTGCCTGAACTGGTTGCTGCCAGCGAGTTCATCCACTTTGCCTGCACTTCTGAAGATATCAACAATACTTCGCATGGCATGATGCTGAAAACTGCCCGCAATGATGTCATGTTGCCAGCCTTGCGCAATGTCATCATGAGGTTGACGGAACTGGCACATGTAAATGCCGACGTACCCATGCTGTCACGCACCCATGGCCAGGCCGCCAGCCCAACTACCCTGGGCAAGGAAATGGCCAACGTCGTGGCCCGCCTGCAACGCGCCATCAAGCGCATAGAACAAGTCGAAATCCTGGGCAAGATGAATGGCGCAGTTGGCAATTACAATGCCATTTGTCTGCCTACCCTGGCTATGATTGGGAAAATTTTTCCAAAAACGTGATCGAACAACGCCTGGGTCTGACTTACAACCCCTACACCATACAAATTGAGCCACATGATTACATGGCTGAAATGTTTGATGCCTTCGCCCGTGTCAACACCATTTTGCTGGATCTGAACCGCGACATCTGGGGTTATATCTCGGTAGGTTATTTCAAGCAAAAGACCAAGGCTGGTGAAATTGGTTCCTCCACCATGCCGCATAAAGTCAATCCTATCGACTTTGAAAACTCAGAAGGCAATCTGGGTCTGGCCAATTCTCTGCTGCGCCATCTGTCAGAAAAATTACCAGTATCGCGCTGGCAGCGTGACTTGACTGACTCTACCGTCTTGCGCAATATCGGCGTGGCTCTTGGTTATACCCTGCTGGCCTACGACAGTTGCCTGCGCGGTCTGAATAAACTGGAAACCAATCCAGAGCGCCTGGCAGCAGACCTGGATGCAACCTGGGAAGTATTGGCAGAACCAGTACAAACTGTGATGCGCCGTTATGCGGTTGAAAACGCTTACGAACAATTGAAAGAACTGACACGCGGCAAAGGTATCACCAAAGTAGCCTTGCAAGAGTTCGTCGAAGGTCTGGCGATCCCACGTGATGCCAAGGATTTGCTGCTGGCAATGACACCGGCAAACTACACCGGTATTGCAGCGAAACTGGCAAAAGCGATTTAAGCAAAGTTTTAAAAACTGGCTTTTAGCTGTACCAAACAAAACAGGCAGATCAAATGATCTGCCTGTTTTGTTTTCAGTGTTATTTCTGCGAACGGAACGGGAACATCAGTTGTTTCACGAAACCGTCTGGCATATAGTCGCCTTGCACTCCATACTTTTCAGGGAAGCCTTTTTGCCCCTTGATTGCCGTACCAAACAAATGATCAAGGAATGCATAGTGGGCTGCGTAGTTTCTGTCTATCGCCACATCATCTGATGAGTGGTGCCAGTGATGAAAATCCGGTGTGACGATCAGATACTTGATTGGCCCCCAGGGTAAATGCACATTGGCATGATTGAACACTGCCTGGAAGCCAACCACAATGATATAGACATCCATGACGGTCTTTTCAAAACCCAGGACATACAAGGCACCCAACACGCCTACGCGTGTACAAATCAGTTCAAGGATGTGCTGACGCGAACCGGCCAGCCAGTCCATGGTCTTGGCAGAATGATGGACGGCATGGAAGCGCCATAAAAATGGAATCTCATGGTAGGCGCGGTGCGTCCAGTACTGCACCAGATCGGCGGCCAGGATACACAGCAGTAACTGCGGTACAAACCAGATAGACTGCACAAAATCACGCACACTGTCATGCGCCATCCAGCCAAACAGGCGATGGATAGCGAAGTTGACTGTCAACAAGGCCAGGCCGACGATGAAGTGATTCACTGCAAAATGCACCATATCGGTTTGCCATTCGCGACGGAAAATCAACTGCCCTTTATACAGTGGGAAGATCTTTTCTATGACCACGAAGATGATCGTCGACCCCAACAAATCGAGGATGAACCAGTCCAGCCCTATATATGGTGTGTGATCAGGAAAATCTGCCACTGGCACATGCGACCCGCCAAAGGCCACTGCCGCAATGACCAGCGTAGCTGCCACCGCATTCAAGCCGCGACGGCGATTGAACAGTATATTCAACAAGCTAATCACACCAGACAAGACCAGCGCTGCAAACAGAATATGCCTGATCACATCAGGCGAATAATTTTTGCGCAATTCAGGCGTCGTCAGATATTGAGGGAAGTGAAAAGCAATGACTCCCAGCAAACACAGGAATGCCAGCGTCAAGGCCAGCACACCACTGGCCAGACCTGTGCCCGGCTTCAATGGCCCGCTTTGGTCCAGCAAACCCGTTGTTTCGCTGACAGCATCTGCCACATTGCCAAGCACATTTTTGGCAGGATCAACTAGTATCTTCCCTAGGAGTTTTTCTGGAATTTCTGGTTTCATCAGTAAAATGATTAAATTAGCAAGTAAGTCAATGATAAATGAATGCCTTTATGGCAGGGGAAAAACCTTTTTGAGGCAAATTGCGCCGGTATACCGGGCCAAAGTATAGCTGCAAGACTTAGCGTCAAAAACACACAGTAGCAGCTGCTTACACATTATCTGCTTAAAAATCTGAGTGGCCTCAGCAGACTTTCATTTTTTTTGCTAATATTAGTTCTACTTCGAACTAATTATCTCTTTCGTCAGAGGAGCCAGCATGGCAGCCACTCAAAGATATTCCAACTTCAGCATAGTTCTGCACTGGCTCATTGCCATCCTCATTATTATTGCCTTTATCCTGGGCAATATCATGGTAGACATGCGTATCAGCCCGACCAAATTGCAATATTATTCTTACCATAAGTGGCTGGGCATGACGGTGCTTGGCTTTGTTGCCCTGCGCCTTATCTCCCGACTATTGAGCAAGGCACCGCCTTACCCAGCCAACATGGGAAAAGTCCAGACACACATCGCCAATGGCACCCACATCTTGCTGTACGGGCTGATGTTTGCGGTACCCTTGTCTGGCTATTTTTACACCCTGGCTGCAGGCTACCCCGTAGTCTATCTGGGATTATTCGAATTACCAGTTTTAATAGGTCCCAACCCTGAAATCAAGGGTAGCTTAAAAGAATTGCATGAAATATTAAACAATATCATGCTGGTTCTGGTCTTACTGCATGTCGCTGCTGCGCTCAAGCATCATTTTTACGATAAAGACGGGCTCTTGCATCGCATGCGCCCAGGTCCTTAATTCTTTTTATACAGGTAACAAGCATGTCCGAATATTCCATGAAAAAAATCGCCATTTCCGCTGCCCTTGCGGTCGCAATTGCTACGCCAGGCATTGCAGCCATCGTGAAAGTCGACAATACCAAAAGCGCAGTCAGTATCACCTTCAAGCAAATGAATGTGCCCGTTGATGCCAAATTCAAAAAATTTAGCGCCAGCATCGACTACGACGCTGCAAAACCTGAAGCTTCCAAAGCAACGGTAGATATTGATGTTGCCAGCTTTGATCTGGGCGATGCCGAATACAACAAGGAAGTCTTGAAGAAAGAATGGTTTAATGCCGCCGCATTTCCTAAGGCCAGCTTTGTGTCCACCTCCATGAAAGCTGGCGCGGCTGGCAAACTCGATGTGACCGGCAAGCTCAGCATCAAGGGCAAAACCGTTGATGTCAGCTTCCCTTTAAGCATCAAGAAAGAAGGCAATAGCCAGGTCTTTGACGGCAGCCTGCCCATCAAACGCCTCACCTTCAATATTGGTGAAGGTGAATGGAAAGATACCGGCATGGTCGCCGATGAAGTACAGATCAAGTTTCACGTAGTAACAAACCCGTAATACCAAGTACCCCAAAACTTTTTAAGCAAACAAATTTTCGCCATTCAGGAGTCAACCATGAAAATCGCCAAACTTATCGCCGCCGCCCTGCTGATCAGCACTGCACCTGCATTTGCGCAGACATACAATATCGAATCCAACCACACTTATCCTAGCTTTGAAGCTGACCATATGGGTATATCTTTGTGGCGCGGCAAGTTCAACAAAACTTCTGGAAAAATCGTGCTGGATCGTGCGGCGAAAACTGGCACCGTTGACATCACGATCGATGCCAGTTCACTCGACTTTGGTCATGAAAAAATGAATGAGCATGCAAAAGGGAAAGACATGTTCAATGTAGCGCAATTTCCTACTGCTACTTACAAAGGTACATCCATCAAGTTTAATGGCGACACACCAGTTGCCGTTATAGGTGAATTGACTATGCTGGGCGTAACCAAGCCTGTCACTTTGACGATCAATAAGTTCAAATGTATCGAACATCCTTTTTTCAAGAAGGAAGCTTGCGGCGCAGATGCTTCAGCAGAATTCAAACGCACTGATTTTGGTCTGAACTACGGTACACCACGTTTTGCACCTGAAGTAAAACTGGCTATTCAGGTAGAAGCGATCAAGGCTGACTAATTTTTTGTGTTAGTTATTGTCCCTGGTGTGATGCGTTCTGCGTATCACACCATAATCCTCACAAACTATCTTATGGGTGAACGTTACCTGCGCAGCATACGATTACTGTCGGAATGCATGCAATTATTTGAACAAGCTTCTGCCAGGAATGTGCGCAAGCTCGGTTTCACACATTCGCAATTCGATATCATTGCCACCCTGGGTAATACGCCAGGCATGACTTGCAAAGAACTCGGCGAAAAAACCCTGATCACCAAGGGTACGCTGACAGGCGTGCTGGACAGGCTGGAACAAAAGGGTTTGATACTGCGTGAACGTGGCAACGACGACAGACGCCAGTTATTCATCAAGCTGACTGCTGCGGGCGAAGCCACCTTTGATGACATCTTCCCAAAAGTAGTACAGTCTGGAAAGCAACGCTTCAAGACATATACAGAAGACGACTACCTGAGCCTGGAAAGCAGCTTACTCAAACTCAGGCAGCATTTGCAGGAAGACGACTGTCAATAAATCGTCTGCCTCCATCAATCCGCTTTAAATACACATCACGGATTGAGTTCAAGATTCATTTCACTTCCAGCGTGTCACCGACAATAGGCCCCTTCCCGCTGAAACGATCCAGTGCCAGGTAAATCACGGGTGTAATAAACAGGGTAATTGCCTGGGAAAAGATCAGGCCACCAACAACCGCCAGACCCAAGGGCTGGCGCAACTCAGCCCCTGCCCCAAGGCCCATGGCAATCGGCAAGGCACCTACCAGCGCCGCCAGCGTTGTCATCATGATGGGGCGAAAGCGTTGTATGCAGGCTTCGCGTATCGCTTCTGGTGGGGTCATGTTGTGATGTCTTTGTGCATCGAGCGCAAAATCGATCATCATGATGGCGTTTTTCTTGACGATACCGATCAGCAGCAAAATACCGATGGTGGCGATCAACGTCAGGTCCTCACCAAACATTTGCAAGGTCAGCAGCGCGCCCACTGCGGCTGAGGGCAAGCCAGCCAGGATGGTAATCGGATGAATGTAACTTTCATACAGTACGCCCAGCAAAACATAGATGACCAGCAAGGCGGCAACGATCAAAATAATCTGGCCTGATTGCGAATCCTTGAACACCGCTGCATCACCGCCATAAGTCGTGATAATCGACGCTGGCAATTTAATTTCTTCACGGTACTTTTCTATCGCATTGGTGGCATCACCCAAAGCCGTGCCGGGAGCCAGATTGAAAGACACTGTCACCGCCTGCAATTGCCCTACGTGATTGATGGCCGTTGGCCCTACTGTACGCTTGACCGTGGCAATGCTGGATAAAGGCACCAGAGCACCAGTATTGCTGCGCACATAAATACCATTGATCGCGCTTTCATCTTTCTTGGCATTTGCTTCGACTTCCATGATGACCTGATAGCTATCAACATTGGTATACATCGTCGATATCTGCCGCTCACCAAAGGCGCTATACAAGGCAGAACGTATGCTGTCCATGGTCACACCCAAGGCATTGGCCCGATCGCGGTCGATATCGACGCTGGCCTGCAAGCCTTTCAGTTGCGAGTCGGTAGTGACATCTTTGAAGCCGGGGTCGCTACGCAATTTTTCTTGCAGCTTGATGGCCCAGTCACTCAGGGAGCCTGCTTCCACACTTTGCAGGATGTATTGATACTGACTTTTGCTCGGTCTTCCACCCAATTGCAAGTTTTGAGTGGGGCGCAGGAAGACAGAAATGCCAGGCACTTCATTGAGTTTTTTGCGCAAACCATCAACCACTTCCTTCATGGGCTTACGCTCACCTCGCGGTTTCAGGTTGACGAACATCCGGCCAGTATTTTGCGAACCACTGCCGCCGTTGAAGGAAGTTGCGGTTGCCACATTCGGGTCATCCCGTATGATTTTGGCGACCTTATCCTGCAAGATCACCATCGCAGGAAAGGAAGTTTCCTCTGCCGCCTCGGTCGACACATTGATCTGACCTATGTCTTCCTGCGGAAAAAAGCCCTTGGGTATGACGTTGAACAGATAAGCTGTTGCAGCAAATGTTGCCAGCGCAATCAACAATACGACTTTACGGTGTTGCAATGCCATATCCAGCCCGCGGGTGTAAGTACGCAGGGATGCATTAAAGCTGCTCTCAAATACATGCAACATCGCAGCTATCGCTTTTGGTGGTTCTTTGAGCTCATGCTCGCTCTTCAAGAAGCGGCTGGCCAGCATGGGCACCAGGGTCAACGAAACAAATGCTGAAGCGACGATCGCCAGGCTGACAATGACAGCAAATTCATGGAACAACTGACCTATCACGCCGGGCATGAAGAAGATGGGAATGAACACCGCCACCAGCGAAGTGGAAATCGAGATAATCGTGAAACCCACTTCACGTGAACCTTGCAATGCCGCCTTGAAAGGTGGCTCGCCATTTTCCACATGGCGCATGATGTTTTCCAGCATGACGATGGCATCATCGACCACCAGACCAACCGCCAGCGTCAACCCCAATAAGGACACATTATCCAGCGTATAACCAAAGCCCCATAAAAGGCCAATAGCACCAATCAGCGAGACAGGCAGGGACAGTGTAGGAATGATGGTTGCCACCATGCGACGCAAGAACAGGAAAATAACAACAATGACCAGAAAGATCGTCAGCAGCAAGGTCAGGTTCACATCATGCAAGGCATCACGAATGGAGACTGAACGATCATTCACCAGATTCATTTTCACCGACGCTGGCAATTGCGCCTTGAAGCCAGGCAAGGCGGCCCTGATAGAATCAACCACCTTGACAGTGTTGGCATCGGTCTGCCTTTGTATCGCCAGAGTGATCGAGCTTTCACCATTGAAATTGGCAGCAGTCTTGACTTGCTCATAGCTGTCCTCCACTGTCGCAACCTCGCGCAAACGCACGACTTGCCCGCCTTTATTGCTGACCACCAGATTGGCAAATTCAGCTGCGCTTTGCATTTGCTTATTGGCCAGCAAGGTCAGCGTTTGCTTGTCACCTTCCAGCGTGCCAACTGGAGTGTTCGCATTCGAGGTGCGGATCGATGCGGCCAATTCATCCAGTGTCAGGTTGCGCGCCTGCAAAGCGTCCGGCATGACACGTATGCGCACCGCGTAACGCTTGATACCAAAAATATTTACCTGGGCCACACCTTCCAGCGTAGACAAGCTGGGCGAAATCAGATGCTCGGCATAACTGGTTAACTCAGACAAGCTCAGTGATGGCGAGGTCAGGGCGATAAATAGCACAGGTGCATCTGCAGGATTAACCTTGCGATAGGAAGGGGGAGACGTCATGTCCACCGGCAAGGAACGGGTCGCCCTCAGCAAGGCCGCCTGTACATCCACGGCGGCAGCATCGACATTGCGGTTCTGGTCGAACTCCAGTGTCAGCGAAGTTGAGCCCAGGGTATTGCTGGAACTGATGATCGACAAGCCTGGTATGGTGGCAAACTGCTTTTCCAGTGGCAATGCGACCGAGGTTGCCATGGTTTCAGGACTGGCACCTGGCAAGTTGGCATTCACGCTGATGACCGGCGTGTTATAGCTAGGCAAGGCGGCGATAGGGATATAACGATAAGCCAGAAGGCCGCCGACGATGATGGACAGATTCAACAATACCGTCATCACCGGACGGCGTATAAATAATTCAGACAAATTCATGATGCGCTCGCTGCAGAAGCTGCGGTGCTGGTAGCCGGGGAGCTGGCTGAAGCATCAGGCTTAGCAGCTTCCTTGCCCGCCTTGCCCTTGCCTTCTTTGCCATCTTTGCTATCGCCATTACGTTCCTTGACGCTGCTGCCTGGGCGCAAGTTTTGTTTGCCATCGAGGACGACTTTGGCACCTGCTTCTACACCAGTCACGACAGCATCATTACCAAACCTGTTCGTAACGACCACAGGTTTCATGATTGCCTTGCCTTCGGAGTCGACGATGTACACAGAGCTGCCACGAGGACCGACGATGACGGCATCCTGGGGAACCACGACGACATCTTTCAAAGTCTGCACGCTGAGTTCCAGATTGGCATAAGCGCCAGGCCAGAGCTTCAATTCCTTGTTATCAAACACTGCTTTGACTTTGATCGTGCCGGATGCGGCATCCACGGCATTATCGACAAACTGCAATTTACCTTTGAACTTGACGCTAGTATCGGGCAGGCTGGCCATGACATAGCTGTCGCTACGCTTCATGCTTTCCAGCGCATCAGGCAAGTTGCGTTGTGGCAGCGGGAAGGTAATCGCGACCGGGTCCATCTGGGTAATGCTGACCAGTGGTGTCGCCGTCGCACTAGGCTGTACCAGAGAACCGGGGAAGACGTTGATAAGGCCAGTACGGCCAGCCGATGGTGCGACAATACGATTGTAGCTGAGAGCGACACGGGCCGCATTCACGGCCGCCTTGTCTGAAGCGATGACAGCTTGTTGGGTATCTACCTGGGTCTGGCTTGTGTCGGCTGCGCTTTGAGCAACAAATTTCTTGCTGACCAAGTCCTTGCTGCGCGCGAGTTGTCGCTGATAATCTGCCAGTGTTGCCAGATCCTTGTCCAATTGTGCCTGGGCTTTTGCCAGATTGACTTCGTCTGCACGGCTATCCAGGGTAAACAAGACATCACCAGCTTTGACAAACTGGCCTTCCTTGATATGCACCTTAGCGATGGTACTGGTGACTTGCGGCCTGATATCGACAGTATTCAATGCCGAAACCACACCGTTTGCGCTGATCCTGACATCATAGTCACGTTTTTGCGCAATGATGGTGGAAACGCTTACAGGGCGATTTTGCGCTGCACCAGCAGCACTTCCAGCTTTTGCCGTGCCGTCACCCGCCGCTTTGTCAGATGATTTGAAGTAAGTATAGGCTGCAGCAGAAGTAGCCGCCAGGGCAGCCACGATGATCAGGGTTTTGAATTTGCTCATATTATTTTTATCCAGTGCAGAGGTGCGTCCAACAGACATTTGCATAACGCAGCCAGCTACTTCCACTGGCTTGATTGACAGCTACTTGATAGTTTCTTTCTTGCGTTTCGTTTTGCAATCGCCTCTGAGACTCGGTACAACAACAAAAAGTTCAGACTTGAATGCTAACAAAGAAAAAGCCAGCACACAGGCTGGCTTTCATTTTAGATACCTTCCGTTACATGGAAGAGACACAATTAGGTATTTTCAGCAAAGTACTTAAACAAGGTGTTTACAAAAGCTGTTTAAGCCAAGCACTGACAAAATACTTATACAACTGCGCCATCTGTATCATCTTTTTCCTTGACGGGCTTGATCAGGTCTTCACGCTTGACACCCAGCCACATGGCAATCGCTGCCGCCACGAAAACCGATGAGTAAATACCGAACAGAATACCTATCGTCAGTGCAACTGCAAAATAATGTAAAGTCGGGCCGCCAATCAACAACATCGACAATACCATCAACTGGGTACAGCCGTGGGTGATGATAGTACGTGAGATGGTGCTGGTAATCGCATTGTCGATGACTTCAGTGACAGACATCTTGCGCTGTTTGCGGAAGTTTTCACGGATACGATCAAAAATAACTACAGACTCATTCACCGAGTAGCCCAATACCGCCAACACGGCAGCCAGTACTGACAAGTTGAATTCCCATTCAAAGAAGGCAAAAAAGCCCAGGATGATGATGACGTCATGCAAGTTGGCGACAATCGCGGCTACCGCAAACTTCCATTCAAAGCGTATGGCCAGATACAGCATCACACCTAGTATCACGAACAACAGGGCCATCAAACCATCGTGTGCCAGTTCATCACCAACCTGCGCTCCAACCAGCTCAACGCGCTGCAATTTCACCAGTTCTTTTTTGTCTGCATCCTGGCAAGCCAGTTTTTCAGATGTAGTGCCACTTTCTGCACTGGCCGGGACTTTCGTCAGACTGCCCTTTTCGATTTTGCACAGTGCTTCAAACACCGTATCAGCAGGACTGGTCTTGGCATCCTTTTTGGTTTCAGGCAAACGAATGACAACGTCCTGTGCCTTGCCAAAGGTTTGCACTGGTGAATCAGTGAAACCCAGTTCCTCTACAGTGTGCCGTATCGCATCGACATTGGCGGCCTTAGGGTAAGTCACCTCCATGACCGTACCACCAGTAAACTCTACCGAGAAGTGCAGACCCTTGTGCAGCAGGAAAAACACAGCTGCAACAAAGGTCAGAGCAGAAACGACATTGAAAATCAGCGCATGGCGCATGAAAGGAATGTCTTTTTTAATGCGGAATAATTCCATAATGAATCCCTGTATTCTTGTTTGGCTGGGCGCTTACTTCAACGCGTTTTCTGTTGGTTTCCAGATTTGGCCAATTGAAATGGATGTCAGTTTTTTCTTTCTTCCATACCAGAGATTGACCACACCGCGTGATACAAACACTGAAGAGAAAATCGAAGTCACAATACCCAGACAGTGAACCACGGCAAAGCCACGTATCGCACCAGAGCCAAACACCAGCAAGGCCAGACCGACGATGAGGGTAGTCACGTTGGAATCCAGAATGGTTGCCCAGGCGTGATCAAAACCTTCTTCTATGGCTTTTTGCGGAGATTTGCCAGCACGCAATTCTTCGCGTATGCGCTCATTGATGAGCACGTTCGCATCAATCGCCATACCCAGTGCCAGAGCAATCGCCGCAATGCCAGGCAAGGTCAGTGTTGCCTGCATCAGTGACAAGATCGCCACCAGCAACAACACGTTGAATGACAAGGCCAGCACACTGAAGAAGCCGAACAACAGATAATAAGCCATCATGAAAACGGCAATCGCAGCAAAACCATAGATGGTGGAATTGCGACCCTGCTTGATGTTTTCCACCCCCAGTTGCGGGCCTATGGTGCGTTCTTCTATGATTTCCATAGGAGCAGCCAGCGAACCAGCACGCAGCAGCAAGGCCAGGTCACCAGCAGCAGAGGAAGAACCCATGCCGGTAATGATGAAGCGATTGCGCAATTCATCATTAATGGTAGGTGCAATCAAGACTTCGCCCTTGCCTTTTTCAAACAGCACGATGGCCATGCGTTTGCCTATGCGTGTGCTGGTCGCATTCCCCATACGTTTGCCACCGTCACCATTGAGGTCTACGCTGACAGCTGGCTGCTGATTCTGATCAAAACTGGAAGCTGCATTAGTGATGTCGTCACCAGTAATGACTGGATCTTTGGTGAGTATCAAATATTCACCACGGTTGGAAATGAATTTTTCTGAACCATAAGGAACTGCTGTATTGGCATCGACTGTGCCAATCACACTTTCATCCAGCAAGCGCACTTCCAGCGTGGCCAGGCGATTGATAATACTCTTGGCGCGTGCAACGTCTTGTACGCCAGGCAATTGCACGACGATACGGTCAGCACCCTGTTGCTGAATGATGGGCTCAGCCACGCCCAGTTCATTTACCCGCTTGGACAAGGCGGTAATATTTTGTTTGATACCCTCAGAAATGACTTCTTTCAGCGCACTTGGTTTCAGCTTGACTTGCAAACCAAAATCAGTGCCTTCAGTGCCAGCGGTATCGACCAAATCCACGTCAGGCATCTGGGAGGTCAGCACTTTCTTGGCTTTGATGCGCTCTTCTGCATCACGGAATTTCACCTTGATCAGATCACCCTCACGGCTGAGGCCTGCATGACGGACTTCTTTTTCACGCAAATTGGCACGCACACTGGACAGCAAGCCTTGCATGCGTTTGTTCATGACAGCCTTGGTATCGACCTGCATGAGGAAATGCACACCGCCACGTAAATCCAGGCCCAGATACATGGGCAAGGCATGCATGCTCTGCAACCACTTCGGGGTATTCGGCAAAAGATTGAAGGCCAGGGTATAAGCAGGATCGGCCGGATCAGCATTCAGCGCTTTTTCCAAAATAGCTTTGGCTTTGAACTGGGTATCCGTATCTTCAAAACGGGCGCGTACCGTGCCTTGTGTGCCGTTATTTTCGTAGAAAATATCCTTGCTTTTCAAGCCGGCTTGTTGCAGCGCTTTTTCAACGCGGCCGGTCATATCGGCTTCGACTTTGACGGTGGCTTTACCGCTACTGACTTGCACTGCAGGTGATTCGCCAAAAAAATTGGGCACGGTATAAATGGCACCGAACACCAGGGCGATCAGAATCAGTATGTACTTCCAGAGTGGATAGCGATTCATAATTGGGGGAAAATAATTGGAAGCTAAAAATGCACAACGCAGCCCAGATTATTTTTTGGACTGCGTTGCCGTTGTTTGCTGATTAAATCGCTTTAATCGTGCCCTTGGGCAGCATCATCGTGATGGACATTTTTTGCACGACGACTTCTGTTCCATTGGCAACTTCGATAGTGACATAGGCATCGCTAACCTTGACCACTTTACCCAGTATACCGCCTGCTGTGACCACTTCATCATTTTTTGCCAGCGCATCCATCATCGTTCTTTGCTCTTTCTGACGCTTCATTTGCGGACGTATCATGAGGAAATACATCACTGCTACCATCAGGAGCAAAGGCCACATACTCATCAGATTACTCTGGAGATCGCCGCCAGCGGCTGCTTGTGCATAAGCATTGGAAATAAACACGTTCAGACTCCTGTCATTTTAATAATAGATCACCAGCCTCCATGTTTGAAGCCGGATAAAAATAGTTGCAATTCTCGGTATATAACACCATTTTCTGATTTTTCAATCAGCAAAGCTCCCTATTTTAGCATCGCCCATGCAAATTGCTCGAAATTGTCAGGATATCTGTAAAGAAAGCAGTACACAGAAATTAAAACAGGCAATCGCCAGTTAGCCTGGAGAATTGCCTGTTTTTTTTACACTGCCAATTTATTACATAAACAAGTAATTTTTAACGGCTAAAGGGTTTACCGTTTACTGACAGACTGCCTTGCTTCCATTCAATTTTGGAATTCAACATCTTGCCATTACGCGTGATAAAACCTTGTCCTTCAAAAGCCGAGATTTGCTGATTCAGCGAAGCCAGCGCCGCCTTTTGCATTTCAGGGTCTTTTTGCGAGGTTCCAGCCATTTGAGCAACCAATGTCTCGGTTAAAGTGATATCCAGATTACTTTGTATTTTTGAAATAATCATTATGGGATTGGCGATATCAGTTGCTGTAGCACCAGCAAGTTTGGCAGAACCGACCAGCTTGGCCTCTCCATCGGCTGTCATCACACTCAGACGTTCCAGCACCAACTCTGGATCTTTTTGCAAAATCAGCGGAGCGACTTCATCCCATACTACTTTCAACGTCCCCAGCTTTTCTGGATCACTCATCGCGTTTGTATAGGCAGTAGAAATTTTCGCCAGCGATGGGCCATGCAGGCGCTTGACACCATAGTCATAATGGAAGTCACTGAAAGCCTTCTGGTCCAGAACAAATTTGCTGACACCAATTTTTGCTGCCAAATCGACCAACTCATCTTTCATACTGGCATCAGTACTCAGCTTGAACTGTTCCAGCGTAAAGCTTTTTTGCGGCCCCTCAGGATCGGTGACATTGATGCTGGCGATCGAGGCTTCTGTCTTGCCCAGATAAAGGCTGTTGGCAGGATAAGCCCTGCTGACATCGCCTTTCAAGCTAATTGCACCAAGTTTGAATGACAGGCCATCTGAACCATCTACTGATAATCCGGGCGCGTTGAAATTGACATTAATATCTTTGTAATCTTTAACAAAGCCGACTTCCATCGTCAAACCCTGCCAGACGACTTTTTCTTTATCCTTTTCAAGCACAGTATTAAATGCCGGGCTGGAAATATTGACGCGACCGCCACCGCCGTAGTTCAACTTGGCAGAAATCTCCAGCGGATTGGCTGTACCAAATACCTTCGCAAGTTGCGCCTTGGTTTCTTCATCCAAAACCAGCTCTGTCTTGATGGAAGCTGCACCAAATCCGCTAAAACCAGGCAAGGGGCCGTGCTGAATACGATTGATAAAGCGCAGCTGTACAGGCTTGGCTGCTTTTTCTGTTGGAGCAGGCACAGTTTCAGCTGCACTTCCCGATGCATCTACTGGCTCTTCTGCAACATCGTCATCTGACTGATCTGCGGCATCTGGCCCAGGAAAATCAGGCTTTTTTAGGCCTGGGAGATTAGCCAGTGTCAATTCCAGCGTTGTCTCTTGCACCGATGAAAACACGCCACGCTGATAATCTTGCTTGATCACTTTGACATAGGGAGAAAACTTGGACTGATCATTGGATTCTGTCAGTTTGGCTTCCACCTGTTTTCCGGTGTACCAGGATGCTGCCGGATATGACGCCGCCAAAACCACTACCACCGCGATCAATTTCATACTTTTGTTCACAAACTTTCTCCGTTTAAACTGCCGATATGCCATTTTTTGGCTTTAGTCAATGTGGCCAGCGAGGAGTGTAGCAAGCTTCTTTTGGATTGTCATTCTTGCATTCTACAAAGCAGACTTAAGTATGTGAAAAATCCGGCATTTGGCCTGGCCTTACCATCAAAATAGGGATGGCAAGCTCCAGCTCGCCACCCCCGCACTTTTCAGGTATTTTCTTCAGTCTGTTTTAACTGCTCCGTATGGTTGCTAAAGCAAGTTCCGAAGTATTTAATGCTCCCTCAACAAAGCCCTGGTAATCGGAATAAGCCTCACCAACGATATGGATATTCTTGGCACCGCTGCCAAAGTCAAATGCCTTGAAAACATCCATGACCTTCCATGAACGCACCCCTGGTTGCCAGCCGTGATTGGCCGCTCCATAAGGTGCCCTGGCCCAGTCGCGTATGCCATAGGTGACGATGGAATCCTTGATAAAGTCGCGTGTGTTTTCCAGCGATTTTTCTTCAAACATGTGCTGGGCCTGGTCTGTCAGTTTCAAGCCAGAACGTTTGATATCGACGAGGCGTTTGACATCGCGCGCGACGAACAAAGAGAACGCATCGACGATCTTGACGTTCTGGTCGATCTCGGCGCGGTCATGCTTGTCGGTTTCCATGACATAGTGTTTCCAGAATTCTGTCGATGGACGGTCCATGTACAGCAAGACCATGCCATGGCCATCCTTGTCCTGACCTTGCGGGCGGCGGAAATAATGGATTTCACGGGTAGGCAGGCAACTCGCATATTGTTGCGGGCGCTGAGAATAATCCCACCAGGGTGAATCTGTGACGAAGAACAGTTTCAACATGGGGAAACCATTCACCGCATCAAGCTGTGAAGAGACGTGTTCAGGCAGGCAGGACGCCAGTTTGACCAGCGGCATTCTTGGCAAAGCCAGGATCAGCCTGTCGGTCTGCAACTGTATATTGCCATTCTTGGTATGCACATCCAGCTCCAGCCTGGGCTGGCCCATCGCGATTTGCTTGAAGCCAGTCAACATATGACCTCCCGCCAGAGTGACATTACTGAGGCCGCGCAACTTGGCCATCAGGCTCTCGGTCAGTTTTGCCGTGCCACCATCCACACTGGCCAGTTGCTGTCCTACGGTTTTCAGGGCGCGCAGCCACCAGATGATCCATTCGATTGCATTCAGGTTTTCCGGGATCATGTGATAGAAAGTGCCAGTATCGCGCAGCTTGGTCAGTGCCAGATGGCTGAGTGCACCTTCGGCAGACATGGCGTTCCAGAAACCCATGCTCCACAGCGGTTGGCCATTCAGTTGTGCATGTTTGCGCATGCGCTGGTAATCAGCCTCAGTTTGGGCATCTATCCAGGCCTGGTCTTGTGGGTCTTGCCCCAAGATCAGCATGATGCCGCGCTTGAGCAATTGCAGGGAATTGAGGCCCATTTCTTCTGCAGGCAAATCATAGGTAGGTGCGTTGACTTCTTCACCTTCGGGGCCGCTGAACTCGGTCAGCTTGACGCCGAGGTCACGGCACAATTTATCAAAGCGCGGTTGCAGGGTAGGCTCGAAACGCATGGGGCCCCATTCAGCAATGAAGCCATCCAGATCTTCAGTTTCTATGCGGCCACCCCAGCGGTCGGATGAGGCTTCCAGCACCACGACTTTTTGCCCGGCCAGCGCCAGACGCCAGGCGCAATACAGACCAGAAATGCCGCCGCCGGCAATAATGACGGGATGATAATTCATATCAGACCTCTAGTATTCATTTGTCCACTCGGACGAGAGCGTCATTTTGCCTGCAAGCGGCCTGAATATAATTCGTATTACTGATCAGTCCGTCACTATTTACCGTATTTAATCAGACAACTATTTCAAACCCCGCGCGCCCGGTCAGCATGGAATTGCTGTACAAACTCAGGGAAGCGCTCATCGTCGAGTGCTTTACGGATGTTTTTCATCAAATCCAGGTAGTAATGCAGATTGTGAATCGTATTCAAACGAGCACCCAGGATTTCGCCAGTGCGGTGCAAATGATGCAGGTAAGCACGTGAAAAATTCTTGCATGCATAGCATTCGCAAGTTGCATCCAGCGGCTCTTTTTCTTCCTTGTAGCGCGCATTCTTGATCTTGATATCGCCAAAGCGGGTGAAGATCCAGCCATTGCGCGCATTGCGGGTAGGCATGACGCAGTCAAACATGTCTATGCCATTGGCAACACCAGCCACCAGGTCTTCTGGCGTACCAACGCCCATCAGGTAATGCGGCTTGTTTTCTGGCAGCTTGGGGCCGACATGCGCCAGTACGCGCATCATGTCTTCTTTGGGCTCGCCAACCGACAGGCCGCCGATGGCAATACCGTGGAAATTCAGTTCATTCAAACCAGCCAGGGATTCATCGCGCAGGTGTTCAAACATGCCGCCCTGGACGATGCCGAACAAGGCATTGGGGTTTTCACCCTGATTGAATTCATCAATGGAACGCTTGGCCCAGCGTAAAGACATGCGCATGGATTTACCTGCTTCTTCTGTCGTTGCTGGCCTGCCATCGATTTCGTATGGTGTGCATTCATCAAATTGCATGACGATGTCAGAATTCAGGGAGCGCTGAATCTGCATGGAAATCTCTGGCGACAGGAACAGGCGCTCACCATTGATAGGCGAAGAAAACTTGACGCCCTCTTCGGTGATTTTGCGCATCGCACCCAGCGAAAATACCTGGAAGCCACCAGAGTCAGTCAGGATAGGTTTGTCCCAGCCCATGAAATCATGCAGTCCGCCAAATTTGTTGATCACCTCCATGCCAGGCCGCAGCCACAGGTGGAAAGTATTGCCGAGGATGATATGGGCATCAATCTCTTTCAATTCCAGCGGCGACATCGCCTTGACCGAGCCATATGTACCAACTGGCATGAAGATTGGCGTTTCTATTTCACCATGGTTGACTTTGACACGGCCACGACGTGCAGCGGTAGTTTTGTCTTTTTTAATCAGTGTAAATTCAAGCATGGTCTTCCCCGGAGGAATTGGTCAGCAGCATGGCATCGCCATAGCTGAAAAAACGATATTGTTGAGCAATTGCATGTGCATAAGCGGCGCGGACGCGATCATACCCGGCAAATGCCGATACCAGCATCATCAAAGTGGATTTTGGTAAGTGGAAATTGGTGATAAGCCTGTCTACGGTTTTGAATACATAGCCGGGCGTGATGAACAGGCGTGTGTCATCGCTGCCTGCCTGCAAGCTACCCGTTTGAGAAGCAGACTCAAGTGCACGCATGCTGGTGGTGCCAACAGCAACCACTTTGCTGCCAGCGGCTTTGGTTGCCTGCACTGCGGCCACGGTCTCATCTGGCACGGTATACCATTCGCTGTGCATCTGGTGATCTGCCAGGTTTTCTGTGCGCACAGGCTGGAAGGTACCAGCGCCCACATGCAGGGTCACATAAGCGAGTTTAATACCCTTGTCCTGGCAACGCTGCAACAGCGCCTCGTCAAAATGCAGGCCAGCCGTTGGTGCCGCTACCGCACCCGGCACGCGGTTATACACGGTCTGATAACGCTGCTCATCAAAGTCATCTGCATCATGTTCTATATACGGTGGCAAAGGCAAGCGACCGAATGTTTCCAGCAGCGTGAAGATATCTGACGGGAAATACAGGGTGAAGAACTCACCGACACGCTCACCGACAACCACGTCGAAACTATCAGCCAGACGGATTTTACTGCCCGGCAGTGGCGACTTGGAAGCACGCATCTGTGCCAGCACACTGCGTTCCTTGTCATTATTCGACAGCACACGCTCTACCAGCATCTGTATCTTGCCACCGCTTTCCTTGACACCAAAGAAACGGGCTTTCAAGACGCGGGTATCATTAAAGACCAGCAAATCACCGGCAGACAGCTGATCAATGACATCAGCAAAATGCCGATCTATCAGTTGATCACCATCGACATGTAGAAGGCGCGAAGCGGTACGATCGGGCAAAGGAGTTTGCGCGATCAGTGCTTCAGGCAGTTCAAAATCAAAATCACTTAGGGAGTAAGACATGCAAAAATTCTACAAAAAACGAAGGTAAAACAGGAAAAACAGACATAAAGCTACTTTACACTGTATAAAATACCAGTAGAATGCACACTATCGTAGCAAACCCGGGTAAGATCACAGACAAACAGCCTGAAGCCCAAGGTTTTGTGAATTTCCTGAAAAAAGTAAGCTAACAGCAAAACCCACCATTTTACACCCCATGTCCGCTGAAGACCAAAGTGCAAGTGCAGAGTTAAAAAATACACAAGCTGATGCAGTCTTGGCTGGCGGCTATGCATTGCCTGAATCCAGCCCAAAAAAACCTGTAAAAAAAGCCAAGACGCCCGCTAACACTGCAGCCAAGGCCAGTGAAAAACTCGCCAAATTAGGCTTGCGCAAGGACATGGATTTTGTTTTGCACCTGCCTATGCGATATGAAGACGAAACTGCAATTGTCAGCATGCGCGATGCCTCTTTCCGCGGTGGCAGCAGTTTGCAGGTTGAGGGTGTGGTTACAGAATGCGATATCCAGTACCGCCCGCGCCGCCAGTTGGTGGTCACCATTGCGGATGATAGCGGGCAAGTCGTGCTGCGCTTTCTGAATTTTTATGGCAACCAGACCAAGCAAATGGCCGTAGGTGTAAGGGTGCGGGCGCGTGGTGAATTACGCCATGGTTTTTTTGGTGCAGAGATGGTGCATCCGCACTACAAGATCGTCAATGAAGGCGCACCTTTGCCAACAGCATTGACGCCCGTCTACCCGTCCGGCGAAGGTGTGCCACAAGCTTTATTGCGCAAGGCCATTGCCAATGCAATGACACGCGTCAACTGGCGCGACACCCTGTCGCCCGCGCGGCTGGCCGACCTGCATTTGCAGGATTTTGAAAGCAGCATACGCACCCTGCACAATCCACCATCAGATGTAGACCAACATAGCCTGATAGAACGCGAACACCCGGCCTGGGAGCGCATGAAATTTGATGAGTTGCTGGCCCAGCAATTGTCATTGAAGCGCGCACAAATTACCCGCCGCAGCAAAGGTGCGAATGCCCTGCCAGTGGTGGGTGAACTCAGCAATGCCTTCCTGCTGAACCTGCCATTTTCCCTGACCAGGTCACAAGAAAAAGTGCTGGCCGAGATACGTGATGATCTGCGTGAAGCCTTCCCAATGCAGCGCCTGTTGCAGGGTGACGTAGGCAGCGGCAAAACCATTGTTGCAGCTCTGGCCGCCGCACAAGCCATAGACAATGGTTTTCAGGCGGCGCTGATGGCACCAACAGAAATTTTGGCGGAACAGCATTTCAGAAAAATCGCTGCCTGGCTGGAACCCCTGGGAGTAAAAACTGCCTGGCTGACTGGCAGCCTGAAGAAAAAAGAAAAAGACGCTGCCAATGCATTAATCACTTCCGGCGAAGCGCAACTGGTGATAGGCACCCACGCGCTGATACAAGACAGTGTGCAATTCAAGAAACTGGGCCTGGTCATCGTTGATGAACAACATCGCTTTGGCGTCAGCCAGCGCCTGAACCTGGCCAACAAGACCGAGGCTGGCAAGGTGCCGCATCAACTGATGATGTCGGCCACGCCTATCCCGCGCACATTGGCGATGACCTACTACGCTGATCTGGAGGTGTCCATCATCGATGAATTGCCGCCTGGCCGTACACCTATTGTCACCCGCGTCATTGATCAAAACCGTCGCGATGAAGTCATTGCCCGCGTGCAGGCAGCGGGGCAGGAAGGCAAGCAAGTCTATTGGGTCTGCCCGCTGATAGAAGAATCAGAAACCCTGCAACTGCAAACAGCAACAGAGACACACACCATGCTTGCCGAAGCCCTGCCAGAACTGAAGGTAGGCCTGGTACATGGCCGCCTGAAACCCCCAGAAAAACAGGCCACGATGGAAGCCTTCATCCGCAATGACAGCCAGGTGCTGGTGGCTACCACGGTGATTGAAGTTGGCGTCGATGTACCGAATGCCAGCCTGATGGTGATAGAGCATGCTGAACGTTTTGGCCTGTCGCAATTGCACCAGCTACGTGGCCGCGTAGGCCGTGGAGCCGCAGCCAGTGTTTGTCTATTGCTGTATCAAGGCCCGCTGGGTGGCACTGCCAAACAAAGGCTGGCCACCATGCGCGAAAGTAATGATGGTTTTGAAATTGCCCGCAAGGATTTGGAGTTGCGCGGCCCAGGTGAATTCCTCTGTGCACGCCAATCCGGCGAAGCAATGTTACGCTTTGCCAACCTGGAAACCGATCAATGGCTGGTGGACAAGGCACGCAATCTGGCCGATGAATTATTAAAAAATGACCCCGTCACCGTTGCTGCACATCTGGAGCGCTGGCTGGGATATAAAGAAGAATTTTTGAGAGTATAAAAACCTATGCTGAATATCGTCAATGTTGATGTCAATAACCCGCAACATGCCAAAGACCTGGTCAGCATGCTCAATATGTATGCGCTGGACCCCATGGGCGGTGGCGAAGCACTCTCTGAGTATGCGCAAGTCAACCTCATCACGGAAATCAAAAAACGCAACACCGTGCGCGCCATTCTCGCCTATGTGAATGATCAGGCTGCTGGCTTTGCGATTTGCTTAGAAGGCTTTTCCACCTTTGCCTGCAAGTCTTTATTGAATATCCACGACTTTGCCGTACACCCTGATTTTCGTGGTCAGGGCATCGGCAATAAAATGATGCAGCACTTGACTACACTTTCTGAGCAGCAGGGTTATTGCAAGATGACCCTGGAAGTATTGGAGGGAAATACCCGTGCGCAAAATCTGTATCGCGCAGAAGGCTTTGCGCCGTATGAGCTGAACCCGGAATTTGGTGGTGCAATCATCATGCAAAAGAAAATTGGCAAAGTCTGATTTCACTACATTGCTTCATGGAGATCAGCCAAATTTCTCCACCATGAAATCCACAAAACTGCGCAGCTTGGGCGTGCGGTATCGGTCTTGCAGATAAACCACGCTCAGCGCACGACTGGGTAATTCATAGTCGGGAAATAGCTGTACCAAAAGCCCGGCCTTCACATCTCCCTGCAACAGTATCGCGGGCTGCAAAATGATGCCCAGGCCATGCAAGGCAGCAACCCGCAAAGCCTGGCCATGATTGACTTGTAGCCTGCCAGTAACGGGAATGCGATACATCTCGCCCTGGTCTTGCAAACGCCAGTTGGTAATGGCTGCCGGGCTGAAGGACAGACACTCATGATTCGTCAAATCTTCAGGCTTTCCAGGCGTGCCATTACGCGCGAGATAATCAGGTGAGGCGCAGATCATCAGGCGATATGGACGCAATGATTTGGCGATGAGTGCTGAATCGGGTATGTTCCCTATGCGTATTGCCACTTCAAATCCCTCTTCGATCATATCCATGACGCGATCAGACAAACTCACATCAACGCTGACTTCAGGATAGCGCGCCAGATATTCTGACAATGCAGGCATCAGTGCCTCGGTACCAAAACTGACAGGCGCAGTAATGCGCAGTTTGCCTGCTGGAGCCAGTTGCAGGTTTTGCGCCTGCTTGTCGGTTTCGGTTACCAGCCTGAGGATTTCCTTGCAGCGCGCATAGTAATCCTCACCAAAAGCTGTCAAATGTTGACGCCGGGTAGTCCTTTGTAGCAATTGCATGCCCAGGCGTTTTTCCAGCATGCGCAAATGATTGCCCGCCATGGTCGCCGATATCCCGCAAGCCGTGGCTGCCCCACTCAGGCTGCCTTTTTCCACGGCAAGAACATAGACCTTCATGCTGTCGAGCAAATCCATTCAACACTCCTGATTACAAATGTATCAATCATAGACTAGTTTATCCAATTAAAATTTCAAATAAAAATAGAGCCTTGTTTGCAGCCTTCGCCGACAAACAAACAGCCATTCCCACACAATTTTTGGAGCTATACCATGACTATCACCACAATTGCTTCCCGTTTTGCTAACCGCACCGTCCTGATCACAGGCGGAGGAACCGGCATGGGCAAGGCTGCCGCCCTGCGCTTTGGCCGTGAAGGGGCCAATGTCGTCATCGCTGGCCGCCGTCCTGCAGAAATAAATCTGGTTGCCGACGAAATCAAGGCAGCAGGAGGTATTGCCCTGGCTATATCCGCCGATGTCTCTGATGCAGAACAAGTCCAGGCACTGGTGCAAAAAACCGTCTCCACTTTTGGTGGCTTGCACATGGCCTGGAATAACGCTGGCATCCTCGGCGGCTTCCAGCCCTTTCAGGAAACCAGCCTGGCTGACTTCGATGCCGTCATGGCGACCAATCTGCGCGGCGTCTTCGCCTGCCTGAAACACGAAATTGCCGCCATGCAGGCAGCCGGTGTCGGCGGAGCCATCGTCAACACCTCCTCCTGGACCGCTCACGGTGCCATGCCCGGCCTGTCAGCCTATGCCGCAGGCAAAGCCGCCCTTGATGCCCTGACGCGCACGGTAGCAGTCGAAGTCGGCCCCCTGCAAATCCGCATCAACAACGTCAGCCCCGGCATCATCGCCACCCCCATGGCAAGTGGCGTGCTTGCATCCAGAACATCTGCACTGCCGTTCGAGAAGCAAACCCCATTGCAGCGCATAGGCCAGCCCGAAGACGTTGCCGATGCAGTGCTGTGGCTATTGTCAGACGATGCGCGTTTTGTGACCGGGCAAAGTTTGCTGGTGGATGGTGGCTTTACCATAGGCGGCTTGCGTCCCTGGTTTAATGGGTTTGTGGCGGAGCATGTTTGAGGACGAGAACCTTTGTTGTACATTTGAGTTTTTATAAAAACGTCTATCCTTCGTGGATACAAGCCGGGTCTCGGCCCGGCGGCCGAAATACTTTCTTTGCTTCGCCAAAGAAAGTATTCAAAGAAAGGCGACCGCAGACTCGCCCTGCGGGTGCATACGCTACGCTCCAGCATAATTTTTTGTACTGCACAAACGGGTACCCCCTTTAGGGGGCGACGACGCCTGCGTCGCCTTTTTGGCACACCTTTTTGGCGAAGCAAAAAGGTGTGTAGCTGCCGGTCTACCACCGGCCTGCAATCGTCATTCAACTAGCGCAGGCATTGGAAATGTGCATCGGTGATGTACGGCATGCTACGAACGCGACTGGAGCGCCAGCACCGTGGATTCCAGCTAAAAGCACGCTGGAGCGGCCAGCCCGGTGGAATGACGTATTAAGGGGTTGGGTAAAATGTAAAGCAATGGCTTCGACAAAAGCCATCCGAGAAAAACTGTATCAATTTGCCGTGATGTGCAAATCCCCATAAGCAAATCCTCCCTTCCTACCCCATAGCCAAAATCACAACTACCGCCATCACCTCATGTCAAGGTAAAATCCCCCGCAGACTTTTTCTGACTACAAACGCATAAATGCCAAACTCACCGGCTCGTGCACATACTACATAAGGATCAGCAATGACTATAGATTTCAAAGGCCGTGTCGCCATCGTGACCGGTGCAGGTGGTGGTTTGGGACGTGAACATGCGCTGGCGCTGGCTGCGCGTGGGGCAAAAGTGGTGGTAAATGATCTGGGTGGGGAGCGGGATGGTTCCGGCGGTTCGTCTGCCGCTGCGCTGGCCGTGGTCGAAGAAATCCGTGCGGCTGGTGGCGAGGCGATAGCCAATGGTGCATCGGTCACCGATTTTGACGCAGTACAAGCGATGGTGGCAGACACCATGGCACAATGGGGGCGGGTTGATATCCTGGTCAACAATGCCGGTATCTTGCGCGACAAGAGTTTTGCCAAGATGGACATTGCCGACTTCAAACTGGTGCTGGATGTGCATCTGATGGGTGCGGTACATTGCTGCAAGGCAGTCTGGGCCATCATGACAGAACAAAAATATGGCCGCATCGTCATGACTACTTCTTCTTCAGGTTTATATGGCAATTTTGGCCAGTCCAATTATGGTGCCGCCAAGATGGCTCTGGTTGGACTCATGCAAACGCTGGCGCTGGAAGGGGCAAAGTATGATATTCGTGTCAATAGCCTGGCACCTACGGCGGCAACACGCATGACGGAAAGCCTGTTCCCGGCAGAATTCCTGGCTGCATTGCAACCATCTGATGTGGTACCAGCCATGCTGGTACTGGCGTCTGAGCAGGCACCTAGCCGTGCCATCCTGTGTGCGGGCGCTGGCAGCTTTGAAGCCGCGAATATCACCCTGACACAGGGTGTCTGGGTAGGTCGCGGCGACGATGCACCTGAGCAACTGGCAGCACGTCTGGCTGAAGTTCGTCAACGAGACGGTGAAACTGTGCCAGAAAGCGGCGCAGCGCAAGGGCATCTGGAACTGACCAAGGCGATGAGCCAGACCAAAGGCTAATCCTGCACATGTTGATTCAAGAAGGAGTAGCACATCACGGCTACTCCTTTGTCATGCACCATAAATCAGGCTCAAGACACTGCGCCAGATCAATCATGATGCAAACAGTTTGCGACTCACAAAGAATTTAATTTCAAGCAGAGTATGTGCCAAAACAGGTAGATATCGTATATACAGTATGACTTTCAGAAAATACTCCCCCCTGTAATTGTTAAATTCAGGAAAAAATTTGCGCTCTGTACAAAGCTCTTGCTGACGCTGCCCTCAGTCTGTGCCAAACTAACGGCATGACACTCACAGAATTAAAATATATTGTTGCCGTAGCCCGGCAAAAACATTTTGGCCATGCGGCAGAAGCCTGTTTTGTCGCCCAGCCTACGCTGTCTGTCGCCATCAAAAAATTGGAAGATGAACTGGGCGTCACCATTTTTGAACGTGGTGGCACCGAGGTCTCGACCACCCCCCTGGGTGCACAGATTGTTGCCCAGGCTGAACGCGTGCTGGAGCAAACTGCTGCCATCAAGGAAATCGCCAAACAAAACAAAGACCCGCTGGCTGGCCCTTTCCGGCTCGGCGTTATTTATACAATCGGCCCCTACCTGCTGCCTACCCTGGTGAAAACCATGATACAGCAGGTGCCGCAAATGCCATTGGTGCTGCAAGAGAATTTCACCGTCAAACTAATGGAGTTATTGCGTCAGGGTGAACTGGATGCCGCCATCATGGCCCTGCCCCTGCCAGACCAGGGCATGATGATACAACCGCTATATGACGAGCCTTTTGTGGTTGCCATGCCGCGTGACCATGCATGGGTAGAGCGCAAGGAAGTCTCGGCCGAAGAATTGAAATCAGAAACCATGCTCTTGCTGGGTAATGGCCATTGCTTCCGCGACCAGGTGCTGGAAGTGTGCCCGGAAATGTCACGCTACTCGACTGCTGGTGATGGCATTGCCCGTACCTTTGAAGGTTCTTCACTGGAAACCATACGCCATATGGTGGCGTCCGGCATAGGCATTACGGTATTGCCTATGGCATCAGTACCCGACATGGATGCCAAGGATGGCATGCTGCGCTACCTGCCCTTTACTGCACCGGCACCCGACCGTCGTGTCGTGATTGCATGGCGCAAGAGTTTTACCCGTCAGGCGGCAATTGAAGCCATACGCAAGGCTGTGCTGGCTTGCGATCTGCCTGGTGTCACCATGTTGGACGAAGCGCCCAGCACTCAATAATTTTTATCTCCCCGTACCATGAGCAAAGTTGTGATAGCAACCGCACGCCTGCAATTGCGGGTATTGATGCCTGAGCATGCCCCCATGCTACAAGAATATCTGCTGACCAACCGCAGCCACCTGGCTCCCTGGGAGCCAGTGCGTGATGAAGATTTTTTCTCCCTTGAGAAATGCGAAGAACGGCTACTTGCCAGCTCACGTCTGATAGACGCTGGCCTGGCTGTGCATTTTGCAGTTTGCATGGATGAAAAGATGATAGGAATTTGCAATTTCAGCAATATCGTCCGGGGTGTATTTCATGCCTGTCACCTGGGTTATGCAATTGCAGAAAAACAGCAAGGCCAGGGCTATATGCAGGAAGCAGTGAGGGCTGGCATTGTCCACATGTTCCAGCAACAGGGCCTGCATCGCGTCATGGCCAATTACGTGCCTGAAAACCTGCGCAGCGCCGCCTTGCTGGAGCGTCTGGGTTTTGAGAAGGAAGGCTATGCCAAGTCTTACCTCAAGATTAATGGCATCTGGCGTGACCATATTTTGACTGCCCTGGTCAATCAAAATAACTGAGCGAGACAATTAACCTCACAGTCACACCCTAGCAAACTGCTCATCTTTGAGTAGAGCGAAAAGTATATACTGCGGTCTTTTGCGAAACTCGCTGGTGAAATTAGGGTCTATCACAACAAACCCAGTTCACCACATTTCTACAGAAAGCTTCAGTTCATGTCATTGTCCCGGATCCTGGCAGTACTCGCCTGCGCAGCAGCCAGCTTTTTCACCTTTGACAGCCTTGCGCAAACCACTGGCGACACACAAAATTCCAGCCCTGCGGCCCATGGTGAGACCAGCCGCCCTAAAGTTGCCCTGGTTTTGTCTGGAGGAGGGGCGCGTGGTTTCGCCCATATAGGTGTCTTGCGTGCCTTGCGCAAAATGCGCATACCGGTGGATATGGTGGTCGGCACCAGTATAGGTGCTGTCGTTGGTGGTGCTTACGCTGCCGGTCGCTCTGCGGATGAGCTGGAGCAAATCGTCCGTGAAACCGATTGGGAAAGCGTACTTGCTGACCGCCCGGCCCGCTATGACCTGGATTTCCGCCGTAAAGAAGAAGACTTGATGCTGCCTTCACGCATAGAATTTGCGGTCACCAAGTCTGGCGTATTTTTACCGCCAGCAGCCGCAGGCAATGCCGCGCTGGAAAACGCCCTGACGCGCCTGATGCCTGAAGGCATGCGCGACCAGCCAGTCAATCAATTGGCACTGCCTTTCCTGTCTGTCGCTTCTGATTTGCTGACTGGTGAGATGGTGGAATTGAATGACACTCCTCTGCTGATGAGCATGCGTGCCTCACTCGCCTTGCCGGGTGTTTTTGCCCCTGTGCGTATCAAGCAAAAACTGGTTGTTGATGGCGGACTGGTCAGTAACCTGCCGGTAGAGCTGGCACGTGCCATGGGTGCGGAGATAATCATTGCCGTCAATGTCGGCACGCCCCTGGCGAAGGAAAACGAACTCAATAGTGCCATTGATGTCACCAAACAAATGCTGCAAATCCTGACTGAGCAAAATGTGCAGCGCTCGATCAAGGACTTGCGCAAGACGGACGTGTTGATAGCACCAGAATTATCAGGCATCAGCTTTCTCGATTTTGGGCAATTTCAGCGATCCATAAAAGCAGGCGAAATCGCCGCCAACAAAATGGCAGCGCAACTGACTGCCTTGCGCGTACCGGACGAGCAATACGCCATTTTTGAGGAGCAGCGTTCCAATATTAGCCAAACGACAAAAAAAACCACTGATAAACTGCCGCTGGCAAAAATCGAAGTCGAAGGTCCTCGCTATATCAATCCCCAGGCGTTGATAGCGCAGACTGGCTTGAAGCCCGGCCAGGCCCTATCCCAGGAGCAGATCAGGCAAGCATCCGCCAAGCTGTATGGCCGTGGTGACATAGACAATATAGAAACGATCATCTCTGACGAAGATGGCAAGCGCAACGTATTGATTAAACCATCAGAGTCAAATTCCAGCCGTAACAGACTGCGTGTTGGACTGGAACTGACCAGTGATTTTGCTGACGAAAATCGCTTTGGCCTGAGCGTCTTGCATATAGCATCTTCACTCAATACTTACGGTGCTGAACTGCGGAGCCATGCACGGATAGGTAGCATACGTCAGTTCGGCACACAATTTTGGCAACCACTGGCAACTGGTTCCCCCTGGTATATCGCCCCGTCTCTCGAATACAATGGCCGCTCCGTGGATTTGTATGACGAAGGTCGCAAGAGTCTGCGTATCGGTGTGCGTGGCACTCAAGCCAGTTTGGCGTTTGGACGCCAGCTTGACAACTGGGGCAATATAGAAGCAGGGGTCAGACGTAGTTTTGGCAAAGTCGATATTCTCTTGCCCGCGATAACGGTTCAAGACAGCTTGCGCGCCTATGGCACCACGCAATTCTTGCGCTTCCGTCTGGACACTCTGGATTCACTTGCCAATCCAACCCGAGGTGTTTTGTTGGATTCTTATTTCGAGCATTCGCCAGCAAAAGGATCAGTTGGACCATCACAAGCACAATCAGAAGTCTTGGCAATGGCTGCCTTTCAGTCTGGGGATTGGGCTGGCCACCTGTACGGAGAATGGGGTAAGTCCATGCAGGGCAACGCCCCCTCACCACTGGGTGGTTTCTTGCGTCTTTCAGGCACAGCAAATAATTCGCTTGAAGGGAGTACCTCGGCTTTTGCGCGTGTCGTTCTCGCACGCAAGATCGGATCCTTGCCCACGGCAGTTGGAGGAGCGATCAGAATAGGTTTTTCTGCAGAGTTAGGAAACAACTATGGTCGCGGACAGTCACTGAAGCTTGGAAATTTAAAACAGGCCGGCAGCGCCCACATATCTGTCGATACCCGTTTTGGCCCGCTGTTCTTTGGTGCCGGTGCAACGCGTGGCAATGGCTCTTCGCTCTATCTTTTCCTCGGTCCCATCTGGTGAATCTGGTGAGTCAAACCTTTGACTGGCGCTGCAGCCTCAGGGCGACGCAGCGCGGTAAAGGCAGAAAACTCCCAGGATCTGAAACCAACCAGCAGGGTAAAACCATCACGCTCTTCTGGCCTTAAACGACGGTCATCCTGATGCAAACGCGCCAGTTCAGCTGCCAGCTGCTGGATCTTTTGCACCATTTCCATGGCGCTATGCGATGACACTCTGGCTGGGACAAAAAGCAGGGTTTCGCCCTGTCCATCAAAACTGCCAGCAAAATAATCCCCTACCACCACATCACGGAAATACTGCTGTACCGGACCATCAGCACGCCAATGAAAAGCTGGCGAGACCTTCAGGCGATAGCGGTTCAAAGGGCGCAATTCTATGACATCCAGTTTATCCAGGGCGATCAGATGCAAGACGCATTCTGCTTCCGACAAGTGATAGGTTTCTATGATCTGCTCCAGGGTCCAGTGCCCCAGGCAACAAATCGCTACCAGTAATAACTTGGGGTCTGCCATCAGCGATTGTTCTTGCGCCAGGCTCAGGGTATCGGCATGGGGCGTGACATCGGCGGCCTGGCGCAATACATCTTCCATGGCGATGCCAGACGCCTTGCAGATTTCCGCCAGGCGCGACAGGCTCATATCCTTTTGCCCAAACATGCGCTTCATGCTGGATTCACTCATACCTATCCGCTCTGCCAGCATTTTGTACGTTACGCCTGCTGCACGTAATTCAGAACGCAAGACTTTCAAGACTAATTCGGGTGAGCTCATGAGGACATCCTGACTAAATGTGAAATTTTGCAAATGGTATCGCAATTCAACACCAAAGATACTGAATAACAATTCTTTCAGCAATTTTCTGGTACGTTTTTTTAATTATTGCGACACTTCGACCTGCAAATACGGTGTGAAGTTCAATAGCGGGAAATATCAGAATTGAAATACGCTGATTGTGACCAAGTTAATGGCGATTTCAGCCGCGGTGATTCAGTCTAGAGGGAACAAGAATGAAAACAAGAAGCGATATGGGTGATAGCAGTGACACGGTACGCAGATATGTCACAGCGCTACTCCTGACTATTGTCGTGTTTGGTCTCGGTTACATTTGTGGCCAGCAGACAGGCAAAGCTGTCCCAGCATTTGAGAAGGCGAATGGATTGAGTGGACCACCCAGTCGCGCCAGTGCGCGCTCTGAATTTTTTCAACAGCAAAAGCTGCAGCGCAAAGCTGCGCTGATAGTCTGAGTCACTCAGCAACCCTGACTACGTCAGATGCGTTTGGTAGTCACTGGATCAAACCAGTGCACGACATCCGGCGCAAAACCAACCGATGTGCGTTGACCTGCTTGCACCGCCGTGCCTGCAGGTGTGCGTATAACCATGGGTTCACCACCGCATAGACCATGGACCAGCAAATCTGCCCCCAGCGACTCTACCAGTTGTACTTCAAGTGGCAAGCCTGGCATGCCTATGAACAAATGTTCTGGACGCACGCCCAGTATCAGTTCACGATTGGCGACGCACTCTGCTTGGCTTTGCGCCAGCGGCAATGACACCAGAGCCTTACCTATCTGCATTTGCCGGCCATTTTCTGTGAGCTTGCCATGCAAGAGATTCATGGGTGGAGAACCGATAAAGCTAGCGACGAAAGCAGTCGCTGGTGTTGCATACACTTCTGCCGGTGTACCTACCTGTTCAGCGACACCACCATTCATGACGATCATGCGCTGGCCCAGAGTCATGGCCTCGACCTGGTCATGGGTGACATACAGGCTGGTGGTGCCTAGTGCCTTGTGCAGGCGCTGGATTTCCAGACGCATTTGCACCCGCAATTTGGCATCCAGATTCGACAGCGGTTCATCGAATAAAAATACTGCAGGTTCCCTGACAATCGCACGCCCCATGGCAACCCGCTGGCGCTGACCGCCAGACAATTGGCGCGGAGTCCTGTCCAGCAAAGCACCCAGCTCCAGTATCTGCGCGGCTTTTTGTACCCTGGTTTCTATATCGGCTTTGGAAAAACCGCGTATCTTCAAACCATAAGCCATGTTCTGATACACGCTCATATGTGGGTAGAGGGCATAGTTCTGGAACACCATGGCAATATCCCTGTCCTTGGGTTCCAGCTCATTGACGACCCTGTCACCAATGACGATATCGCCAGAAGTAATTTCTTCCAGCCCCGCCACCATGCGCAAGAGTGTCGATTTGCCACAGCCAGAAGGACCAACCATGACGATGAATTCTCCATGGTTGATATCCATGGAAATGCCATGGATGACAGCAACTGCCTTATCGCCCTTGCCGTAAGTCTTGGTAACGTTTTTAAAGTGTAGTTGTGCCATAAGGTATTTGTATAACGTGTTTCTTCAATTTATTTTTCTGAGTCAACGAGACCTTTAACAAACCACTTCTGCATGATGACTACCACCAACCCGGGTGGCAACATCGCCAGTAACAGGGTAGCCATCACCATATTCCATTCGACTGCAGCATCTCCGCCCGCAATCATGCGTTTGATACCCACACCTATCGGATACATATTCTGTTCTGTCGACACCAGCAAGGGCCACAGATACTGATTCCAGCCATAGATGAACATGATGACGAACAGGGCAATCACATTGGTACGTGAAAGCGGCCACAGAATATCTTTAAAGAAGCGCAATGGACCAGCACCATCGATGCGTGCGGCTTCCGCCAGCTCATCGGGCACAGTTAAAAAAAACTGCCTGAACAAGAATGTCGCCGTTGCCGAGGCGATCAACGGTACAGTCAACCCGGCATAGCTATTGAGCATGGACAAGTCAGACACCACCTTATAAGTCGGACTGATACGCACTTCAACAGGCAGCATCAGGGTGACAAAAATCATCCAGAAAAACAGCGTACGGCCAGGAAAGCGGAAGTAAACGAGCGCAAAAGCAGACAACATGGAAATCGAAATCTTGCCGACGGCGATCATCAGCGCAGATACCAGGCTGACCCACATCATGCGCCCCACCGGGCTGCTGGCGACATTGCCTGATGTACCGCTCCCCAGCACTGCCTGCAGATTGATCCAGAGCTGGTCGCCCGGTATCAGGGACATAGGTGCCAGGGCAGACTGTTCAGCCGTCTGGGTGGCGGCAACAAAGGCAACATAGATGGGAAAAGCCACCAGGCTGACTCCAAGTATCAGGATAAAGTGGCTGAACATACCCAGAAAAGGTCGGCGTTCTATCATGCTTAATACTGCACTTTCTTTTCTATGTACTTGAACTGCAGCACAGTCAACACAATCACTATCGTCATCAGTATCACGGACTGCGCGGCAGCACTGCCAAGATCACCGCCCTTGAAACCATCATTGAAAACTTTGAATACCAGAATCTCGGTATCCTTGCCAGGACCGCCCTGGGTGGTCGCCTCAACAATTGCAAAGGTATCAAAAAAAGCGTAGACGATGTTCACGACCAGCAAGAAGAAAGTTGTTGGTGTCAGCAATGGGAAGACGATGGTGAAAAAGCGCCTCCACGGCCCGGCACCATCTATGGCAGCTGCCTCTATCAGCGACCTGGGTATGGATTGCAAACCCGCCAGGAAGAATAGAAAGTTATAGCTGATCTGTTTCCAGATCGCCGCCAATACAATGAGTATCATCGCGTGACGGCCATTCAAGAGATTATTCCACTCAATACCAAAATGGCGCAGGCCATGGGCAATAATACCCAGAGTTGGATTGAGCAAGAACATCCACAGCACACCTACTACCACAGGTGAGACTGCATACGGCCAGATCAGCATAGTCTTGTAGATGGAACTGCCCCTGACTACCCTGTCAGTAAAAACAGCCAGCAGCAAAGACAGGCTCAGGCCCAGAACAGCCACCAGACTGGAAAACAGCGCCGTGGTCTTGAATGCTGCCAGATAAGTCTCATCGGCAAACAACATCTTGAAATTATCAAACCAGACAAACTGCGTGGACATGCCAAAGGCATCCTGCAACAAGACGGATTGATACAAGGCCTGCACCGCAGGCCAGAAAAAAAACAGCACCGTTACCAATAACTGCGGCAAGAGCAGCAGATAAGGCAACCAGGCCGAACGAAACCGCGCACGCTTTTCCAAAAAAACCTCTATTGAGTTCGGGACAGACCGAAAGGCTCACCACAGAGGCACCGAGACACAGAGAAATTCAAGAGAAAATCTGTGTAAGTCCAAGAGAAGTAAGCCTCAGCATTAAGCTTTTGACCTTCTCTGTGCACCTCTGTGTCTCCGTGCCTCTGTGTTGAGAGGTCTTGATCTTGACCTTACTTATTCGCTTTTTCGAAACGATCCAGCAATTCATTGCCCCGCAAAACAGCATTATCCAGCGCGGCCTTGGCTGATTTTTTACCACTCCAGACTGATTCCAGTTCCTCATCCATGATGGTGCGTATCTGGACAAAACTGCCCAGGCGAATGCCACGGGATCTGTCTGTGGTCTTGACAATCATCTGTTGCACGGCGACGCCAGGGCCAGGTGTTTTTTCATAGAAACCAGACTTCTTGGTCATCTCGTAGGCGGCATTGGTGATGGGTAGGTAGCCAGTTTCCTGATGCCATTTGGCCTGCACCTCTGGCTGTGAGAGAAACTTGTAGAACCTGGCGACACCCTTGTATTCCTCTGTCTTTTTGCCATTCATGCTCCACAGTGAAGCACCACCGATGATGGTGTTTTGCGGTGCACCTTTGACGTCTGAATAGTAAGGAAGCGGTGCAACGGCAAATTTGAACTTGGCATTCTTGGAGATATTACCGTAGGCAGAACTGGATGAAGTCAGCATGCCACATTCGCCAGAATAGAACTTGGCTTCCGGCTCATTCTTGCGACCTGCATAAGTGAAATAACCTTGCTTGGCCCAGTTTTCCAGGTTTTCTATATGGCGTACATGCAGCGGACTGTTGAATGTCAGGCGTGCATCCAGGCCGCCAAAGCCATTGCCCTTGGAAGCGAACTCCACGTTGTGCCAGGCTGAAAAACTTTCCAGATGTACCCAAGTTTGCCAGCCTGTGGTGTAAGCACACTTTTCGCCACTGGCTTTCAATCGACCAGCCGCAGCAACCACTTCCTGCCAGGTTGTCGGTGCCTTATTGGGATCCATCCCGGCTTTGGTGAACATATCCTTGTTATAGTAAAACACGGTAGTTGAACTATTGAAAGGGAAGGACAGCATTTCACCCTTGGGTGAAGTGTAATAACCTGCTACTGCGGCCACATAACCGGATGCATCGAATTTCTCACCTGCGACTTTCATGACTTCAGATACCGGCTTTACCGCCCCCTTGGCATACATCATGGTCGCCGTGCCAACCTCAAACACCTGCAAGATATGCGGCGCATTACCGGCACGGAAGGCCGCGATACCCGCCGCCAGGGCTTCGTCATAACTGCCTTTATAGACAGCAGTGACCTTGTATTCATTCTGGCTTTTATTGAACTGATCAGCCAGCGCGGTCACACGGTCGCCCAGTGCGCCTGTCATCGAATGCCACCAGTTTATTTCTGTCACTGCATGGGCAGAGCCGGCAAAGCTCATCAATACAGCGGCACTGGCCCAAGCCAGTTTGGTATGCAATTTCATAGATAGCCCCGGAAAACTCGTCATAATTATATGAATTTATTGCAACATCACGCCGAGCAGATGACCTGATGGTTTCAGGCTTTCAGGCAAGCTCTGAATGTAGCAAATCGCTAAGATATCACTCGAAACTACCCTCTGTATAGATAACACTTATAATTCTGCCATGCGCAACAACAAAGCTTAATCATGAATTTCTTGCTGACTCGCCTGGGCTGGTACATCAAACTGGTCAGACTACACAAGCCCATAGGCATACTTTTACTGCTCTGGCCAACTTTGGCAGCCCTGTGGATAGCTTCGAATGGCCAGCCAGACTGGCAACTGGTAGTGATTTTTAGCCTGGGTACGGCTCTGATGCGATCAGCCGGCTGTGCGATTAATGATTATGCTGACCGCGATTTTGACCGCCACGTAAAACGCACGGCAGACCGGCCGCTGACCAGCGGCAAGATATCCGGCAAAGAAGCTGTGGGTGTTGCCGTTGTGCTGGCGCTGATTTCTTTTTGCCTGATCCTGCCCCTGAACAGTTTGACCAAGATGCTTTCAGTGGGCGCAGTAGTGGTTGCTGGTAGCTATCCTTATTTCAAGCGGTTCTTTGCCATTCCCCAGGCTTATCTGGGCATAGCCTTTGGTTTTGGCATCCCCATGGCTTTTGCCGCAGTGCAAAATACCGTACCTTTGGCGGCCTGGATACTGTTGCTGGCAAATGTTTTCTGGGCCGTTGCCTATGATACTGAGTATGCCATGGTGGACAGGGATGATGATTTGAAGATAGGCATCAAGACTTCTGCCATTACCTTTGGCAGCTATGATGTGTTCGCTGTTATGCTGTGTTACGCCATCAGTTTCGCGTTGATATCGCTGGTAGGCTGGCAATTGGGGCTGAGCACATGGTTTTTTGTTGGTATGGGTGTCGCAATAATTTTCGCGCTCTACCACTACACCCTGATACGCGAACGTGAACGCATGGCCTGTTTTGCAGCTTTCATCAATAACAATTGGCTGGGTGCCGCAATCTTTGCTGGCATTGCTATTGACTATGCAGTAAAGTAAGTCAATAACTTGCAACTTATCCAATGCATTTTTCTTGCGCTGACGCAAACTCCTCAGGCTCTTTTTGAATAGACTGAAGTTCACTTACCAACCAGAAAGGACGAATCATGAGTACAGTAGACGAACATAGAGAACAATTGATGAATGACTTGCATCTTGTCATACGTGATGCTGAAGAACTATTGAAGAATACCGAACAGCATGGCAGCGAAGGTTTCCAATCTGCCAAAGCCCGATTTGAAAAAACCTTGAGAAATGCCAAGGCAGAAGTAGAACGTATAGAAGACCTGGTGGTTACCCGTACCAAGGAAGCTGCCAAAGCGACTGATGTGTATGTCAAGGAAAACCCATGGCAGTCTGCAGGTATTGCTGCTGGTGTAGGCTTGCTGGTGGGCTTGCTCATTGGCCGTAGCAGATAAGTAATGGCCATCAGCGACTCGCTGAGACAAGTTGCCACGACATTTGGCAATCTTGTCCACACCCGGCTGGAACTGGCTGCCGTCGAACTGGAAGAAGAGTTGGCGCACTTTTCTTCTGGTTTGCTTTGGTCATTGACAGCGCTTTTTTTTGCCGGCATTGCTGTCATGCTGGCGGTACTGACTGTGGTTGCCGCTTTTTGGGACACCTACCGCTATACGGTCCTGCTCAGTTTGCTGGCGCTGTTTGCGCTGCTCTCATTTGGCATATTCACCTGGCTACGGAGCAAATTCCGCCGCAAGCCTGGTTTCCTGTCACACAGTTTGGCTGAATTGAAAAAAGACGCTGCCAGCCTGCGTGGCAATGACGCCAGTGAAAAAGGACAGGTGTAAAGCATGGGCAATCATCAGGAAAGACTGGCATTGAGACGCCAGGCATTATTATTGAAGATACAGGCAGAACGCAGCCTGATGACAATACATTGTAAGGACTTCAAACAATCCATGGGCATGGCCGATGTCGCTGCAGGTTTGCTTGGCAAAGCCGGGCAAATAGCACGTCAACGCCCATTGCTAGGAGGTATAGCCATCGCTGCAATTTTGGTGCTAAAACCCAGAAGGATATTTTCTTTTGCAAAGTCTGCATTGCTGGGCTGGGAAACCTGGCGCAGCGTAGCGACGATAGTGCAACGCATGCGCGCAGATGCGATCGATACCAGTAACTGACAGTCAACTGCCAGGCAAGTAGTTCAGGCGATTGCTCCTGATGTAGCAATCGCCGCTGCCAGAGCTGATTCAAACAATAGCTTGCCTGATCACAGACTCTCTTTGCCAAACTCGTCACCCAGCTCTTTACCCCTGTGAGCGGCGGCCTTGATGGCATTCACAATGGCCAGTTTGACCCCAGCGTTTTCCATGCTGCTTAACGCTGCATAAGTAGTGCCACCCTTGGAGGTAACGCGTTCACGCAGCACACCGACTGGTTCCGTGGCCTGTGATGCCAGTTGCGCTGCACCGGTAAACGTCGTCATCGCCAATTGCAAACCCTGTTCCGGACTCAAACCCAGTTCGATGGCAGCCTGCTGCATCGCTTCAATGAAATAAAACACATAGGCCGGGCCACTGCCAGATACCGCAGTCACAGCGTCCAGTAAACTTTCATCTTCCAGCCAGATGGTTGCACCCACCGCCTGCATGATATGTTCAGCCATTTGTTTTTGCTCTGCACTGACAGCGTCCAGGGCAAACAGGCCGGTCATGCCCTGGCCTATCAATGCCGGTGTATTGGGCATGGTACGCACAATTTTTTCATAGCCCCCAAGCCATCGCGCCAAATCAGTAGCACGTATCCCAGCAGCGATGGAGATCAGTAATTGCGCATCCACGTAAGGACCCAGCCCCTGCACAACTTCACGCAATTGCTGAGGCTTGACGGCCAGGATAATCGCATCCATCTCGGCCAGCCTGGCATCGATTGTCAGCGCTGTTGTCACACCATAGTCGCTGACCAGCTTGTCTAGCGACGCCTGGCTCAAGTCTATGACGTGGATATGTTCAGCAGTGGTAAGGTTTTTTAGCAAGCCGCCTATCAGTGCATTTGCCATATTGCCACCGCCTATGAAGGCGACTTTTTTCTTATTTTGCATAGTTCCGGTTTCCAAAAATAGCTGTTCCTATCCTGAGCATGGTACTTCCTTCGGCGATTGCCGCATGCATGTCCGCACTCATGCCCATGGACAGTGTATCCAGCGTTATTCCTGCAGCCTGAATGGCATCGCTCAACTGCTTCAATTGTCTGAATGCCTTTCTTTGCACCTGCTCATCATGGCTGGCTTCCGGTACGGCCATCAAGCCACGCAGTTGCAGACCCGGCAATACTGCAATTTTTTTTGCCAGCACCAAAGCTTCTTCAGGTAAAACGCCACTCTTGCTTGCCTCGCCACTAATATTAACTTGCAGACAAATATTCAGTGCTGGCATCTCTGCAGGCCTTTGCTCGGACAGGCGCTGGGCGACTTTTTCCCTGTCGACTGAATGTACCCAGGCAAAATGCTCGGCGATGGGGCGGGTCTTATTACTTTGTATAGGGCCTATAAAATGCCATTCGAGCTGAAGTTGCGGCTTTTTTGCCTGTACTTCCTGCATCTTCTCCAAAGCTTCTTGCAGATAATTTTCACCAAAACAGTGCTGACCCGCCTCTGCAGCTTCGATGACCGCATCAGCCGGAAAGGTTTTGGATACGGCCAGCAAGCGCAGTTGTTGCGGATCGCGCCCGTTGGCAAGCGCAGCAGCACGGATATCCGCAGTTACGGCTTGCAAGTTGTCAGAAATTGAGGACATAATCAGTAACCAAAAATCTATCTATTTCGTTGTGAACTGCTGGCAAAACTACCCTCCGCAGCTTAATATGGCTTTTATCACGCTATTAATCAATTACCCAACCAGATCAACAACGATCTCATTACCGGAATTATAAATGGACATTTCAGAACTGCTGGCGTTCTCCGTCAAGAACAATGCCTCCGACTTACACTTATCTTCCGGCTTGCCGCCCATGATACGGGTACATGGTGACGTCAGACGTATTAATTTGCCACCATTGGAACATAAAGATGTCCATGAGTTGATCTATGACATCATGAATGACTCACAGCGCAAAGCCTATGAAGACACGCTGGAGTGCGATTTCTCTTTCTCCATCCCTGGCCTGGCCCGCTTCCGTGTGAATGCGTTCAACCAGGAACGTGGTGCCGCTGCCGTTATGCGTACCATTCCATCCAAGATTTTGTCGCTGGAACAGTTGAACACGCCCAAGATTTTCGCTGAGCTGGCATTGAAGCCACGTGGCCTGGTACTGGTGACCGGACCTACCGGTTCTGGCAAATCAACAACCCTGGCTGCCATGGTGAACCATCTCAACGAACACGAATATGGTCATATCCTGACGGTCGAAGACCCGATAGAATTTGTGCATGAATCCAAAAAATGCCTGATCAACCAACGTGAAGTCGGCCCGCACACCATGTCTTTCAATAACGCTCTGCGCTCAGCTCTGCGTGAAGATCCTGATGCCATCCTGGTCGGTGAGTTGCGTGATCTGGAAACCATACGCCTGGCACTGACAGCTGCAGAAACCGGTCACTTGGTATTCGGCACACTGCATACCTCTTCCGCTGCCAAAACCATCGACCGTATTGTCGACGTTTTCCCCGCTGAAGAAAAAGAGATGGTGCGTTCGATGTTGTCGGAATCCCTGCAAGCAGTTATCTCGCAAACCCTGCTGAAAACCAAGGATGGCTCTGGCCGTGTGGCGGCACATGAAATCATGCTGGGTACGCCAGCGATACGTAATCTTATTCGTGAAGCCAAGATTGCACAGATGTATTCGTCGATACAAACTGGTAGCAATATTGGCATGCAGACCCTGGATCAAAATCTGACTGACCTGGTACGCCGCAATGTCATCTCGGTGGCAACTGCACGTGGCGCAGCCAAACAGCCAGACAATTTCCCAGGCTAAGAGATCAAAAGGACAAAAACATGGAACGCGATCAGGCCACCAAATTTATGAATGATTTGCTGAGGCTTATGCTCAGCAAAAACGGTTCAGACTTGTTTATTACGGCAGACTTCCCGCCGGCCTTCAAGATAGACGGACGGGTAACACCAGTCTCCAATCAACCATTGTCCCCTGCTCACACTATTGATCTTGCCCGTTCTATCATGAACGACAAGCAATCCTCAGAGTTTGAATCGACCAAAGAATGTAATTTCGCAATCAGCCCTGCGGGCCTGGGACGTTTCCGCGTCTCAGCCTTCATGCAACAAGGCCGCGTAGGTCTGGTATTGCGGACGATTACCACGGCTATTCCCAAGCTGGAAGACCTGGGGTTACCAGAAAACCTCAAAGAAATCGCCATGACCAAGCGCGGCCTGGTCATCATGGTGGGTGCTACCGGCTCGGGTAAATCCACTTCGCTGGCGGCCATGTTAGGTTATAGAAATGCGAATAGTTACGGCCACATCATTACTATCGAGGACCCGATAGAATATGTGCATCCACATATGAATTGCATCATTACCCAGCGTGAAATCGGGATTGATACCGAAGACTGGGGTGCAGCCCTGAAAAACTCCCTGCGCCAGGCACCGGACGTTATCCAGATTGGTGAGATACGCGACCGCGAAACCATGGATTTTGCCGTCGCCTTTGCAGAAACCGGCCATCTTTGCCTGGCTACCCTGCATGCCAATAGCTCAAACCAGGCACTCGACCGTATCATCAACTTCTTCCCGGAAGAACGTCGCCAGCAGTTACTCATGGATTTGTCACTGAACCTGAAGGCGGTTATTTCACAGCGTCTGGTGCCACTCAAGGGGCGCAAGGGCCGTGCTGCCGCCGTAGAAATCATGCTCAATACACCGCTGGTGTCTGACCTGATCTTTAAAGGTGCAGTACATGAGATCAAAGAGATCATGAAGAAATCCCGTGAACTGGGTATGCAGACCTTTGATCAATCGCTGTTTGATTTACATGAAGCTGACGAGATCTCTTATGAAGATGCCTTGCGTAATGCTGACTCGGTCAATGAACTGCGCCTGGCCATCATGCTCAAAGGCAAAGATGCCAAGGACAGGGACCTGACTGCTGGCACCAAACATCTGGGTATCGTATGAGTGCGCTCGCTTTTCAGGCCAATAGTCTGCAGGGAGAGCCTGTCGATCTCAAGCAATATGCAGGCAAGGTATTGCTGATCGTGAATACCGCCAGCAATTGCGGTTTCACGCCACAGTACAAAGGCCTGGAAGCAATTTACCAGCAGTTCAGGGACAAGGGTGTAGAGGTGCTGGGCTTCCCCTGCAACCAGTTTGGTCATCAGGAACCTGGTTCTGCTGGTGAAATCGGCGCTTTCTGTGAAAAGAATTTCGGCGTCACTTTCCCCCTTTTCGACAAAATAGATGTGAATGGCGACAAGGCTCACCCCTTGTTCCAGCACCTGAAAAGCCAGGCTCCTGGCTTATTAGGGAGTCAATCCATCAAATGGAATTTCACCAAATTCCTAGTGAAGAAAGATGGCACGGTCTTCAAGCGCTATGCACCACAAACAGCGCCCAAGGACTTGCTGGATGATATAGAAAAGCTGCTGGCCGAATAAACAAAAGAGCAATCATTGATTGCTCTTTTTTTTGTGCTCCCAATTATCCAGGCTCAATCTCCGCTTCCTGAACTTGCATCATTTGATCAATTAATTCTACCCAATGTATCACTGGCGTATCAGTCCCTGATTGCAAATGCGTCAGGCAACCTATATTCGCAGACAAAATCATCTCGGCATCGGTCGCCGCCAGATTACGTAATTTGTTATCGCGCAACTGATAGGAAAGCTTGGGTTGCAAGACAGAATATGTACCGGCTGAGCCGCAACATAAGTGACTGTCGGCGCACAGCTTCACGTCAACGCCTATGGCCGTCAACAGGCCTTCGACCTTGCCGCGTATTTGCTGGCCATGCTGCAAGGTACAAGGTGGATGCCAGGCAATACGCTTGTTGATTTTACCTTGCAGGCACTGCACCAGTTGAGGCTGGAACTCAGGCAAAATTTCACTGAGGTCGCGTGTCAGTGCCGAGATTTTTGCAGCCTTTGCAGCATAGGCTTCATCATGCGCCAGCAAATGCCCATATTCTTTTACCGTGGCACCGCAGCCAGACGCGGTCATGACGATGGCTTCTGCACCAGCTTCCACATACGGCCACCAGGCATCAATATTCATGCGCATGTCATTGAGGCCATCTTCATGCTCATTCAAGTGATAGCGTATGGCTCCACAACAACCAGCCTTGGGGGCAATTTGCAATTGCACGCCCATGGCATCAAGCACCCTGGCGGTGGCAGCATTGATATTCGGTGACATGGCGGGCTGTACGCAGCCATCCAGCAAGAGCATCTTTCGGGCATGTTCAGTTTGCGGCCACAAGCCTGCATCTTGTGCTACCGGCACTTTATTTTGTAATGACTTGGGCAAGACTGCGCGCAGGCTTTGACCCAGCTTCATCGCTGGATTGAAGATCCATTTACGTGGCAGCACGGCTTTGAGAGCAGCACGATTCAGTTTTTGGAACAGCGGGCGACCTACCTGTTTTTCCACCACCTGGCGGCCTATATCCACCAGGCGGCCATATTGCACACCGGACGGACATGTGGTTTCGCAATTACGGCACGTCAGGCAGCGGTCCAGATGTTGCTGGGTTTTGACTGTAGCAGGCTTGCCTTCCAATACCTGCTTGATGAGGTAGATACGGCCACGCGGGCCATCGAGTTCATCACCAAGTAATTGATAGGTCGGGCAAGTGGCTGTACAAAATCCGCAATGTACACACTTGCGCAAGATATCTTCAGCCTCTTTGCCTTCGCGTGTGTCTTTGATGAAATCAGCGAGATTGGTTTGCATTGTCTTTACCAGCCTTTGTACATGCGACCGGGGTTAAATATACCGGCGGGATCAAAAGTATTCTTCAGGCGTCTGTGTATTTTTTCCAGTGGTGCAGACAGGGGGGCGAACACGCCTATGCTCTTGTCACCACCACGGAACAGGCTGGCGTGACCACCGGCAGCCAGCGCAGTCAGACGTATCATCTCGGGTTTTTCTGTACTGTAGAGCCAGCGCTGCGCCCCGCCCCATTCGATCATGGATTTGCCAGTCAGCTTCAAGGCGGCGCTGGTGGATGGCAGCGATAAGCGCCATAAACCATGCTCTTCTTCCTGCTGAAAAAAATCCTGGGTCTGTTCGCGCAAGGCTATCCAGAAAGCTGTAGCATCCTGCATTTCTTCACCACCCAGTCTGGCCTTGGCGGCACGCACTGCGGCTTCTGCACCTGAGAGGCGCAGCATCAGACGGCCTACATGCCAGCAACTGGCCGAGATAGGTAAAGCCTGGCCTGCCCACTGATTCAAACGCGTCAATGCGTCTGCCTCTGACAGGGCAAACACCAGAGTGGTTTCTGCAAAGGGACGTGGCAAGACCTTGATGGAAATATCCAGCAACAAACCCAGGCAGCCCATGGAACCTGTCAGCAGACGCGAGACATCATAGCCTGCGACATTCTTCATGACCTGACCACCAAATTCCAGTACCTGCCCTTGCCCATTCATGAGGCTGACACCCAGTACAAAATCACGCGCAGCACCTACGGCTGGCCGCCGGGGGCCAGACAAGCCTGCAGCCACGACACCGCCTATGGTGGTGGTAGCGCCAAAATGCGGCGGCTCAAATGCCAGCATCTGGTTCTGTGCCGCCAGGGCCGTTTCTATTTCTGCCAGCGGTGTGCCGCTGCGGGTAGTCAACACCAGCTCAGTCGGGTCGTATGCCAGGATGCCGCTATAAGCGCGCGTATCCAGTACCTCACCCTGCACTTCCTGCCCATACCAGTGCTTGCTGCCACCACCCTGTATCTGCAGTGCCGTGCCACTGGCACTTGCTGCCAATATGCGTTCACGAAAATTATCTAACGTCGTTTGCATGCCATCGTCCAATTAAGTCTAGCCTTTGTCTTCAAAAACGCGGCAAATCAGGGAATTTCAACACACCTTTTTTTACATGCATGCGGCCGTATTCGGCGCAGCGATGCAGAGTAGGTATGGCTTTGTCGGGATTAAGCAAGGCTGCAGGATCGAAAGCACGTTTCAAGGCGAGGAAGGCGGTTATCTCTTCACTCGAAAACTGCACGCACATGGAATTGATTTTTTCTATACCCACACCATGCTCGCCGGTGATCGTGCCACCCACCTTGACACATAGCTCCAGTATCTCGGCACCAAATTCCTCGGCCCTGTGAAATTCCCCTTCTTTATTCGCATCAAATAAAATCAGCGGGTGAAGATTGCCATCGCCAGCATGAAAGACGTTGGCGCAACGCAGGCCATATTTTTCTTCCATGGCTGCGATACCGATCAGGACTTGCGCCAGATGTTTGCGCGGGATGGTGCCATCCATGCAGTAATAATCGGGTGAAATTCGGCCAGCAGCGGGAAAAGCATTCTTGCGGCCAGACCAGAAACGCAGGCGTTCTGCCTCTGTATTGGATACTGCCAGCGCAGTCGCGCCTGCCTGCTCCAGCACGGCACTCATGCGGGCAATTTCTTCTTCGACTTCTTCTATGGTGCCATCAGACTCGCAGAGCAGAATGGCCTCGGCATCGGTGTCATACCCTGCCTGTACAAAGGGTTCGACCATGCGTGATGATGTCTTGTCCATCATCTCCAGCCCGGCCGGGATGATACCTGCGGCGATCACGCTGGCCACCGCATTGCCACCTTTGACGACGTCATCAAACGAAGCCATGATCACACGTGCAGCTTGCGGCTTGGGAATGAGTTTGACCGTCACTTCAGTGACGACTCCGAGCATGCCTTCCGAGCCTATGAACACTGCCAGCAAATCCAGACCAGGCGCATCCAGCGCCCCACCACCCAGCTCTATGACTTCGCCTTCCATGGTGATGGCGCGCACGGCCATGACATTGTGTACCGTCAGGCCATATTTGAGGCAATGCACACCACCAGAATTTTCTGCCACATTGCCGCCTATGGTGCAGGCGATTTGCGAAGACGGGTCAGGCGCGTAATACAAGCCGTGAGCTGCTACAGCTTCAGAGATGGCGAGATTACGCACACCTGGCTGTACCACCGCAGTGCGGGCATAGGCATCGACCTTGATGATCTTATTGAGTTTGGCGGTTGACAACACCAGACCATCAGCAATCGGCATGGCCCCGCCAGACAAACCAGTGCCAGCACCACGCGGCACGATGGCGATCTGCTTGTCACGGCAGATATTGATGATGCTGATGACCTGGCTTTCATTCTCTGGCAGTGTCACCACCATGGGTAACTGGCGGTAGGCAGCCAGGCCGTCACACTCATAGGGGCGGGTATCTTCTTCATCATACAAAATGCAATGCGCAGGCAATTGCTGGCGCAGTGCGCGCACAAGGTCTTGCTGGCGTGAAGATATGGCGAGGGATGCTTCCATGCTGGCTCCTGTTGATTCAAGGAGTGTAATCAGCTTTCCATGTCTTGTGATGAATTGTTATTAGAAAATGCAGCAAATACTTTTCATTGTTCCTTGTAGAAGTGCTGTATGCAACAGCTTGCCAAGGAGAGCATAGAAGAGAATTACAGAGCGGGAAATTTTCAGCTTTGTCGACACAGAAGATTAAATTACCTAGCGCCGGCTTTGACCAGGGCATCTATCATTTTCTTGTTTGGCTTGGCTACTACCTTAGCCCATGACAAAGGCTTATCACCGTTAGGTGCAGTCGCAGTCACGTCAGCTTTTTTTGCTGATAAAAAGTTGGACTGTTTTCAGCTTAATTGACATCACGGCAGAGAATAAAGGTGTTTGCCCGTCACCATTCGTGGACTCTATACTGGCCAGCTTTAAGCCATGCCAGGATATTGTCGTTATTACCCTTCAATGCTGCCTTCTACATGAAAGTGAGGTGGCGCGGCTGTCTTCCTGCAAGCCCAGCTTGATCTTGTCCTCGATGCGTTTTCTACGACTGGGCGTTATTGTCAACAATCGCCTGGAGCATGGCAATGTACTGGCGGCCTTCTGACTTGCCCAAACCGCCTTCGCCAGCATGTGCCGATCGCTACAATGATTTTAGAAAATAAGCATGCAAAAAACAAAAGGACGCCGAAGCGTCCTTTTCCAGGCAAATCAACAAAGATTATCTTGGCAATTAAGCTGAGAATGAAGAACCGCAACCACAAGTGGTTGTTGCATTCGGGTTCTTGATCACGAACTGTGCGCCTTCGAGGTCATCCTTGTAATCGATTTCTGCGCCAACCAGGTACTGGTAGCTCATGGAATCGATCAGCAAATGGACGCCATTCTTGGTCATGGTCGTATCATCTTCATTGGTGATTTCATCAAATGTGAAACCATACTGAAAACCTGAGCAACCACCGCCTTGTACGAAGACACGCAGTTTCAGGTCAGGATTACCCTCTTCTTCAATCAGCTGGGCTACTTTGGCAGCGGCGCTTTCAGTGAAAACAATGGGTGCGGGCATTTCGGCAACAGCGTTCATAATTACTCCTTCAGACTATTTACCATCATTATAGACCCGCACAGAAATCTATGCATTGTTCGCTGCGAGTTTCAAGACAGGTTCTTGAGCTTGGTCATGACTAAGCTTGCCAGAAACGACAGCACCGCTCAGCATTTCCAGTGTTTTGTAATGCACATCACCAAATATTTGTGCTTTTGGCTGTAATTCAAGCAATTCTGACGAAAATACCGGTCCATGAATGACGCCATTCACCACGATATGGGCAGCACGAACTTCGCCATCGATTTTTGCCTGCTCAGAGATCACCAGCATGCTGGATGCTTCCAGGTCAGCGACAACATTGCCACGAATATGACCATCAATGCGCAAACCGCCTTTGAAGTGCAAATCGCCTTGTATCACGGTAGTTGCACCGATCAGGCTATCTATGGTGTTTTTTGTTTTTCGATTAAACATTCTTGCTCCCTTTTGAGGAAATGCGCCAGAACCCGCAGCGTATGAGAAATGCCATTTTTAACAATTGCAGCAGTTTCTTTGCGTGGTTTTAAATTGACCGCTTATAAATTGACCATTTGCTGAGTACGGATCTGACCATTGGATAACACCTTGGCCTGCACACCTTTAACCGTAGCCCCCTCTGGCAAGGTAATCGTACCTTCCAGCCTTTGATAGTGACGGAATGACAATTTCAACTTCCCGGCATCGCCCAACTTAGGATCGGGAAACAGCATCGTAGCAGGTTTACCAACTTGTACCAAGTTCAGGCTGAATTGCATTTCCCCAGTGAAATCCCGGCCATTCTTTCCGCCTTGCATAACCAGCGCCCGGTAGCGCAATTGACCTGGGCCGAGCATTTCCACCTTGAAATTTTGCAGGGAAATACCTTCGGCGCCTACCGCTGAGGGTGTCAGGCTTTCAAAAAATGCCAGATCATCCTTGAGTTTGAGATTTTCTGCCGTCAAGGCCTTGACCTGGTCAGTCAATTGCTTTTGCGTGGACTTGTCGATATTGACTGTGCTTTCTATAGTGTTGGCTGTCAATGATAATTTGTCGCGCTCAGCAGTCAGTTCCGTTATTTTTCCTTTCAATTCCTCAACTTCATCGGCGCTGATCCTAGAGCCAGAGGCAAAACTTTTGCCAAGATCATAAGTCCACCAGGCAATACCGGCGGCGATCGCTATGACGACGCCAGCCACGGCCACCTTGAATGTCCAAGGCTGCTCATGGGTAATCGTCATTTTTGGCGCAAGAAAGCGCTTGGGAGTCAGACGTGACTTTGCCATGACCACGCTTATGGCATGACCGGTACGTGCATCAGCCCGGTGCTTTCTTCCAGGCCAAACATCAGGTTCATACACTGCACTGCCTGACCAGATGCACCTTTCACCAGATTGTCCTGCACTACCAGTATAACGACAGTATTGCCATTATTTGGCCTGTGCAAAGCCAGGCGCAACATATTCGAGGCGCGGGTAGAACGGGTCTCCGGATGCGAGCCAAATGGCATTACATCGACAAAGATTTCATCCTTGTAGGCATTTTCAAACAGGGCTTGCAAGTCTTCGTTGCTGATTTCTGTGTTCAGGCGGGCATACAGGGTGGAATGCATGCCGCGTATCATGGGCACCAGATGCGGTGTAAACAGCAGACCTATCTGGTCTTTGCTGATACGCTGCAATTGCTCTATGGTCTCAGGGGTATGCCTGTGGCCGGACACGCCATAGGCTTTGAAGGTGTCACTGGTTTCCGAGAACAACAGACCCAGCTCAGCCTTGCGGCCAGCACCGGAGACACCAGACTTGCAGTCAGCGATCAGGTTGCCAGCATCAATGATGCCAGCCTTCAGCAAAGGGGAAAAGCCCAGCTGCATGGTGGTTGGATAGCAACCAGGGTTGCCAACCACTCTGGCGGTCTTGATGGCGGCGCGATTCAGTTCTGGCAAGCCATACACGGCCTCTTCAAGTACATCGGTACAGGTATGCGGGATGCCATACCATTTTTCAAATTCAGCCACATTCTTCATGCGGAAATCGGCTGACAGGTCGATGACCTTGACGCCAGCGGTCAGCAATTCAGGTGCCTGTGCCATGGCGACGCCATGCGGGGTGGCGAAGAAGACAACGTCGCATTCTTTGAGATTAGCTTTGTCAGGCGCAGAAAAAGCAATGTCCACCCGGCCACGCAAGGAAGGATACATTTCAGAAACCGGCAGGCCATCTTCCTTGCGGGAAGTGATCGCCGTGATGTGCACCTTGGAATGAGTGGCCAATATGCGCAGTAATTCAACCCCTGTATAACCCGTGCCACCTACGATGCCAATTTTAATCATATGCTTTCCTTGCAAGAAATTTTGACGCTATTCTAGCAGCATAAGAGTCCATGCCGCTGCGACTGAAAAAACTCGTTACATGCCTAAGAATGTGTTTGCGATCTTACTGCGCGAGCGTGATCGGGACTCATGTGCTGCTCAAAATGCTCATGTACTTCAGTACATTCCGCTTTTTGCGCTGCTCTTCATCCCGCTGACGCACGCTCGCTACAGATCGAAAGCACATTCTAAAAGCAAAAAAGCCGCCCATACAGGCGGCTTCTTTGTGGCAATTGCTTCCAGCGATAAAAAATTAACGCTTGGAGAATTGTTTTGCGCGACGTGCTTTGCGCAGACCAACTTTTTTACGTTCAACTTCGCGAGCATCACGAGTAACGAAGCCAGCTTTTGACAATTCAGGTTTCAAAGCTGCATCGTAGTCGATCAGGGCACGAGTGATACCGTGACGAACAGCACCGGATTGGCCGGATTCGCCGCCGCCGTGAACGTTAACCATAATGTCGAATGTTTCGAGATTATTAGTCAGTTCCAAAGGTTGACGGATGACCATCAGGCCAGTTTCACGAGAGAAATACTCGTTTGCTGGTTTGCCGTTGACAACGATCTTGCCGCTGCCGGATTTCAGGAATACGCGAGCAACTGCGCTCTTGCGACGGCCAGTTCCGTAGTTGTAATTACCGATCATGGCTAATCCTTAGATGTCGAGTACTTGTGGTTGCTGAGCTGCATGCGGATGTGTTGCATCTGCATAGACTTTCAGCTTCTTGATCATTGCATAGCCGAGTGGGCCTTTAGGCAACATGCCCTTGACAGCTTTCTCGAGTGCACGACCTGGAAAACGCTCTTGCATTTTCTGGAAATTTGTTTCATAGATACCGCCTGGATAACCAGTATGACGGTAGTATGTTTTGTTCAGAGCTTTAGTACCAGTCACGCGCAGTTTGCCTGCGTTAACAACAACGATAAAATCGCCTGTGTCTACGTGTGGTGTAAATTCTGGTTTATGTTTGCCGCGTAAACGGAGTGCCACTTCGCTGGCAACACGTCCGAGTACTTTATCTGTCGCGT